>Ga0180431_10000003_pt1 | contig 354318 bp, 317 predicted proteins | sample SS_ome_11_FD_132459 | JGI IMG/M metagenome (GOLD analysis project Ga0180431, IMG submission 132459) | Hypersaline lake sediment archaeal communities from the Salton Sea, California, USA - SS_1_MS_1 metaG | ecosystem: Environmental > Aquatic > Non-marine Saline and Alkaline > Hypersaline >...
GCTCTTGGTCATCGCAATCATCTCCCGGGCCTCATCTCTACTCAAAGGGGGAATACCGAGAGCCCGGTCCCTGAAGACCTCGACCATTACTCCGCCCAGCCCGAACACAACCGCGGGACCGAAAGAGCGATCCATAAGGATTCCAACTATGGCCTCGGCCACAGCACCCTTAATCATCTTCTGGCAAAGAACTCCTTCAATCTGCGCCGATGTATCAAAAGACAGGGCCTTTGCGAGAACCTCGTCATAGGCATGTTTAACGGCAGCTTCATCCTCGAGATCCAAGCGGATAATGTCGGCTTCGGTCTTGTGCTGAATTTGAGGAGAGACCACTTTCAAGGTCACGGGATACCCGATATTTTTTGCTGCCTGGAGGGTTTCCTCCAGAGATGCGCACAGAAACTCGGGCGGGCAGTGAATTCCATAGGCAGCCAGAATTTTTTTGGAGGCAAACTCCGTCAAGACCTGTCCATCCGGAGGTGTGCAGGTATCTAATTTTCTTGGAATGCCTGAGGGCCTGGCTTTAGTGATATCATCGAGCACTCTTTTCCTTTTGAACTCCGCATACGACATCAGGGATTTTACGGCCCTCAACCCTTCCCGGGTGCCCTGGAGTAGCGGCACACGTCCTTTATCGAGGATTTCACGGATATTCGGGTGAAACCCAACCGATGGGTTTGACAGCATAACCACCGGTTTTTTCACTTTTTGAGAGACCTCGATGGCAGCCCCGGCAACGACGGCATATTGCTCCGCCTGCCCGGATGCCATTCCTTCCGGCACATCCTGAGAAATCAAAACCAGGTCGGCTTTTTCTTCCCTGGCTGCAGCCATCAAACAGGATTCATAGGTGTCCTCTATCTTTCCGAAACCCCAGGCATCGAGAGGATTGTCGATCCGGGCGTACGGTGGCAGAACTGTCCGGAGTGTTTCTCTTCCCTTATCCGACCAGGGGGGATAGCTGAGGTCAAGCCCCTCGCCGAGGTCGGCAATGAGGCTGATGGCACCTCCTGAGAGGCTCAACGCAAAAATGCCGCCACCATCCGGCAGCCTATGCAAAAGTTTGGAAAACAACGCTGCCGTCTCAAACATCTCGTCAAAGTCATCCACTCTGACAATCCCGAGCTTCCGAAACAAAGCATCCTGCACGTCGTCGGAGCCGGCAATGGCGCCTGTATGGGCGACAGTTGCTCTCCGGGCCATGGCGGAACGTCCGGTCTTGATAAGAATGATCGGTTTGCCCAATTCCCGCGCTCTGCCGGCCAGATCCCGCAGCCGCTCCGGACGGCGAAACTGCTCGATAAAGGCCAATATGATATCTGTTGCTGGGTCGTCAAGCATATAGGCTATGAAATCGGTGCTGTCGACGACAGCTTCATTTCCGGACGAGCACAGCAGGCTGAAACCCAAACCGCGGCTGCTGTTAGCCACGCTCAGCGTGAGATAGCCGCTCTGAGCAATCAATCCGATACTTCCCGGCTTCAAGGACTCAGGAGCGGGAGCACTGTAAGCTCCCACTCTGGCTTTGGGATGCAGATACCCCACACAGTTGGGTCCGCAGAAGAGGATGTTGTTTTGCTTGCATACGGCGGCCAGTTCCTCCTGCAGAGCTCTCCCCTCAGCACCGGCCTCGCCGAATCCGTTGGCGAAGGCCCAGCCGGCCTGAACACCTAGTGATACCGCCTCCTTTAAGACCGGGATAACCATCAGCCGGTTCAAGAGAATAGCCACCATTTCAACCCTGTGCCCTGCCCGATGGACATCTGTGAGGGAAGGATAACAGGGCATTCCCAAGATGTCCTCATAGCGGGGATTCACGGGGTAAACGGAGCCTCGATATCCCAACTGAATCAAATTTTCGATCACCTGACGGCCTGGCCCGGGCCTGTCCGAAGCCCCGACCACAGCGATGGAATCCGGAGCCAACAGGGGCTTCAAATTGCGATACGCAGAGCGGTTATGGTTCATCTTATCCTAGTCCCAAACTGGTGTCCGCCACTGGGAAAAGCGGGAATCCCGGCCGGTGACGATTCTTTTATACGATTCGGCAACGGCCCTGGTAATCTCTCCGATTTTTCCCTCTCCCACCGGCAAACGGTCAACCGAGGCCACGGGCATGATTTCCCATCCCGTTCCGAGGAAAAAGAGCTCATCAGCGATATACAATTCCGTGCGGTCCACATCCCGCTCAACACAGGGTATATCCAATATGTCGTTCAGCAGATGCAGGACCGTGTCTCTGGTGATGCTCTCCAGTATTCCGCATGTGATGGGTGGGAAAATTACCTTTCCCTCCCGAACTAGGGCAAGACATGCGCCAGGACCCTCAGTAACTTTGCCCCGCGCATCGAGAATCACAGACCAGTCATACCCGTTCACCGTTGCCTCCATGGCCGCCAAACGGCCGTTATGATAATTGGAGAAGCTTTTCAAACGCGGGGGAAGCACATTGTCCGAGATCCTGGTCCAGGAACTGACACACACATGCAGGGGCTTGTTCATCTCAACGTAAGATTCAAACGGCCAACAATCAATAACAAGTTCCGTCGGCTTTCCGGGCTGAGCTTGAAGAAGCTCCCGGACCATGCCCTTTTGAAAAGCATACGGCCGTATGTACACGTTTCTTCTGTAGTCATTGGCCCTGAGCAAGTCAAAAACCGCGTTGTTCAAATCGTCAAGGTCATAGTCGAAGCCATAGCGAACCATCTTAATGGAATTGATGAAACGAAACATATGGTCTTGAAGGCGAAAGACATAGAGTTGTTTGTCGTTTTCGTTCCAGTAGGCTTTGATTCCCTCAAAGATACCTGCCACAGAGGCATGGCCCACCGAGTTGACATGAATCATCGCGTCCTTCCAGGGAATGATGTCGCCGTTTCTCCAGATAAATGAAGCTAATTCTTCATCATATATGGACATAGCTTTTTATCTCCTAACTCTTGGATTGAAACCTATTGGTCGTGCGCACATGAACTACATCATATCTAATACCGCAGTGGAAACACAATAGGATAATTGCCGGATGGATCACTGGAAGCCGTCTCACCGGAGGAGGCTAAAAAACGATTAGACGTCATGTTCTTGAAAACAAGAACACTCTAAGAAGATGCATAGCTAATGCAATTCAGCCCATTGAGTCAATTAAACAGGAAGGTCACTTTGACCATGACACCTCTGTCTTTCAAAGGGATCGGACTGCCGAATTCCTGGGTCTCGTTATAGATGAAATAGACGTTCGCCCCGGGTTTATAGATCCAGCGGAGCAGGAAATTGCTCTTGAACAGATTTTCGTCACTGTTCCACTGAATGAACGCTTTGGCGTAAAGATCGGTCGTGAATGAATAAATAATCCGCGTGGCCAGGATGTTGGCCGTGAACTTTCCGCCCTCAATCGGAAGGTCGAATTGATTGCGATTCAAACTCAGCTCTAAATTGAGGTGTGTGGACACTTTCAGGCTGCCTCCGGCATTGATCCGAAACAGATCGCCATTGAAGAACCCGCCAATACCCATCTCGACCCTGGCTGAGACATTGCGGCTCCTGTCTGATTCGTAGAATGCTTCGAACGAGTTGAAACGGAACATGCCGACAGGGATGAACACGTCTTCCTTGATTTCAAAGGACTCTTCGAGAAATTCATAGTTCTGCCGGTAGCCGAAGTACAGATTGCTTCGATCCTGAAAAGTGTTGAAAACGCCCGTGGAGTTCGTCCGTGTTTCCAGCTGTCCATCATGATTCTCGATATAGGTGAAATCGTTGAAGATGTGTGTCTGTCTGAGGTTTAAGATCTGCGGGCGGGGAGAGATGCCGATATTTGCCCGGTACTTTCTCTGGTCCAATCGGGGCACATAGCCCATCTCAGCATTGAAGTTTTCCCCGACATCCAGGTACACCAACAGAAGACTCCAGAAATCCGTATTGTAAGAAAAATTCAGATGGGCGGCCCAATCCTTGCCCTCCAAGTTCGGCGTGAATGTTTTGGCTGCGAATCCTTCGATGCGAAAGGCATGGCCGAAAGCCAGGTTGTAATCCACAGCCACACCGCGGTTGTAATGAGGGCTGTCCAGGGAATCCTTGCTCAGCATCATCACCCCCACAGTCGATTTTGCCAAAAAATCTCTCTTGGCACGAAAAACGGCATAGTTCGACCGCTCGATATGCTCCACAACCCCGTCAGTTTCGAGAGTGATCCGGTCGGTGATCATATTCAAAATACCGAGATGATACCTGCCAGTTTTCCCGGTTACCCGCACACCGCCGATAACCGGAACTTCACCACCCTCCTCGGATAGACCTATTCTGCGACTGTAGAAAAGGAACAGTCCCGGAGGTTCATGAAAACGGAATTTTTCGGCGACCCGGAACACCTCGGCACCCTCGAGGAAGAAGGTCCGTTTCTCCGGAAAGTAGAGGGAGAAGCGGGTTAAATTGAACTGTTCCTGGTCGGCTTCGACCTGGGCAAAATCCGTGTTGATGCTGACATCAGCCGTCAGATTCGAAGTCAACCCATATTTGAGGTCCAGGCCCGCATCCGCTGTGAAACCCATATTGGATTCTCCCTCTTCTTGGGTTCCGCCGCCAATAGCGTAGGGCATGACATGGAGTCTTTTCCCCTGCTTGATATCCTTCAGACCGACAAGGTTTCCGTAATAGGAAACACGAAATTTGCCCATATAACCATAGTCTCTGAGAATGGGCGCCCAGTAACATTCTTCTTTTTTCCGTGCGATATGACGTCCGAAATTGATGCCCCAGGTTTGCGTTTTTTCGCTTCTGAAACGAAAGGTGTAGAAAGGAATGGCGAATTCAGCAGTCCATCCCCGGGGCGTCCTCTGTGTCTTCACGTACCAGAGACCATCCCAGTCCCTGTTGATATTGCTTCCCTCTTCCCGGATGAGACCATCCCGCTTGGCACCCAAGGGATTGGTGACAAAGTAGAACGCATTGCGGTGGTCATGGTAGGTGTCTATAAAAATCTCGAAAAAATCATTGTGCCGGAGCCCCTCGTCCCTCCGCATTTCATTGGCTACGATTTTTTCCGGCTGACTGTCAAAACATTTTGCTCCGATGTACAAAAATTCGTCGTCAAAGAGAATACGTATCTCGGTTGGCTCTGTGGCCGGTGCGCCCTCATCAGGCTCCCGCTGGATTAGCTGCGAAATAAACTCTGATTCCTGCCAGACGGATTCGTCAAGCCGGCCATCTATGCGTATTTTTTTCGTGATGTGCAGAGCCCCGATTTGACGCGCTTCCGGTTTTTTGCCGAACGCCAATTGTCCTGAGAAAAGCACACATATACAGAGCAGAAAAGCGAACGCATTTCTCATAGAAACCCATTCTAGCCACTTAGCCCTTCGACGTAAAGCCCAAAAAATCAAATTGGAAATATAATGCGCTATTTTTGTACAATGCGATGGAGGCATAAAGATAATGGATGTTCCTAGTTTTTTATTTCAGGGGTGCCCGTGATGACGCAAAGGCGATGCGCATGGAGCGAGGGTGATCCCCTCTACCAACTTTATCATGACCAAGAATGGGGGGTTCCCATCCACAGCGACCGAAAGCTGTTCGAGTTCCTCACCCTAGAAGGAATGCAGGCCGGACTCAGTTGGCTGACCATACTCAAAAAGCGCGACAACTTCAGATCTGCTTTTGACCAATTTGATCCTGAAAAAATGGCGTCCTACGATGATAAAAAAGTGACTGAACTCCTCCAGAATGCAGGAATCATCCGTAATCGGCTGAAGATCAACGCCGCTATCCAAAACGCCAAAGTCTTCCTTGAGGTTCAAAAAGAATACGGAAGTTTCGATGCCTACATTTGGCAGTTCGTCGGAGGAAAATCCATCAAAAATGCCTGGAAGAAGATCCAAGACATTCCGGCGGTAACACAGGAATCCGAAGCCATGAGCAAGGCTCTCCAACGCCGGGGATTCACCTTCGTGGGGGCGACCATCTGCTATGCCTTTATGCAGGCTGTGGGTATGGTCAACGACCATGTGGTCGATTGCTTCAGGTATGACGAGATCGGTTGAATCACATTCCGGTTGATCGCCAAAGCCCAATTCGCATTTTTTAGTCCAAGCTGCATTCCTCGCTCCGGACCCATACATTATCTGTCAACATTCGCCCATCCGCCTTAGCATCCCTGAAACCGTGTCGGCTTTTTATGTCCTCGAGTTGTCACCATGGACCTCACGCAAACAACGACGCGCAAGCAGTCGTCACAGCATCTCCTTGGTTCACGGGTTAGGAGAGACGCCACAAACCGCTGCGAGCATCCCTCGATTTGTATAATTGGTTGGTTCATAATATATAATAATTGGTAGTTGACTACATCCAATTAAGCTTGTACTGTGAAGAAGAAATCCACATCAGGAGTCAACCATGCTGATGAAACTCAAAAGAAATCACACCATCCCGCTCTACCAGCAGATCATCGACGAGATCAAACACCTTATCGACCGGGGTGCATTGAAAATCGACCAGCCCCTCCCCTCATCCAGGAAACTGGCCGAAATTTTGGGTGTCAACCGCACCACCGTGAACCATGCCTATGAGGAACTGCAGGCACAGGGCTTTCTTTCCTCCAGACCGGGATCTTACCATAAAGTCCAAAAAAGGCGGAAAGAAGTGGACTATAACCCGGATAGAAAAAGTCTGATTTCCTGGAAGGGGTCATCCACAGATCGGGCAAGACAGATTCATGAGATGTTTCTCCGTTATTCACCGGAACACCCCCCGTCTGTCACAACCCGCAAGGATACGATCAACATCTCCCGCTTGGATCTCGATCCGCGCCTTTTTCCGATGACTGAATTCAAGCGCTGCACAAACAGCGTGCTCTGCCTATCGGGGTCCGCATCGCTCCTTTATGGAGACCACAAGGGCTTTTTCCCGTTGAGAGAGCTGATAGCCCAGCGTCTGCGTCTCCACGGGATCGCCGCGACGAGTGAAGAAATCCTGATCACAAACGGCGCCCAGCAGGCCATAGATCTTGTTTGCCGTATTTTTATCCGCCAAAACACAAAGGTGGCCATAGAAACACCCACCTATGCCAATGTTCTCCCTCTGCTGCAATTTGTCGGAGCTGATATTGCGGCTATTCCCATGACCGATGAGGGTATGGATCTCAACCGCCTCGACGCCGTGCTCTCCAAAGAAGCTGTGAGCTTCGTCTACTCCATTCCGAATTTTCAAAATCCTACGGGAATAACCACGACCCATGAGCATCGTGAACGGCTGCTCACCATCTGCCTGAAACACAAAGTGCCCATCGTCGAGGACGGGTTCGAGGAAGACATGAAATACTACGGAAAGGTTCCGCTTCCCATAAAATCCATCGACGAGGGTAATATCGTCATCTATCTGGGGACCTTCTCCAAAGTGCTCTTTCCAGGTCTGAGGGTAGGCTGGGTCACGGCTGACAGGGATTGCATCAGCCGGATGACGGCTTTAAAGAGATTTTCGGATTTGACCAGCAGCCCCTTCAACCAGATGATCATGCACGAATTCATACGAAACGGATACTACGACAGGCAACTCAAAAGGCTCCACCGGGTTTTCAGAAAGCGCATGCAGTTGGCCCTGGCCAAGATGGACGAACACTTTCCTGAGCAAACACCGTGGACAAAGCCTGCCGGAGGCTACACGATCTGGGTCACGCTGCCTAAAAGAATGGATGAAGTCCGCCTGCATGACCACATGCTCCGGCATGGTGTGGTCGTTTCACCCGGAAGCTACTATTTTCCGAATAAAAAAGTATCCGGTCATTTCCGCATCTCTATCTCCCGGCTCAACGAGACAGAAATCTCCGAGGGCATTGCCCGTGCCGGGAAAGCATTGCATCAGATGGTCACAGGAGGATAGAATGCTGCTCGTCCCAAAGAACACAATCATCTACGGGCCGGTCAATTCTCGAAGATTGGGACGATCCTTGGGTGTCAATATACTTCCCAGGAATCAAAAAACATGTACGTTCAATTGCGTTTACTGCCAGTACGGCTGGACAGACTTTCAACAGCTGTCCAAAACAGACGCCTTAGCCTGGCCGTCGACAGAAGAAGTGCGCGCCGCTTTGATGAAATCTTTGGACCAGCTGTCCGTCCCGCCGGACTATATAACCTTTTCCGGAAACGGAGAGCCCCCCCTGCATCCTAGTTTTCCGGAAATTGCGGCGGCAGTCTCCAGCTTGAGAGACCGCATGGCCCCAGAGGCACAGACAGCCATCCTGTCCAACTCCTCTCTTATCGCCAATCTTGAAATCAGCACGGCTCTATCCCGTCTCGACCAGCGGATCATGAAACTCGACTGCGGCAACACCCGCACTTTTTTGCGATACAATAAAGCCTATAAGGGTATCGAACTGGCGGAGATCGTCCAAGGTCTTAAACGCATGAAAGACGTTACCATCCAAACCCTTTTCGCTGCAGGGAAGGCAGGCAATATGAGAGCCGCGCATCTCGATGCGTGGCTGGCGCAGATTGAAGATATCCGGCCAAGGCACGTCCAGATTTACACTCTGGATAGAGAAGCTCCTGCAACAAATCTAATTCCTGCTGCCGCGACCGAACTCCAGAAGATAAAATTCCGTGTCAGAGAGATCGGCATTTCCGCTGAAATCTATTGAAATTCAGCCCCCATCTTTCAGGTTAGGCTTGAGCTCTGTGTTTGACCAGGTGACGAATCCCTTCCAACAACATATCCACATGCTTGAACGTGACGTAGATGTGGGTTGAAACACGTATACCATAGGTGCCTTTTTCCTTGCGGCCAACGGTCCTGATAACGATGTTGTATTTGCCCCGAACGTACTCGACAATTTTTTTCGGTTCCAGCCCCTCGATCGAAAAGGCTGTTAAACCACCGCTGATGTAAGGATCTTCCGAAGTATGCAGCCGGACTCCCTGGATTTTTTTCAACTCCTGCTTGAAATATCCGGCGAGGGCTTTGATCCTGCGCTCGATTCTCTGTTTGCCGATCTGATTCTGAAAGTCCACAGCTTCGCCCAAAGCGACAATCAGAGCTTCGGCCCTCTGACCAACGGTCTCAAATTTTCTCGCATCTTCGTAAGTGTCCCAACCACCGGAAGCAATGGTGGGCCAGATGTTTTTCTGGTGCTCCCTTTTCATGAAGAGAACACCCATCCCAGTAGGAGCGCCCATCCATTTATAGGGGCTCGTGGCATAGAAATCGACATCCATCTCTTTCATGTTCAGGTCCAGCATACCTATCGCATGTGCGCCATCTGCCAGTACCAACAATCCCTTTTCGTGAGCCATCTTGCACAGCTCTTTTAAGGGAGAGATAAGCCCGGAAATATAAACGGTATGGCTAATGCTTATGACCTTAGTCTTGGGTGTCAGGGCCTTTTCAAAGCCAGCCACAAATTCATCCACACTGGCAGGCGGTAGCCCGATGGGAACCCAGTTGATCTTGATGCCATATCTTTTGGCCTTCAAAGTCCAGGGATTTCTACCTCCAGGGTGCTCCATTGTCGAAAGAAGAACCTCATCCCCCTCCATCAATTTCATTCCGTTGACCACAAAATTGATCCCCTCGGTGGTATTCCTGGTGAGAATGACTTCCTCCGGGTCGGCGTTGATGAACTGGGCCACTTTTTTTCGAACCCGCTCTTTTTCGCGGGGAAGGTCGTTGTAGACATCAAAAGGATTGGTGGCCTGAATTTTGAACACCTTCATGAGGGTGTTAAAAACAGGTTTGGGCATGGGGCCCACAGTGCCGTTATTCATCATGATGACGCCGTCTTCGAATAAAAAATGCCTCCTCACCGCATTCCAGTACACCCCATCGGGTGACTCATCCTGAATGTGTTTTTGATCCAGGGTTTTAAGGCTTTGATAGATTCCTGCATTGAGCTTACTCAAAGCGCCAACCGTAAGTGCCGATGCGGACAATCCATATTTCACAAACTCACGTCGAGACAACCCGCGGAACAGATATTTTTCGGTTTGAAAGTCTTTTTCCATACAGACACTCCCTTCCATTTTTTGCCCCATTGTATTCACAATCGATTTTCTGTGTCAAATGGAATCTCCCCTATGTGTGCATTTCCAGAGCCGTGATGATGCTCAGGGATTGTTACAGCCGGCTTTGAGCGGTAAAATATTCTCGCCCAGAGTACGACTCTCTCTTAACGCTCAGACGGATAGTGCAAACGCGCGGAGCTAGAGGGACACGCCTTTTATCCTGGTTTTGTCCAGATCGATCTCGCCCAGACCAAGCTCGTGAGCCATCTGAATCTGAAAAATGTCTCTGGCTTTCAGGCCCCAAAGTGTACAGCAGTAGGCATCAATGGCAACTCTATCCACGCCAGCCACGATCTTATGAGGCCGGGTAATCTCCCCTGGGCCCATGGGACCATTGGTGATGATGAATTCGGTGGCATCCACAATGCAGAGGGCCGGTTTGATGATGGTGTTCAAATCTGCGATGCACTGGTCGAGGTGTTTGATGTCATCAATATCCGTTTTCCAGTTCTCTCTGTGGAACTTCGCTCTGTTGTTCATGCGGAAATTCAGGCCCATCAGGTTCTTCATGGTGCCCGTGAACTTGTTCCCGGCATGGTCTTTGGTGATGGGCATATCGATGAAGACATCATTGTTGTAGAATTCCTTCATAATCATGGCCTCATCAAGGGCCTTTCCCTTGGAGACTCTTACCGGCTTAAAGTTGGCCTCTTCGCTGGCGACCAGCTTTAAGTTCGCGCCCTCTTCTTTCAACACGGCTGCTAATCCCGTCGACTCCCAATTTTTCATCTCCAGCCACGAAAGACAGTTGATCTCCTTGGCTCCGGCCTGTATGCACATCTGAACAACAGCCCTGACGATTTCGGGCTTGGTGAATGTGCCGGGATGCCATCTCTGGACATTGGGCAGAATGGCAACACGGGATCCTCTGGGAATAAATTTGTCCATGCCGCCCAAGAGTCCGACGGCTTTGAAGGTTCCTTTCAAGTAATCTGTTCCTTTAACGACGGCAATATCCACGCCGGCTCCATCCGCGGCTTTCCGTGCAGAGCCGGACACAACCTCACCGAGCAGGCTTCCTCCCACAGCCACAGAAAGGCCAATCTTTGCGCTTCGAGAGATGAATTCCCTCCGATCGATCTTATTTGCCATGCGCCTCCTCCTTTTTCAATCTTTTGATCGTATTGCCAGAAATTTCAAGTCGGGCCCCAACCATGCGGCCCAGGTTTCATGAGTAAGGAGATAGTATACCAGCTGGACAAAAAGTTCAAATCGGAAACACGACTGCTCAACCAGACTGTGCCTGCATAAGGAGGATGCTGCCCCGTTCCACGCCGATATTCTTGGCAATCACCGGGCATTTGGCTTTAAGCAGGAAGAAAAGGGGACGATCCTCCCCGGAAAGCCCCTCATAGTTGCCCTGACCTTTGCTGATGATGAAGTCGGCATCTCCGTAGATTTTCAAGAATTCTTCCGAACACAAAGGAAGTATATTTCCAGGGGCATCCGTCCCGGAGGAGATGATATTTGCCACTTCACCGATGCCGGCAGCAAGGGCGTCTTCCCTGACGGCATCATTGATAATGGGCTTTTCCCGCACGACATAGGTCACCGGCTTACCGATCTCTTCGATGAGAACCCGGTCAAAAACACATTCACCGGCATTGTCGGCAAGGTAGAGAATGCGTTGTGCTTTGGCCAGTCCCTTTCGATACTCACCGTAATGACAGATAGCGAACTCTTGGGTCAAAATCGATTGGACATCCTTGCCCAAATCAAAAGCCACATTGGAACCGAAATCGATCACATTGCCTGCGATCGCCACGCGGACGGCCATCAGCAATCTGTCTGATGAAGACGCGACCTTGTCCTTGAGTGAAGGATAGAGGGCAAGGGCCTGCTCCGTGCACTGTTTTTTCGCATCCTTGAAGGGATCTTCAACACCGGTCAACCGGGAAACGATCTGGTACACTTGCCTGCCGATCAGAGGTGGAGTGATCTCGGGCGAGATGGTTGGAATCAGGCGGCTGACTTCACAGAGTATGTCCCGCATGATTTTCTCATCAACCCCGATCATTCCCGCCACGTTGATCGCCTGGTGAAAGAAACAGGGGTAGCATTCAAAGTCAACGTTCATTTTTCAGTGATCTCCATCCCGTCTTTGATGATCTCTCTGTGACTGGGAAAAGCAATGGGCGGAAGTTTTTTGGGGGCGAAATACTCGGCACTCTCAGAATCAGATCCCGGTTTCAGCGGCCCTTGGGCAGTGACAAGATAGGCCACGATGATGACATTCTTGTACATCACGGATCTCTGGGAATAGACTCCGATCAATGACTCGATACGGCCTTCAAGCCCTGTTTCTTCGGCGAGCTCACGAAGGCAGGCTTCATCAGGAGTTTCGTCCACCTCGATGAAGCCGGACGGAAGCGCCCATTCTCCTTTGGAAGGTTCGACCCCCCTTTTCACGAGCAGGATCTCTCCGCTCGTTTTTCTGACGAAGGCCGCAGAACTGGGAAGAGGATTTTCATAATTAATCCAGCCGCACTCTGCACAACACAGACGTTGTTTTCCCTCGATTGGCCGATGGCTCAACGCCAAGCCGCAGTGCGGACAGTATTCGGGCGATTGTCTCGGCATAACCTGACGATTATACCATTTTGGGGCATAAACGGGGACTGGAATTCTAAGGTTGTTGAAATTAACGGCTCTTTTAAGGGAAAAACGGGGCTATTCGACGGCGAAATCCAAAACTTCCAGGCGCAGCTTTCCGATGATTTCAGCCATAGCCTGACCCATCTCTTTGAATAGGCCCTCATCGCACACACTGTCTCCAAATTTGATATGAGTGGCATCTGTGTAGTATTCTCCGGATTTCTGGTCTACGGCAAGCCACTTGGGATCAAGACCGACCCATTGCCCCACATAGACCTCTGGCCACATGTGATAGGCAAATATGCCCTCACCGTACATGACTCCCACAGCCGCTCTGGCGGGTATTCCGACCGCTCGGCACAGTGCCACCATGAGGACTGTGTGCTCGGAACAATCCCCCTCACGATTGCTTAAAATCTCACGGGCCGAAGCAAAACCCACATCGTAGTTGGGGATCACTTCACGGTTGACCCATTGGGCAATCCGTTTGGCTGCCGCCCAAGAATTGGTTTCTTCACCAACGATAGATCTGGCCGCTTCAATGATATCGGGATCATCGGCCTGGCAGAAGGCCGTCGGCATGAGATATTCGGCCGCGTCTTTATCCCGGACGGGCAAAGTGACCGCCTCGTCCTCTGTAATAATCACAGAGCGGGTTTGAATGAGTGCATGAGTATCTTTTCTGGCTATGAGCTTTTGGTTTTTTTCGTCAAAAGGGAGGTTTTCCACCCTGTTCATCGGAATACCGCTGACCTTAAAAGTGACTTCCCGGACCGATTGCGGGTGGGGGAAGACCACATTGGATTCGATAAGAACGGAAAGGGCAATGTCAAGATTCTCGTCACTCAATTCTTTGGCCCTATCCTCGGGCATCCGGATGGAAACCGTATTCAAAAAACCGGCGTGACTGACGGACTTCCAGAGCTCACCCTCATCATCTATCCATTCATCCATCACAATCGGCATCATCTGCGTCATCTCTGACCGGACATGCCACAACTCATGTTTTTCTCCTAAAATGAGTATGGGCTCTTTGGCAATAACGGCGAACGACACATCCACAAAAGTCTGTGTCAACGGCTCCAGCAGTGTGAACACATATTTTTTCCCGGGGATCAAGCCCTGTTCCTCGATGATGGTTCTCAAAGGAACCCCCAGGTAAAAGTTCTTCGAATAGGGAAGTTCTTTTGTGATCCTGTCGCCAGACTTGAAAACAATCCTATCCGGTTTGATCTCTGCCCTGATTGTCGTTTCTACGGCAGAAAGCTTGGATGTCAGGACAACTGTCAAGGGCCTGTCCTCAGCATCATAAAGAGATTCCTGATGCGTGGAAATTTCCACAGGACTACTTCCCAATCTGGTCACACGCATCATCGATGCCTGGATACGACGAGTGTGACGTTGTCCATCTTTGAAAAACTCTGTCTCCCGGCTGAAACTGTGCCCAATCTTAATGCCATTCATGTACACGCCCATCCAGGTTTCGGTCTCCTTCTTTTTACCAGATCCCAGCACAAGACTGGCAGACATGGTGGCTATGGAAACAGCGATCAACAGAACTCTTGGAATTGATGCTCTCGGGCACACCGGCAGCCCCTCAAAGGTTTGATGACTCATCTCACCCCCCCGTTTTCTGGCTCAAGCACGCGACGGCTCGCCCGATGGCGCCCGATCCACCGAAGGTAAAAAACTTCATCCTGCCCTCACCGTTAAAAACTCCAAGAGATATATAACACAGGACTTTTCAAATGGCAAAAACGATGGAATCCGCATGGAACACGACATTTTCGTCGATCAAGGTCTCGATAAAACAAATATCATCACGCACTGGGTCCAAAAAACGGCAGCGGTCTTCATCACATGGCCTATCTGGTTGACAAGATTGCCGAAGAAACGGAAAGCTGGGAAAAAGCGGTCTGGTATTCGCCACCGATCAAGTTGTTGACACAGGCGACGGATTGAAACAGATATTCACCAAACCTCATCCTGTAACAGGCGTGATCACGGAGATTGTTGAGCAATACGGAAATAACATCTTTTTTGTTCGGGAAAATGTCATCCGGTTGATTCGATCGACAGAGGGACTGTAACTGCCCTTGGGAATACAGACTAAAATATGAACCGAAGGCTCACTTTGATGATGCGGTTCCCGTACACTCCGGAGATATCGCCAAAATTTCCGTACCTGGAGAACTTGGGGTTGGCCGGATCGCGATAATCAAGATACCCTCCGGGATCAGCGAAAACATCGATATTGCTCCAACCGAGAACATTCAGCACATCGATATACGCTCCCAGGGATATTGAGCTCGTCAAGCTGAACCTCTTCTCAAAGCGAAGATCCAGCGTTGTCAAGGGTGATTTTCGGCGCGTTCCCGTTTCTTCGGTTTGCACTTTGTAGCTATGCCCCGGATAGAGATACTTTTCGTCCTCAGGAATAGTAACCCATACTGTCCTGGCCCATGGACAGCCGGAGAGAAAATTGAAGTATCCACTCAGCATGAAATCTTCAGGCAGAATGACCGTACTCTGTATCTTGATGTTGAGAGGCCGGTCATAATCGAGCCTCCCTTCGGTGAAGACGAAGGAATTGGGTGTATCGAACGCCTTTGACGCTCCGCTGGATTCCCCGTAGCTGCCGCCAATATTGCCCCACGCTTTGCTCCAGACAACAGAGGCCAGAAGCTGCCAGCGGCTGGACATCCTCTTGTGCAGAATAAACTGGAGCGCGGCGTATTTGCGGAATCCCGCTTCGACATTCATGTGATACCAATGAAGCTCTCCGGGTGAATTGGCCAGTTCGGCATAGCAGAACGCTCTCTTGTCGTCATCGGTTCCGAACAAACCGTCATCTCCGGGATCGTCAAATTCATATTTTTCCCAGTACGGACTTTCGGGGCCGAAACCTTTCCAGGCTTCGCCTTTGCCCAGACCATAGTCATTGACATCTTCAAAAATGTTTTGCTTGTGCTTGTAAATGAAGGTCATGCCTAAACTGATATCTTTTCCCAACTCTCTCTCAATGCCCAGGGTGAATTCATCCGTATATGGGGCTGAAGCGGCAGGGTCCAAAACATCATTAAAGTCAAGAACAAAGGGACTATCCGGCAAGTCAAGAAGAGTGTATCTGTCTCTCGGATCAGGTATCTTATTGAAATTGTCATCATACCAATACCAGGAGCCGCTCCTGGGGTAAATCGGATTCATGCGGTTGAAATACTGAAGCATCAGATACTCGTTGTATCTCGACCAGGAACCTCTGAGAGAGGTTGTCCCGTCGCCGATCAGGTCATAGGAAAAGCCGATGCGCGGGGAGATATGCGACCACGTCAACACATTGATGGCATCCATTTCAAAACTGTCATACGGAGATTTTTTCTCCAAACCGGGTAAAACATCAAGCAGGCTGTAGGGATCGGCAGTCGCAAGTTTATTCTGCCGGGGGAAACGCCCTTTGCTGGTATCGAAACGGATCCCCAGGCTAAGCGTTAGCCGCCGGCTGAGAGATACACTGTCTTGGATAAACAGGCCAAACCTGTCTTTTTCATCTTTCTCGATAGAGGAAGACGGCGCCGGGCCGCACGTATAAATGTATAAAATGCTCCGGTTGGGAAAATTCAATGTGGGATAGGAATAAATATTCCCGTCGAAAAAGTCAAACCGGTAGGGATTTTCCCGCCACCAATCCCAACGGCTCGAAGCGCGTTCGTATTCGACACCCATCTTAAACTCATGGTTCACACCAAGGAGATTATCCACAAAAAGAGTGGCCGTCGCTGAGGGATTGAGCCGGTTCCGGGTGTAGATCTCTTCAAACCAGATGTTATTCCTGTACATCTCCCAGTATCGATCCCAGTACAGGGGCGCACCAACCAGAGCATAGTCACTGAAGGGCAAAGGAAAATACCTGCGGTTGACGCCCACGCGAAAGTCTGCAAACAGGTTTTGTCTCGGAACCCAGTTCAGCTGCACGCTTAATGTGTGTCCTTTCTCCCCATCCCATCGCGAGGTGGCGGTGCGGTCCATCTGACTTGAAACTCGGTAGGTGTAAAAATCCTCCGTGATGTTCGCGATATTGTACATGGCAACCAGACGAACACTGGATGTCATTTGAAAGGATAGCTTGCCGAAGGCATTGATCTCCCTATGCGGGCCCTCTTCAAATTCAAATATGCGCTCTCCCGATAAAATGGTTTCATCCCAGGAAACAAGGTTAAAATCTTGTGTCCAGGAAAAAAGACGGGCATTGACAAAAAACCAGAGACGATCCTTGATAAGCGGCCCCCCCGCATAAAGAGAAAAATCCTGCCAAGAGCTCCGGCCCATGGGACGTTCAAGGCCGAGGGCTTTCAATTCTTCGGTTCTCATGACATTCGATCGCATGTGCCTGTTGAAATATTCAACCGTGACTCCGCCATGAAAAACATTTCCACCGGATTTGGTCACGATATTAATAAATCCTCCGTCGGCTATGCCCACATCCGCAGTATGGCCAAAAAGACCAAATTCGACTTCCTCATAGACATCAATGTTGATGTTCGTCATCGGATACATGACCGCAGGATCATTGATGGAAACACCGTCAATCGAGTATTGATTCCCTCGCACCGTCCCGCCTGAAACAAAAGAAGTTCGGCGATAGTTCGCATCTTCCGAGACCGAACCCGGCATCGCATTCAAGACATCATAGAGGTCCCGCGACATGGGGATGTTATCAATAAAGCTGCGCGAAAAATGAACGGCTGTCTTGGAAGACTTGATGTCGACAACGGGCGAGAAACCGACAACCGTGACTTCTTCCTCCAGTTCTCCCAACTCCATGACAATGGAAAGGGATGTTGTCTTGCCCACATGGACTTTGAGGCCCTTTCGGAATACCGTTTTGAATCCGGTCATCTCCAGCGTCAGTGTGTAATCATTGCCGGGAGGCAGAAACGGAAACCGGAAGAGCCCCGACGCCGTCGTGACATAGGTCCTCTCCCGGGGAATTGATGTTCCGTTCAATACAGCCCTGACACCCGGTAATGGGTATCCCTCCGAATCGAGGGCTCTACCGTCTATGGAGCCGTCCAGCCTTTGCTGGCCGGACAATCCTGCGAGAGCCCCCTGCATCATGACCAGAACTGCCACAAAAATCCATTTTTTCGCCATCTCACCCCTCCACACCGGCCACTGCGTGCGAAAACCCATCTTCATTCTCTATGATCTAAAATACAGAACTGTTTGCTCAGACGGACGTGCGAGCAAACAGCCGTTGCATCTTCAGTCTGCCCCTGTCGGGAAAAAATTGAGATAATCCTTTTCGGTCTTACTTCATTTTTTTGGAACAGCAAAAAACATACCAAATACAGATATTCTGGGTAAGTTTAAGATATTAAATAAACTACATCTATTTCATATCAGAATTTCCAGCCGTGGTTACCCGCTTTTTTGTAAACAATTCAATAATCCGGATAAAAACCAGAAAAATTTTTTACGTTTTTTTGATGAAGGCGGAGGGCATGTTAAAAGTCTGAAAACACGGTTTAAACGGGCTTTTTATCAAAACGGATGTTGTATCTTTTAAGCTTCTCGTTCAATGTGGTGTATTTGATCCCCAAAAATTTCGCTGCGCTTTTCTGGCTTCCGTTGAACTGGGACAGAGTGCGGATCAAAATGCTTTTCTCCACATTTCCGATCAGCTCCTTAAAGGGGACCTTCTGCCGGAAACAGAAATATTCGACAAAAAGTTCAAATACCTCTTTCCGAAATGTTCTTTCTTTCCATTCATCGAGATACTCCGGGCTGATTTTCTCTGTCTGCTGAAAATCAAAAAAATCGCTTTCCTCAGGGATTTGAAACTGTCCCCTGGTCTGATCTGTTCCCAAATTTTCTGTTGCCATTGTATCTCTCCTTATTTTATTAGAGCAGGCATTTAACCGTTACATTCCCCTTAGCGAGCAAACTTGATTTTCTTCTTGACCTCTTCGGCCAGCATAGGAAGGCCATCCTGGATTTTCAGTTTTTCTATCTCTCCGTACCTCAATGTTTCGCAGTACTTGATGAACGAGTACCATGCTGGATGGATATAGGTCAATCCACTTGGGCCCATTTCTGCCCCTGAATGTCTTATTCCATTAGGCATGATGTCTGCCCTTTCATGGGTTTGTTTTGATGATTTTTTCCGTTTAAGAGATGATCTATAGATTGATTCAAGGCTGTCAGATCCAAAGGTTTGACAAAAAAGTGTCCTATGGAGAGCCGAACCAGTTCTTCGGGCGTGACCAAATCTGGATAGGCTGAAATCAAGATGGCTTCACCTTTATACCCAGAATTCCTGAATCGGGAAATCATTTCCAAACCATTGATGCAGGGTAATTTCAGGTCGGCAATGATGAGGTCGATATCGGCCTTTTTGAACTTGCTCAAGGCCTCTTTGGGATCTTTCGCCAGGAAGACACGGTAGTGGTCGTGCAAAATCATGAAAAATGTCTTCCGGATACTGTCATCATCATCCACAATCACAATTTTCTTCTCGGTCATTTCACTCTTCCTGTCTGGCACCAAGTTTCCCTGGACACTTCTCTTCTTACTGCATAATTCATGCCAGAAGGCCAAAAAATTGGATTCGCCCAGGGGAAACGTCTGCAAGACATGCAAAAACAAAGCCAAGCGTCCTGCTTAAAAAATTTACATCGGGTAAAAGGCGTTTACACTAGAGGAAAGGCTCAAACTTTGAGGCTGTATTCTTTAATTTTCTTATCCAGCGTCGGGCGGCTTATCTCGAGAACACGACAGGTTCTGGTCTTGTTTCCTTTCATTTCGTTCAAAACATGCTGGATATAGTTTTTCTCGACCTCTTTCATGGAGACCATCTCCCGGGGCATGACTTTTTTCTCGCCACCGTCAAAGGGTAAGTTCTCTTCGAGAATGACGTCTCCCTTTGCCAGAATAACAGCACGTGTAAGGGCGTTCTCCAGTTCACGAACGTTTCCCCGCCAGGGATGATCCTGGAGGCGCTTCATCACATGAGGAGGTATCTTTTTGACATTTTTCCGAAGCTGGCTGTTGATCTTTTCCAACAGATAAATAACCAGCTCGGGCACGTCATCTTTTCGATCCCGCAGTGGCGGCAGATTGATTTCTACGACTTTCAACCTGTAATACAGGTCTTCACGAAACACACTCTTTTCGATCAATGACTGCAGATCTTGATTCGTAGCAGCAATAATCCTTGCTTCGGTTTTCATAATCTTTTCTCCGCCCACTTTCATGAAATCTCTTGTCTCGATAACTCGGAGCAGTTTGGATTGAAGATTGGGGGAGATATCACCGATCTCATCCAAAAACAAGGTGCCCTTTCCGGCAATCTCAAACTTGCCCTTTGTCTCGCACACAGCGTCCGTAAAGGCACCTTTGGCATGGCCAAAAAGCTCGCTCTCCAAAAGTGTATCGGTTATGGCCGAACAGTTGATCACAATAAAAGGTTCTCTGTTGTAGGGACTGCTGTAGTGGATGGCTTTGGCGACCAATTCTTTTCCGGTTCCGCTCTCTCCTTGAATCAGGACGTTTGTCCTTGTTGTGGCAACAGATCCAATCAGCTTAAAGATTTCTCGCATTTGGGGAGACCGGCCGATAATATTGTCAATCGTGTACTCTTTCTGTTTCTCCTCCACCAGGTAGCTGAGCTTATCTTCCAGGGACCTGACTTGAAAGGCCTTCTCGATTGTGAGATCCAATTCGACATAATCCAGAGGTTTAACGAGGTATTCGAACGCCCCTGACTTAATCGCTTCCACCGTGGTCCTCATATCATCATAGGCGGTCATGATGATTATGCAGGAATTTTTGTCCTTCTCTTTGATCGTTCGCAGGGCATCCAAACCATCCATATCTGGAAGGCGGATATCGAGGATGACAAGATCAGGCACACATTGATCGAATTTTTTAAGTCCCTCTTCCGCACTTTCGGCTGATACGATCTCATTTTTCCCTGTGGACAGATGCGTCGAAAGGGTTTTTCGGATTAAAGGATCATCATCGATAATCAGAATCGTTTTCATTTTTGTCCTCACACGGAATGAGAATTTCAAAGCATGCCCCTGTCCCTTCCTTGGGGACAACCCGAATGGAACCATCGTGCTGCTCCACAATCTTCTTGGCATTGGCCAGCCCCAAGCCAAATCCCGATGATTTCATGGTGAAAAAAGGTTCGAAAATGTTCTCCCGCTCCTTCTCCGGAATACCCGGACCATCATCCACAATTGAAATGCGCACAGTCTTATCTGGTCCATCCTCGAGCAGAGATACAGCAAAGGTGATCTCGCCCCCCTCGTCTACGGCCTCAGCCGCATTGCGGAGGATGTTCAAAAAAACCTGTCTCATCCTGTCACCGTCCACGAATAGGAGAGGCAATCCCTGCTGAATGTCTCTACGAAATTGAATGGCCTTTAGTTCTAAGGAATCAGAAATCATCTTATAGGCACTGTCGATGATAGCCTCGATCGAAAAAAAATCGCGGTTCAAATCAGAAAAGCGGGTAAAATTCAGCAACTCCTTGATAAATGTTTCGATGTGACCTATTCCTTCCTGAGTGATTTCCAAATGGCCCTTTTCAACTTCCCCCCAGCAGGGACTTTGAGAAATTTTTTGAATATTGAGTTTGACTGAAGTGAGCGGATTTCGGATTTCATGGGCGATACTGGCAGAAATGCGTCCTATAGAGGCCAATTTTTCTGCTTGGAGAAGATTCTTGTTTGCTATCTCCATCCGTTGTTTCGTCAAGAGAAGCTGCTGACTCATAGTGTTGAAGCTATCGGCCAGGGTCCCGATTTCATCTCGAGTGGCCACATCGATGGTGTGGGCAAAATCTCCCTTGGAAATCCTGATCGTGCCGTCTATCAATTTTTTTAGAGGCGTGGTGATACTCCTCGCCAACAGTAAAGATCCTATTATTCCTCCCAGCAGTCCGAGCCCCCCTATCAAAATCAATCTGAATCGTGTGGCCGAAATCTCTTCATCGGCTTCTTTCATGGACATGCCAATCTTGACCGAACCCCATCTGACAGGTGAGCCCTCCACAAAAATCGGCTTTTCTATCTCGAGAATTCTGACGAAACGGTTGGCCTCCTCATCCTTGATCCGTTTAAGCCCGGAAAAATACTGTCCCTGCAGTTCTTCATCGGCAAAATGACTTTTCTCATAAATATCAGGATGGCCTTTGACAAAATCATTGGCAGCGAGGGGCCTGTTTTCGCGGTTATAAAACACGATGTAAATGAGATTGTCATTGATCTGGCTTTTGATATTTTCTTCCATGCCTTCGGAGTCATAATTGAGAAACTCCTCACGATTCAGTTGGAACAGGTATTTTGTTTCAATAAAGCCTCGACTCCTCTGTTCCTCATTGATGGCCCTCACTTCCCGCTGTTCAATGACAAACATAATCAAGCTTCCCAAAATGACGAGCAGCACAAGGACAGCCAGAATAAACCGCGTTCTCAGCGATAATGACACCTTCATTCGGTCACCTATCCAGCCAGATTTTTGTTGCGTCTATATAATCGAAGCCCAAAGCAGGCACGACAACGCCCCGCACGTAGGGCTGCATAGCCACTCTGTTTTGGTGGGAAAAGAGAGGTATGGCCGGGACATCCCTAAGGAGGATTTTTTCGATTTTATGAAAAAGCTGAATCCGCTTTTTCATGCTCCGCTCCACCTCAACATCATTGATCAGCCCATCTATTTGGGGATTGGCATAGCCAAAAACATTGGCCATCGACTGAGAGTGGAAGAGTGGATTGATCATATCCTCGGGGTCTGGAATGCTCAAAGTCCTTCTGTGAAACACCATATAGGGCTCCTCCGCTCGAAACAGATTTTCCGGAGTCTCATACAAGCCGAATCGGGAATCGAGCCCAAGGACACTGAGCTGATCTTTGATTGCCCCGAAAATCCGGTTCTTCAGAGGATTTCTCGGAGGCTCAAAATAAATTGTGATCGTTGGCAATTCCAAGTCTTTAAAAAATCCTTCCGACTGGAGAATCTTCCTGGCTTTTTCCATATCAAAAGGATTCTCCCCGGAGAAAGGGTAGAAACCAGGCAGCCGGGAAGGGATTATATTGTTCGTGACCTTGCGCAAATACCGCACATCGGCCGCGGCCTGGATAATAGCTCTTTTATCGAGACCAAGGGCAATGGCCTTGCGAACCGCAAGTTTATCGAGAGGATAGAGGTGGCAGCTCATCCCCAAAAAGTAATGAGTCAACGCCCCATCCTGAAACACCTGATATTCTGAATTGAGCAACCTGTTGGAGAGTACAGGGATGGAGTCGATCTCCTGACTGTAAAAATTATCAAGAGTAAAAAAATGAGTCGCGAATTCGATTCCATCCAAGTAGGCTTGCCCGTCAAAATAGTTGTCGTTTCGTTTGAGCCGGACACCGGCAATATCGAGACGGCTGGTCCGTAGCCAGTAGTCAAAGATAAAAGGTCCCGTTCCCGATGGACGAAGCCAGAAGTTTTGCCCCTCCGCAATGGCTTTCTCCTTGGGAAGAATCTTACAAAAATGCATGCTCATCAGGTAGAGGGCAGGAACATAGGGCCTTGACCACTGAATCTGAAATGTGTAGTCATCCAAGACACGGTATCCGGAGACGCTCTTCGCTCTGCCTTCACGAAAATCCTTTGCCCCTTCTACCCGAGTTGAGAAATAGTGATAATAGGGCGATTCGGTCTGCGGATCCAGCAGCCTCTCAAGGGAGAATTTAACATCCGAGGCCTTGAGTTCGCTACCCTCATGGAACCGGACTCCCCTCCTCAGAAAGAAGGTATAGAGAGTACCATCGGCTGAGATTTCCCAGTATTCGGCAAGAGAAGGCTCAATACGGAGATTTTTGTTCAACCTGACCAGTCCATCGTACATCTGTTCAGAAAGGAAAATGCATGAGAAAGGATTGGCGGGGTCCAGCTCTATTCTGGAGATGTTGGAAAGCGATATGAGCCTGAAAACACCTCCGGATTTGGGCTTTGGATCTTGCAGCCGCAAGAATATCGGTGTGGAGTGGCCCAAAAGAAGCAGGACGACAAAACTGAGCGCCACAATCCAGCCTAACTTCTTCGTCATCTATCTATCCTCTAATAATAAGAAAATGTCTGGGTTAAGGCAACTTAAAGGCAAGTTTTATGCCATATCCGAATTGATATTCAAGTGGTTGAATACCAATAACTTAGAGATATATTGTGAGGATAGCAGGGCTATTTTTGTAAATAATGTTTACAGGGATCATCATAATAATGAGGACCCAGCTTTCGAATACCTAATTCGGAGATGAATCTGAAGGGTTGGAAGACACGCATTTGAAGATTCCGACCCAACCTAGCCCAGCCTTCCCGAAGCGTCGGGAAGGGGCGTCAACGAAGTTGAACTATTCCTTCTTTTTCACCGGCTGATCCGTGATGATCGGGTTGTATCGGGTTTCGAAGGTTCCCCCTTTTGTCACGTGCCCCACCGCTTTTTCCGGATTTTTTTCAATGTCAACGACAGCCCCTGTTTCATCAATGGGATTCCCGTTGCTATCGACGCCCACAATACCTGTCGGGGTCGTTCCGACACCGTCATCCCCCCAGGGCCGCACATCAATAACATCGCCCACAGGAATGATTTCTCCCTTATCATCAAGGACGGTGCCATCCGACCTGAACGTGAACGGAATGGCATCAGAGTGGGTGCCGAAGACGTTTTTTCCGAGGTTGAAACTTTGATCGAGCACGATTCTTCTGTAGGCGGCGATATTGGCAAGCATCGTGACCGGCATCGGATAAAATATGCTGCCCTTGATATAGTCATTTCCTGTCTCCACATCTCGATAGAGGTAACCCCGGTGGGATGCATAATGCCTCATGATGCGCGCCCGGTCCAAAAGAAGGCTCTTCCTTTTCTCCTTACCCAGTTTTTTCAATTGATCATCGTTGAAAATGTCGTTCAACGGATGTGTCAAATCAAGCTGGGCGGGAAGATCATTTGCCCGGGCATAATCAATCAATTCCGACATGATCTCCCGAGGCATTACACCGAAGAGGTCCGAACCCACAACAGTGAAGAAAAAATACTCCAGTTCACCCATATTCACATTCTTTTTAAAATAATCATGGAGCCAAGTTTTCTCGGGTGTTCGTTTTCTGTACTGGCCGTAATCCATCTCTCTCCAGCCCAGTTCCCCGGGAAGCTTTCTCTGAAAAGACCAGACTGCGTCGACGGTGTTTCCCACCGAGGAGTGGCATCCCAAACACTGCATGAGCTCTTCTGTGGTCTGCGGCCGAAGATCACCCTCTCTGTTTTCGATATACGCGGCCAGTATCCATCCTGACGTGTTGTCAATCCATCCCCGAGTTTTGTTCCCGATGACGGATACGGCCTCCTCTTCGTCCTCTCCGATGTCTTCGAGACCGACATCTTTCCATTTGTACATGTACCGGATTTCTTTGACTCTTTTTGACCTGGTACCGGGAAATTCATAGTCGGGCTCATCATTCCGGTTCAGACCATCCAAGCGAAGACCCTTCTCACCGTCCGCGTTGAGGTCGACATAGTGGAGCGGATGGGCAAACTCTGTGCCGACGGGATAAAAACCCTTCCGCACAGCCACTCCCTGAGCATCACCGCAGTAGTGAGGGGAGTCAGTCACTAGATTCTTGATATTCTTCTCGAGGAGGGCCAGATTATTTTTGTATATCCCGAGATCCACTTTGCCGTCCACAGTCCTGAATTCCTCGGGCAGCCTGATATAAATGCCGCTCACGGAGCCCGTCAAAGGAGTGAATATGGCATAAGGGAAAAAATTGACTGCCCGCCATCCTGTGATCTGGCTTTCGCAGTTCCAGACAAATCCACTCTCATCGATGAATCCATGTTGACCGCCATCCGTCTTGTCCTCGCCCTCGGCTGGAAACAGGTCATCCGGATTCAGGGCAGGGAAGAGGTGAGAATCGGATGATGCGTTGATCAGGTTGTTCCAAGTTTCGTCCTTATTCGTGCGTGCTTTGTGATAGGCTGTTCGCCAGTTGTCTGAACGAACGTAAGTCAGGTTTTCAGGATCTCCAGCCTGAGGAGCAGCAATGTTTTCTTCTTCCAATCGCATAAGTATGTTTTCAGGATGGATGATGTTATGCCAATTAACCCGGTTAAGGTCAGGGCTGGGAAAACTGTAAAGGACCTGGTCCTCAGCTAGGGGCAGCGCATTTCCATGCTGAGTATCAGCAAGATAATTGGTGTGGCAATATTTGCATGCGTTCTGTGTCCCGTAGCCGGTCTCCACCCAACATTGCACCGGTATGGCAGGATCTTCATTGAAACTGGGCTTGTAGTCGGCTTTTGCTTTCCTGCGGAATCCGGGAGGAGCCTCTCCCTTTTCGATAGTATCAAGATAAATAACCTCGGATTTCAGACCAGTCGCGCGTTCGACTTCTTTGGCATCCAGCTCCGCCTGGTCTGGAGTTCCCTTGCATCCCCAAAACGAGATGCTCAAACAAAGAACGGCAAAGGTAACAATCAATGGTCTCATCACAGCCCCCTCAAACTTTGAAGTCAAAAAAATTGCGAACATACGACAGCACAGGACAGCGCCAGGGTTGTTAGAATCGAAGTTGTGGCATTATACTATCAGCTTTTTATCCAGCTCGACTGTTTTGAAAGCACAGGAGCCCAAAGTAAAATTTTCTTTGGACTGGCGCCTACCACTTTCCGTCCATCTGGAATTCCGCACTTCCCAGCCAGATCCCTGATTTTGTCACGGAGTCATACTGAGCTTGCAACAGGTCATAGTGAAATTTCTCTTCCTCACTGATATCGCGGAAGATTTTTTTCGCTACGGGGTCGTCTGTTTCCTTGGCAGCACCGCTGAAAAATCGAATGGCCTCATCCTCCAACTCCATGCCGATCCGGAGGGCTTCAATCTCCCCCTTTCCTTCTTCCCTTTTCATACCTTGCTTCAATTTCGTAACGAGAGGCGCCTCGTCATCATACACATCCTTCGGGATGTACTGCTTCCAGTCTGTTCCTCCCAGAATTTTGTTGAACATGTTGCCAAAGGTTTCCAGGTGTTTCACCTCTTCTTCGGCAAGAAACCGGAACATCTTCTTCCCTTTCTCGTGCCCGGTCACATCGGCGGCATGGTCGAAGAATTTGCGTCCGTTGATTTCCAGCTTTATGGCCTCGATAATGGCATTTTCAACTTCTTTACTTATTTTTTCCATATGATATCTCCTAAATCCTGTCTCAATCTAACGGGTCAAGATCTGACGAAACATGCATTCTCTTGACAACACAAAATGCGGACTTTCCAGTATAGTGGAATATGACGCTGTTGGCAATGTCCCCTTCTTGATTGATCACCTCTTTACTTTTTTCCACGCTTCGATAAACGTCGCCGCTCTCTCCGCCATTCGAAACGCCTGCTCTTTTCCCTGTTCACTCGTCGCTTTTTTGGGGTTTTCAGAGGAAAAGATGCCGTTGCTGGACATTTGATGGCTGGCTCCTCCCTTTCCCGTCTCTTCAGGAACATATCTCAACGCGTCCAACACATCCCTCAATTCCGGATCCTCACGAATGAGCTTTTGCAGTCTTTTCATCTGGGGAGTGTTGGTGAGCCTGGGACGTTTCGCCCGCTCCAGCTTGACAAGATCAGGATGAAAGTAGAGCATGAGTGAGGTCTCGCCAATTCCCGCATGCGCATCATAGTCGGCCCCTTGGATTGGTTCATAACCCTGGAAAGAGGCGCCGTAACCAATGGCCACAGCGACAGCTTCAGTGGTGTGGTTTATCCGGTGGATCACCTTTTGTTCGACGACACGATTTCCTCCATGGTAGTTGAAAAACATGAATTTACGGAATCCGTATTTGATCAACAGCTCAGTGGTTTCGAAGAGAACCTGTTCCATAGTTTCCGGTTTTAAGCTCAAGGTTCCCGGAAAGCCGGAGTGGTAGACGCTGTATCCCGAAAACAAAACCGGCGCAACAAGGACTCCTGTTCGAGCAGAGATGATTTTGGCCACTCCCATTGCCTCGTAATAATCCGTACCCAAAGGCAAATGAGGACCGTGCTGTTCCGTGCTTCCAAGAGGAATGATCACCATATCATTCGATTTGAGATATTCTTCAACATCTGTCCATGAAATCTCCTGCAGAACGAGAGGCTTGTCTGCCTCTTGACACTGCAGCCCACCCGAATAAGCCACAAGCAGTCCCAGCACCCAAATGGCCCGAAGAGTCATTGCGCTTTTTTTCATGATCAATGCCAACCTCCTCAGTCAAAATGTTTCATGAGGGACTTTTCATGATATAGAAGTCCCTTATCCGCTCCTCTGTTTTTAAATAATTGAAATCGAGGACTCTGTAGCCCCGCCCCAAGAGCTCCTGGAAAGCCTTTCGTGTTTCCATTCGCCAGTCGAGGGGAATTCTCCTGACAGACTCATCTGGGACATCTGTCTCCTGCAAAATCTTATAGAAATCAAAGGGAACCTCAATCAACAGATGGACATCATCCACATCCAGGTTGGCCGATGTTGCCAACTCTGTGCGCAATGGTCCGTTCTTCCCCGCCACATCGCCAAACTCTGCATGAACCACAAACCGATGGGACTCGACTAGCTTTTTCAGATCGTAGTCCGCAGGCAGTCCCTTCTCCCTTAAGTCCCAGAGAATGGCCAGTCTATCAGACGGAACGTCTGCTCTGTTCAGGTTTCCCTCAAACCCCTGGTACCTGGAAACGCAGTATTCGGAAACGCTCATCCGCAAAAGATGAATATTACGGTACGCATTGACACCGACAAGGGGATCATATGTGCAGGTTATGATGGCAAGTCCGTAGAGATCCCAGACAACTTTTTTCTGGAATTCTTTGATCAGGACCCCGACTTTGTAGTTCTGATAGTCCTTTCTCACGCCGACATATTGCGAATAAAAAATGATATTTTCAACGTCTCGAAAGCCCAGGTTCTTATCTTTAACGCCGACGTAGCCATAGGCAAAGCCAACAAGATGAGCCTCATCCTCCTCGAATTTTCCATCGTCATCCTCGACGTAGACGCCGATAAGGCAATTGCTGCCATCGTGGAAATAGTTTTCAACGCCGAGGTTTCTCACTCCAGCCAAGCTGTCACGCGGGTCGCCCCAGATTTCGAACCTCAAATTTTCATATTTAATAAAATCAGACAAATCCTGGGATGATTCAACCTTAAAAAGAAATTTCCTTCCTTTGACGATATGAATGGTATCGAATGTCTTCATCCGGAGCACCTCTGCAAAATCTCACGAGCGGTAAGATGATTTTATCCAAACCTCAGACCGAAATGCAAGAGTGCGCCCTTTGTGAGTGGCGGAGGCCTATCATGACCGCCTGGCTGTTTTCTTCTGAAAGAGCCGCCAAAGATTTTGGATGCGCGCCTGAATACACCTTGCGCGCCGGCCTCCAGGATATTCTCGGCTGAGGAAGGAACAAAGGCCTCTGGAAGGGCGGCAAAAAGTCCAACACATGCTGAGGCTGGATGATATTTGCCTTATTTTTTGTATTTTGGCAAAATAATGACAAAGCGAAAGCCAGAAAATGATATCCGTACCAAAAGTGAGGTCCTCCAAGGAAAAAAAAATCACATGTATCATCAATCCGCATGCTGCGAATAAAAAGTGGCAGCGCAATGTTTTGTTGAGAAAATATCTGCAGAAAAACTTGCCTGGAAAAATTATCGATGATCCCGAGGACAAGACCTATACGGTTGAAACCGTCAAGACACTGTGCAGGGACAACGACATCATTGTGGCGGCCGGTGGCGATGGGACTATCGCCGACGTCATCCAGGGCATCATGGAAAGCGGAAGAAGGAAAGATGTGGCCTTGGGCATAGTCCCTTTCGGAAGCGGTAACGCCTTCATCACCTCTCTGGGCATTCCTAAGAATATTGCCCGGGCCATAAAGGTGATCAACGAAGGCCTCACGCGCAAGATAGATCTCATCGATATAGAGGGAAAGGCAGCGGCTTTTGCCAGTGTCGGAGCAACAGCTCAGGTACTGGTTGAAAAACTCCAACACAATATTCCCGGCTTTTTCGGTCATCTTCTCGCTTCCCGAATTATGCTCAAACTGGCCAGCATGGAGCAGGAAATTGAAATCTTCGACGGGATCGATGATGAGGGGAACTTTTTTGATCACAAAGTACTGAAGCTGAAAGTCTTCGACTGTGTATTGGGCAAAGCAAGCCATTTCGGATACAACTGGAAAGTCTCACCAGAGGCCGTCATCGACGATGGCTACATCGACATCACTCTGTTTGAGATCCCAGGATGGAAATACTGGCTGTTCTTCCCGAGCATTTATTTCGGCACATTCCAAAAAACACAGAAGCACTTCAAAGCCAGGCGAATCGCTCTCAGGGGAAGGGACCTCCCCGTGCAGTACAACGGCGAGCTGTTGGGAATAAAGGACAGAGTAGAGATGCGAATTCTGCCCTGTGCCCTCAAAATCATAAGTCCTGCCAAAATGATCAGCTCGCATTTCAGCTGAGACGAGACTTTTCCTTCCCCTTACATTCCAGCCATGATCCCTGGAGAGGCCCTCAAGTCGTTTCATAGTGTTCGAGACAGATTCAACTGCTTGCTTTGGGAGGGCGCGAGACTACGACGTTTATGATGTCCGGATGACGGGCATCAACGTTAGGACATGACAACTATCTCCAGAGCATTGACTATAGACTCGGGGAAAGTCCTTCCTCCGAGCTTTTTCAGGTTCTCGAGCGATTTATACTCCTCTCGATCCTGGTAAGGCGAAGCATTTGTTTGGATCCGGTCATAGATATCCGCAAGAGCCAGAATACTGCTCCCGACAGGAATTTCGTGAAGGTTTTTATCCAGAATGACCGCTTCCTGAAAATAGTGCCGATAGTAGGCGGAAAGGATGGGTTCAACTTCCTTCAACAGTGATGCCGTCGTGTTGAGCAAAACCATCTCTCTGTCCCCAAGAGGAGATGCCGAAGCCAGGGCTTCTGTACCCATAAACTCGGAAATTTCATCGAACAAAGGAAGACTGGCGCGTAAATCTCCGGCCTCGAAGAGGAGAGCGGCAGATTTGATATTCTCGATTTCTCTCCTGTCTAAACCGGCCGTCCCCGCAATTTTCCCAGCCAACAGGGAAATTCGCACCGACCGAGGTCTTGCCTCGTCGGCCACTTCCAAGTATTTCAAGAGGATTTCAAGGACAGCAATGTACACACGGTACAGGTTCTGGATCCGGTTCTCTCTCTGCTCGGACAGAGTGCCTATGAGGGCCGCAATCAAAATCAAAAAGCTCGCCCAGGTAACAAGAGTGATCCCTTCATCCAGAGAAAATCCGACTCCGAATCCGGCCAACAGTTTTGAAAAGAGCATATAAAAAACAACCAGGAGCGCACTCAGGATACTGGTCAGAACAGCCTCTTTTTTACCCAGAAAGTAACCGGCGAGTATGACTGGGAGAAAGAAAAAATTGAGAAAGGCCAGCTTGAAATGAACGAGGAAGGCAATGGCGAGCACGCCGATAAATATGAGAAGAATGAGAGAACCTTCAAAGTGTTTAAAAAAAAGCGCCTTAGCCTTCTTCATGCTTCGCTCCCAGAGAAGCCTCTTTTGTTCCCCCTTCGGGCTCGATACTGACGCCGAGAATCATGTTGATCCCACATTCCTTAGGATTTATATATCACCTGTTCGCTGGGAAGTCAACCAAGCTGAATGCGTGGGAATGTGCTATAATTCACAAGGTACAACCCATCAGTCCCAGGAGGACAGATGAAAAAACAAGCGTTTCTCGCGTTGGTCATGGTCTTTCTATGGAGTCATTGTTCCATTCATTTCGATGTTTTAGGGAAGGACAAAATAGAAGAAGTCGTGCTTGTGCCCAGCAAAGCCAAGGATAAAATTCTGATCATAGATGTTTCAGGCATCATCGGCATGTCCGCCTCACCAAGCATGCTGAAGAGAGAGAGTGATAGTGTGTCCCGCGTTTATTACCGGCTGCAAAAAGCCTCCGAGGATCCGCGGATAAAAGGCATTATCCTCCGGTTGGATACGCCGGGAGGAGAGGTGACAGCCAGTGACATCGTCTACAATGAAATCAAAAATTTCCGCAAAAACACGGGCATTCCCGTTGTTTCTCTCATGATGGGTGTGGCCGCTTCCGGAGGCTACTACATCGCCTCGGCCGGCGATCACATCATTGCCCATCCGTCGACAATAACCGGAAGCATAGGTGTCATTTCCATTTTTCCGAACCTGGAGGAACTGTTTGGCAAAATTGGGGTCGCTATGAATGTCATAAAGTCAGGAAAAATGAAGGATTCCGGCAGCGCCTTCCGCAATATGACAGAAGAGGACAAGGCTGTTTTTCAGGGTGTGATCGATGAACTGTACCAAAAATTTTTGGAGGCCGTTGTCGAGGGAAGAGACGGAAGCCTGACTCTCGAGGAGCTCAAGCCCATTGCAGACGGACGCATCTACACCGCACAACAAGCGCTCAAGCTTAAGCTTATCGATGAGATCGGATACTTTGACAGAGCGCTCTCCGAAGTAAAGTTACGGGCTAACATCAAAGACGCCCGGGTCATCACATTCACCTATTACCCCAAGAAAAAAACGAATATCTACGCACAAAGCTTGGATAATTTGACTCTTATCGACACCGAAAATGTCAAGGATCTGTTCCCATCGCTGAAGAGCGGTTTCTACTACCTCTGGCTGCCTCAATTTTTCAATTGATCGGATGATCTCTCGAAGGCCTCAACACAAGATTTCTCTGCTGATAGGGTTATCCCTGAAACCAATGGCCTATCATGTCGTAATCACTTCGAAGTCAGGAGGGTCCTCGATGTGTTTTTTCACGGCGCACAAGTTGACGGATTTGATGACCGCGTTCTTGTATTTCTGGGGAAAGTCCGGGGGCAATTGAATGACGATCGTCATCTTGGCGATCATTTTTTTTACAGGATCTCTTTCGGTCCTCATGACGACGCTGGCCCCATCGAGCGAGATATTCCTTTGTTCACAAAACGAGAGGACATACAGCCCAGAGCACGTGGCTATCGAGGCAAGGAAGAGATCAAAAGGCGCCGGAGCAGCGCCTTCACCTCCCTGATAGACCGGTTGATCGGTTTCTATAACAATCCCTTTATACAGGGCATTAACACGTTTCCCACCAGGAAACGTGACTTTCATTTCTTTCGCCATGTTGAATCTCCCTCACAAAATAACACGTAGTTATACCAGGTTTTCTCAGTTTTTTAAAGGGACTTTCTCATGGGACATATCTCCAGATCCGTCATGGAACTGAAACCATTCGTCGTGATGGAGGGATTCGGCCAGAAAAACAATGCTGTCCCGAAGCGATCTCGCGGATTCAGCCTGCGCCCTTAGAGAAAACAGCCAGAAGCAAGTTTCTGTCCTTTTCCGTTATAGCCAACCTCCCCAGAAGGTCATAGATCATCTCCTGAACATGCGTTTTGTTTCCGGAATGGATGAATTTCTTCTCTTCCAAAATCATCAGAATTCGTTGGATGCATTCCTCCTGATCGGAACGGGAAAGAGGATTGGTCTCCTTGCAAATCCGGGAAGCATTATTCTCTGAAGTGAATATGCGGAACAAAGATAGAAGAACAGCCGCCGCCAGGTTATAAGACGGCTGTGCTGTTGCCTGGGGAATAGTGAATCTGAAATTGGAATGATGGAGTTCTTCGGAGGTCAGCCCGGTCCGTTCATTCCCGAAAAGCAGCCCGATTTTTGTGTGCGGAGGATAGCTGTTCATTTTGGCGATGGCCTCCTCAAAACCAAGCCTGGTAAAATTCTTTCTCTCCTTGGATGTGGAGGCGAAGACGACCCGGCAATCGGCTGTGGCTTCGTCCAAATTCGTGTAAACCTGGGCGGATTCGAGAATATCCCTTGAATGAACAGCCGTAACAAAAGATTTTTCACCCAGCTCCTCACCCACCAGGCGCAATTTTCTGAACCCTGTATTCTTCATGCTGCGGGCTACGAGTCCGATGTTTTCGGATGTTTCTGGCCTGACGAGCACGACCACGTATTTATCTTCGGGCAAAGATTGCGTGGCCTTGGCTTGCATTGATCTTGACATTATTCCTGTTATGATTTTGGATACCGGCGGGCTATAAAAGCAGCGGCAGGGAAGGCCCGCTGGAACTAGAGGATGTTGGCGACGAGCCCGCCAAAAAAGGCCCAATACAGGGTGGAAACATAGGGGTTGCCTGCAATAATGCAAGCTCCTGTCTTGCATCCGATAAATCGATAGAAAAGGAATCCAAAAATTCCTCCGATAATGGCGCCGATGACAATCTGGATCATGTGTCTTTTTCTCACATTCGAATATACCAGAGCGCCCAGCTAAGGTCAACGCATCGAAAAATCCGTCGAGGTCCCCGCTCCATTATCCTTATCGAAATGAGATACCATCCCGGAGAACGCTTGACAAAATGCTGACGGGGAGGGGGATCATTGAGCGCAGTCCACCCGCCCAAAGCAAGTCATTATCTATGTGCGTAACATAGCGTAGGTGACCACGTCAGGGCGGGATCAAAGGCCATAGGAGCCGCATTGTGGTGGCGAGAACAACAAGAGCGAGTCTCAACCCGTTTGAGCCGCATGGGAGCGGTCCCCCACTTAGGAAAGACATTGGCTGTATGAGGAGCATAGGAGGGTGGGGGGGGGTCTTCTCCGAACACAGATAATGGCTCGCCTGACCAAAACGGAATCTATCCATGACCACCATCTAAGATTTGAAGAGGCTTTGGATCTTCCGCTCAGAATTTGCCTGTGCTGCCGAATCCCTTTCCACCGCGAGATGTCTTGCCAAGTTCATCGGTATTGACCACATTTACCTCGACAACAGGCTGGATAAGGAGCTGAGCGATCTTCATCCCTAACTCAATTGGGAAGTCTCCATCGCTCAAATTGGCCATGACCACTTTGACTTCTCCTCTATAGCCGGCATCAATCACTCCCGCCAGCCGGTGGACGCCTTCGAGGGAAATCCCACTTTTATCCCAGATCAGCCCCACATATCCCGGCGGAATTTCCACTTGAATTCCTGTGGCAATCGCTCTGATTTCGCCCTTTGCTAAAACACCCTTGACAGAAGAAAACAAATCCAGTCCTGCATCCCCTCTGTGACCATAGCTGGGAAGCTTGGCTGATTCATGAATTTTTTTGACTTTCAGCTCCATAGTTCAGACACCTTCTATACGGACTTCAGGAAAATGGGGTTTTACTGCCTCAGCAAAGGACTTCACCCTTTCGACGGAGAAAGGTTTTTTTCTCTCAAAATCTTTATTCAACGTGTTTTTCGGCTTAAACTGCTGTATCTGAAAGATTTGTGCACCCTTGAGTAACCGGGCGATCTTCAGGATGTCGCTGCCGTCCACCAGGCCTGGGACAACGGTTGTTCTAAAAAGTGAGGGGATTTTCGATCGGATGATAAGCGAAATGGAATTCAGAATGTCGTCGAGACGAACGCTGGTCTGTGTGACATCCGAGTATTTTTCGGGGGACGCCTTCACGTCCATGGCCACATAGTCCACCAGTTTATTGTGTATCAGCGCCTCCAGCCGGGCCGGATAGGCCCCGTTCGTGTCGATCTTGACCAAGAGGTCTCTTTCTTTAATGAGACTGAGGAGCACCTCGAGATCCTCGTGCATCAGTGGTTCTCCTCCGGTGACGCAGACGGCCTCAATCCAATCCTTTCTCGAGTCCAAAAAACCTATAAAAAAATCCATCGGAAAAGTTGGAAGCGAATCCGGTCTCAACACGAGATCTGAGTTGTGGCAATAGTGACAGCGAAAATTGCAGCCGCCGGTAAACACAGTGGCGGCCAGATGGCCCGGAAAATCCCGGGGGGCAAATTTCTCTAGGCCTTTGATTGCGACCACTCTTCGAACTCCTCAGGGTTGTTGAGGACGGCCACAACTTTTTCTTGATCGCGGAGGATCAGAGTAGGGATGACGATGCCTCCCTTCTCATCCCTCTTGAGTACTTTGAGAAATTCCCGGATCTTCAACTTACTCTCTTTCATAACCAGGTTGTATTCCGCGGCTTCAATCCCCTTATCGCGGATATGTTTTTTCAAGGCCTCGCACTGGGAACAGTTGGGGTAGGTAAACAACAAGTACTCCATCTCTCAAATCAGTCCAGTGTAGGATGTTCTTTCTCTGTATTCTTGTTTCTTCCCATCATTCCAGGTGGACACAGGCCTCAGATAACCCACAACCCTGGAATAGACTTCTGTTGCCTGGTTACAGCTGGGGCACTCACTCACTTCTCCGGCGATATAGCCGTGATTCCGGCACACACTGAATGTGGGCGTAATGCTGAAATAAGGTAATTTCGTCTGAGCAATTTTTTGAACCAGCTTCCTGCACGTTTCCGTATCAATGGGCTCTGGAAGAAAGGCATGGAATATGGTGCCTCCAGTGTAGAGGGGCTGCAAGTTCACCTGATGCTCTATAGCCTCGAAAACATCACGCGTGGCATCGACATTCAACTGCGATGAGTTGGTTAGAAAAGGGAACTTCTCCGTTCCTGATGTGATGATGCTGTTGTACTTCTGTCTGTCGAGCCGGGCAAGCCGGTAGGAGGTCGACTCGGCAGGTGTTGCCTCAAGGTTGTACAGGTTTCCTGTCTCTTCTTGAAAACTCTGGATCACGTTTCGCATGAAATCCAGGACCTCGGCGGCAAAGGCCTTGCCCTCGGGTGTTCCTATTCCCTGGCCTAAAAAATTCAAGCAGGCCTCATGCATCCCGCAGAGTCCTATGGTCGAAAAGTGATTGTCAAAATGCCCGAGATAGACCAGCGTGTAGGGGACGAGTCCCTTGGCCAACATGTTGTTGACGACTTCTCTCTTGGTTTCCAGGGATTCCTTGGCCAGAGTCATCAGATGCCGGAGGCGGGTGAAGAAATCCTCCTTGGTCGTAGCCTCGTAGCCAATCCTGTTAAGGTTGATGGTCACAACGCCAATTGATCCCGTCGAATCACCCGGCCCCCATATGTTACCGGGCCTCCGCAAAAGCTCCCGTTGGTCCAGGTTCAGCCGGCAACACATGGCCCTGATATCCCCTGGATCGAGATTGGTACCGATGTAGTTTTGAAAATAGGGGATTCCATATTTGGCCGTGACTTTGAAAAGAAGATCAGACAAAGGGGAATCCCATTCAAAATCCCTGGACAGGTTGTATGTGGGAATGGGAAAGGTAAACACACGCCCACTCTGATCGCCCTCAATCATGAGCTCCAGAAACGCCCGATTGATCATGTTCATCTCTTCTTGATAGTCTCCAAAACGGGTATCCAGCTCTTTTCCTCCCACGATGACGGCCTTGTCCTTCATATCCTCAGGAACATTCAGATCAAAAGTGAGGTTTGAAAAAGGCGTTTGCCAGCCCCATCTCGAAGGGACATTCAGTCCGAATATGAGTTTTTGTATATCCTGTTTCACATCTTCATAGCCAAGATTGTCTGCCCGCACAAAAGGAGCCAGCAATGTGTCGACGCTGGAGAACGCCTGGGCTCCGGCAAACTCACCCTGCATCGTGCCTATAAAATTGACCATATGGAGGGTGGCCGTCTCCAGGTGCTTGGCGGGATAAGAATGGACTTGATTGGGAACATGTCCAAATCCCTTCCGCAAAAGATTCTCGAGTGACCATCCCGCACAATACCCAACAATCGGATAGGAGAGATCGTGGATGTGGAATTGGCCGTCAAGATGGGCCTCTTTGATATGTTCGGAGTAGAGTTGATTCAAAGCAAAATTTGACAGCACCTCTCCCGACACCCTGGCATTGAGCCCTGAAAAGCTCATCACGCCCTCGTTGCTGTTTTCCCTGATCTTCCAATCCACATCATTGATATAATCTTTGATCAAGCGTTCGAGGTTGATACCTGTCTTGCGCGCCTCGCGAATGCCTTTGTGTCTTTCCCTGTAGAGAATGTAGGACTTGGCAATCTCGTGATAGCCCTGTTTCATGAGGACCATCTCGACAATATCCTGGATCTGTTCAACAGAAGGGGTGGTATAGCCGCCCCACTTGTCCTCGAGGACATAGGTGACGATATCCGATATTTTCTGCGCCCCCTGTCGGTCATCAATATTGTTGGCCTTCATGGCATTGTAAATGGCCTGGGTGATTTTATTCTGAACAAAATCTGTGATCTGACCGTCACGCTTTTTGATGCGGGAGATCGTGTGCTCCATCAAGAGCCTCCTTTCCTTATCAAAGACTTTACCACCTTGACCAAGAATCCCCGTTTATTCTATGACCGAATTCCCCAAAAAAGAGGATCAACTAAAGACACAAACAACAACCATATGTTGTGTGCTCCCTCCCGATTGGGCACTAAATGTAGTATCGATGTCAAATACTCTATACCTGATTTTGGCCGTTGTCAAGTATTTTCTATTCTTTTATTTTTTTTTGGGGCAAATGGGAAAAAAGCCGAGTATTCACCCGGAATAGAGCTCTGTGGTAGAATGGAGAGAATCAATTCTACCAGGCGGATGACATGATGACATATGTCGTAAAAACACAACACAGGAATGAGCTCGTCGATATCAGCGAATTGGTCGGAAAGGCTGTTTCAGAATCAGGTATTGCCCACGGCCAGTGCGTTCTTTATGTGCCACATACAACAGCAGGCGTCACCATAAACGAAAATGCTGATCCGTCAGTACAAACTGACCTTCTCATGGCCCTGGCAGAAAGTGTCCCTGATACACATCCCTACACGCACATGGAGGGAAATTCTCCGGCCCATGTGAAAGCAAGCCTTGTGGGGACTTCGGCCGTAGTTTTCATAAACAACGGCAGTCTTGTTCTCGGTACCTGGCAGGGTATTTTCTTCTGCGAATTTGATGGCCCGAGAAATCGAAAGATTCACATCAAAATCATTCCGGACTGAACTCCGGCCATGTCTATCGCTTTGGTGACAATGATAACAACAAAACCATGAAGGTATGCCCGCATTGCGACACTTCTTTTCCTGAGAGCATGGACAGATGTCCCCAATGCGGGGCTGTCTATTGGGATGATCAAAGAGAGAGATCCTCTGATAACGCTGACTATCATGATGAGGAGGAACAGGGATGTGTTTCTATTCTGATTTTTCACTTATTGATTGCTCTGGCCCTGGCTGTCGTATTTGTTCTCTTCGGCTTTGTGGTCAACCTCCTGGTCCATTTTGAAGCCAACCAGGTCAAAATTGCCTGGATAGCGGGTTCTCTCTTTTTAGGCGGGATCCTGTCATGGCTGATCAGAAAACCCAGGAGAAAACAGTGTGGAAAAGGCCCTGGAGGCAACGGGTGTCCGAGTGATTAGCTCCCCTATAAAGCAAAAGGACCCTTGCAAAGGGCCCTTTTTTCTGTATGGTATGAATTATGCCTAAAAATAGGACTTGAGCTCAGTAGAGCCCAGCGAAGAGAATATCGGCATGAAACAATTCCCGTGTTCTCCGCCTTGTCCTCCAATCCACAGTCTCTTTGAGATCGAGATAGAACCAGAATTTGTCGAAAAGCGTGAGCTTTTTCATGTAATATTCCGCAAAATCATGGATGTCATCCACGATAACCGTTCCGACCTGGCTTCCCTTATCATTTTGGATAACAAGAGTGGTCTTGTCCTCCCCTCTTTCCAGCTTACCGAAAATCTTGGCTTTTTCTTTACCCTCCCACCCTTCATTCTTGTTATATGCAAGATTTTCAAGAGCGGGGAACAATTCATCCCTTGCCAGCATGCTCAAATAATCCTCAAAAATAACTTCTTCAGTCCGGGTAAAGACATTCTGATAGGCACCGGTGGCGTCTTTGACATCGATGGAATTGGCAACCAGGAGGGAGGGCTTATCGGGCGCAAATTCTCCTTCACCCTTCACTTCTTTTCCCACCAGCTCCTCTATTCCTCCAGAGATATTTCCTTCCACAATGATGTCAAATCCTCTGGCTTCCGGAATATAAACAAATTTGGCATAGGCGATTTTGACAGTCCCTTCAAATTGAATGATTCCTTCCTGAGCAGACATCCCTTCTTCCTCTCCAGCTTCTTCCGCTTTATGACAAGAAATCGATCCCAACAGCATAAAGAATGACAAGAGAGACAATCCAAGAATAGGCCATATTTTGGATAGAACGGTTCTGTTTGCGAATATTTTTTGATACTTAGCCATGAGTCATACCTCCAAATTTAAGTCTCTCGCCTCAAAGCATGATCTGCTCTATGAAAAGCGTTGCCCTAGGAACTCATAAGAAAGAGGCTATACTCTTCCCTAAAACAGGGTAATTTATACCATTGAAACATGGAAATGTAAAGAAGAATTTCTATGAGAATTCGAGTTAAAAAACTAATTTTCGCTTCGTGGGCCGTTTATTTTCGCCGAGTGCTCTTGGACGATGAACGGCTTGTTCTTGATCCGGAGGAACTCCTGCTAGTCCGAGAGGGGGAACTTCTGGATGAAGAGACTCTTCCCCGAGAGTAGGACTTGCTGCTTGAGCGAGAAGGCCGACTCCTGGAATAGGACCGGGAAGAACGGCTGGACGAGGAATAGCTATTCCGGGAGGGACTGCGTGAAGAAGAAACTCGGCTATGAGAATAGGATCGGCCAACCGAACGGGATGGACTGCTCCGTGAGTAAGATCTTGTCGAGCGGTTGGGATAAGAATATCTTGACTGTGATTTATATTTACTTGACTGTGATTTATATTTATAGGAACTTGTGCCAGATCCGGAATAGGAGCTGGGCCTTTGAGAATATCTTCGCTCTGTGGGCCGGTAGTGTCGTCCGTAGGATTCATCTCTCTGAAATCCTGATGAGGAGCGAGCTCTGCGGGATGGATATCGTTCAAGCGAGGACGATCGATAAGAGGACTTGGAAGTCCGCTCTCTCTGGGAGGAATAGAATTTTCGAGATGTCGAATGTGCCCGCTCACTTCGCTGCGCGTCATCACGGCTCCGGTAGTACCTGACCGTTCTTTCAGTCCGGTAATCTCCGGAAGGGCTCGTCCGCACACGTTTGCTGCTGTACGAAGGCGAACCAGCTATGGCCGCCTGTCGTGAGGGATAAGTTTTGATTGCACCCCTGGACTGGTGCCGTAAGGAAGAAGATGACTCTATGCGGCTGGATGATTTCGCCCTCCGAGCTGTCAGGGATTCTCGCTGCCTTGAAGCCGGCGAGAACCGGCCTGTTGTCGAGCGGCTTGATGATGACGGTCTCAGGGCTTTCGCCCCTGTCGAAGATTTGTGGGAACTCCCAAACCGCGTTGCCCGAGATGGACCGGCGGATCGAACTGTCGACGATCCTCTGTAACTCCGTTCAACCTTTCGGACATTGGTTCGCGCCAGGACTTTGGCCGCGGTGGCATTTCTCAGCCCGCCTTTGTTGAAGGCATATCGGGAACTGGGTTGGTGCGATGCAAGGGAGACCTTGCCCAGACGCTGCACACTGTTCCGGGATAGCGCCACCCGTGATATGCGACGAGACTGCAGTTGATTTTTGTGCACAACCGTCAAAGCTCTGGAATGCAAGGGATAATGATGCCCATAGCCGCGGCCGTAAAACCGGTTGTTTACGATCACGACAGGATAGCCATAGTGACTGATCGGACACCAACCGATATAGCTGGATCCGCAATGCCAATGAACCCAAGCAGGTCCCCAGCCAGAGCTTGGAATCCAGTACCATCCCAGTCCAAACCGCCAATGCCATCGGCCGTAATGGCTGACGCACCAACCCCAGGGTTCTGAGGGGATCCAGCACCACCCGAATGACACATGCCAGCTCCACCTCCCATAGTAGTAGGGCCGCCATGTGTGGTGGTAAACACGCGGCACCCACACATGCCCATAAGGAGCGTCATAAACCCAATCTCCATTGTCGGCCAACTCCTCTTCGTAGGCATCGAGCTCGGCGGGAAGATAAGCTCTCTGCACGGAACGGCGGAGCAGGGCGTCCCGGCTTCTGTTCCATTGGGCAAAGCTGTCAGCTTCCTGAGCATAAGCGTTCTCGGGGCTTGCAGGGAATACTCCGTTTGTTGCGATAAGCCTTTCTTGGGCATTCACCAAGACTGATCCCTCTTCCCCGGCCGCTTCGATCGTTCCAGCCAGAACACGGACCTCTGTCCTGGTGTTTTCTGTGACTCGAAATCCATAGAGCCCTTCTTCCAAGATATAAAAAGATGCGTCCGGCGTGTGCACCTCAAAGTCCTTTTCTCTCTCTAAAAAACTCACTCTCAAATACGCATTCCCGGATAAAAGGTGTAACCTCACCTGATCGTCACCTCGATGAGGAAGCTTTGCCAAGTCGATGTGCGTGTATTTGTCTATCCTGATATAATTCTTCCTGCCGAAATGCACTTCAGCCCGGCCATCTCGGGTGCCGAGTTTATCACTCTCAACGAGAGGAAGGTTTGCCGCCCCTTCCTCGTATCCCATATCCGACGCTCTCTGAACGAACACATCACCCTGAACATAGCTCATTCGTGCGATACTATCATCATAGTAATCCGAATTTTGGAAAGAAAAAGCTTGGGGAAGACAGAGCATAAAAATTGCTGTGAAAGCCGATAGCTTATTCATTCTTCCTCCTTTCCAACAGTCTTAAGTGCAATTTTCATGCCATACACATTCCCCGAAACCACCGTGCCAAGTTATCCACAACTTGTACTGTTTTGAGGACAAATGGCGCCATTGAATGCCATTGGCGGGTTCTTGCTATAGGAAGACCCCGCTCCAGATTCATAGCCACGCTCCTGTCACAAGGAGCCCGCAGAGTGGGGCCACCTGGATATTCAGGAATCAACACCCATTGATCGAAAAGATTTTATCCCTGATGGCACCGGGACAGACTCTCACCCCTACACTTTTAATTAGAATAATAGTAACGGAAACGACTGAATGGACTTTTTACCAGAAAGCAGCCCCCATTCTCAGGCTACCTCTTCCGTTGTGGGAAAACCTATGCCTTTTTCAGAATGGGCATCCCTGTTCTTTCGGTTTCAACGACCCTATAGCCATCTGGAACAGCATCAAGGGAACCAGGTCTGACATCCCGGGCAAAAAAGTAAATCCTCTGTTGTCTCCCCCCTTTTAGGTTCACATCCTTAAAATGGAGATAATACGTCACACCCTTTGAATTAGTGAATTCGTATGCCATTTATTTTACCTCCAGAAAATTTTTGTAATGTACGCTCTGAATCCGCTTCTCAAGAGACTATTGCGTGAATTCAATCGGTCTTGTCCAGATTTTTATATAAAAACTTGGTCAATGTCAAGGCCATTTAGAAAAAAAACCTCTGAAAAACCACAATTTTTCCCCAGAACACGGGTTTTTGCCTCCCCTCGAGAAAATCCTGCAAGGTGATTGAACAGGAAAAACTGAGATCGAGCAGAGACCTGCGCCTTCCACACATTTCCCGCAAATCTCTGAAAAAGCCTCGGCGCTGGCAAAAGAAATAAAAGAAAGATATATTTTTATGAATATTAGGATTTTTTCACTTTTTTTCTTTACATCTGTTTTTTTTCTGCTATAATGATAGTGGTTCTCTTAAGCGGGCTGGAGAGGACCCCCACCTTTTTGGTTCCCATCATCAACCCCCCTTTTGCTGACAACAGCCCGCGCTTTTATGCCCCTCATTCCTCCCTCTCAGCAGCCTCGATATCAGGGTTATACATAACAAACGAACCGGAGTGCCCAAAATTTTTTGCAATCAGCACGTCAAGCTCCGACTGACCAGAGACAGGTTCCGCAGCTCTAAGGAGCGACTCTGTTTATTCCCAGTCTCACAGCCTAATTTTCAACGAGAATTTCTTTGCTGAAAACGCATCCTGCACATCAGATAATTATATAATTATACATCTATTTAACGTAACTCTTAGAGATCGCTGTAAGCATCTCTATTTCCATGATGGGACTGGAATCAGTGGGCGCAAAGGAGGGGTCAGAATGTGTGAGGATCTGTCCGCAGTCATTCGGAGGATTTGCTCATGGGTTGTCTTCCCAACCCGATTTTGCCAGCCATTTCCATCACTATCTTGGCCGCTGCCGAAGCTGTGATACCAGAGGGATCCCGATCGGGGTTCACTTCCACCATATCCATTCCCGCTATCTCCGCCTTCAATGCATGAAGAACGCCGAGGGCCTGACGAGAAGACAGTCCTCCGGGCACGCGGTGGGAGACACCGGGTGCAAAGGCGGGATCCAGGGCATCTATGTCAAAAGAGACATAAAGAGGATTGTCGAAAACGAGCTCTAATTCATCTGAAAAATCTTTCATCTCTATCATTCGCACTTGATGGGCCTTTGCTCTCTCCCAGTGCTCACCAACAGATGCCCTTATTCCGACTTGAACAAGATTTTTTACCAGGCCCTCCTCCAAAATCCGCGTGAAAGGACAGGCATGGGAATATGGATCGCCGTAGAGCTCTTCGTACAAATCAGGATGTGCATCAAAATGAAGAATATCCAGGGAACGAAACTTTCCGGCCATCGCCTTCACGATGGGATAACTGATCGAATGATCTCCACCTAGAACAATGGGGACAGCTTCTTTCTCCAGCACCGAACGCACAGTGGATTCGATACGCCCAGAGATCTGGGAAAACTGACCCGAAACATCCAGGTCACCCAAATCCACCATGGTTAACGCATTTCCCAGGTCGACTCCCAGCTCAGTCCATGCACTGTGTTCCTCTCCGGTCCAGGCCTCGCGGATGGCTTGCGGGCCCTTCGCCGGCCCCCTCAAGAAGGAAGATTTCTCATCATAGGGTACGCCAAGGATGGCCACATCATACGTCTCGCTCTTTTTAAGAGCGCCTCCAAAATAGTTCATTCGGACACCTCGATATTATAACTACAACCCCACTCGCTCTCAGACTCTCCAACACCGGGCACCACCCCCTCGAACCACTCTCATGTAAAAAGGGCAATCCCCGTAAAACTCACGGCTGATTGCGTCGGCTCTTCTCTCCAAACAGCATAATCAAGACATTCGCCCCTCGCTTCGGGAAAAATCTCCATGAGACAGGCAAGGGCAGAAAACCCACAGACATTGAAACGGTTACCACCCTGTTTGACTGTATCCCAGAATCGCCGCACATCACCCTGGCAGATGGCATCGATCAGCACCCGGTCATGATCCTCGGCCTTGGCGAGTAAGGCTGAAGCTGGCTGTGCATGGCCAAACTTGGGCCCGATATGGGACAGATCCACTCCGGCAACGACAAGAGTTTCTGTTGGATCCTCATCAACGAAGAGCCTGAGATGCCGAATGAACTCCCTGACATCAGAGATTTCTGCGGGCTGAAGAGAGGAGAGCATAGAGACGGGAAAGGCGCCGCAGAGAACAGGCAAAAAATGAAAATCCGATCCGAACAAATGCTGCAGAAAAATCAACTGGAACTCGATCGAATGTTCACTGCGGTGAGCGAAATCGTCAGCAGCGACAATGGGCAAATCAAGCTGCCGCAGGGATTTAACTTTTTCCTTGTCAGTGGGCACCCGGCCGAGGGGTGTTGCATAGTCCTTATCTGTCAAGGAAAAAAGATGGTCAACGATGCTGTGGCCAGTTCCCAGACAAAGGATACGCTTTGGAGACAACTCTTTAATGAAACCATAGGTCTTGGCGTAGACATCCTTTCCCACAGTCAGATCTATATGGGGAGCTACGAGCGCGACAATTCTCTTTTCCTCAGGCTGGGGCTTGTCATTTGTTCCCTCTGGAAAGATGGCTTCGAGATAGTCATGCAGGGCAACCACCGAACTCGGATAGGCTCGTCCTGCAAGAGCTGCGGCTCTCACGGTCAGGTCCTTGAAGTCGGAAACGATTCTATTTTTCTCCCTCTGGTAGCGGTCGCTATCGAGGAGACAAAGACCATCCAGATCGGCAAGAATTTGGCTGATCTCATCTGAGCTCACCAGCAGCCCTTTCCGGCGACGCATGAGCTCAAGCTGCATGTCCTGGATATTCCGTCTTCCGTCGATGAGGCTGACAAGTTCCAGAATATCACCATGGAGCAGGACAGGTTTATCGATCAAGCCCAACGAATCTTTAACGACAAAGGCTTTTTGTCCCTCGTAGGAGGTCGGAATGATCTCCAAATCAATTCTCAACTTGGGGACAGTGTCTTTCATGAGACCGGACTTCTTTCTCTGGCTCAAACCTCTTCTCAAACGCCGGACAATTGCTTTGCTTGAGGCAGATCTTTCAAAATATTGAGCGAATAGACATTATAGACGCTCGCCCGAGTTCAATCAAGACAGGTGAATCTAAGGATAGCATTTCCGGATCCGTGATGGCACTCGATTCTGTGTGCCATAGGAAGTGACCAGATTGAGGAAGGGGGAAAGCGCCAAAAGGAGGGCGGGAGAGGAATTTTCTTCCTCTCCCTTTTCAACCTCGACGCTGCCTTGGATGAGGTGAACAATTGCGCTAAGGCGGATTGATCACTCATAGATTCGCATAGACATCGTCAGGGATCAATCCCCTTTTGAGGTGATTCTGGGGGTGAAATAATATTTCTTTTTTTGAAACAAAAACATATAATGTTGTGTTCATCACAAACCGAGGAGGAATCATGAAATCCAAAAAACAAATTCGAAACGAGGACGATGCTCTTGAGCTTTTGAATATCGCTCTGGAACACGAATGGGCCGTGAGCTACGAATACACCGTTCATGCCTATTCCATGCCCAAGGCCACATTTTTCTACGAAGACCCGATTATGAAGACCAAAACGGATGCCCGCGCACAGACCATTCAAATTGGTATCGACGAAATGTACCATTCCCTTCAGCTGGGAGTGATTATTCAAAAAATGGGTGGAAAGCCTTCCTTTAAAACAGACAAAGTCATGCGCTTCCCCAAAGTCATCGATAACTTCAAAAGAGACAAGATGACTGAGGACCTGGTAACGAGTCTCTATCAATCAGCGGAATTTGAGGAAGGGAGATTTCCGAAAATTCACAACATGGTTCTCAACATCTCCTATGATGAGGTGCGGCACGCATCACAATTCACCGCCATGATGGACGCCATGAGGGCAGGAGGCCAGGAAGAAGCCCTATGCTACCCGAGCAATCCTGATGTTGCGGCCAAAGAGGAAGTTCAGCTGCTTCACGATATCATGGTCGCAGAAAACGAACTTCTGCACCGCTACCTCTACCACACCATCATGTTTAGTGAACATCAGGATTTAAGTCAGAGGCTGTTCAAGAATTCCATCGATCATATGAAGCATTGGGATAAAAACTCCGGCATTCTCATAAAGATGGGCGATGTGGTCCGTATAGAGAACGCCGAAAAAGACGCGGAGGGGACGGAAAAAAGCACCAAGCCCATGCCCGACGTGTATCCTGGAGACAACAGGCTGAGCGCCCTGGAAACGATGATCCCCGCAGAAGAAGATCTCATACAGAACTATGAGAAACTGATTGCCATGACGCCGCAAGGAGAGATCAAGGAACAGCTGAAGAAACATCTGGCGCAGAATCATGAGCATGTCTTCACCCAAAAATGGCTCCTGGCAAACGCAAAGGAAATTAAAGGCCTCTCATAATCTCGAGAATAAAAAGGGGCCCGTAAAAGCTCATTCCTCTCCGACTAAATAAAGTTGCCCGAGGCAAAGCTATGGCCAGGGCGTGATAAATTTTGAAAATCATGAAGGAATTTGTATAATAGGAACGGTCTTAATGGTTGAAGCTCTCAAGATCACCAACCTTCACAAATCCTTCAAAACCGGTTTCTTTTTCAAGCGGAAAAAAATCCTCAAGGGCATCACGCTGACTGTCGACAAAGGTGACATCTTTGGCTATCTCGGTCCGAACGGTGCAGGAAAAACAACCACAATCAAATGCATCATGGGGCTCATTTTTCCAGAGATAGGGGAAATTCGCATCCTTGGTCAGCCCCATCTTTCGCTCAAAGCCAAAGAGCATATCGGATTTCTTCCGGAAAATCCTTACTTCTACGATTATCTCACCGCAGCAGATTTTCTGCGGTTTTACAGTCAGCTCTTTCAGCTGAGAGGAGAGGAGAGAGATAAACGAATAGAAGGTCTTATCAAACTGGTGGATCTGGAAAAATATGCCGATCTTCAGCTTAGAAAGTTTTCTCGGGGCATGCTGCAAAGAATTGGACTGGCGCAAGCCTTGCTCAACGAACCGGAGCTTGTGATGCTGGATGAACCGCTCGGAGGCCTGGATCCTATCGGAAGAAAGGAAATCCGGGATATCATAATCCGCTTGAGAGAAGAGGGGAAAACCGTTTTCCTGTCGTCTCACATTCTCCAGGATATTGAAATGATTTGCGACCGCGTGGCCATTATCGTCAACGGAGAAATCGTCAACGCCGGCCGGCTTTCCGATCTGATATCTGAAAAAGTTTTCTTTACCGAAGTGATCGTTTCCGGAATAGATGCAGAGAAGCTGGAAAATCTGGGTGACAGCATAGACTCCCATGGAGAAAAGATCTTTCTCAAAGTCTATGACGATGCAAAACTCGAGAGCATACTGCAGCTCGTCGAATCTCAAAAGGGACGCATTCACTCTCTCATCCCGCGCACGGAGACGCTGGAAGATATTTTTGTCGGAGTGGTGAAAAGGCAATGAAAATTCGTGCCATCGCCCTCAACACGTTCAAAGAAGCCATAAAGGACAGGATTCTCTATCTTGTTCTTTTCTTTGCGGCCGTGTGTTTGATACTATCCCGTCTCCTCGCCCTGTTGACGGTTGGTGATCAGGTCAAGATTATCACCGATGTGGGTTTGGCGTCCATATCCCTGTTTGGCACCCTGATGGCCATTTTGATCGGCACAGGTTTGGTCTACAAGGAAATCGACAAGAAAACAATATTCACTCTCCTCTCCAAACCCATCCACCGCTACCAGTTTCTTCTGGGTAAATTTTTCGGTCTGCTCCTGACTCTCCTCGTCATGCTTTTGCTGATGACGGTTATCTTCCTCGTCATGCTCTTCCTCCACACTATCCACGTTGAATGGAGTCTATTCATCGCCATCTGTCTTATCTTCATCGAGCTCGCCCTCATCACTTCGGTGGCCATCCTGTTCTCCACCTTTTCAACGCCCATCTTGAGCTCTGTGTTCACCCTGGCCTTCTACCTGATCGGCCATTTTTCCTGGGGACTGGAGACTTTGATGACAAAGATGCCGCCCGGCTTCTCAAAAACCCTGGCCCAGATTTTCCACACCCTGTTGCCGGATCTGGAGAATTTCAACTTCAAGACAGAGATCGTTCATCACCTCCCGATTCCCAGCGAGGTCATTGGCCTGTCCGTTCTTTACGGAATTCTCTACACGACCCTCGTGCTGGGTGTGGCCATGCTTATCTTTCGAAAAAGGGATTTCGTCTGAATCCATGAAAAAAGCTGTTCGCATCCTCATTTTTGTTATCACCGTGGGCCTCATAATGGGACTCCAACACACCATCAATGGGATTTCCAGGTACAGGGTTCCCGGTTCTTCCATAATCTACATTCCATCGGGAAAACATCTCAAATTGGCCTCCTTCGGGTACAGCGCGTTGATGGCAGATCTGATCTACCTTTGGGCTATTCAGTATTTCAGCAATCAGAATATTTGGGACAGGTTCGAAAATCTCGAGCACGTCTTTTCCATCATCTCCGAGCTCGATCCCCAGTACTATGATCCCTATGATACAGGATCTCTTATTGCCTATTATGACGCCAAGGACCTGGAACTCGCCTTTCGTATCCTCGATCTGGGAATGGAAAAGAATCCAAACCAATGGATCTTTCCTCTTCAGGCGGGTCACTACGCCCAGATGTTTGCCCGAGATTACACAAGGGCAGAAAAGTACTACAAAAAAGCCATGACAATAAAGGGCTCTCCCCCCATTACCCGCAGACTCTATGCCAATGCCGTTTTTGAGCAGTCCGACTACCAGACCGCCTGGCATAACTGGCTGGAGGTCTACGAGACAACAGATGATGAACGCGTGAAAAAAATTGCCTCGAACCACCTCTACCGGACCAAAGCGGCCATAGATATCCAAACACTCCATCAAGCCATAGCACGATACAGAGAGAGACATGGGCGGTTCCCGCGCAAACTCTCTGATCTGGTCAGAACAGGTTTTCTTCGCTCTGTACCAAAAGATCTGGACGAAAAGGATTACGTTTATGACGACCAGACGGGGAAGGTCCAGACCAGGGTGAATCCATGGAAAAGGTAATCGTCGTCCTGTTCGGGCTGATCTGGGGGAGTTTTTTAAACGTCGTCATCTACCGCCTACCCAGAAACCTCAGTCTCATCCTCCCCCCCTCATCGTGCCCTCACTGCGGAAAAAGAATAAAGATGCACGAGAACATTCCGCTGATTTCCTACCTGTTCCTCGGAGGGAAGTGCAGCGCATGCAAGGCTAAGATTTCCCTCTCATACCCGCTGGTCGAAGTTTTGACACCACTTTGCTTTCTCTGGCTATACGCTCACAATAACTTCAGCCTTCATTTCTTTGCGTCATGCGTGTTTGTCAGTGCCCTCATCGCCCTTGGCTTCATCGATTACGCGCATCAGATTCTGCCCGATCACATCACCCTTCCGGGGCTTGTGCTGGCTCTCATTTACTCCCTGTTCAGGGGTGACATGAATTTGACCGGGGCCTTGATCGGCGCTGTGGTGGGAGCTGCCACCCTCCTTTTGATTTATTCGGTTTACTATATTCTCCGCAAAAAAGAAGGATTGGGCATGGGGGATGTGACCATGATGCTGATGGTGGGGGCATTTCTGGGATGGAAACAGACTTTTTTGACCCTTATTCTGGCCTCCTTTGGAGGAGCTCTCATAGGCATCGGGCTCATCCTTTTCACCAAAAAGGACGTTCAGCATGCCCTTCCGTTCGGCACTTTTCTGGCTCCTGCGGCTTTTGTTGCTCTCCTTTACGGCCCGCAGATCATCGCCGCTTATCTTTCCCTCAGCTGATTTCGGCACTAATCCTCGTTTTGAGGGTCATCCTGCTGATTAGCACCGAAAGAATAACCGCAGATGCCCCTGTTTTGGAGCAACCTGGGAACTCATCCCCGTTAACGGAGGAAGAGACCATCTGCTCAATCAGAGAGAGTTTAGTGGCGAAGACATCCACCTCCTCTGCGGCGAGAAGCCAACTCCTTGAATGAATATTCAGAGGACAGGGATAGAGTTTTTTCGAAATCACCATTCTGATCTTTGGCCAAGAATTCCAAGGCGGTTTCGAAAACACAAACCCTTGAGAACAGAATGATCCCTTTTGTGTTTCGCTAATATAATAAAAAGGTGTAGGGATTCTGTAAGGGCGAAAATTGCTCCAGCGGGACAGTGAATGGAGAGGCGAAAAGCCGGGGGGCTTGACTTTGGCGCGCGGTCAGGCCCCTCGGCCCATTGTGCACGGCTATTTTATGATCTTGTAGATCTCTCTCCAAGATCTGATCTTCAGCAAGGATCCCACAGGTTGTTCCAGCTTTTGGATGGTGGAGTCGTATTCCTGGATGTACACTTCCTTCTTGCTCACACCGGCCACGGATTCGGTTTCCCCGAGAGTGACCGCGGCCCTTGTCTTGATAGCCAGTTCCAGGCTCTCCACCTGCCCTCCGCCTGTTCGGAAGGCCGTCGATCCGACGGGCGAACCGGCAACCGGCCTCACAAACCGACCATAAAGCTTTCCTAATCCCGCAAGACTCTCGCAGGGATCCACGGTCTCGATGTTCCCGGTCAAGGTGCTGAAATAGACGATGTTGTTGGCTTCTTTGGGGTCGGCCCACACTTTCTCACCCACACCGAACTCGCCAGATTTACTTTCTTCGGGTAAATTGAGGATAATTGGACTGCCCATGTACCATTCCACAACGGGTGTCTCTTCGTCAATCAAGGCGATAAAGGAGTAGACTCCGTCTTCAGGCGCCTTGTCGTCACCGCCGGTTCCGAAATAGATCCGTGCCGGCGTGCCGATGGCGGCGGGATCCTGCCAGACCTCCGGCTTGGTGATGATGGGATAATTCGTGGAGTCTTCGTAGAGCTTTTCTGCTGCCCAGGGATCACCGCTCAGGTATTCGATGCCTACATTAACCTTCCAGAGACGGCCCTCCAAATCCGCGACATAAACGGCATCGGCCATGCCATCCCGGTCGATATCGAAAAGTGTCGGTGAGCCGGGAATCGACCGGGCCACGTTTTTCGCATTCGACCAGATCACGCCGTTGTCCTCTCCTGTTCTCGTGTTGATTTCCGGATTGGCGTTGAAGTACCAGAAGTCATCGCCCGCAGCGATGTCCACTGCGTAAAAACGATGCCCCTGCCGGCCCTGACCGGTCACGTTGTCGTATCCTGAGCCCATGAATGCCGTCCAGGTTTCCTCGCCTTCTTTCATGATCCTGCCGACAACTGGTGTGGACCATGTCTCGCCCATCCGCTCTTCCGTGAATTCCCAGAGAGGCTGGGGGTTTTCGATGTTGGTGATGTCGAGAGCAAAATAGTAGTTGCCCGTGGCATCGGCCCCCATCTTCTTGCCCTGCCCCGGTCCCTGGCCGCAGATGAGCACGGTCCGCCACTCGTCATTGATGTACACCTCAGCAGCAACAGGGCTCCCGTCCACATAGACATCCCGCGCAAAGTATCGTTCTCCCGTGATGTTATCCACAGGCCACATGTTCCGCACCTTTGAGAGCAGGTTGTAGGGAATAATGCCCCAGAGCTCTTCACCGGTGACCAAATCGATGCAATGGAGCATCCCGTCATTGGCCCCGACAATGAGGGTCTTGGGCCTGTCCGCCCAATCCTCGGCGTGCTGCTCGTAATCTGCCCCCATCAGCATATCCGTCAAATTGGGATCCGGCGGACCGACAACGATGGGATTGGAATGGTTGATATCCCCGAGAATCCAATCCCGGCCTATGCCGCGGATAAATCCGATCAGGCCCTCGGGATCGTTTTGCTGGTCATTCAGTTCCCCTTGCAGGAGTCCCACATTGGTGACCGTAAACTCAACACGGTCGAACCCGCCGCTTCCATCGGGAAGATAGGTGTAGATATTCCGGCTGTCGGGATCGCGGGCATTCAGCAGTTCCGCCGCATCCCAGCGTATCTCGATGCCTGCCGCTACGAGCTCACGCCCGTTAGGGGCTCCGAGATCGGGCCGGGTGAGTGTCCGGAGCTCGGAATAGGAGGAGCCCAGGGCAGTCACGTTGGTCACGTCATAGGCCCTGATGTGGCCTTCCCACCCGGGGAATATGAATGTTCCGCCGATGATGAGTTTCTTCGTCTCACCGCTCTCATCGATGATGTTCGCCGCCACAGAAGTTCGGGAGTACTCCCGTCTGTCGACAACAGCGTACCTCAGCTTTATGCGGTCGAGAACAGGTGTTTCACGCGATGCGTCTTCAAATTCTATGATATCCTCGTCCTCAGTGGCCGTCAAAACGGCCTTCCATTTGAGACGTGATCCGAAGTGGGTGAAAAGGTGCCAGGGTTCAGCACTGGACAAGTTCTGGATTTGGTCACCCTCATAGCTGGACAAAAACTCCCAATCCCGGCCGTTGTTGTTGGAGACATAAAGTTCGACAATAAGTCCATCACTCGAGCCTCCGCGGACATTCATGTCCAAATTGACCAAGCGCACCCGCGTGATGGCTTGCGTACTGGGATCGAGGTGAGGCGTGACATTCGTCGACCAGGCCTCCCCGTGGAGAACGTAGACATCTGCCAGTTCATTGATAATCAAGTAGTAATCCCCCGAATGGTTGGCGTCGGCCAGGATGACGTCATAATCGCCGTCCTGGTCGTAGTCCAGCGTCGCGCTCATATCCACGTCGTGGGGATCGGGAAGAATGGGCTGGCAGCCCGCCAAGCAGTTGAATGTCATATCGGGAGGTCCGCCTGGGAAGTTGCCCGTGTTTTTCATGAACCACATGCGGGCTTCGTTCCCGGCATTCCATCGGTCAGTCCCAGCAAAGACATCGATGAAGCCGTCGTTGTTGAAGTCCCTCACACCGGTGGCGACAGTGCCCGTGCATTCGGCAATGGGAATAGGGGCTTCATGTCTGGTGAAGTTCTCGGCGCCGTCATTCTCATAATAGACCAGGTAGGGAATATCGTTGACAGTGCCTCCGATGATATCCAGGTCTCCATCATTGTCAAAATCGGCGGCATCCACCGTAGACCCGCCTCGACCTACTGTGAAACCGGTCGGAAGGTCATAGTTGAGCTCTGCGATCTCGAAGGAATTGAGATAAAAATCCGAAGAGCCGGGATTGCGCACCAGGAAGATCTTGTCTTCGCTGATCACGAGGACATCCTGGTCCAGATCGTTATCGATATCGCAACAGGCCAGATGGTCCGCCGCCCAGTTGATGTATATATTCTCGCTCATGAACCGGCCGGTGAAATCCAGGTTGGGTGAGACTGTCTGAGGGTTGAAATCCGGATCGGTGGGAGTCCCGACGTTGATGAACATGGTGGCCACGAATTCCGTATGGGCGAATTCATCCTGCCTGTTCTTCATGAAGAAGAAATCGAGCAAACCGTCATTATTGAAGTCGGCCACTGCAATCGAGGCCGGGCCGCAGGCAAACCCGGTATCGTAGATTTCGTTGAAATCGGCCAGAAAAATCGTGTTGTCATCATCATAGCCATCCCCATCCAGATCCTCATAGTGATTCCTCACGAGCAGAAGTCTGTTGGCGTAGGGATCGTCAGTAAAAATCTGCAGCCCGATGAGATCGGGCAAGCCATCGCCGTCAAAATCACCCGCGTCGCAGACATAAATGCGGGCACCCATTCCGTTTGGTTCGGCGATATCGAAGTTGGCCCCAACCTTGTTGAGCCTGATGATGCCGTTATCCTGTGGGTCGACGGCACCGCCCCCAACCCAGAAGACGGAGCTGTTGTCTTCGTCCTTCCACTCTACGGTACTGTAAGTGTCTTCGAAGTTTTCTCGAATCTCATCACACTCTTCCTGTGCCCAAAACTGGACGGCAAAAATGACAAACAAAAGCAATACGGGGAAAACCAAGGCAATTTTTTTGGCTTTCTTTTTCATTTTATCCCTCTGCATGTTAAGTTCCGGCTAGCTCTATGACTAATTCGATTTCTAACCTGGTCGTCGACATCGTGTTTCCGGTCCCGGCAGTTCCGATACAGATGAGCAGGACATCGCCTGCATCGGGAAGGCCGCCGGCTGCCTCATCGTCGATCAAAAAACAGGTGTATGTGTACCGGGGATCCAGATTTCCTAAGGTGTCGAGAACATAGCGTTCCCGGCAAAAAATGACATTGCCCACGTCGGCTATGCCGTCACCGTTCCCATCGATATAATTTAGAAGTTCGAGGTCCGTCAATTTGCGGAAATAGACATCCGAAATGGGGTCGTCAATACCGATGGGTTCCGTCACGTAGTGCCCGTTGAAGGTGGACCAGAGATCATTCAAAAATGAATTCTGTATCGATTTCCAGGTCGCATCGAATCCCGCCTCTGCGGCATTAAAGGCCAACTGCTGACCGCGGACATTGCCCGCAACCCGTGTTCCCGTTGTCGTGACGGTGACCAGCACCAGTCCGATGATCAAAAGAAAGCTCATGACCAGTATGACGACGATCAGAGCCACACCCCGCTCATGAGTGTCCTCGGTGTGATTGCGGTTCATTGTTGAGTCATTCATGTCTGTCTCGCTTGAATGGATTTATATTTTTCCGAATGCCGCATAGTTATACACATTGAGCGACATGTTCCTAATATTGGCTGTCGTATCCAGTAAAAACCTCCGGTGTTTGTCCGGCTGTGAACCTGGCGGGGAGTCGGCAATGGCGGGTTTTCCATAGATGTACTGGGCCGAGACAGGGACTTTGCTGCTTAGACTCACGGAGGCATTTTCCGTTCTTCCCAGGACAAAGACCCTGATTCTTCGAATGCCGCCGACAACGGCAGGAACATTGGTCCACATCATGAGATCATCCCAATTCAGAAAATCGCCCATATCGATCAGACTGTTGTTGTTGTTGTCGTCCAGAATTTCATCACTGTCGAGGTCGCCATGATACTGAAATTGAAGATCCTCGATATTGCAGGCCAGGGGTTGATGTTCGATGAGTGATGTCGCCGGATTCAATCGGGACACATACATGACTTCGGGCACTCCCAAATAGCCATCCGTCCCTGCATTCAAACCGGAATAACTGCCATCCACATCCAACCAATAGGTCTTTAGTTCGACGAAATGAACCGATCCCCCGACATAGTCATTGCCCGCGCCACCGGCCTGAAGCAGGTTTGGCAGCGGCACATTGAGCGTCGTGAAGTTGATCTGACTTCCGACCAGGTCAATTCCCGTAATTTGAGCGAGCTCTCCGTTCACATTATTCAGACTGGGATTGGGCAGAATGAGAATGATTCTGTTGATGTAACCAAGAGGATCCGAGGGGTAGTTGGTCGGCGTGTAAGGCCAGAGAAGAAACTCGTTCGGCTCGACGGTGAGCGTTCCCGTGCCAGGGCTGTAGCTCTGGATTTGGAGCCGCAGCGGATCAGCATTCCCTATAATTGTCAACCTGTCCGTTTGGAAGGCGTGTGAACTCTGGTTGGGATCGTTGTTCACACCCTGCAAATAATGGCCGGCAAATTCTTCGGGCAATCCCGCACCCAGAGATCTAAGATCCCGGGAGATAAAATACATGGCAGCCCGGACATTGTGCTGGGTCTCCGTGAACTGTTGCTGATCCACGGAAACCCTGTTGCTGTCCATGTACAGAGAAAGGATGCCCAGAATAACGACCAGCATGATGGCGCTGGCCAGCAAAAATTCTATTAGCGTGAACCCTTTCTCCGAAATTTCTTTCGCCGCCCTTTGTGGATGATGACGCATTTTGAATCCTCTCATTGGTTCACCTGCTGACAATGGTGTTCATATCCGCCAAAACCTTGTAGTCCATGGGATTGGATATGAGAGTGCCGATGGCCACATTCTGCTGGGCAATCGAAAAAATCAAGACGCGGACATCCCAGAAATCCGCGGCATACTGCACTCGAGTTATCCGTCTGAATTCATTGGTTCCGTCGAGATTGATATCGACGAACTCATCGACATCGCCCAAAACCCATTTGTTGAGCTCATCAGCGGGAAGGTTCCGGATGAAATCTATCTGCTGCTGCGCCAGAAAGGTGGCATTCGTCATTCTTTCGGAACGGGCATTGTTCAGGATACTGTAGGTAAAGAGCTGTGCTAATCCGAGGATGGCAACCGCCACAAGCGCTATCCCAACAACCACCTCAATGAGAGTGAATCCTGTTTCAGTTTTGGTGGTCCCGCTGCATTCGCCTGGCCTTGCACTGTTCTGAGTTTTGTTGACTTTTCTCATTGTACCCACCTAATTCTTGTCATACCGGACAGAGCCGCCGGCAAAAACGCTGACGGTCCTTTGATCCGGCTGGTTATATCGATTCAACTTGGGGCTCTGCAAAACAACGGAGTTGAGGTTGGTGTTGAAATCTGTGACAAATCCCAGGGGAGAAAACGTGGCCATTTGAGAAGGCAGGTTCACGGTGATGTTGAATTTCGTGGGGATGGGTTTTTTGACAATACCGGGCATCAGGTTCCAGAGGCCTGGTGAATCCTCCCTCTCGATGTAGAAAACCCAATAAGATCCGAGATCATCAAATCGCACTCTGTGATTCAATTTGGATTTGACGGCCTGAAACTTTGCTCTTTGCATAGAGGTGAGGATGTCCCTGGCCTGATTTTCAAGGTCTCGAGTCTCCAGGGCATTGCGAATGTTCGGTAGAGAAAGAACGGCCATCAGGCTTATGAGGCCGATGACGACCAGGACTTCGAGAAGGGTAACGCCTTCTCTCTCAGTTTTGAATCTTATGCGCGGACAAATTGCAATATTTCGTATTCTCATTTGACGCACCTACCCCTATCATGGGATTCGGACAAAGGGCAGAAGTAATTTTGACGCAGTGGATGGCCCGTAGATCTCCGTTGGTATCCAACGAGACAATACCATGTGTCCCTATGTTTGACCATCGCTTTCGTATTTTTGTGTTCAACCCTTATGGGATTGATTTTACCTGTTAGGACCAATCTTTGCAAGCCTTCCATGATCGACCTTTCTAGCTTCAGCCAAAAGGCTCTTTCACCCTGAAATGGTCACATTCCAAGAATGCCAGAAATATTCTTATCTTACTATCTGTACAAGCAACTTTCATGCCAAGGGCCACCTTTTTAAATAGCAGATAATGAATGGATTACAGTTTGAGAGATGTGTGCTTCCTCCTAATTTAGCAATATTTGTCAAAACCCTGACAATAATTGACATCTCATTCTTTTCTATCTGTAAAGGTAATTAAGCCGAAACTCTCCGTCAATAACCCCTAAAGGGGATACCACCGATGAATTTCTGCCTTGTTCTCTCACCTCAAACAGCAACCGCTATCACCCTTCAAGGCTAACCTCTTCAAATCAGAATGACGGTTGACAGTTGCTGCTTGTCAACGATGTCTGTCAGCTAGCGGTTTTTGGCGCCTCACGCCTGTCACCTGAACTCAGGTGACAGGAACAGATTCGCGCGTGATTGAGTCATCAGGATACACGATGAAGACAAATGCTTATTGGCCTACGTCCGCCATGGTTTCTATGACATAGAATGGAGAAAGCGAGTTATTGTCTGTGTGAGGAGCATAGGAAAAAGAGGTGCCTTCTTCAAACAAAGACAATAGCTCGTCTTTGCACGAGGCCGGAAACCGAGCCAATTTTCCTCGCTGGGGAACATTGGCGTGTTTTCGGGCCGCACCAATCTGATCACTCGCATAGCCTTCTATCGCGGATTTTGAGATGCCTACTGGCTATATTGAATTTTCGCATGGAGTGTGGTATTGCTGTAACAATGAATCCAGAGGAAAAAAAGGCGTTTGTCATCATCCTGTTTATCTTTGCCTTTGCCTTGGGTCTCGCCCTGTCCATCAATCTCCCGGCGCTTCAGGGCAATTTTCTTTTCGCCGACGAGGCCATCTACTACTCGCTGACACAAAGTCTCGCTCAAGATTTTGATCTCGAATACACAAAAAAAGATTTGATTCGCTATTACGAGGCTTTCGATGCGGGCCCTCTGGGAATTTTTTTGAAGAAAGGGAAAGAAGGAAAACTGTTCTTTGCGAAATCCTACGCCTACCCGCTCTTTGCGGCTCCCTTTATCCGGCTTTTCGGGAGTAACGGATTCTTGGTTTTTCATTCCCTCCTTCTCCTCATGCTGCTTCTGATGGGATTCGCGTACTTCGCCACGGCAAACGGGGGAGCGATGTCGTTGGCATCAATCCTCACCTTTATTTTCGCCTCTGTGGCCGGTGTTTATTTCTTCTGGATATCACCGGATTTCTTCAACCTGACGCTGGTGTTCGCAGTCCTCTTTTTCTGGCTCTACAAACACAATTCCTCCCCGGCTCAGGATCCCAACAATCCCCAGAAGCGATTCCATGGCTTTCTCCTCTCTGGGTGGTCTGATTATCTGGCCGCCTTCCTGGCCGGAATAGCGGTGTTCTCCAAGCCTCCCAACATCGTCCTCCTGGGTCCGTTGGTCTTGTACCCTCTGGTCAAGCGGCGTGTTGGCAGAGCCCTGTTGATCATTCTGGTTTTCACGATCACGGCCGGGGCTTTTTTCGGCGTCAACCATCTGACAACGGGCGAATGGAATTACCAGGGTGGTGAACGAAAAACGTTCTACGGGGAGGGAGGATACCCCCTCGAAAAGAATCACATCACCTTTGACTCTGCCAGGGGAGGGCTGATGAGCTCAGAGGGCTATACAGACAAGCATCTTTTGCCTGTCAGGTTTACAGTCATCAACATCTTTTACTATTTCTTCGGTCGATTCACGGGGTTGTCCTGGTATTTTTTCCCCTCCGTCCTGGCTTTGTTCTTATTCTTTCTAGGTAGAAAACGACTCGATCAATGGCTTCTTTTCACCGCACTCGCCGGGGGTATCCTGATCTATGTCGTCCTCATGCCGGACAATTATGCTGGCGGGGGCGGAGCAATGGCCAACAGATATTTCCTCAATATCTACCCGCTTTTCTTCTTCCTCCCGCCCTTAAAACGGAATTTCAAAGAGATCGCGCTCTGCTGGGCCATGGCGGCCATATTCCTCGCTCCGATACTCACCAATCCCCTAGCCCACTCTCATTACCCGGCCACGCATGCCAAGAAATTTCCCTTCAAAATTTTGCCCGTGGAACTGACTTTGATCAACAATTTTCCCACGAACACCAATCCCAATGCGCGGCGCCAGTCTGTTGGCATGAAGTACAGTTGGATTCACTTTCTGGACGATAACTTCATACCCAGACAAAAAACCTCTAATCTGGAACAGTGGGGGTTCTGGACGCGAGGAAACCACTCAGTAGAGATGATTCTCAAGACCTGGTATCCCATCAAAAAGCTCACAGTGCATCTGCTCAACAACCCCAGGATGCGGAATACCGTCACCGTCAAAGTCGGCCGAGAGAAAAAGAAGATTACGCTGGGCAAAAAACAGCGGGGCTCACTTGAATTCACTTCTTTGAAGCCCTTCCGGATGAAGGCCACTCATCTCTACAAGATCAAAATTAGGGCATCCAAGGGATCGATTCCCTATTTTGAGGAGGAGCAGAGCCTGGAAAAACGATATCTGGGAGTTTTCTTCGAATTTGACATCGTTCCCGAATACATGCCGGATTATTGATGTGTGGAATATGCGGAATCGCCTGCCCGGAGACTCGAAAGACCATCACTTCCTCTCTTCTCTCTGCCATGTGCAACACGATTGTCCACCGAGGCCCAGATGATGAGGGGTACTTCATCGATGGGGATATCGGGTTAGGCACCCGCCGTCTGAGCATCATCGACGTCGAAGGCGGCCACCAGCCGCTCTCCAACGAGGACCGCTCCATCTGGGTGGCTCACAACGGAGAAGTCTACAATTTCCCCGAATTGAGAGAGGAACTCATCGACCGGGGGCACAATTTTGCCACCAAGACCGACACGGAAACCATTGTCCACGCCTACGAAGAGTGGGGGGAAGACCTCACCCGCAAACTCCGAGGAATGTACGCTTTTGCGCTATGGGATGTCCCACAAAAAATGCTGCTGCTCGTTCGGGATAGAGTCGGGATCAAACCTCTCTACTACACTCTTCTCAGGGATGATACGCTTGTTTTCGGGTCTGAATTGAAATCAATCCTCGTCCATCCGGATGTTCAGCGCTCACTGGAGCCACGGGCTCTGGACCTTTTTTTGACCCTGGAATACATACCAGAGCCATTGAGTATTTTTGCCGGCATCCACAAGCTTCCAGCCGGCTGCTGCCTCGTTTACAAAAAGGGGAAGATACACATAAAGCGGTACTGGACCATAGAACCGGGTGCAAGGATTCTCGAAGAAAAAGCCCTGACGTCCCTTCCCGCTCTCCAGGATGAACTCTATCAGCGGCTCAAAGAGGCTGTCCGGTTGCGTTTGATCAGCGATGTGCCTTTAGGGTCATTCCTGAGCGGTGGCATTGACTCGTCGACGATAGTAGGCCTGATGCATGAACTCGGCGCCAGTCCTCTCAAGACCTTTTCCATCGGCTTTGAAGACAAGTCCTATGATGAGCTCCCTCACGCCCGTCGCATAGCGGAAAAATTCGGCACCGAACATGAAGAGTTCGTTCTCCAACCGCAAGCCCTGGATTTGACAGAAGACCTCATCCACCATCTGGATGAACCCTTTGGCGATTTTTCCATCTTTCCCACTTACCTCGTGTCGAAAATGGCCAGAGCGCATGTCAAAGTCATCCTGTCCGGAGACGGCGGAGACGAGCTTTTTGCAGGCTATGAACACTATCAGGCCCAGGCACTGTCGAAATTACGGCTTTCAGCCCTGATCCAAAGGCCGCTTCCTGCAGTCATGCGACATTTTCGCCCTTCAGCCAAGAAAAAGGGGATCTTGAACAAAATCAAGAGATATGCACAAGGCTTCGAACACAGCACGAACATGAGACATTTTCGCTGGATGATGTTTCTCTCTGAGGCAAACAAGAATCTCCTGTACTCGCCGGACTTCATCCGGGATCTCAACGGCAGCACAGACCTGCACAATGCACCCCCTCTGGGAAATCTCTTCCGACAAATGACCCGGTTCGATGATACCACAGGGGAGCTCTTTCTTGATTTCAAGACATACCTTGTGGACGACATACTGGTCAAAGTCGACAGGATGAGCATGGCCGCTTCTCTGGAGACAAGAGTCCCCCTGCTCGACCATAAAATCGTCGAATATGCCTTCGCCTTACCTGGCAGCCTCAAATTGAAGGGAATGACGACCAAATGGATTCTCAAAAAGACCGTGGAACGCCTTCTCCCCAAAGAAACCATCTACCGCCGCAAAGAGGGATTCAGCATCCCGATCAAACACTGGCTTCAGAATGAACTCAAAGATCTGATGCTCGGCTATCTTGATGAACGCAGGATTCAAAGGGAGGGATTATTCAACTACGAGCCCATAAAGCTCATGATAGAGAGACATCTGGCCGGGAAGGAAAACTACAGCCATCAGCTATGGGCACTTCTCGTCTTCGAGATTTGGCGCGAACACTACTTATGATCAAGCGACCAGGGAGATGACGAAAATCTCCCGACTTCGTTCTGTAACTTTGTATTGCTCGGAGACGGGCAAACCCCAGACCCAAACAATGTCGTCGCCCGAGAGAAAAACGGGATGCCTGTCCCTGTCCACAGAGTGGATTCCCTTGGATCGCATAATCTCTTTGAGTTTCTTCCTACCCGGAGCACCGCAGGGATGATACCTGTCGCCTTCCCTCCGGCTTCTTATTTTGAGGGGAAATTGAACTTTGTTCCCGTCTAAGCAGCCCCCCCGACGATCATCAAAACTGGAAGGAAACTCCGGAGGTCGACTCCGTTTTTCTCCCTTGAACGACATCTGCAGCTCGGGGATTTCAATGGCATTGCAGCCATCCCACCAAAGTTCATAGATTGTCCGGATGGCCCGGGCGACTTTCTTGATGAGCAGCCCCCTCTCCCTTTTCACAACAAGATCGGCCGAGAGGTGAAACTCTTTTCCCTCAACGAGATCGAGTATTGCCCCAACATCATCATAAGAGACGTCTTTCAGGTTTTTCTTGATTCGAACCAGGAAATTTCGAACCAACCGCCTTTGAAAGGCAAGAGGGAGACAGGAGAGGGATGCCACATCGAGGGCGAGATGTCCCTCTTTTTGAATACAAATTCCCTTTGCCATGTCCCTGGTCAATTCCTCCAGCAGGGCATCCTCCTCCCTTATCAGAGAGGACATTCGGCTGATGTGCGGCACAATGTCCGGAGAGTAGTTCTTCCGAAGAAGGGGCAGAAGCTCATGCCGCACTCTGTTCCGGAGAAAGGACGGATCTTGATTGCTTTCATCTAAACGATAGGCTTCCCCTTTGTCCACCAGATAAGTCTCGATAGCTTCCCGCTCGATGAAGAGAAGAGGTCTGATAATTCTGTCCTCACGGCAAGGATAGATGCCGGAAAGACCCTTCGGACCACTCCCACGGAACAGCCGCATCAAGACAGTTTCTGCTTGATCGGTCATCGTATGGCCTGTAGCAATGAGGGCATTCCCGATTTGCTTGGCTGTGTCGTGCAAAAACCCGTAGCGCAGAATCCGCCCCGCTTCTTCCAGGTTAAGCTTATTAGCTTTGGCGTAAGCTGGAACGTCTTCAGATCCGACATAGAGTTTGAGGGCTTTGTCTTGGGCAACCTTGCGGACGAAAGTCTCATCCCCATCGGCGCTCTCCCGAATTCTATGGTTGAAGTGTCCCAGAAAAAGTTCGATAGGGCAATCCTTTCGGAGTTCAAGGAGGAGATTGACAAGGCCTGTCGAATCCACTCCACCAGAGTAGGCGATGAGAATCGTATCCCCCTCCGTGAAGAGATCATATTTGAGCACGGTATCCTTGAACCTATCGAGAATCATCGGCCTGCATCCTTCGACAAAAGATTAGCACATTTGGCTGCGAATTGAAAAAAGATCAGCGCTTGAGGGCAAGTTATCAGTTGTGTTCATCAAAGCCCCCACCTTATGCTCCCCGTACAAACAATAACATGCCTGTTCCGCAGCATTCACCCCATTGTGCCCAAAAGGACTGAGATTCACACAGGCTGCTGAGTTGGACCGCTTGGGCAAAGAATGAGAGGGTGAAAATGGTGGCGGTGGAGGGAATTGAACCCCCGACACTGCGGATATGAGCCGCATGCTCTGACCTCTGAGCTACACCGCCGGTGAGCACAGATTTTAGCCAAATCTTCCTTTTTAGTCAACGGAAACGCGTCAGAAGTCTTTTAGATATGGCTCATCTGACGGTAATTTGGGACTGCCGTGTTTCAAAGTTCACCGCCTGCCCGCGGGGACTGTTGGCGGAAACCCCGGAGACAGAGATAGCACTCGATCCTTTGCCTATGGATCTGAAAACGAGAGTCGCTACCCGTCCCCTTCCCTTGAATCCCTTGCTCACTTCAGGACTTGAAAAACCGATAGTGCACATTCCGGAAGCATTGTCGATGTTGTCGAGAAAGGACGTGTTTTGGCCGAACTGCTGCACATATCCTCCGGCCACAACCTGTTTCAATTCGAGGACCTGCGGATTGAAGGATACGTTAAAGGACATATTCCCGATTTCAGCGCTCGAACTGATGTTGACGTTGATCCTGAAGTCCCGGTTCTCGGGGCCTTCAAAATTGGCCGGAATGAGGGAGAGTTGATTCTGTCGGCCTTCCCGCTGTTCTTGCCTATCCTGAAGAAGTCGTTCCCGCCTCATGCGCTCATCAAAATCCCGTTCCTCATCGGGCAGTCGCTGCCCCGCTTGACCGGCTGACGTGCCCCCAATGTTCACCCATACAGGCTTATCATCTTGGGCCGTAAGCGGGACATCCCGGATTATGTAAGGAGTGACGGTCATGATCACATCTTTCTGGTTGACTTCCACATCAGTTTTAGAAAACAGAGACCCCAAAATGGGAACGTCTTTCAAGCCGGGGATGCCCTTGATGCTCTGTCTTTCTTCATCCTGAAGCAGGCCTGCCAGGAGGTTCGTCTCCCCATCCCTCAGCCGGATGATATTCTTCACTTTGCGAGTGGCGATGATCGGGATATTTCCAAATCCGCTGCCGCTGAGTGTCTTGAACTCGATTTCCATTTCCAACGTGACCTCATTCTCGGCATGAATGGTGGGAGTGATATTCACCATGATGCCGACGTCCTTGTACTCAAAACTTGTGATGGGCTGCTGGTTGACCCCTCCGGCGGCAATAGGCGTAAACGTAGTGATCGGAATAGGAACCTGATCTCCCACATGATACTCAATCTTCTCCCTCTCGATACCACGAAGACGGGGTTGGGCCAACACTTTTGTATCCGTATCCGTCTCCAGAAAGCCGAGAAAGGCCGAAGGCAGAGTGAGCTGGAAGTTCTCCGATTTGCTGAAATCGATGTCCCGGAGGTTGAGCCAGGAAGAATCCTCGGATTCGGGCGCATACCGGAAAGCCGCACCGTACTGATCGAGCTCGAGTCCCAACTCCTGGAGTCTGACCCTGGAAACCTCCATCAATTCGACATCAAGGACAACCTCACCTTTGGGTTTATCCCAGAGCCTGACCAGCCGTTCCGCTAATTCCACCACTTCGGGCGTGTCCCGCACGGTGATCGAGTTCAAGTTTTTGTCGACGATAATCGAAGGGGCTTTGAACTGGGTGCGGGTCATGGTCGTCAACGACCCGAGAATTTCCTGGGCGTTGATGTTGGACAGATAAAACGTCTTGATGACATGCACATCATACTTGGCTCTGTTCATCGGCTGATCCGGCACGATGATCAACGTCTTCGCATCGATAATCCTGTAAAAGTTCTTGGATGCCAGACAGAGGGATTGAATGGCCTGTTCAAACTTCATGTCTGTAAGATCAATGGCAAAAGGCTTGTCGCTGAAGGTCTCGTCAAAGAGGATGTTCACGCCGGCATATTTTCCCAAGGCTTGAAATATGGAGCGGAGGCTTGCCTGCTGCTGGAACTTTAGCTGAATTCGTTCATCTTTCACATCGAGCTTGAAAGGAGGCTCGATCTTGATCTCCCTGGGCTTTTCTTCTTTGACCTCTTCTCCGACAAGCCGCCTGGCTTCATCATATATCCTTCTGTTTCCCGGATCATAGGAAAGAGCAATTTCATACTCATTGAGGGCGTCCTCTTTTTTGCCCTGCGCGGCATACTTTTTCGCTTCGAAGTAATGAAAAAGGCTGGCGGCAATCTTTGCCCGCTGCAAGGCTAGCCTGTAGACAGAGTTATCCGGATCGTTGCGAATGGCTTTTTCATAGTATTCAATGGCTGTATCATAGTCCTTGTTCATGGAGGCAATATAGCCGGCTTTGTAGTCCTTGCTGATCGTCTTACAGCCCCAAAGGACAACAAGCACCACGAATAACGTAGCTATCTTTTTCATGGCAGTTCCCCCTCTAAGGAAAACAGGCTGGATTTCAAATCGGGCCCCAGGACCTCAATGTCTTCCAATCCGATGTTTTTCACTGTGATTCCTTCCGCTACCATTTCTCCCTCAACCACGGCAAGAGCTTCACCCTGGAAGATGACGAGGGCCACAATTTTCGTGCCAGATCGGATATATCCGATGTATCGCAAATCGAGGAATTCTCCGGGTTGTTCCCTCTGAATCCCCCCGCTTTCTTCTTTCCTTTCGATGTCTTCTTCCAATCTTGGCGAGTCAATGTCCGGGTACGCGGCTCGCCTGGCCGTGAATATGCTTCTCGCAGCGGGCGGCAATGGTTTTTTTTCTGCGCGCAGCAGATCCATACGTATGAAGCTTGCACGAATATTGGTTTTTTCGCTCTTTTTCTTTTTGGGCGATTCTTGACTGATGTGCCCCTGTATAAAGGCGGTTGTCGAAACCACCAGCAGCAGTGCCAGAAGACTATTTCTCATAGAAAAATCCTGTTATGGAGACATTCAGCTTTATCCCGCCGCCAGAAGAATCCACATCCATAAAATCAATTTTATCCAGAAGCAAGAACTTGGGAAAAATCTCAACGGAATGAATAAATTTTTTCAAATCGTTATAAGAGCTGAAGGTCTGGAACCTGACGCGTACAGCCTTTATTCCTTCGACTTTCTTTACCGGTGAATATTCATACCTCTTATCCGAAGCCCGGATCCGCGATTCACGAAAAATTTTCTGAAGATCCCGCCGCAGTTGCACTATCCCATCCTTCTCGCTATAAAAGTAATTCTCTTTCAATTCCTCTATATCGAGTTGGGTCTGTTCCCATTTCTGCCACTCGACCTGCCTTTCTTTGCTCGAAACGGCGATGGTCTTCAGTTCTCTCTGCAGACGCGAAAGAGAATTCGCTGAACGAGTGTAGGCCATCTTCTGCCTGAATCCAAAGACAAAAAGGAAGATCAACCCGAGAAAAACCAAAGAGACCAGCCCGGCCAATACTCTCCGCTCTTTCTCGTCCAGCAGATTAAACATGACGTGCATACCTCACAGAAATCTCAGAAAGCAATTTGCCCTCTGCACTTTGGGATTCACTGACGATATTGATATCCTCGAAGCCCCTGTCATCGAGATTCTTGATGAATTTCAAGAGTTCATTCAAATTCGAAAAAACCGCTTGAAAACGGACCTCAAGCTCTGTTCCATCGGCGGGATAGGGTGTCAGGGAAACGATATAGCTGGATGCGGGAAGCGTATCTTCCAAGGCTGCAAAAAAATCCATCCACGGAAAGCTTTTTCTGTAAATCACACTGTTGATGTATTCAGAAATTTCCTTGGTGTTAACCAATTTCTTTTCGATAAGTTCTTTGTAGCGGGCTTCCTGGTTTTTTACCATCGTGACGTTCTTTTGCAGTGTTTGGAGTTCCTCTTCGATTTCCTCTCGCTTACTTTTGTAGCGCACATGCATGCCCGTACCCAAGACGACCGTTCCGATAAAAACAATCAGGAGGCCCAAACCAAGCATAAAAAAGAGACGTCGGTTTCTCATAGGATTACTGGCCAGATTGAGCGTCAATTTCGCTTGGTTTTTCATAGAATCTGTCCTATCAAGGGAGAGAGCAATTTTTTCTCATGTTCAGGAAGCTGTGAAGACAGCGCGGATTCGATGGGATGGACAGGGCAGCGGCATTGATCTTTCAGAACTTTCAATGCTTCCTCGCCTTGGTCAAAAACACCGAACCTCACCCAAAAACAGCTGATTTTCCGCTTTTCTTTATCCTCGATGAAGTTCGCCGTGTTTTCGATCTCTTGAACGACATTCATCCACTTGTCTTTAAAATCCCTGTCATCATGAAAATCCTCGGCAAAATGTTTCTGCCGGTACAGGCTTACCTCGGAATTGACCACACCAAGAAGACTGAACGAATCATTTTCGACATCGATGAGCATATAATCTTCATCGTGGGCGCCGCTGATCAGATTGTAGAGGCTTAAGGATGGAACACCCACAATTCCAACCTTCAAGCGGTGTTTGCTGAAAAAATTCTCGTACTCTTTCACCACCGATTCTCGAACAATAGTCACCAGGACCTTTTTTATCGCATTGGCGCTGAGAACATCGAAAGAAAGCCGAATGTCTTCGGGCAGCACCGGTATCTGCTTTTTGATCCGGAAAAGCAGGATCTGCTCTTGTTCTTTCTTAGAAGCGGGCAGGGAATCAAAGGAAAAGACAAAAGCTTTCTGGGAGAGTTCAGGTAGCAGAAAGACAATCTTTTGTTCGGCAAGCTGGAGCGCGGCTATCCCCTCTTTCATCCCTTCATCCAGTTCTGCTGAATCCTTCATGTTTTTCTTGTAAAACGAGGGATTCAAGACATTGCCTTGGAAGGGAAAAACAAACTGATGTTTGATCTTTCTATCTGGAGATGATACACGAATCCCGCTGAGATATCTCGGAGTGAGCTGAAATGCCGCTTGAGGCAGGGGTTGCTGCGAAAAAAATTTCACAATTTTTCTCCTTAGCGACGCCCATGCTGTTGTCATTGAATTGTCTTCCCTCTTCGCCTTTTCAGCAGCCGGCCGGCCTCGTCAGTCCACAAAAGTCACTTTGTTCAGCTCTTTCAAGCTCGTGACTCCAGCCAAGACCTTGTCCATTCCCACCTCTCTCAAAAAAACCATACCCTCTTCTTTGGCTCTTTTTTTGACCTCGGAAAGGGGTTTTTTCTCTAAAATCATCTCCCGGATTTCATCCGACAATTCGAGCAACTCGGCAATAGCGGTCCGCCCTTGATAGCCGGTGGAGCTGCATTCGGCACAACCGTGGGCTTCAAAGAAATCCTGACTCTTGAACCGCACAGGATCCAAGCCAGATTCGCTCAATTCATGTTCGCTGTAATGAACAACATCTTTGCACGCAGGACAGAGGACGCGCACCAACCTTTGAGCAAGGATGCAGTTGAGAGCCGAAATAAAGCTGTAAGGATCGACCTGCATATGGAGAAATCGACCGATTACATCAAAAACATTGTTGGCATGGACCGTCGTGAAAACCAGGTGCCCTGTCAACGCAGACTGTATAGCGATCTGGGCCGTTTCGGGATCTCTGATTTCTCCCACCATAATCTTATCCGGATCATGCCTGAGGATCGAGCGCAATCCTCTGGCAAAAGTCAGCCCCTTTTTTTCGTTGACCGGAATTTGTGTGATGTCGTCAATCTGATACTCGACAGGATCTTCGATGGTGACAATCTTGTCCTCGGGGGATTTGATCTCCGTGAGGGCGGCATACAGCGTGGTTGTCTTGCCACTGCCCGTAGGACCGGTCACAAGAACCATGCCGTAGGGCTGGACGATATAGCGGTTAAACCTCTCGAGAACATTGTCGGAAAACCCGAGCAGATCCAATCGGAGCTCTGAAAAGGCCAGAGTGATCATCTCCTTGTCCAGAATACGTATCACTGCATCTTCACCGTAGATGCTGGGCATGATAGAAACCCGGAAATCGATCGTTTTATCCTTGATTTTTAGTCGAAACTTTCCATCCTGTGGAACCCTTCTTTCCGCAATATCCAAATCAGAGATGACCTTGATCCTGGATATGATCGGGGACTGGAATTTCTTGTCAATCGGGTCCATAGCATTACTCAAAACACCGTCAATCCGGTATTTGATAGTCACCGCGTCTTCTTTGGATTCGATGTGGACATCGCTGGCTCGTTTCTGAACGGCAGTAAAAACGATCGAGTTGACCAGCTTGATGATGGATCCGTCCTGGTCAGCCAGCTTTTCCACAGAGATGACTTCCTCATCTTCTCTCCCCTCCTTGTCCACGACCTGCATTACGAATCCTTCTGTGGCATCCTTGAGGACCTGAAGAGCTGTCTCCCCCTTTCGCAAGGCCTCATGAATGGATCTCTTCGAGGCCGCAAAAACTTTCACCTTCATTCCCATGAAGGATTCAATGGAATCAATGGCCTCGATATCGGAAGGGTCAGCAATGGCAATATCCACAGAAGATCTGTCTTTTTTCAAAGGGATGAAATTGGATCTGTAGAGAAAATCAACGGGAAAAGATTGGATGAGGTCCCTGTCCAAGGATACCGACAGCAAATCGATGTAGGGAACCTGGTATCTTTCAGCCAGCTTCTTTGTTTCCAACTCTTCCGTGCTTATGGAATCGGCACCGTCATTTTTATTCTTGGTCATTATTGAGTTATCCTTATGATGTTGAATATGGGCAAGTAGACAGCCAGAAGCATGAGGGCCACGATCAAGCCCATAAAGATTATAATAATCGGTTGTATCAGAGATACCAGAGTGCTGATTCTGTTCCGTATTCGTTCATCGTAGACCTCGGCGACATCGTACAACATGCCCTCCAAATTGGCGGAGGACTCACCTATGCGGATCATATCCAGAGCAAGATGCGGAAAGTATTCCGTCTTTTTGAGCGAATCGGATAAACTCTCACCGTTTTTGATAGAATCGGGAACCTCCTTCATCCGGTCGAGAAGATACTTGTTGGGGACTGCGCGGCTGGCCAAAGAAATCGACGAGATCAAAGAGATCCCCCCCTCCAGGAGAAGAGCTAGGGTTCGGCAAAAAAGAGAAACCGCAGATTCAATCCATATTTTCTTTCCATAGGGCGTCTTGATTTTGAGTTTTTCCAGATAGAGAAACGAGTTCTCCTTGCGCTTCATCTGAAAATAGATCAAAGCCAGCAGAATAACCATGCCGACAATAATGATCAGATGCCGTCTCACTATAAGGGAGAGGGCAATAAGAATCCTGGTGATAGCCGGCAGTTGGGCCTCATAATCCGCATAGAACTCGGAAAAGCGAGGAAGAATAAAATTGATCAAAATCGCAAGAAGCAGGAAGGAAAAGACGATCAAAATCGTCGGGTAAGTGAGAGCGGTTTTAATTTTCGATTTTGTCTCGACAATCACCCGTGAATAGGCTATATAGCGGGTGATCGTCTCGGCAAGGTTTCCGCTCCTTTCTCCGGCCATGATCGAGGCGATATAGACTTGTGAGAACAGTTTTTCATGCGACGCAAAAGCTTCAGACAGGCTCTTTCCCGCACGAATATCCTTCTCCACCAACATTAAGATCTCTTTGAGATGCTCATTCTTGACACGCCCAATCAGGATATCAATACTTTTAAGAATAGGATATCCTGCCCGAATGAGGGCGACGAGTTCCTGGTTGAACATGATAAAGTCTTTGTCATTGATCTTCCTCTCAAAAGGAAGTGCCGGAATCTGTAATTTCTTCCAGTCTCGCCTGATCGACAAAACGCAGAAGCCCTCTTCTTCAAAATGTCTCCGGCATTCTTGGGAGGATGGGCTGAAAAAAGACTGCATCACCACACGACCGTCATCAGCAGCTAAACGACACAGGAAATTCGGCATGGCTAGCTAATCTTTCTTCCATGTAAAGTATTTCTTAAGAGAGTATTACATATGGTAGGTAATCCCCCTGCAATTGTCAAATAGCCAGGAGCGTGGAGGGGGGCTCCTTTTGACACGCGCAGTCTGGAACGCAGACACATATGTAGACCTCTCAACCGTTCTTATGCTCACGTATCCGGCCCTAGCCGTCAATCCCCTGCAGAGGGGATATAAAAGGTGAATTTCACGGAATTTTTCTCATCTTTTTGTTGAGAGCCCATCCCTCGATTTCTGGCTCTCGCCAGTATATTGACAAAATAAGGGGAAAGTAATATCTTTTACAAAGTGAGAAAGCGAATATTCTTTCTTATGGCCGTTATCTTTGCTGGAGCGATTCTTGTCTATTCACTCCACCCCATTGCCTCCAACCAAGGATCCTCCCGCCCTTCGGGCCAAGAGTCACAGGACACCAAAAAACTCAAGTACGACTACATGAGCACTTTTCTGTCCCGGGACACAAACCCTCTCGGGTTGAAAGAAAATGTCGCATTGAAAAAGCTTCTCGAGCAGTCCAGCGTCAGGTGGGCAATCAGATCGAGCCGGAGACATATACTGAACTAATTTCGGCATATATTTTTTGCCTGGTCGATTCAATTTTTTGGATTTGCGAGTGAAAACAAAGGCAGCCTATAACTAAATACACAGATGAATAAAAAAGTTTTGCTCATTCTCATACCGACGCTCGCCCTGCTCGTGCTGGGAATCATGAATATTTACAAAAAGGCAACCTGGACAGAACCCACAGATGGTGTCATTTGGGTGGAAAGATCCGAAGGGCTGGTTGCCATACAAGTGGAGAACGATAGCCCTGCATACCTGGCAGGGATTAAAAAGGGTGATATCCTTTATAAAATCAACGATATCCCCGTAAAAACCAAGATCGATGTGGCGAAAAATCTGTGGATAGCCGAGAGCTCAAACCAGAGGGTGATCTATGAAATCATCCATGATGGAGATCAGATATTTCCGGCTCTGAATTATCTGGGAAAGAAGGGAACCAATCTCATTTATTTTTTTCTTGTTCTCATAGGCTTGACGACCATTGTCCTGGGTCTGATTGTTTTTCTCACTTCAAAAAAGCCTCTTTCGCTGCCTTATATGTTTTTTTTCATCATATCTCTGGCCCTTTTTTCCTTCTACATCTTCTCGCCGACCGGACAATTGGACACCCTCGACAGCATTTTCTTCTGGTTGGACAAAATCGCCTTCCTCATGTTTCCGCCACTTCTGCTCCATTTCTTTCTCATTTTTCCAAAAAGAAAAAAAGAGTTGATCCGCAGGCTGAGTTCCACCAACATCCTCTATCTTCCCGCGCTGATCCTTCTTCTGGCGAAGGTCTTCATCACTGCTCCGAATATTTTTAACTTGAGCGAAACATTCATCCTTCGTTTTTACCGGACCTCAGAAAAACTCGATCTGGCGCATTTTGCAGCGTTATCTCTCATCGCCTTCAGCCTGCTTCTCCGAGATACACTGAAGGCGGAAAATCTCGTCATCAAAAGACAGATGAAGTGGATCACCTATGCCCTCGGACTTGGCCTTCTTCCCTTTATCTTTTTTTACATCGCTCCTTTCATAGCCGGGCTTGTCCCCACGCGCACCGCAGAGCTCACCGTTGTATTGCAGGCGCTAATTCCTCTGGCTTTTGCCTATTCCATTTCAAACTATAAACTTGTCGACTTTGAAGTGCTGCTGCGACGCGTGGCTCCTCTTATTTTCTCTTACGTGGTTATCGCCATACTCTATTTTGCTATGAGTGCACAGATAAAGGTCCTCCCGGAGAACAGATTACAGGTTCTCATCATAGGTATTCTCGCCATCATCTTGGGCGCAACTTTGTTTTCTCCCCTAAAAAGCCTCATCCAATCGCTACTGGACCGTGTTATCTATAAAAGAGCTTACAAATACCGGAAAACCCTGCTTTCTATCAGCCAGGAGCTCAGCCAAGAGCGCAACCTTCAGAACTTATCGAAATCTCTGCTTGAATTGATTGCCAATGCCCTCTCATTGCAGTACATCGCGCTGCTTCTCCCTTCGACACAGAACCCAAAATCGTTCTATATCCTGAAATCCAGAGGAATGGCCCCATCCAGGTCCACACAGATAAAGTTTGATGAAGCGCTTCTGGGAAATCTGAAAGAGCAGGAATATCTCTCTGTCTATTCCTTTGCCGACAAAAAAGATTTGCAGAAAAGATTCAGGGCCCTCTCCTCCTTCGGCTTCTTTCATTTTTTACCCTTGAAAGTGGAAGACAAACTCATCGGCTGTTTTGGGATGGGGCAGAAGGTGGACGGATCTTTCCTCAATTCCGAAGACTGGGAGCTCCTGCGCACAATCTCATCACCCGTGGCTCTGGCGCTCGAGAATGCCTACCTCTACAACCAAGCCCATCTCCGGGCACTGGAACTCGAACGGCTGAAGGACTACAACGAAAACATCATCGAAAGCCTGACAGTTGGTGTGGCCGTTCAAGACAAGGCGGGTGAAATCATCGGCTGGAACAGGGTGCTGGAAGACACCTTTTTTCTGAAAAAAGAATCCGTCCTCGGGAAAAAATTGGTGGATGTCTTCGGTCCAAAAAACTATGCGGCCCTCTTTCCCACAGACACGCAGCAGGACTTCAGGTTGATGAGCGAAATCACACTGGAAATTCCGTCCGGGGGCAAGAAGATTTTCGATATCATCAAAACACCTCTTCTGGACAATGAAATGGTCCCCTACGGGACAATCATCGTTTTCGAAGATATCACGGAAAAGATCTCTCTGCAGCAGCAGCTTTTGACTTCTGAAAAGCTGGCATCTATAGGTTTGCTCTCAGCAGGCGTCGCCCACGAAATCAACACTCCTTTAACGGGTATTTCCAGCTATGTTCAGATCCTCCAAAAAAAACTCTCTCAATCCAAACATGGCAAAATTCTGGAGAAAATAGACACTCAGACAGAGCGGGTAGCCAGAATTGTCAAAAACCTCTTGAATTTTGCCCGCAACCCTGCAGACTCTGCATTCTACCAGACAGATCTCAAGGAGAGCTTGCAGTCCATCATATCGCTTATCGATTACAAGCTGAAAAACATGAATATCGACCTGGAGCTGGACCTCAATCCCATTTCGTCCATCTGGGCCCAGGGAGAAAGGCTCCAACAGGTTTTTATCAACATCATCCTCAATGCCCTCGATGCCATGCCTGAAGGGGGTACTCTCAAAATAGAACTCACCAACAAGAACAACCTTGCCCTCGTCACAATTTGCGATACAGGAACGGGGATAGAGGCCCAACATTTGCCTCATATCTTCGATCCGTTTTTCACCACCAAAGGTATAGGGAAGGGAACCGGACTCGGCCTGTCCATCAGTTACGCGATAATCAAGGAACATGAAGGAAGGATTACCGTGGACAGTGAGCCCGGTCAAGGAACCTCCTTCAGTATTTATATACCCATGAACTTAGTCAAGACCAAGGGAAAAGAAACATCAATCTGAAATGAAAAAAAATGGATCAAAAAGAAATTATTCACATCATCGATGACGAACCCATAATTTATGAGGTTCTTCAGGATCTGCTCACATCCGAAGGATATGAAGTAGAAATTTCGCCCAACGGCGAAGAGGCTCTTGAAAAATACGAATCTCAAGAGTTCGATCTCACCCTCCTGGACTTGCTCATGCCCGGCATGGATGGAATCGAAGTATTGAAAAGACTCAAGAAAATGGACTCCTCGGCGGTGGTCATCATAATCACGGCCTATGCCTCGATTGAATCAGCCATATCAGCCATGAAGATGGGGGCTTTCGATTATATCCAAAAACCTTTCAAACACGATGAACTGTTGCTTATCGTGCAAAGGGCTATTGCCCACAAAAGACTTCAAGAAGAGAACCTTCGTCTCAAGGACGAGCTCAAAAGAAAGTTCAGTTTTGAAAAAATCATCGGAAAAAGTGAGGTCATGAATCAGGTTTTTGAAATCATCAAGGCTTCGGCCCCGACGCGGAGCACAATCGTTATTCAAGGGGAAAGCGGCACAGGGAAGGAGCTCGTCGCAAGGGCCATACACCAGAACAGCGATCGGGCCAGCCAACCTTTTATCATCGTCAACAGCGGTTCACTGCCTCCTGATTTACTGGAAAGCCATGTGTTCGGTCATGTTAAAGGAGCATTCACGGGGGCTGTCAGCGAGAAAAAGGGGCTCTTTGAAGCTGCCGATAAAGGGACTATCTTCTTCGATGAAATCTCCTCGCTCAATCTGGATACGCAAGCTAAACTGCTCCGTGTGATGCAGGATAGAGAATTCATGAAATTGGGGGGAACAAAAACTATCAAAGTGGATGTTCGGGTGATCGCAGCCACCAACACTGATCTGGAAGATCTCATCCAGCAGAAAGCCTTTCGAGAAGATCTTTACTATCGCTTGAACGTCATCAAAATTGAACTCCCTCCTCTCCGAAAAAGAAAAGAAGACATCCCCTTGCTGGTCACGCACTTTCTGGAAAGCTACAGCAAAGAAAACAATAAGGATATCCTGAATGTGAGCGATGAGGTCATAGGCATTCTGGAAGAATATTCATGGCCCGGGAATGTCCGTGAATTGGAAAACCTGATTGAGAGGGCTGTCGTGCTCGCAAAATCGCGCGTGATCACACGGGAAAGCCTGCCCGCATTTCTGACACCGTCACAAAAGAATGGCTCACCTCTATTCACAGCAGACAATGAGGACCTCAACCTTAAAAATCAAATCCAAGAATACCAGAAAAAAGCGATTTTGAACGCACTCAGAAAATCCAAGGGAGTACAAAAAAAGGCGGCCAGTCTTCTCGGAGTCAAACCGACCACACTGAATGAAATGATCAAACGCCTCAACATCGATATCACCAATATGCATTAGTGATGCCTATTGACGAATACCTTCATTCATGGATGCCGAATGTCTTGTCCAAAGACACGCGCGCATTTGGCAATACCCCTGCTTTCCGGCCAAGGCATTTTACGAGGAGAATGTCACGCTCAAGTTTGCAACGCTCCATCTAAAACTCGATTTGTCACAAGCTTGTCCTGAGCGAAGTCGCAGATTTGGAACGACTATATTGCCATTATAGGGGAAGTTCCTGAGGCGGCCCTCAATCGAATTCGCCGGGGACGGCTTTATTCGGATTGATCTTAATCTTCGTCGGTTTGTAATCCAAGTCAACATCAAACTCGGAATGCAATTTATCGATGACAAACTTCTTCCGAATCTTGGTTCCATCTCTCTGCCACTCTAACCAAAGTGGAAACACGAACACCCCCTCCTGCTGAACCACTTCAATGTTGAGACGATATCCCGCACCTTTTTTCTGAACTTTCTTGGTCACTTTGATCTTGGGAAGTTCCACAGAGTAAAACCATCTATCAAAAAATGGTTTTAGTTTTTGGCCTGAGATCTCCTCCATCGTGCGGAAAAAATCACTCGTTCTTGCCGAAGAATACCTGAAGCGTGCAAAAAATTCCCGCATTCCTTGAAAAAAAACATCTTTGCCGAGAAGGTCCATCATCAGATTCAGCACCAAAGCGGATTTGTCGTAGACAATAGCTTGATACGCCTCAAAATCAATGTAGCTGATTCGGGAACCCAGAGTAATCGGCCCCCACTTTGACTTCTTCTCGGTCCATTTGGAGAAATTCTTGATAATCTGATTGTAGGCGCCCTGCCCGTATTTTTCCCTGAGGTACAGGATAGATGCAAATTGAGCCAATCCTTCGCTGATCCACTGGTCTTGATAGGATCGCCAACTGAGCCCCTGCCCCCACCACTGATGCGCTATTTCATGAGCCAGGAAGTACTCTCGCCAGCGGGACAGGTCGACAGGGCTTTTGTTCGTGTTCAACCGGCGCCGCCCAGGAAGCCGCGGAAGTTCATTCAGAACAATAAAGGAAGGTGGGCTATGTCCGCCGCCTTGCGACCATAACCTGTGAACAATGCAGAGTTTTTCAAAGGGAAAGGGGCCGAATTTATCACTGTAGAAGTTGTATATATCACTCGTCACCGTGAACATATCCCATCCCGATGAAGGGACGCCCTCCGAACGGTAATACTGGAGGAAGAGAGGCTCGGGAATTTCATTGATTTTGTTGAATTCGCCGACAATAAATGCCAAATATTTGATGGGTTTATCCGTCACGAAAACAAATTCGGAAGAGCCTAATTTTTCAAGATCTTTGATATCGTCCAGGCTGTCCACTTGAGATCTCTCCACCAGTTTTCCGCTGGCTATGCACGAATATCCAGGGGGCACGATAATTCGTAAACGGGCCTTGAAATAGTCCTCATCCGATGGGGCGGGATACCAGAAGGAGGATCTGGTGTAAAGGTGAGTCTGGTATTTGGACTGGGTTATGGCATAGGACTCTTGAAAGGGATACCGTGATATAACATCCTCGTTCATCTCTTCGGGCACAAGTTGTCCTCTGTAGAAAATTTCAACACTGCCGGTCTCATCTCTGGGAAATGCATTATGGAAATACACGTACAACAATTTTCTCAGTCTATCCCGAGAGAAAAAAAGCTCGTGGCCCTCTTCATCATTTATGCGCAAAACTTCAAAGCCGGGATTGAACTTGAGTTTTATTCCATCGAGATTGTGGACATTGGATTTGACATGAATTTTGGCTCTTCCTGAAATGTAAGATTCCTCGGGATCAAAGTGAATGTCGATCTTATAATTCTCAATATCGAACAGCTTGTCAAAGGCCACGAACATCATTTTCTTCTCTTGAACGGATTTCGGAGAGTAGAGATTGATGATCCGTTTATCTTTCCATTGGTAGAGATTGATTTCTTCTTCGGCAAAAGGTGAATATATATAGGCGAGATTCCCCCTTTTCTTTCCTTCAAATTCAATTATGGCTTCCTCTCCCTTCGGAAGGAAGGACAGCAACTCACCAGTGAGAGAATTCTCAATAGTGAAGGATCGCATGTACAGCTTTCTGAACAGAGAAGCCGCTCTGCGCAGATCTCGTTCGGAGACCTCGGATACATCCGCTTCGTCCCGCACAATAGTGATGTTGTCTTCAAAAAAGGATTGAGAAAACCGGAGGTAAGCGTACTCGATCGAATCATCCAATACGTCCCGATTGTATGTCAGTTCAAGCTGATGCCTTTCTCTCGGTGAGGAGGGAGCAAATCGAACATGCCCTTCGCCGATCACCAGGAGTGCGGTCTCTAAGTCGGGAATGTTGTCGTAGAAAACAAGCGCATCCTTGAAATGAACCCGAACATCCACATGACGGATTTCGACGCTTATGGCTCTTTCAATCCTTTGGCTCGGAATTTTTACCTTGAATAAATTTCTGTGTGATCCGATCACGGTCTTTTCCCTGATAGACCAGCGGTTGGTCAACTTCCGCAACCGCACACGCCATGTTTCCAGGACAACGGAATACTCGCTTTGGTAGAGCACCTGGAGGAAAACGCGAAACCCCAGCGTGTTCAGTTCTTGCACATGGGATTTGAAGAAAGCTACGGCTTCAAAAGCCAACCCATCAGCCAGATCCTGAATACGCTGTCTTTCTTCTCGTTTCAAATTCTCAGCGAAAAACCCAAGATATCCGTTGATATCATGGCTGTTGAGCCTTTCGGAAAGCCCTTTTAAAAATGCGTTTATATCCTCCTCCTCCGTTGAATGAACCGCGAGCGGGGAAAACAACATCCACACAACCAAGGCGAGGAAAAGAAAAGTTTTTCTCATGGACCTAATTGCCAAACAATTTATATCATTCTTATCAAATTAATATTATATCAGAAATGCACACAGTCGGGAAGATGACCCTCTTGCATTCCCTTCTCTATCCATTGAGATGGTTCCGACGGGCCTGTATCTCCTGCTCTCCACAAGCACATGTCATTCAAATAGCAATTTTTGTGCCATTTCGAGCAATCAGAATGCAATGCTTTCCATGCCCAGAACCCTGGAGGTTGATCTCGACCCCGATCCCAATAAAAAGCGTAAATATTATTTACATTGATCGAGCCATAAATTGACAGCTCTCAGCTTGACAAATGGTTTTTCCCGCAAATGATTGTGCGCACTCACCGGCCAGGCACGGGTGCGGGCCGACTCATGATAAGCGACAGCTAGAAGTCCTCTTCCCAGGTGACAAAGCTGTGAAAAAATAATTTATCTTGCTCATCAATGCCCCGAGTAATCTCTGTGATGTGAGACGATGACGCGCCAAAGGCCTCAACGGCATAGAGGACTCCTTTTTCAGGATCCACATCTTCACCGCAGGAATAGAAGTCCAAAGCCCCATATCCATGTTCAGGCCAGGTGTGAGTCGAGACGTGAGATTCCGAGATGACAACAACTCCACTCACACCTTGCGGCGGAAATTTCTGAAAAGAGACAGCCCACACATGTGCACCGGCAATTTCGGCCGATTTGACCAAAATTTGCTGTACCTTAGCCACGTCACTTATGATTTCAGGATCACATCCAGAGGCCTCGGCGATATAATGATGCCCGATAGGATTGTGCTCATTGTCTTCCATATCCAATCTCCATTGATTGAGTCAATACGCAAAAATGATTTTAGAAATATCATGAGGATAAAGCAACTTCTATTTCATAAGTTTCACCAGAACGCCAGAGGCAATCCTCAAACCATCAGTCCTGAGGGACAAGCGCAGATCCAACCGTAAAAGGCTTCGCCTTTCCATTTCCTTGACGGTGGGCATTGATAGATGATATCGTCGCCGGGCGAGCCTCGATCCGTTTTCGTCGAAGCCCCCCACTCTCTCTCCTGTGCTCCTCAGGCAGATAACAACTCCCCAAGAATCCCACTATTCTCGTCGTGCGCCGCGGATGTGAAACTACTGCTGCAAGCAGGTCTGTGCTTTACCTCAAGAGGGGGATATGCTATAAATAGCTCTGGAAAAATGGATATTCCAACAATAATCATAAGCTTGTTTGTGGTTCTCTTCGCCATCACCATACATGAAGCATCCCACGGATGGGCTGCCTACAAAATGGGAGACCCGACGGCCCATGCTCTGGGCAGGGTCACTCTGAATCCCATAGCGCACATTGACCCCATTGGGACCATACTGCTGCCGGTGATCCTGGTCATTATGGGAGCACCGCCCTTTGGCTGGGCCAAACCTGTCCCTGTAAACCCCCTTAACCTGCGGAATCCAAGGAGAGACAACCTGTTGATTTCCGCAGCAGGACCTCTGTCCAACTTTTCAGTGGCCCTGGTTGCTTTTATCTTGCTCCATATGCTCAAATTGGCAAATCCCGAGGCCCTCTTGATTAGGGGCGCAACGCCCAGCCTTGGAAACGGGCTTTTCCTGATTCTCTACTACACGATCTTGATCAATGTTATACTGGGCGTATTCAATTTGATCCCCATACCCCCTCTTGATGGCAGCGGAATCCTGGCAGGCCTCATCTCGGAGAAAGCGGCGGAAAAATATGAAATGATCCGGCCTTATGGATTCTTCATACTGATTCTGTTGATCATGACAGGTATCATCGGACGAATTCTTGGATTGATCATGGGAATTGTGAACATCTTTATATTCTGAGCGGAACAATGAACGGACAAAAAAAACAGATTGTTTTCAGCGGTCTCCGGCCCACCGGCCCCTGTCATTTGGGACATCTGGCCGGGGCTTTGCGCAACTGGATCAAGTTGCAGGATGATTATCAGTGCTATTACTCCATCGTCTCCTGGCATGCCTTCAGTTCTGAATACTTGAATTCAAAGGTCATTCAAGATTACACCTTCGAAGTCGCCGCCGATTGGTTGAGTATAGGATTAGATCCGGAAAAAAGCGTCATCTTTGTCCAATCCGAAGTCAAGGAGCATGCCGAACTTCATCTTCTGCTCTCGATGATCATCCCTCTTCCCTGGCTAGAGCGGGTTCCCACTTTCAAAGAAATGAAGCGCGAACTGAAGGATAAGGATGTCAACACTTATGGTTTTCTCGGCTACCCCGTGCTTCAGACAGCAGACATCATTCTCTACAAAGGTAATGTCGTTCCCGTGGGTGAAGACCAGGCATACCATCTCGAACTGGCAAGAGAAATTACACGGCGATTCAACAGGTTATACGGCCCTATTTTTCCCGAACCCCAAATTCTACTCACGGAGGTCCCCAAACTGGCAGGCACAGATGGCCGCAAAATGAGCAAGTCCTTCGGTAACTCCATTTATCTTAAAGACCCTCCAGATGTCATCAGAAAAAAAATTCAACCCATGATGACAGATGTTCGGCGGAAACGGCGGACAGATCCAGGAGAGCCTGACGACTGCCCGGCATTCACCCTTCACAAGGCATTCCTGCCTGAAAAGCAAAGAGAGGAATTGGCTGGCGGCTGCCGAACAGCCGGGATTGGGTGCCTGGATTGCAAGAACGTCGTCATCGACAAGTTGATAGAGCTTCTCACACCCTTTTGGGAGAAACGAAAGGCATTCGAAGCCGATCCCGACAGGGTGTGGTCTATTTTGGACAAAGGCCGGGAAAAAGCGCAGGTCACTGCTCGAAAAACGATGGAGGAGGTCAGAAAAGCTATTGGTCTGTGAAAACTCACGCCAGCTCCGAAAACCCGATGGACGCATCCAAAGATTATCAGATTAACCTGGATGTATTCCAGGGTCCCCTGGATCTCCTGCTTTTTCTGATTCGAAAAAAAAAGATAGACATTCATGATATTCCCATTGCCACAATCACCCGAGAATACCTCGTGCATCTTGAGACAAAAGAGAGGATAAACCTGGAAAGAGAAGCGGAGTTCTTACTCATGGCCTCTCTCCTTATTTACATCAAGTCACAAATGCTCTTGCCCCGGGAAAAGGCGTTTGAAGAGGATGAAGATCCTCGGCAGATCCTGGTCAACAGGCTTCTTGAGTATCAAAAAATCAAAGCCGCCTGCACTCTGCTGCGCGAAAGAGAACACAAAGAATTTCCGAAATGGAAAAGGACCTCTCTGCCACACTATGTCATCCAGGATGATATAGAACTGACGGAAGTGTCCCTCTTCAGCCTGGCTGAAGTGTTCTTTCTGCTCATGAAAAAGAAAGAACAGGACAACATCAAGATACTCAGAGGAAAGGATTATTCCCTCGAAGAAAAGATGAAGGAGATCGTGGCTATTCTAGAGGAAAAGGACTTTCTGGATTTCAAGGATTATTTCGAAAGTCAAGAAACCATCGGAGAGGCTTTGGTGGCTTTTTTTTGCATGCTCGAACTCATCAAGGCCGAGATCATTATTGCCGTCCAGGATAAGCTTTTTCAGACAATCAAAGTCTGGCTGCGGCGAAAGAGAAAGCCATGACGTCTAGCCCTAAAGACATCATCGAGTCCCTAGTTTTCATCTCCCCAGAGCCGGTATCCCTTGAAAAAATTCAGGAGGTCATGACCGAATATTCAAAAGAGGAGATCGAACGTGGCCTAGCAGAGCTATTGGAAGCCTACTCCTCTCGGAATAGGGGCATTCGGATTGAAAAGTCGGCCGGGGGTTTTCTCTTTGTGACCGAACCCGATCATGATCCATGGATTCGGCGCCTCCTTCGCGCCAGCCGCAAAAACAAGCTATCTCCGGCTGCCCTGGAAACCCTCTCCGCCATCGCTTACCATCAACCCATCACTCTTGCTGAAATTTGTTCCTTTAGAGGGGTGGATGCCTCTCATTCGTTGCGAACCCTCCTCCAGAAAAAGCTGGTCAAAATCGTAGGGAGAAAGAAGAGTGCAGGAAAACCGCTGATATACCGAACATCAAAAAGATTCCTCACCTATTTTGGATTGGACAGTCTCAACGATCTTCCATCCCAGGAGGAGATTTCAAAGCTTTTGGATGAAGACCAGGATGAAGAAAACAAAGAACCATCCGCTTGAGCAAAATCGCCTTTTTCTTGCCGGATTTTTGGTGTGTTTCACATGCATCCTGTGCTGTCGTACGGGCCCGATTGAATCACAACCTCCACCTGACAGGCATCAGCCGCACAACTATGTCGGGCAGAAGGGAATGGTCGTGGCGGCTCACCCTCTGGCTGCCAAGGCGGGATTAGCCATGTTGAAAAGGGGTGGCAATGCCATTGACGCGGCCATCGCTACGGCCTTCGCCTTGAATGCGGCCGAACCCTTTGCTTCAGGTATCGGCGGGGGGGGATTCATGGTGATATACATCGCTAAGGAAAAGAAGGTTGCCACCATCAATTTCAGGGAGCGGGCCCCTGCCAAAGCTCAGTCTGAAATGTTCATCCAGAATGGAGAAGCCAATGAAACCTGGAGACGCACCCACGGCCTGGCCGTCGCCGTGCCGGGTGCACTCGCCGGATGGGACCTCGCGCTCCGCCGGTACGGCACCAAAAGTTTGAAGGACACCATGCAGAGCGGAATTCGCATTGCCGAGGACGGTTTCACAGTTAGCAAAACTTTCAGCAAAATCAGCAAAGACGAATATGAAAAACTGCTCCTCATGGCCGGAGATTCCTGCTGCTATCTCAACGATGGATTTCCCCTTGAACCGGGAGATCTTTTCCGCAATCCCCAGCTCGCAGACACTTTCCGGCTCATCGCCTCCAGCGGGATCCAAGAGTTCTACAGGGGATCCTTGGCTGAAAAAATCGTCAACGCCGTCAAAGAACACGGAGGTATCATAAGCCACGAGGACCTGGCCAGCTACGAAGCTAAAGAACTCTGCCCGCTCCGCGGAACATACAAAGGATTCACGATTTACAGCCATGGACTCCCGGCAGCCGGCGGGCTCCACATCATCCAACTTCTGAACATACTCGAAAACTGGCCTGCCATCCGGTGGGAACACAATTCCCCGGCATACATCCACCATATGAGCGAAGCCTTCCGATTCATCTTTGCCGGACGAGAACCTTACTTGGGTGATCCAGATTTTGTCGACATACCTCTCCATGATTTGATCTCAAAAACATATGCCCGCAAAATCAGCTCCAAGATAGATCCAAAACGCTCGAGAAAAACCTATCCTTACGGAGATTTTGATGAGAGGGACAATGAGAAGGAGAACACCACACATCTCTGTGTCCTGGATGGTGAGGGGAACGTCGTTTCATTGACGCAAACCATCAATTATTTTTTCGGATCGGGCATCATACCGGACAACACGGGTTTCCTGCTGAATAACGAGATGGATGATTTCGCCAGAGTGGCCACATCTCCGAATGCCCCCGGTCCGCACAAGAAACCCTTGAGTTCTCAGGGGCCGCTCATTATCTTCAAGGAGGATAGGCCCTACCTGATCCTGGGATCACCAGGAGGGACGAGAATATTCACATCTCTGTTCCAGATTATCGTCAATATCATCGAATTCGGGATGAATCTTGACGAGGCCATTGAAGCTCCGCGGTTTTTCTCTTATTCGTCCCGAGGCAAAGCGGGAGAGATCTCGCTCGAAGCACGGATTCCCGGGTCAGTCATTGCATCTCTTGAGGCCCTGGGTCACAGTGTGGACGTGCGGGAAGACTACGACACTTACTTCGGTGGTGCCCAGGGTATCATGATTCTCTGGGACAAGGGCCTGATCCACGGTGGGGCCGATTCCAGGAGGGATGGATATGGGATTGGCTACTGACAAAATAAGAATTGGAACAGAGCACTCAAAGAACCTATGATCGATAAACACACGCCGGGAAAGGTGAATCAATGAAAACGGTTGTATCTGTGTCATTCATTTCTCTTGTCCTCATGGCCATTCCGGTCCTGTTTTCTGAAAATATTGGTGCTCCACCAGCTAAATTCGAGCAGCCGATCCTGATCACATCAGCTGGCCAGAGTGCGGAAGTGCAACTCGCTTCTGTTTTATCAAAAAGGGCCGGTTTGGATGCCGTCCTTGTCAAAGCGGCCTCCCCTCGAGATCTCAAAAACACGAAAACCCTTGTCTTGGTTTTGGGCGCGAGTTTGAAAGGCCTAGGAGCAGCGGGCATCGATGCCGCAGACGAAAAGGCAAGGGTGAAAGGGCTTGTCGAGGCGGCACAAAATCTCGACATCGCTATCCTCTGTCTGCATTTGGGAGGTGAGGCCAGGCGAGGTCAGCTGACAGACCAAATGATCGAAGAATTCCTTCCTTACGGTCAAATGGCCATAGTCGTCAAATCCGGAAACGGAGACGGTCTGTTTACCTCCATCTGTGCCCAACACAACATCCCCTTGATCGAGGTTGACAGGACGATCGATGCCATAGCCCCCTTCAAAAACGTCTTTAACTGACTGTCCCATGCCCGATCACGTCATTCTCATGACCATGGTCATTCTGTTTGCCGTACTGGCCATGGGATTGAAGCTGCCGATTGGCGTCTCCCTTGCGTTGTCCGCTCTGACCGGGGCGCTGCTCGGAGGCGAGGGCCTGGCTCTTCGGCATCTTGTCGAGGGGAGCTTTGGCTATTTTGACACCATCCTTATCATCCTCACCGCAATGATCTTCATGAAAGTCCTCCAAGCATCCGGAATTCTAGACACGATTACCGCCCATCTTCTGCGGACTTTCTACAGGAGGAAAATCCCGCTTTTGCTCACGGTCATGCTTGTCATCATGTTCCCGGGCATGATCACAGGATCTTCCACCGCAGCCGTTCTCAGCACGGGGACTCTCGTGGCTCCCGTGTTGATGAAACTCGGCCTTCCCAAGCTTAAAACGGCTGCGTTTATCGCTATGGGAGGAATACTGGGCATGCTGGCACCTCCGGTCAATATTCTGGTGATGATCATGGGCGGAGGCGTGGACATGCCGTATGTTGGCCTCACCATTCCTCTGTTGATCATTGTCGTGCCCCTGGCTCTCGCCATCGCTTCCTGGCTCGGATACCGGGATATAAAGATCATGGACTCTGCGTCCATGAACGACCTCCTCCCTGAAACCGTAGAGGGAAGATTCAGATTCAGCCTTTACATGCCGCTCTTGGTCATTTTTGTCTTCATGATCGGGCCCCATGTCATCGAAGCCATAATCCCCGATATCGGCATCCCCGCCATCTTTCTTATAGGCTCTTTCACAGGAATATTTTGCGGGCGCCGTTTCAATATACTCAGGATAACGCAGGAAGCCATACCCATTCTCTGTATCCTGGCCGGCGTGGGGATGTTTATTCAGGTCATGACTCTGACTGGCGGCAGGGGATGGACGGTCACGTCCTTTCTCTCTTTGTCTCCGGTCCTCCTCTATTTGGGAATCTCGATCAGCATGCCCCTCTTCGGAGCCGTATCCGCCTACGGGTCTGCATCTATTCTGGGAGTTCCCTTTATCCTTGCCTTAATCAACAAAAACGCCATTGTGACCTCGGCCGCTCTTTCCGCCGTCGCCGGCCTCGGCGATTTGATGCCGCCGACCGCACTGGCAGGAATATTCGCCGCGCAAGTCGTGGGCGAGAAAAATTATTTCAAAGTTTTGCGGCACTGCCTCATCCCGGCATTTTTGGTGCTCGCGATGGGCATAGGCGTGCTGTTGCTATCTCCTCTCATAGAAAAACTGGTATTATAGAGAAACGATGACGCTCCTTTATCATGGAATAGTCCTGTTCTTGACCATCAACCTCATCTGGTATTTATTCAGGGAAAAAAAGTTTTGGGCCCAAGTGAGCACGGCGATCGTCCTCGTCATATTCTTGCTTCGGCTTTTCTTGATCAAATGATTCGAATCGGTCATACAAAAATGTGTTCACGCGTGTTCAGCAAAGAACAAAGATACAGAATTGTGGCTGCTTTCCTCATGGGCATGATTGTGATCGTGACGATCATCACGGGGCGGCAGTTTCTGAGTCTCCACAAAGAAGATGTCTTCTACCCAAGCAAGGGTTTATCCACCAAAAAACGTTTGAGTGAATACAATCCTGCTCTGCGGGAAACACCCGGGGATACGACAGTCTATCTCTTTCAAGGCACCACTGACGGCGCCCATATCCTAATTCTGGGGGGAACTCACCCGAAAGAGCCGGCAGGATTTCTCGCGGCTGTTGTGCTGCTGGAAAACATCGCGCTTGCCAAAGGGAAGATCTTCATTATCCCGCAGGCAAACAGAAGCGGCTTCACACACAATGATCCTTTTGAGGGTGACCCCCAACGGTTTCATGTCGACACGTCCGGAGGAATGAGATCCTTTCGATTCGGCTCCCGCCTCACAAATCCCGTCCATCAATGGCCGGATTCCACTCTGTTCACGAACACGGCCGGCCAAAAACTTTCAGGAGCGGAAGCCAGGAATCTCAACCGGAATTATCCAGGAAAAAAAAGAGGCCATTTGACCGAGATGGTGGCCTACGGCATCGTCCAACTCATGGAGCAAGAAAAGATAGACTTAGCCATCGATCTTCATGAGGCGGCGCCGGAATATCCCATCGTGAACGCCATGGTCTTCCATGACAACAGTGCCGAATTGGCTGCGATATCGAGCCTGAATCTTCAGCTCGAGGGTGTGAATATCAGCCTTGAATCCTCCCCGCCCAACCTTCGGGGACTGAGTCATCGCGAGTGGGGAGATCACACCCAGGCTATGGCTGTGCTGCTGGAAACAGCAAATTGTTCACATGGAAGACTTAAGGGAAGGCCCTCGGCCCGCCTTGTCGTCGAGGGCAAAGACAAAAACTACCTGAAGGCGGCAAAGCTTGGACGGCTTTTCGTCTCCTATGACCCAGACGGAATCCCCCTCAGGAAAAGAGTCTACCGACACCTTGTGTCGGTCAAGGCCCTTATCCTCGCTCTCCAGGAAATACATCCCGAAAAGAGCCTAGTGTTCATCCATTATCCGAATACGTCAAATATACGGGATCAGGGCCTAAGCGCCCAGCTCCGTCCTCCAGCAAAATAGACCTAAGTTAATATTTTATCGCTATTTAGGATTGACAAAACCCCCTCTCTAGGTTAGTATAGTTCATCGTTTGCATTGTCAAAATGGAAACACTCTTGTAAATAGACGGAGACCGTGCAACGGAGTTAGAAGAATCTTGCATATTATCAACGAGACGAAAATAGCAAAGCACACTGCCTCGTTCGTCACAATAGCCGGAAACCCTCAGGCCCTTAGCCTGGAGTAGCAGGAAGTCAAATCTAGCTTCTAGCATCAAAACCAAAGGGAGAAAAATTGTCCAATGTCAGAGTTAACAAAAAACACAAAACAAGAAGAGGATATCTCCTCAGAAGAATATGAAAATCTACTCGATAAATATCAATTCAGCGCCAAAGAATTAAGTCCCGGAAAGCTCCTCAAAGGCAGCGTGATCAAAGTTACGCCCAATCATGTTTTAGTGGATATTGGGTCCAAGTCTGAAGGAATCATACCCCTGGAAGAATTCGGTGACAGCAAGGATATCAACGCTTTAAACCCCGGAGATGAAATAGAAACCGTCCTGATCAAAAGCAATTTGGAGGAGGGCTATCTCCTTCTTTCCAGGAAAAAAGCAATCGCTCAAAAGGCCTTGGACAATCTAGAAACGGCATATTTGCGTAACAACTGGATCGTGGGCAAAATCACGGAAAAAACCAAGAACGGCTATACGGTCAATGTCGGAATCAAGACATTTCTCCCTGATTCTCATGCTGATATCCGGCCTGTAAAGGATCCAGAAAAGCTCATCGACAACATCTATAAATTCAAGGTTATCAAGTTTGACAGAAAATCAGAAAATGCGGTTCTTTCACGGAAACTGCTGCTTCAAGACGAGCGAGAAAAGCGAAAAAAAAGAGTATTCGACCAACTCAGCCAAGGCAAAAGACTCAAAGGCAAGGTCAAATCTCTGACTAATTTTGGTGCATTTATCGACCTGGGTGGGATCGAAGGACTCCTTCACATATCTGATATGTCATGGGGAAAAATCAATCATCCCTCAGAACTTTTCCAAAACGGACAGGACGTCGAAGTCATCATTTTGGATTTTGATGAGAAGGATGAAAAAATATCTCTCGGTTATAAACAGCTCTCACCGGATCCCTGGCAAGATATCGAAATCAAATATCAAGTCGGCCAAAAAATCTTCGGCAAGGTTGTGAGCTTAACGGATTTCGGCGCCTTTGTCGAACTCGAGTCAGGTGTTGAGGGATTGGTTCATATCTCCGATTTATCCTGGTCGAGAAAGCTTGTTCATCCCAAGAAGATCCTTTCTGTCGGGGAAGAAGTGACTGTCACCATTCTTGATTTGAATCCTGAGACGAAGAGAATCTCATTGGGACTCAAACAGGTCAACCCTCATCCCCTTGAAATCTTTCGGAAAACATACAGCCCGGGATCCAGGATAAAAGGAAAGATCACGAGCATAACCGACTTCGGTGCGTTTATGGAAGTCGAAAAAGGTATCGAGGGTCTCATTCATATCTCCGATATCAGTTGGGAAAAAATCAAGCACCCCTCTGAAAAATTTAAAGTCGGCGATGAGGTTGAGGCCATAATACTCAACATCGATGTCAAAAAACAAAAATTATCTCTAGGAATCAAGCAGCTCGAAGGGGACATCTGGGAGGATTTCTTCGGCAGACACAAGGTAGGGGATCTGGTAAACGTCAAAATTGTTCGTGTGGCGACTTTCGGTCTGTTTGTCGAAATCATGCCTGGAATCGAAGGCGTAGTCTTTCTATCAGAATTGGACGAAAAAAAGATAGAGGATCCTGCAGAAGTATTTTCGCTCGGCGAAAAAAAGCTGGCGAAAATACTGAAACTAAGCCCGAAAGAGAAGAGAATATCATTAAGTTTCAGACAAGCACAGATCGAATTGCAAAAACTGGAATATCAGAAGTACGTTCAGAGTCAAGACGACAGGCATACCCTTGGGGATATAATGAAGGACCAGCTCAAAAACATAAGCACTCCGTCAAAAACCCCGATTAAAAAAGAGGACAAAAAGGAGGAATAAGATGATAAAGGCAGACTTAATCAACAAAATCGCAAAAGAAATGAGTATTTCTAAACAGGAAGCGGAAGCAGGTGTCAACCTCTTTTTTCAAACGATCAAGGAGGCTCTCGAACAAGGGGAAGAAATTGAGCTAAGAGGATTCGGCAGCTTTCGATTTCGTCAAAGACAGGCACGATCCGGCCGGAACCCCCGCACGGGCGAGCCGGTCAAGGTTCCTCCTAAAAAAGTCCTGTACTTCAAACCCAGTAAACTTCTGAAAAGTATTATAAACAGGTGATGAAATACATAGCCGCGCCATGGAGAAAAGAATACGTTAAAAAAGCGTTCAAAATGACTGAGTGCATCTTTTGCCGGGCGCTGCAAACAGAGAAAGACGCCGAAACGTTCATTCTCCACCGGGCCAAGCACAATTTCCTTATTTTGAACAGATATCCCTACACCCCCGGACACCTCATGATTGCACCCTTTGCCCATCTGGATTCTATCGAAAAAGCTGCCAAAGAAGTGACAGACGAAATGATCGATCTTCTGAAGTTGAGCCTGCATGTCCTGAGAAAAACCTACCGGCCCCATGGTTTCAACACGGGGATGAACATAGGGCATAGCGCAGGAGCCGGTGTGGCCGATCATTACCACCTTCATGTTATTCCGCGCTGGACAGGGGATGCCAACTTTATGCCCCTAATAGGCGAAACCAAAGTCGTCATCGAGGATATCGCTGCCACCTACCAAAAACTCAGAGAGCAATTCAGGATGAAGGGGAACGGGACATGAACTTTGAATTGACTGAAGATCAAATTCTGCTGAGGGATATGATTCGTGAGTTTGCCCAAGAAAAGATTTCACCAGAAGTCCGATCCCTTGAAGACAATCATACATTTCCCCAGGAATTACTCCAACAGCTCGGCGAATTGGGCCTGCTGGGCATGTCCGTACCTGTCGAATACGGGGGTTCGAAAACAGACAGTCTGTCCCTGGTTATCGCCATAGAGGAACTGGCCCGCGTTTTTCCATCCTTGGCTGTCATCGTCTCCGTGCACTCCTCTCTTTTTTGCTTCGCCATCAATCAGTTTGGAACCGAAGCTCAGAAGAGCAACTGGCTGCCCAAAGCCGCTTCCGGACAAATCATAGGTGCATTCAGTTTGACAGAGCCTGGAGCTGGCTCCGACGCCACAAACTTGCGCGCAAAATCACGAAAGGAGGGTGATTCTTATGTTCTGAATGGAACGAAAAGCTGGGTGACAACCGGCTATAACGCCGGCGCGATGATCTTGATGACGCTGGCTGAAACATCGACTGAGCATAAAAAAAGACTGAACGCCTTCATCATTGATAGCGATTCACCCGGGCTTCAAGCCACCAAGATCGAAGAGAAGATGGGATTGCACGCGTCGCCGACAGCAGAACTGCAGCTGGACGAATGCCGGGTTCCCGCTGAGAATCTGCTGGGAGAGGAAGGGATGGGCGCATCCATTGCTTTTCGATGTCTAGACATTTCACGTATTGGAATCGCCGCCCAGGCTGTGGGATTATCGCAAAGAGCCCTCGATGAGGCTGTCACCTATGCCAAAATGCGTGAAGCCTTTGGCGGTCACATTGCCGATCTGCAGGCCGTGCAATTCATGATCGCAGACATGTCAACCCAGATAGATGCCGCTCGATTGCTCACCTACAGGGCATCCGTGTTCAATGATCAGGGAAAACCCTTCGGTAAAGAAGCTGCCATGGCCAAGCTCTATGCGTCAGAAGCCGCAAATAAGATCGCCTACCAGTCACTCCAAATCCATGGAGGCTACGGGTATTCCAAGGAATTTTTTATCGAGCAACTCTACAGAGATTCCCGAGTGTTGGCCATCTACGAGGGAACATCGGAAATACAGCGTCTTGTCATTGCCCGTCATCTGCTTAAGGACGGATAATGCATTCGACTCGAGGGAGCAGGCACCCAGGCGATCAACCTGATTTTCGTGTCCCTGGAAGTGGTATAATGAGACCGAGATACAGAATCAATCGCTCATTCTTAGAGGTAAAACAATGTTGAAAACGATGCGGAAGAATTTAAAATCGCTGGCACCGACTCTGTGGTTTGTCATCGCCGCTTTCATCATCTCCATATTTGCCGTTTGGGGTGGAGCGGGCCGGTTGGGCGAGGGCCGTGATGCCAATACCATCGCTTCGGTGGGCAAGGAAAAGATATCAACGGATCTCTACGTCTCTAACCTTAGGCAGCGTATCGAAGCCCTTCAGCGGCAGTTCAAAGAGTTGGACAGCAAGTTTATTCAACAGCTCAATTTGCCCCAGCAAGTGCTCGAACAGCTCATTCAACAGACACTCCTCCTCCAAACGGCTGAGGATATGGGGCTACGCGCATCTGACGCAGAAATCCGCGAAAAAATAAAGAGCTATCCCGTATTCCAGAAAGACGGCAAATTTATCGGATTCGAGGAGTATAAAAGGATCCTGGAATGGAACAGAGTTGCCATTCCTGAATTTGAAGATAACCTCAAGAAAGATGTTCTCCTTGAAAAAGTGGTCCAAGTCTTAACATCGGGGGTGTCCATCACTCAAGAGGAACTTTGGGAAAATTACGAAGTCAGCAACGAAAGCGCCAAGCTCGAGTACATCACTCTCGAAACACAAAGCATAAGCCTTGACAAAGAGCCTTCGCCCAAAGAATTGCAAGAGTATTTTGGTAAAAACCAGGAAAATTACCAAATTCCAGAAAAGCGGGAAGCCGACTACATCTTTTTCAACTCAGAGGAGCACAAGGCAAGCATTGAATTGGGTGAATCAGACATCGAGGACTACTACAGTGACAACATGTCGCAGTTTGTCGAGCCGGAGAAAGTCAAGGTCAGTCGGATCTACCTGCCTTTCGAAGATCAGGAGCAGGATTTAATTGAGACCGAGATCAAAAGCATCCAGGATAGAATCTCCGGAGGCGAGGACTTTGGCAATCTGGCTAAAATCTATTCCAAAGATGAAAAGGCCGAACAAGGCGGCGATTGGGGCCTCTATGAGTGGCAATCCTTGGAGGAGTTGGAGAAGGAATCGATCCGCAAATTATCCCAGGGACAGGTCTCCGAACCGATCAATCTCGAAGATGGCATCTCACTCGTGAAGGTCACAGAAAAATCCGAAGAGATCCAGAAGCCGCTTGAACAGGTCAAAGACCAGATCATAACCATACTCAAAGATCAAAGGGCTCGTGAAGTGATAGAGGAGAAAGTGGCCCAGCTTGAAAAGAATGCACGGAAAGACAAAAACCTCGATATCGCGGCCCAAAAAATGAATTACAAAATCAGATCAACAGGGCTGGTTAGCGAAGGAGAGACCTTTGCCGATGACATTGATCCTTCAGGAACGATAAGCACGGCTCTCTTTGCGCTGGAGGCCAACGACATCTCTTCGCCTCTTTACACATACAAGGGAATTGGATTGGCTCAACTGAGGAAAATAGAGGCTCCCCGTCAAGCGAACCTGGATGAGGTCAAGGAAGATATCCTGGAAGACTTTAAAACAGAAAGAAAAAAGCAATTGACTCTCGATAAAGCCCTCGAACTCAAACTAGCCTTGCAGACAGACAGCATGGATACGGTTGCCGAACAACAAGAACTGGAGTACAAAACGGCTGAGGAACACAAGAGAAAACAGTACTTAAGCGTCATTGGCGAGAATGCTGAATTGGATAGAGTGGCATTTTCTCTTCCGCTGAATGAAATAAGCGATCCCATTGAGTTTGCTGATGGCTATGCCCTGATCCGTGTCCTGGACAGGAAGGAAGTGACCGCAGATGATTTTCAGAAGAATCTGAATTCAGAGAGGGAAACCCAACTCGAAACGAAAAAAAACAGATTTTTTGCCTCTTGTCTCTTCAAACTGAGGGAAGATAAAGGGGTCAAGATCCGCTATGATGTCTTCCTCAAAATCAACTCCGATATTTTGTCGCGGTTTGCCCGCAGCGCTGAATGAAACCCGCCTCACGATTTTGGACACTCTATCATGGATTCCCAAAGACGCTTCCACAGATGTGCTTGATCTCTTGTCTATTCGAGCGACTTGATGATTTGGAAGAACAATGAATTAATTCTGGCATCGATCGCGGCCCTGAATTTTTCGATTGTTTCGTCGAAGCTATCACCAAGGTGGTCGGTCACAAACATGGGCTCCCCAATTTTCACCCGGATCTTCGTCGGAAAGAATAAGGGAAGCTGTGTTCCAAAGAGCACCATTGGCGTGACAGGCACCCTGAGGCCATTGTTTTCGTAGAGGTTATAGGCGACGATCGCGCCACCCCTCCTAATGCGACTCACATAGGGATTGGGCTCATCCTTCATGACACGCCCTCTGCCGTGCAGAGTAACGAGGGCGTTTCCCCCCAAGACGGCCTCCTGGCACTTGAGGATTGCATCTCTTTTGCTGGAATAAAGGTCTACAGGAATGGTGCCAATCCTTCTTACAGTTCGCGTGGCCCAATCCACAAAGGGCGCTTTCAAAGGTTTAAGAAGCATGTTGATCAGCAATCCGATCTCTTTGAAATGTCTCTTGAGATGCTTGCGAATGAGAAAATCGAGCTCATTCTTATCCATGATCATCCTGTTAGCCGTGCACACGAACGACCTCGGATAAATCTTGTAAAATGCGGCGATGTCTTTAACGGTCCCGATATGATTGCCGACGACGACAGATGGCCCTGTTTTTACAAAATTCTCAGTCCCTTCGGCGATTATTTTCTTCCCGATGAGCACAAAGCTAGACCACTTGTCGAAAGCGGGGCGCATTCTCTGGAATTCATCCTCAATCGTAGTCATTTTTTTATGAGGTGAGGGGTATTGTAGCGAAAATTCAAAAAAAGTTCAAAGGATCAGCGTGCTTTTGCGCCGCAGCGATCTGATTATTCGCCAAGCCATTCATCATCGGTTTGGAAATGTGCAGCCTTGAATATGAACTATGCCGCGGTTTTTATCCTCGCTGGGTTCGGCTTCCCTGGCATCACCATGGCGTCAAAAATTCGTGAGGATGAAACTCACATCAGGAGCTAGCCCGCGGGGCTTTGTCTCCAATCCCGGTAAATCAAGCCGGCCAGCACAAACGAGAGCAAGATATAGCCTATTGTTTTGAGATGAAAGCTGCGCGCCCAGAGCAACCAGGCTCTGGGAACGATATCCGAATAAAATACAGGAACGAGAAGCAAGCTCAGCACCCAAGTCGTCCACATCATCCAGGCTCTTTTTTTTGCCCGAAGAGCTTCGATACCGATCAAAAAAATGGTAGGTGTAGCCAAGACAGATGTGGCGGATTCGCTGAGGTAAGAGAAGAGCAGCACATACAGCGCATTCGCCGGAAGAAGGTATCGGTTAATGAGATCGTGCCTTCCTTTCCTGAACACCCAAAAGGTCCCCAATCCGATGAGAATCCCCACGCCCAAGGCCATAGGATTGCGGAAGGTCTGCGAAAAACCGAAATGCAACTCAAGGAAGTTGCCAATGTCCAGCATTTCAAGATTTCGCGTCTGGTCCCATATCATCAAGCTGAACCACTCGCGCAGGAGTTGCAGATTGTAGGCAAAGCCCAGAAACAGGAGGGGGAGTGAAAACCAGAACACAAGACCCCCAATGTAAGCTGTCCAGAATTTTCTTTTGAGGTCTGTCAAAAAACACAAACCCAGGGTGAACGGAAAGAGCTTAAGGTTTGTAGCCAGAGAAAGAACCAGGCCTGATTTCAGAGTTTTACCCTGGGTATACTGAGAGGCCGCAAGTAGCATGAGGCCGAAAAGAGCCGCATTCACCTGACATATTTGTACAGACAATGTAACGTCGGTGATAACGGAAACAAAGGCGACAATCATCACGGCTTTGGACTGATCAATCCGGATACCCGCGGCATTGGCCCATCGCCAGAATCCCCAGAAGAAAAGCCAGTACTGAAAAAACACAAAGAGGAATGTGCCGATTTTATCTATCAAAAGAGAGAAGGGAATGATCATCAATCCAGCCAGCGGACTGTATTTGAAGAAGTCCAGCCTCTCCAGCGGCGCATAGGGATTCTGACGCTCCATCAGGCTCTCGGCAGCTGTGATATAGGTCAGATAATTGTCAGGATGTTTGACCAGGGCAACGTGAAGGCAAACACCGACTGTCAAAAAAAGAAGCATAAAAAAGGCCGTGCGTTTCAAGACAGTAATTTCACGTTTTTATCTTTGGCAATCCGTTCATACTCAAGTATGATTCTATTGGCCATAGCCTCAACCGAGAACCTCCGGTGCACGAGCTCATATCCCCGCTGCCCCAATTTTTTTCCCAGATCTCGATCGGCGTAGATCCTGAGTATGGCCTTGGCCAGAGACGTCGATCTTCGGGGAGGAACGAGGAGACCGGTTTCCTCATGAACAACCAACTCGGGAATTTCCCCCACTTCGGTCGCCACAACCGGCAGACGGCAGGCCATGGCATCCATAATACTGCTTCCCATCTCCTCCAGATTAGAGCTGAGGACAAAGAGGTCCAGAGAAGCCAAAATCTGGGGAACATCATCGCGAAAACCCAAGAAAAAGACAATATCCTCAACACCTGTTTCTTTGGCCTGCTTGTTCAAATCCATTCGCAAGGGGCCTGAACCGACAATGATGACTTTTATTCTGGGAGCTTTTTCTTTCAGGATCTGCGTGGCTTTGATCAGGTATTTGTGGCCCTTATGGTCGGCCAGATGCGCAACGATACCCACCAGAAAATCATCGGGCTCAAAAGAAAATTCACGCCGGAGGTAATCGCTTGAACCCAGCTCTGCAAAAATCGAGTAGTCAATGCCGTCGGGAATGACCCTGATTTTTGACGGATTTATCCCACCCTTTATGAGCACGTCCTTCACATTCTGCGAAACGGCAATCAAAGCGTCGATATCCTTAGTGTACTTCGAACGGGAAAAATATCTGTCGCTGAGGGGAAAGTCGACTCTTCGGGAAATCACTCTCAACGGAACCTTAGCCAGGGAGGCTGCAACCGCGCCTATGGCCAAAGAATGGGTGTCGTGGAAATGGACAAGGTGACATTTTTTCCGCTTCATCAGACGGACCAGTCGGCACAGAGCGAAGACAGCCATTTCCCCTCGCATCCTCAAAGGCAGAACGGGAACAGAAGCAGCAACGGCTTTCCTGTGAAGCGGACTGTTGGGCGGGACACACAGCTGTATGGAATTCCCGCTCTGCATAAGCGCCGTGGAAAGCAACAGAGCCTGTCTCTGAGCTCCTCCCCACTCTCTCCCGGCATCTAACTGGAACAGGCTCAATGATCTCTCCTTCAATCCGCATACAGAACTGTATGCCATACAGAATCGACTCAAAAATCTGGACTCAAACTAGCTTTCTGAATCCATTTTGGAAAATGCTTCTTGAAACTTTTCCTGAGCTTTCTTCTTCTTCTCTTTCTCCATAGCGGCGGTCGCTTCAAATTTATGGGCAAACGCGGTCTTGCGCTTTTTCTCTTTGGCAAGCAGGTCATCCAGCGATCCTTTTTTCTTCTCCGCTTTTTCAGATTTCACGATATCTTCCGCCTCGGGATCAATCCACAGAACGGATTGGCACACTGGGCAGGTAACGACAAAGACCTTCGGATTTTCCTTCTTCATTTGTAGCCAATGTAACAGAAATTTCTCATCTCCACAAGCGCAAGACCTCGAAAAAAACACCTTCATTTCGCCAGGCTCAATACAAAATGAGAAGGGATCCGGAGAGCTCGGGATTTTATGTGTGGGGCACAAGTCAATGTGATTCCCGCCTGGGGCGCTAGGGGAAGATGCCATGGATTAGAAAAAATCACGGTCAAAACACTCCATCTGCGCCGCATGATCGCCCGAAGCGAGCCTATCTCCATCCGAGAGGATGGGTGCAGGGGTCTTTTCCGAAGATAGCCATAAACTCGACAAACCTGCTCCTTTGATTCGTTTTGGGACATGGGACGACACTGAAGATGCCTATTGAATCAGTCACGATTGCCTCTTCGTTCCGAGGGAACGGGGATGTTGTGTTTCTTTATCAATTTGAAAAGTCCCTGGCGGCTAAGCCCTACCTGTTCAGCCGTCCTGGCCCTATTGTACTGGAAGCGGGCCAAAGCCTGGTTGAGAAATCTCTTTTCAAAGTCAGCCTTAGCATGGAAGTAATTGCAGGATACAGGAGATAGCTTCTTTCTATCCGGGTTTATTTTTGGCGAAAGATATTCCTCACCGATAAGATCCTCGTCATCACAGAGAATCAAACATCGCTGTATTTCATTCTGCAACTCTCTGACATTGCCCGGCCAGGAATAGTTGACCAGGAGCTCAAGGCTTCTCGGAGAGAAATACATTCTATCCCGCGACATCTCTCGGCTGTACTCGTTCAAAAATCGATTGATAAGACAAAGGATATCCTCTTTTCGCTCTCTGAGAGGCGGAATGGCAATGGTAATGATTTTGAGTCTGTAATACAGATCCTCCCGAAAACGCCCGCAACGGACTTCCTGTTCGATATTCTTGTTCGTTGCACTGATAAACCTCACGTCCACATGTCTCGTGCGGTTATCGCCGACCCGCCGGAATTCCTTCTCTTGTATCAACCTGAGCAGTTTGGACTGGAGAGAGAGAGAAAGATCTCCAATCTCATCCAGGAAAAATGTTCCGCCATCGGCGTCTTCGACGAGCCCGGGTTTGTCTCGTGTGGCGCCTGTGAAGGCACCCCTCACATGACCAAAGAACTCGCTTTCGAGCAAATGATCTGGAATGGCGCCGCAGTTTACGGCGACAAATTCATGTTGCCGTCTTTGTCCTGATTCATGTATTGTCCGCGCCACGAGCTCTTTCCCCGTGCCGCTCTCTCCTAAAATAAAAACAGGCGCGCGGGTGTCTTTGACCCGCTCAATCAATTTTAGAACTCGTCTGTGCCTTTCGCTCGTTCCGGTCAAAACTGCAGCGGAAAAGAGTCTGCCAGAATCATCCTCACAGAAATCCTTGAAATGATTTTTCAATAAATACTTCAGGGGCTTTGCAAGCTCCGTCAACAAATGCAAATGGTTCTCTGTAAAGGGATCGAGTGTCGAAAACCTGCTCAGACACACTGCGCCCATAGGCACCTCGGTTTCCGTGAGGGGATGACAGAGCACAGAAAATCCGTTGTAATTCCCTGCACTGTTCTCAAAAATAAGGCTGTGGCTGCTCTCCCGCGGAAAAATCCGTACAGGGTTTTGCTTCTCCAAAGCCAGCTCGATGATTTCAAAAAAAAAGGCCTTCTTTTCCTCTGGCAGATCAGAAGACTTTCCTCTATAGATACTCAGCTCTTTCTTCCCGCACAAGTGCATCAGAATACTGTCGGCAGACATCAATTTGCGCATAAGGTCCAGGAATCTGATCAATAAGGCTTGCGAGGGAGGACCTTCCACTTTTAAACTCAATCAGGAGGATTCCGAAAATCAGGACAAAAAACACTCAAATCATTTCAAATAACGCCCAAAAATTCTCTTTTTTCTCATTGGATGAACGCATTTCCAAAACCCTGGCGCATTTGAAGAGATTGCCAGCGAGATAGGATTTGTAAGAGAGGCATGGGGAGGTCCATCTATCAATGAACATCATCACGGCTCAGGAAATGCATCCTCGTTGGGTTTCTGTTTTGATCAAGACAGGACGCGGCTGAGAGTTTCAGGCTTTCCCCTTAAGGGATTCAATTTTTTCAGAGACGTCCCTGTAGCCTGGATTCCAGTCTCTCACTTCATTGAAAAATTTCAAGGCTTTTTTCCGCTCGTTCATTTCTTCGTATAATGTGGCAAGCTCATATTTCAGAGCATAGGATTGGACGGGATCTTTACCGGATATTCCCTGTGCCTTGTCCAGCCATTTAAGGGCTTCTCTGTATTCCTTTTTTTGTCTGTGACAGAAACTGATCACACTGTAACATTCCGCCTCCAAGGATTTGTCTTTGGCGGCAAGTTTGCATTCATCAATGGCCTCGTCAAAAAGTCCCTGCTCCAGAAAAGCAATCCCCAGGTTGTAGTGACTCTCATAATCCTCTTTGTCCACTTTATCGTCGAGCGCTTTCCGGAATTCAGATACAATATCACTCAAGGCTTTTTCGACAACGGTTGTGTCTCCCCGAATTTGGTAGCTGTAAGTGGTCTTGATCGCTTCCAGTTCACTTTCGATAAGGCCCGAAAGATCGAAATACTTCTTCTCCCCGGCATCCTCAGAAACAATGGGCGCGATGTCCGTCTCGGCAAAAATATCTGCGGATGTCAGCTTCTCCTCGCCCACTTCATCCCTGTAGAGAGGCGAGTTTTCTTCCTTTTCTTTATCGGCAATCTTCCCGAATATATGGGTTTCCTTGCGCGTGACTTTATCCACCCGGTTGGAAATCTCGGATGCTTTCACTTCGGAGGCCATCCTTTTCAAAAGGTCGATTTTTTCCATGACCCGGGGATCTTCAGGAAATTTGATCCTTAAATTCTCCAGGATGCGTTTGGCATTCCTTATCAACCCCTGTTCCACGTAGAGTTCAGCTTGAGCCAGGGTGGCATCGATCGTGGCTTTCGATTCGTCCAGTTGAACAGAGGACACTTCGTCGTCGCCTTCTTCATCAACGATGCCAAGATCTTTCTTCAACTGTCGAAACTCAAGTCTGTAATCCTCTTTTTCGGGGAAAGTATTCACCAGTTCGTTGTACACCGTCATCAACTTTTCCCTCAAATTGCTCTTCCTGTACTCTTCAAGAAGAACTTTGCTCACAAGCTCAAAGTTTTTCTTTTGATCCTGGCTTTTATAGATTTCAGCAAGTCTTTCCAGTGTCGGCAGATGTGTTTTTTGAGAAGTCAAGATTAGACCGAGTAAGCCGATGGCTTTGTCCAACTTCTCCTTTCTCAAGAGGGTATCGACCAGGGGATCAAATTGGTCAAGAGCTCTGTCATACTCGGCTTTTTGGATATAAATTCGGCCCAGTTTCACTCTAGCATCGACTTCTTTAGGTCGGATGGTGATAATTTTTAAGAAAATATTCTCAGCTTCTTTGAGGCTTTTGTCTTCGAAATGAAGATTCCCAAGAATATAGAGGGCCTTCAAGTTATCCTTGTCTTTCTGCAATATCTCTTCGACGAGGTCGAGAGCTTCCTTTTTCTTGTTCTCTCTCTTAAAAAGATCGATAAGATTGGTGATTGTTCGGGAATGATCTTCCTTGAGTTCCTTGGCCTTAATAAGTATTTTCCCTGCTTCTTCGAGTTTATTTCGGCGAATTTTGAATTCAGCAACCCTGTTGAACTCTTCCAACGCCTGATCTATCATGTTTTCATCGGTGTAAAGCTCGGCGAGAGTCAACCTTGAGTCGGCATCATCCTTATCAAGCTTAATAAGATTCTCGTACATGGCGATGGCGTCTTTGGTCTTCTTGCGCTTGGCCAACTTCTGGGCTAATCCCAGGAATTCTGTTTTGGCTTCTGATGCGAATCCCTGGTCACGATAAAGCTCTGCCAATTTTCTCGACGAATCGATATCGTTTGGCTCAAGTCTTTTAATCCGTTTGTAGATGGCGATGGCCCTTGAATAGAGTCCCTTGGCCTCGTAAAACTGGGCTATTTTCCCGAACTCTTCGACAGCTTTGCTCTTTTCATCCGCTTTGATGTACAAATCACCAAGGATGTTTCTCACGGAGATATCCTGGTCATCCCCCGCTAAAAGCTTTCTGTATTCGGCTATGGCCTCTTGCATCCGGCCTTTCTTGATATGTTTCTCGGCAAGAGCTTCGATTCTAGCCCGGTCTGATTTTGAACTCATCTTTTTCCCTCGAGATTAAAAGACCGCCTGTGAAGAGCAGTGGGGCCTAGGTCATGAAGGGCTCTGAAGTGTTCTTCGGTTCCGTATCCCTTGTTCTTCGAAAGGGAATATCCCACAAACAGGGGATCTAACCGCATGATCATGTCGTCTCTAAAAACTTTGGCGACAATCGACGCGGCAGCAATCGAAATGCTTTTTTGATCTCCTTTGGGTACACGCATCTGTGGATAATTTACATCATTAAGGTTAAATCCGTCAACTAGTAGAAAATCCGGTTCTCGTGACATACTTGCAAACGCTCGCTTCATGGCTTCCAGTGACGCCCAATAGACATTATTCTGATCAACTTCCGCATGTGAGGCCAAGCCGATACCTACGGCTTCCGCATGGGCCACTATCCGCTTGGTCAGTTCTCTTCTTTTAGTCGGAGCAAGCCGCTTGGAGTCCTCAATTTCCCTTATCCAACCAGATTTTTTCCTCTGCACAATTGTTTCAGGAAAGATAACGGCCGCTGCGACCACAGGACCGAATAGAGCACCCCGCCCCACCTCATCCAGACCGGCTATGGCTTCGAAACCATGCCCTAGGAGTTCTCGTTCGATACGAAAATCTGGCACTTTCAATGCCCGCTCAAGCTATGGACTACCTCACTTCCTTTATCCGTGCGGCTTTTCCTCTCAAATTTCGCAGGTAGTACAGTTTGGCTCTTCTGACTTTGCCCTTGCGCACGGGCTCGATTTTCTTCACCATTTTGGAATGAAGAGGAAAAATCCTCTCCACTCCGATGCCGAAGGAAATCTTCCTCACTGTGAATGAGGCACGAGTGCCCGAGCCCCTCTTAGCTATGACATCACCCTTGAAAATCTGAATTCTTTCTTTTTCCCCTTCTCTGATAACAACGTGGACTTTCACTCTATCTCCAACATCAAAAGAATCCACATCTTTCTTGATTTGTTTTTCTTCAATCATATCCATCACATTCATCGGTCGTTCCTTCCTTTCCCGATTGAATTTCCTCCAGAAGGCGCTTATCTTCAGGAGAAAGCCGGCATCCTTTCAACAGGTCAGGCCTCGCCGCCGCCGTTTTTGCCAAAGCTTTCTTTCTGCGCCATTGTTCAATCTTTTCGTGATCTCCGGAAAACAATATTTCCGGAACTTTCATTCCTCGAAAACTTCGAGGCCGCGTGTATTGCGGATGATCGAATAATCCTCGAATGAAGGATTCCTGCTCAACAGATTCCATCCTTCCCACCACATCAGGAACGATACGGGATACCACATCGACAACAACCATCGCCGCGGCCTCTCCACCTGTCAAAACATAGTCACCGACAGAGATCTCATGGGTCGCAAGATGCTCATTAACCCTCTCATCCACGCCCTCGTATCGGCCGCAGATAAGGATGAGCTGTCCACACATCACCAACTCTTCCGCCAACCGGGTGTTTAGGCGTCTTCCCTGAGGAGAGAGCAGAACAACGGCCGCAGCGTTGTCGATTTTCACTGCTTCCACCGCAGCAAATATCGGCTCGGGTTTCAGGACCATCCCCTGCTTTCCACCAAAGGGCCGATCATCCACCTGTCGGTGTTTGCCAGCGGCAAAATCCCGCAGATCATGGATTTTAACTTCGAGCAGGCCTTTCTGCAAAGCCTTCCCGACAACTCCTCCCGCAAAAAGACTCCCGAACATCTGGGGGAAGATGGTAATTATATCAAATCTCATTTATCTCTAAAAGTCCCTCAGGGGGGTCTATGACGATTTCCCCCTTTGTCAGGTTGACCTCGGTACAGATCTCTTCGCTGAAGGGAATGAGAGTTTCCTTTCCTTGCCTCACAACGACCAAGACATCGTTGTCCTTGATGAGAAGCAGTTCTTTGACAGTTCCAACATTGATGCCTTTTGCCGTCACGACGGAACAGCCCACAATTTGGAACAGATAATAACGTCCTTGCTCTAGGGGTGATAGGTCATCCTCAGGCAACAAGCACTCTAACCCGACGTATTCTTTGGCTTGGGCTAGAGTATCTATTCCCTTCAGCTTTATGATAGTGAAGGTCTTGTGTGGACGGAATGATTCTACAGAATATTCCCTCGTTCCCCCCTTGTGCTTAAAGAAAACCCTTGAAAAAAAAAGGCGCCCCCCGCTCTTCAGGATAGAGCGTTAATCTTAGCTCGCCTTTTTTCCCCTGGCTTCTCAGAATTTTTCCGATGCTTACCAACTTAACCTTTTTCAATAATTTCGAGGTTGAATCTCCTCTTCAGTTTCATCCCAGCGGCGCCAAGGATCACTCTTATGGCACGTGCTGTCCTGCCCTGCTTTCCGATGACTTTCCCTAAATCTTCCGGAGCAACCTTGAGCTCTAAGATTGAGGTCTGCTCGCCCTCCAATTGGGAAACTTGTACTTTTTCTGGATTGTCAACTAATGATTTGGCAATCATTTCAACGAGTTCTTTCACTGTAACCTCCTTTATGTTTTGTTAAGAGGATAGTTTCTCTGACTTTGAAACTTTATGTATAAGAGATTGAACGGTCCTAGAAGTCTGTGCGCCCCTTTCCAGCCAATAGTTGGCCTTTTCCATATCGAGCTTGATATCGGGAGGTTCCTTCAAAGGGTCATAATATCCTATAATATCCTTAGCCTTGCTCTCACGAGGTTTTCTGGAATCTGTAACGACAATCCTGTAGAACGGTCGTTTTTTCGCACCTAATCTCATCAATCTGATTGACATCATTTTGAATCTGCTCTTTCCTTAGGATAAAAGAAAAATAATATCGGAAATTTCGAACTAAGTCAACAGATTTGATGAAGGCTCACGTTTAAACAAATTATTAAATATTTTTTAAATTATTGATATAAATATAGTTATCAAGGATACCCAGCATTTGCACTCAATGGGGCATGGGCATGGATGACAAGAGTTTTTTGAACTGAGATTTCTTCATCATCCTTCTCATTTCAAAAAACTGTTTCAGCAATTGGTTGACTTCAGATACCGGTCGTCCGCTTCCCCTTGCAATTCTCTTTCTGCGGCTTCCGTTGACAATTTTGGGATTTTCTCTTTCCCGCGGGGTCATGGAATTGATAATGGCCTCAAAGTACAAAACTCTTTTGTCATCAATCTCCATTTTGGAGAGATTTTTGAAGGCACCTCCCGTTGGCAACAAATTCATAAACTGTGACATAGACCCCATTTTTTTCAGTTGCCCCAGCTGTTTTCGAAAATCTTCCAGTGTGAATTCTTGAGACCGGAGCTTTGCGGCCAACGCCTCGGCTTCCTTCATGTCCGTTTCCCGTTCAGCCTTTTCAATCAGACTGAGCATATCCCCCATACCGAGGATTCGGGAAGCCATTCTTTCCGGATGAAAAATTTCAAACATGTCAAATTTTTCGCCAATCCCGATAAACTTTATCGGCCTGCCAGTGACAGAAACGATGGATAAGGCGGCCCCGCCGCGCGCATCACCATCCAGCTTGGTCAGGATGATGGATGAGAGGCCGATCTTTTCCTCAAACAATCGTGCGCTTTTGACAGCATCCTGCCCTGTCATGGCGTCACCGATGTAGATAACCTCAGCAGGGTTGAGCGCATCTTTCACGATCTTGAGCTCCGTCATGAGCTCGTCATCCACATGAAGCCTTCCGGCCGTATCGACAATCAGCGTGTCGTTGCCTTTGGCTCTCGTGTGACCGAGCACATCGTTCAAAGCACTCTCGGGGCGATTCATCTGTGACGGAGACAGGGCATAAAATGGCAGGTTGAGCATCTCTGTTATTATTTTCAACTGGTCCTGCGCCGCCGGTCTTTTTAGATCAAAGGAAACAAGGAGGGGATTCTTTCCCATGTTTTGAACCCACTTTGCGAGTTTTCCACACGTCGTCGTTTTTCCAGATCCCTGGAGGCCGACGAGCATAAAAATGGTGGGTGGCGGGCTCGAAAAGGTTAATGTGTGTGTTTCATTCCCTAGCATGGCCGTCAGCTCATCACGGACTAATTTGATGACGTGTTGAGACGGGGTAAGACTCTGGAGGACCTTCTCTGCCAGCGCCTTTTCTCTGAGCCTTTCCTCGAACTCTTTGACAACTCTGTAGTTCACGTCGGCTTCAAGGAAAGCCATCCGCATCATCTTCAAAGCCTCCGCCATGTTCTTTTCGGTGATTTTCACTTCACCCCTGAGAAATTTGGCCACCTTCTGCAGCCTCTCGGACAACTGTTCTAGCATTGCACTTGACCTTTTCCGTTAATTCGCAGCTTTCATGCTAGGCTATAAGCTGACGCAAAGTCAAATCCCATCCGCCCACCGATAGCATTTTCGGTTCATCGTAATAATGAGTACCCAGCTATCAAATACCAAGTCCAAAGATGAATCTGAAGGGATGGAAGATGCGAATTTGGAAATGCTTCCCCGCCCCTTCATATCGATGCAAGCGAGTCGCTGAACGTAATAGGGGCATGGGGCGTGCCAAGGATCTTAGCGGGACGCATAACGCACCTATTCCAGTGTGGACGACTTGACATTTAAACCTATTGCCTCTATGGTATTACTAATTTTTATCTGAGACCGACAAGAGATCGCATCCTCTGTGGAAAAAACGATGGAATCAAAGGTCAATTACAAAGAGCTCAAAAAGATCTTGGATCTTATGGAAGAAAGGAACCTTGCCCATTTTGAGTTAGAAGTGGAAGGGTTAAAGATCAGATTATCAAAAAAACAACGGCCCACAAACAGAAACGCCGGCCCTCTTCAAGTAGGGCAAAATCAAGAACATCCCACGGTGCGAACGGCGGAGCTTTCCAAAGCCGAGGTTCCGCCGGATGAGATCGGACTCCACATTGTCACTTCGCCCATGGTCGGCACCTTTTATCGGGCATCGGATCCCTCCTCCCCCCCTTTTGTTGAACAGGGAGATGCAATCAAAAAAAACCAAACCCTATGCATTATTGAGGCCATGAAATTGATGAACGAAATCGAAGCCGATGTCGAAGGCACGCTGGAGAAAGTCTATATCCAAAACGGAAAACCTGTCGAGTACGGACAAAAGCTCTTCGCCATACGCGCCCAAAGCTAATCTCTCATGTTCTCCAAACTCTTGATAGCCAATCGCGGTGAAATCGCGCTCAGAATTATGCGCTCCGCCCGAGAACTGGGGATTAAGACCGTTGCCGTCTATTCTGAACCTGATCGGACCTCTCTCCATACCATGATGGCCCATGAGAAAATTTGCATCGGTCCTGCCAAGGCTTCGGAAAGCTATCTCAATATTCCCAACATCATCAGTGCCGCGCTTGTCTCCAAGGCCGATGCCATCCATCCCGGCTACGGTTTTCTGGCAGAGAGCCCGCGTTTCCCAGAAATTTGTGAGGCAGAAGGGATCACTTTTATCGGTCCCCCCGCATCCGTCATGCAGCTGATGGGTGACAAAAACCGGGCTCGACGCGAAATGAAAAAAGCCAAACTTCCCATAATTCCTGGGAGTGCCGAAATCATTTTCGATGCTGCCGAAGCCAAAAAGAGTGCCCAGAGTATAGGGTACCCGGTGATTCTGAAAGCTACGGCCGGAGGCGGCGGAAAAGGCATGAGAGTTGTCCGAAGAGCCACAGATATGGAGGAACATTGGGCCATCGCCCAGGCTGAAGCCAAAGCAGCTTTCGGTGATTCCTCTCTTTATATGGAAAAGTACATCCAGAGTGCCAGGCATATTGAAATCCAAGTTCTGGCCGATAAACAGGGACATGTCCTTGCTTTAGGCGAGAGGGAGTGTTCCGTGCAGAGGAAACACCAGAAGCTGGTGGAGGAAACACCATCGCCCCTCATCGATGAAAAACTAAGGAGAAAAATCACCAAGGCCGTGCGTGACGCAGCCCAATTCATAGGATATCAAAACGTGGGCACATTCGAATTTCTAGTGGACGATAAAAAAAAGTTCTATTTCATGGAAGCCAACACTCGAATTCAGGTCGAGCACCCTATAACGGAAATGGTGTACGGAATAGATCTCATCAAGGAACAAATAAAAATGGCTTCCGGAGCCAAAATCACAGTCCCCACGGATACGAAAATGAACGGCCACTGTATCGAATGCCGAATCAATGCCGAAGATCCGGAAACATTCATCCCCTCTCCCGGACACATAGAATTTCTCGTGCTTCCCGGAGGCCAGGGTATCCGCGTGGACTCGTGCGCCTATCCGGGCTGGACAATTCCTCCGGATTATGACTCGCTCGTGGCTAAGATCATCGCCTCAGCACCCACACGAGACGATGCCATCGCAAAAATGATATCCGCGCTCGAAATGACGACTGTGGTCGGCATCAAAACCAACATTCCCCTCCACCTGAGAATTCTCTCGCATGCCGATTTCAAAAGGGGGAATTACTCCGTTCACATGCTGGATAAATTGCTGTCCAAAAAAAACCTCTGACGCCGATGAGCACATCGCGATGACCGTCCCGGCACCCGAACCGGCGAGACAGAACGTGAGTCCTGACTACTCAAAAGACGGCTCAATCCTGTCGCGTGTCAAACGGATATCCACCATGTATTGACCCGAATTATCCTCAACAACATTCTCGTTGATCCCCAGGAAAAGATGTCCATCAAGGGGCATGGAAACGCTCTGCTCCGAACCGATATAAAACAGCTCCACCATCTCATTCCTTGTCTCTTCACCCGTTTCCTCGTCAATTTCGATAGAAATGAGCAAAACCACCTTTCCGATCAATGAACCGATGTTATTGTCCTGAAGAGGCTGCTGCAAGGTTTTCAAGTCATAGCCCTCAGGGCCGCAATATGCCATAGGGTTGCCGACTTGAAGGGATATTCCTCCAGAGGCCCTGAAATGAATCTCCTGACTCTGTCGCACATCATGCCCTGTATCTGTCCATTGCGTGTTACTGGGCACCGTGATTCTGTACACTCTATCAGGATCGAGTGACTGAGACAATTGCTGTTTGTCTTGGGCCACTAAACCGAGGATTATTCCTCCGATCAGACATACCCAGGTAAAACATCTTTGTAAAGACTTGCGAGACCGGACCTCTAGAGTTTTTGTTTTTTTCATCGTCACAAGTTTATTTTACTCCATGAATTACGGGCCTTTTCCTCTCTTGGTTTATGGTCGCACGCCCATTCGAAGGACATCGAGCATTTCTCGATGTATCCGCACATTGCTGGCCAAGATCTCCTTTCCATAAGGAGAGTACTCTTTATCCTCAAAATCGGATACGCGGCCGCCAGACTCCTGAACGATGAGGGCACCCGCCGCCATATCCCAGGGACTGAGCTTCATTTCCCAAAAGCCGTCAAAGCGGCCGCACGCCACATAACAAAGATCGAGAGCTGCGGATCCACAGCGCCGGACAGCCTGTGCTCTCACTGCGAAATGTGCAAAATGATCAAGATTATTAGCCTTGCTTTCACGCAGATCATAGGGAAAACCCGTTGCCAGGAGGCTACCGTTCAGGTCCCTGACAGAGGAGACATGGATATGCTTCCCGTTGCAGCAGGCCCCTTCATCAACAACAGCCGTGAACATCTCTTGCCTTAGAGGGTCATAAATCACACCCAGAACCACTCTGCCTTTCCACTCCAGGGCAATGGAAACACAGAAAAAAGGAAATCTGTGGGCATAATTTGTCGTGCCGTCGATGGGATCGATAATCCACCGGAATTCGGCGCCTCTATCTTCACAAAGATCTTCTTCAGCCAAGAAATCATGTTCCGGATAGAGAGAGGAGAGATGGTCAAATATCAACCGCTGGGACTTTCTATCGTGATCGGTCACCAGGTTGACGGCTCCTTTGAAGGATATCTCCCGCGATTTACCGAGGCTGGTGCGCATCATTTGACCGGCAATCTTTGCCGCTTCCGACGCAGCCTTCACATACTCTTCCCAATTCATATTCTCCTCATCTTAACAACTTGGCAGTCCTCCCGCAACAACAAACCCCCAACCCTTTGCCTTTTAAGACGTAGTATACTATGATAACTCACAGATTGGTGTCCCTGGAAATGGAGAGGATGAGCCAACCGAGAAATCCTAAAAAAAAATACATCGTCCGGTTCCCAAAGGGCAAGCGGAAAAGCCGGAAAAAGATGTTCCTTTTCCTCTCCCTGATCATCGTGGTCGCGCTCATCGTCATCATCGGCCTTCAATCACAGCGAGAGAAAGCCATAAAAGTTATTATCACCCGAGTGACAAAGCAGGATTTAAAATCCATTGTCTCGGCATCTGGAGAGGTCAAGCCCAAAAAAAACGTCGACATCAGCGCACATATCTCGGGGCGCATTGTGAAAATAGGTGTCGAAGAAGGTCAGAGCGTCAAAGAAGGTGATTTTCTCCTGAAATTGGACGCCACTCAATATGAAGCGAATGCTGACAGAGACCGAGCCATCATCCGAACCTTCAGAGCTGAACTCATAAAAGCGGAAGCTCAGCTCAAGAAGGATGAGAGTCATTACCGGAGACAGAAAAAGCTCTTTGATTCAAAGCTCATATCCCGGGATCAGTTGGAAGCCGCAGAAACTCAACACGACATTTCCAAAGCACAGCACAAAGCCATTCTCTATCAGATCAAACAGGCGGAAGCATCCCTTCAAAGTGCCTTGGATACGCTCGGCAAGACAGTCTACTACTCACCCATTGCCGGCATCATCACCAGTTTAAGGGTCGATGAAGGCGAAATCGCGATGATCGGCACGATGAACAACCCGGGAACAGTCCTTATGACTATTGCCGATCTCTCTGTGATGGAAGTGGAAGTGGAAGTCGATGAGACAGATGTTGTCAACCTGCAAATTGGACAAGAGGCAAATGTTCAAATAGATGCCTTGCCCGGACAAAACATCAAGGGAGAGGTCACCGAAATCGGGAGTTCGGCAATCAGAAAAAACATGGCCGCCGAAGAATCGAAAGATTTCAAAGTCGTCATTACCCTGCAAGATCCCCCTGGGATTCTCAAGCCCGGGCTCTCCGCTTCGGCCGACATCATCACCGCCCAGAGGAAAAGTGTGTTGACCATTCCCATATCCAGCCTTGTTTTGAGAGACGCCAATGCAAACGGCAAGACCTCCTCCACCGCCCAGGAGGAAGGAATATTTCTCGTTACGGGAAATCAGGCGAAGTTTCAACCCGTTGAAAAGGGAATACTGGGAGAGATGCTGGTCGAAGTTATATCAGGCCTCGAGGAGGGACAGATTGTCGTCAGTGGCCCTTACAGCGCACTTCGTCAGCTTAGGGACAATGTGTTGATAAAGGCAGAAGAAAGACAAGAATAGCGGAATGATCCCCTCGGCGGACACACTGATTTCCCTCATCAATCTACGAAAAACATACCGCCTCGGCGAAGAAGAGGTGCGCGCCCTTGACGGTGTCACGTTCGATATTGACCGCAATGAGTTTGTCGCTATCATGGGTCCTTCAGGGTCGGGAAAATCCACACTCCTCAACCTGCTGGGCTGCTTGGATACACCCACAGAAGGTGAATACTACTTGAAGGGAAAGCGGGTGAGCGATTTGAGTGATGATGAGTTGGCACAGGTTCGAAACACCGAAATAGGATTCATCTTTCAAGTCTTTAACCTGCTCCCCCGTGCAACGGCCATGCACAATGTGGAGCTTCCTCTCATTTATAAGGGTGAAAACAAAAGGAAAAGAACAGTAGAGGCCCGGAATGCGCTCGAAATGGTTGAAATGGCCCACCGCATCCATCACCGCCCTTCGGAGCTTTCGGGAGGCGAAAGACAGAGGGTGGCCATAGCCCGGGCCCTCGTGAACAACCCTTCCCTCTTGCTGGCTGATGAACCTACAGGAAATTTGGATTCCAAAACAGGTCAAGACATTCTTGAATTGTTTCATAAGATTCATTCACGCGGCAACACAATTATTATGGTCACGCACGATCGCGATATTGCCCAAAGGGCACAGAGAACACTCTACATGAGGGATGGGAGGTTAGAGAAAGAGGAACGGCAAAGCGCAACACGATGAATTTTATCAGCAGATTTTTCGGTATATATTTCAGGCCCCAAAAAACGTGCCGCTATCTCGCCCAAAATCCCGTCTGGATTGATACTCTGATCGTGCTCCTCATAACTCTTCTGGCATTCGCTTATGCTTTTGTTCCCTACACTCGTATGGTTGAAGGAATCTCCAATCCCTCCCGATGGGTTATTCTGACCCGGGCTATTCTCTGGACACATCTCTACTTGCTCGGATTTCTCGTGTCCAGCCTTGTGCTGCTCTTCATGGGTCGCGTGGTTTCCAAGGGCGGGCATTACAGCCAGGTTTTTTCCGTTTACATCCATGCCCAGCTCATCGATAAAATCCTTGGCAACGCCGTGCGGCTCTTTCTGCTTCTTCGTCACAAATCGCTCTGCAGAGCGACCACGAGTCTTGCCGTCTTCGTCCCAGATCTCGATGCTCATTCCCTGGGTTATGCAGTTGCGATCCAGTTTGATCTTTTCCAGCTTTGGCTGTTTGCTGCCCTTGGATTCGGACTTGCGGCCATATTTCAAATGCATACGATACAAGCACTGCGAGTCGCCTTTGGATTCTGGCTCCTGAAATCTCTTTTCAACATTGGGCTCATCATGCTTGATGTGGGTTTCATCCATTGACTCCAGATTCCCGTTTTGTTTTTCATTTTGAATGATTTTTGCTATAAGTATGATTGCAGAGTTTGCGCATGGAAAATATTTGGCACCACGGAAATCTTGAGGAAATGCACTTTGCGGAACTCCTATCCCGCATCTGGAAATCAGAGAGATCAGGTTCCCTGGAAATTGTGAGAGAGGATCATAAGAGACGAGCGGACTTTGATGAGGGCCAGCTCGTGCTGCTTAAAGACACACTGGACAAAAAACTTCTGCTTCAAATCATTGTCGAAAAAGGATTGGCAGCCAAATCCTCACTCAAAAAGTTCGAGGCCTTTATTGGTGACAACAACCGCTCTCTGATGCAAGCTATGCTCGAAGATGGTTTGTTTCCTCCGGTGGTCCTCTGGGAATGCCTGGAAGACTATCAAAATAATCATCTGCTTCCCGTGTTTGACTGGGATGGCGCCGAATATTTTTTCGATCCAGCCAAACCTATCCAAAAGCATGAAATTTTGATGCGATTTTCTACCCCTGATTTAATCCTTCAGGGTATTCGACATATGACGAACAAAGAGCTTATCCGGTCGTTCTCTCCTGAGGAGAATAAATCCGTTGAGATGCTTTTCACGGAGTTGACAGGTCAATTGCCATTGAATCCTCCGGAAAAATACCTGCTGTCACTCGTGGAAAACCAGAAAACCATGAGAAGCATCTACGCCATGAGTGAACTGGGCAAAACTGAAACCCAAAAAATTATGCTTGGCTTTTTCAGTTTGGGTATGGTTGGCTTCCCCCAAAAGAAAAAGACCGGTCACACCTCCCAAGAAATCTCAAAGGCAGAAATTTACGGTATAATGGATGTTTTCAATGAGAAGTGTTCCTACATATTCAAGTACATTTCCAAAGAGATTGGACCGGTTGCCTTGAATATACTGGAAAAATGTCTCGAGGATACGAAACCACTTTTATCCCCGATTCTGACCAAAGCGAGAATCGCGCCTGACGGGACCATCGAACCAAACTCTGTCATCAAGGGCGGCATCGCGCTTTCCGGGGAGGAGATAAAGGCCCAACTTCTGCCCGGTCTCAACGAGATTTTGGTGGCCCATGTCCTCGCTGTTAAAAGAACGCTGGGTAACGAACACGAGACAACACTCGTGAAAAATCTGAAAAAAATCGGAGAATGGCACTAAATCGGAAACAGATACTAGTCCTTTTAATCGTGGTGACTGTCCTTGCCATTTTTCTTTTGATCAAAATTGGAATATAAAGAAAAAAATCTGCTTGTTATCGTAGGCCCCACCGGCGTCGGCAAAAGCAGCCTTGCCATCCGACTGGCCGAAGAGTTCTCTGGAGAAGTCATCAGCTGTGACTCCATGCAAGTCTACAGAGGGTTCGACATCGGAACGGATAAAATCAGCCCGGAAAAACGACGCCACATCCCGCATCATCTTCTCGATATACTGAATTCTTCCGACCAATTCACGGCTGCCGAATTCGCGCGGCGCGCTGTTCAGGCCATCGCCCGCATCCTCGAACGAAACAGGCTTCCGATCATTGCCGGCGGCACCGGTCTCTACATAAAAGCCCTGATAGAAGGACTATTTCCTGAAGACGCAAGAGACCCCCACATCCGAAAAGAGCTCGAAGAACAGGCAGAGGCAAAAGGTCTTGAAACACTCTGGGAAAAGCTCATGCGGATCGATCCAGCCTATGGAAAACAGATCGGCAAAAATGACCGTATCAGGATCATCAGGGCTCTGGAAGTCTACACCGCCACAAAAAAAACCATCAGTGAACACTTCTTGAACACAAGGCCCTATGTGGACGATTTCAATATCATACAGATTGGGTTAAAATTAGAACGGGAACAGCTTTACAAACGGATTGAAGACCGTGTGGACAAGATGTTCGAACGTGGTATTGTGGATGAAGTAAGGAAACTTTTGGATTCCGGCGTCAATGAGAGTGCGCCACCTTTTCGCGCCTTGGGATACGCACAGGTTTTGCAGTACCTCAAAAACAGCATCAGCTTGGAGGAAGCGATCAGCCTGACAAAAAAAAACACGCGTCATTATGCCAAGAGACAGATGACCTGGTTTAAAAAAAGGGAAGGAATTCGCTGGTTTGATCCCGACGAAATTTCAAAAATATCTGACTACATCGCCGGAAGGCTGGAATAAAATGGAGCAAGCCATCCTTGTCCATGTCTCGACCAATCCTGCTGAAAAAGAGAGAGCCGAGGAATCCATAGAGGAACTCCAAGGATTGGCCGAGGCAGCTGGAGCCAGGGTTATAGGGAAGATCTTCCAATACCGACAGGATAGAAATCCCAAGTATTTGGTGGGCGAGGGCAAGGTGGCAGAAATCATTGCGCAAAAAAAAGAGCTCCGGGCCAATCTCGTCATCTTTGATCACAACCTCTCCCCCATCCAGCAGAGGAGCCTCGAAGATGAGATAAAGGGCAAAGTGATTGACCGGACTCAACTGATTCTGGATATCTTCGCTCAGAGGGCACAAAGCAAAGAGGGAAAGCTTCAGGTAGAGTTGGCCCAACTCAACTATTTGCTTCCTCGATTGCTCGGCAAAGGTCAGGCTTTGTCGAGACTGGGTGGAGGCATCGGGACCAGAGGACCGGGCGAAAAAAAACTTGAAGAGGATCGAAGACGAATCCAGGACAAAATCTCCCGTATTAAAGGAGATATCGCGAAAGTTCAAAAACGGAGAGCCCAACAGCGGCAGAGCCGAATCCGTGGCATCACGCCCGTCGTCTCTATGATCGGTTACACCAACGCCGGCAAATCCACCCTGTTCAACCTTCTCTCCAAAGAGAAAAAGCTGAGTTCACCGCAGCTTTTTGCCACGCTAGACCCCGTTATCCGGAGAGTCAACCTCTCCGACGGACTCTATTTTTTCCTGAGCGATACAGTCGGTTTCATTCACAAACTTCCCGTCGAACTGATTGAATCTTTCAAAGCCACTCTGGAAGAGATTAGAGAGGCGCAATGCCTGTGCCATGTCATCGACATCACCTCCCCTCACTATCTATCCCAAGTCGAATCAGTCAAGGCCATCCTGTCTGAATTGTCTGTGGCCCACATTCCAATGATCGAGGTCCACAACAAAATCGATCTTTTGCCGAACAGAACAGACCTCCTGGCGAAAAACAAGGCCAGATACAGCTTGAAAGCTTATGTTTCGGCAAAAACAGGAGAAGGCATCCCGAGTTTGAAGCGCCTCTTTCGAAGAATCCTTTTTAAGGACATGAAACTCTACTATCTGCGCGTTCCAAAGTCAGAGCAAGAAACAATTAAAACTTTTCCAAAATGGGCAGTTGTGTTAAAAAGAAGGGAAAACGACAGTTTTCACGAGTTGAAGATTATGGCAAATCCAAAGCATATACTGAATTTCTTGCCCTACATCAAAAAAGGAGATACACATTGGTAAAACACATATTCCCCTTTGTTTGGGGTATTCTGTTGATTAGCTGGTCCTGCGCGACGTATCAACCTCCCCCTCCCTCCCTCTATATGGGTGAGTTGCCCCCCGCTGCCGTTGCCGAGCTCACCCTGGACGACAGGATCATTTTGGAAGATGCATGGCGATACATCCAAGAAGGGAGGGTAAAAAAGGCCGAAAAGAGATTGAATAAACTCGGGAGTCAAAATCCGTTTTATTATGTTGGATTAGGATATGTATCCTTGATTCTGGATTATCCGCAGCGGGCGGCCCAGTATTTCAAGGCATCGCTTGCCGAATTTCCGGAAATAGTCCAGGCCCGTATCGGGCTGGCTCAAATTTACCAGGATGAGGGGCGAGAAGATCTCGCATTTATCGAGTACAGAGAGATCCTGAAGGTGAATCCGGAACATCCATGGGCCAAGCCGCAATTCGAGGAAATCAGAACGCGAAAGACCGAAGAGCTGCAGAGAGAGGCCGATAACTACCTAAGAACCGGCGACACAGAAAAAGGCAGGGAGACTTACCTGAAAGCTCTGTATTACACTCCGAATTCAACAGAAGCCCATCTGGCTCTGGCAAAAATTTATAGGGAAGAGGGAGACCTGAAAAAAGCGCTTGTTCATTATGAAGCGGCGACGACAAATATCCCTCAAAACAAGGAAATCCAGAAGGAGTACGCTGACACACTCTTCCAAGCAGGGGAACTGAAAAATAGCCTGGTCATCTACGAGGATCTTCTAACCAAAGATCCTGGGAATAGTGAAATCCAAGAGCGCCTGGAAACTATTAAAAACCGTCTGGGAATTTTTAAGCTCCCGAGTCAGTATGATTCCATCCCATTTTCCGAAGCCGTTTCCAAAGAAGAGATTGCAGCCCTGCTGAGCGTCAAGTTCAAGAATATCATCGATAAGGCTGCGGGAAAGCCACCCATCATCATTGACATATCGACTTCCTGGGCTTCACAGTTTATTCTCCATACCGCCTCTCTGGGGATTCTCGATGTCTATCCCAATCACACTTTCCAACCCAAAAAAGTCATCACTCGAGCCGAGATGGCAGAGATTCTTTTTCGCCTCGTTGAACGTCTGAAGAGAAAAGGGCACAGCTTCATCCAACAGATTCCCCCAGATAGAATTCAGATTGCTGATGTTTCTCCCGGAAACTACTACTATCGGCCCATCCTCCTTATAGTCTCTTATGACATCATGGATTTAGCCAGAGACAGAACATTCAATCCAAACCAAGCTGTCTCAGGGCAGGAAGCCATCAGGTTGGTTGAACTTATCCTGGCACTAATTCAATGAATGAACGCCTCTTCACCATTCCCAATCTCCTAAGTGTCTCGCGAATCCTCCTCATTCCCATCTTTTTGGGCATGCTCATCCAAAACAATAAAATGGGAGCTCTTATCGTCTTTTTCATCGCCGCCTCCACTGACTTCCTCGATGGGATTGCCGCGCGGCTGCTGAACCAAAAGTCAAATATCGGCGCTCTCCTGGATCCAGCCGGAGACAAGCTGCTTATGACGGCCGGAGTTATCGCCCTAAGCCTGCCCTCCCTCAGCTCCCCCAATGTCATTCCCGTATGGCTCACTATAGCCATCATCGGAAGGGATTTGTACATTGTCTGGGGTGCCTTCATGCTCTACAAACGTATCAATAGGAAAACCTTTCCACCCCTGATCACGGGAAAGATCTCCACAGTTTGTCAGATGAGTGTTTTGGTCCTTATTCTTCTCCTCAACAGCCGAGACATTTCGGCAGGATTTTTGATTTGGTTCTATCTTCTCACTCTGATCATCACTCTTATTTCCGGCATCCAGTACACCCACCTAGGCCGCCATATGGCTAAATTCAGCGCCCCCTCCTCATCGCCGAATCATATTTCTCCGAACTCACCATAAACGGGAGGAGGGCGCGGGATATTTCCTTTCCACCGAAAATCTCCCTCCCCCTGCGACGAATGGGAAACGCCTCTCATCCTTACCTGCTCAGCACGAAAGACTCTGTGTTCATGAAGTCAGAGTGGAACTGCTAGTCCTATGGAAGACCGTTTCTAAGAAAATCGTCGGGGTTGCACACAGTGCAGGATCCGCCCCCTACAACCTGACTGGATATTCGGTAAAAAAAAAGACCCTAAACAGTTTTATCGATGAATCCTTTGACCAGGGTTCTCCAAAGTATCTTCAAATCCAGGGCGAGCGACCAGTTCTGGATGTAGTAAAAATCATAATCCAGGCGCTTATCGATCGGGGTGTCCTGACGCAATCCATGAACTTGGGCCCAGCCGGTTATTCCGGATTTCACCTTGTGGCGCAACATGTATTTTGGAATTTTGTGTTTGAAATCACTGACAAACTCAGGTCTTTCGGGACGGGGTCCAACCATGCTCATTTCCCCCTTCAGCACATTGATCATCTGGGGAAGTTCGTCAATACTGTACTTCCGCATGAATTTTCCTATCTTTGTTATCCGTTCATCATCAGGTTTGCACATAACAGGCCCGGTATCAGCTTCGGCGTCTGGAATCATGGTCCTGAATTTGACCATGGTGAATTGGTACCCGTCCAGGCCCACCCGTTCCTGGCGATAAAAAACCGGGCCTTTGGAAGTCAACTTGATCAACAGGGCTACCAAAATAAGAAAAGGGGAAAACAGGCAAAGAAACAGGGCTGAAGCGGTTCTGTCCATAACACCTTTGACAAAGAAACCCATACCTTGCAAAGGAGGCTCATCGATCGAGATGACAGGGAAGCCATCCAGATCATCGATGCGGGATTTGAGTGTGAGGAAATGAAACAAATCCGGAATAATTCTCACATTGACGGCATATTTGTTCACGATCTTCAATGTGTCCAATATCTTCTGATAATTTCTCAGTTCCAGCGCGACATACACATCACTGACCATATTTTTATCGAGTACGACTTCAAGTTCCGATACAGTTCCGAGAACAGGGATTTCTTCGTCCACGTGCACTGTGTCCCCAGATTCTTTTTCATCGTCCAGGAATCCCTTGACAACAAATCCCAAATCTTTGTAGTGGGAAAGTTTTCGGGCGACTTCTATCCCCATTTCTCCTGCACCGACAATGAGTACGCTTTTGAGGTTCAATCCTTTGGCGTAACGCCGTTTCATGAAGTGGTAGATTTGATTTCTCAAGAAAGAGACCACCAGGACAAAGGCAAAAAAGTAGAGAGCCATGAATCCATGAGAGATCGTGAATTGCACCCGAAAGAGCGGTGCACTTCCGCGGCTGTAGGCGTTGAGATAATTCAGAAGAGCAAACACGATGAGGATGGCAATGATGGCATTGAGAACGATAAGAAAGAAGTCATCAATTTTTGTTCTTTTGAGACGGGTCTTGTAGAATCCTTGGAAATAAAAGGCGATGACATGCGTTATCAAAAAGACCGGAAAAATCCAGAGATAATATTTGATCGGAGGAATACCCTTGGCCGGATCAACGGGAATGATATAGGTGTAGAACCGGAAAAAATAGGAGTAAAAATAGGCCAGTGTAATCCCGATGATATCGCAGAAGAAGAACATCCAGATCAAGCCGCTTCTCTGACTCTTGATCATCGTTCACTCTTATGTTCGATCCATTTTCTATCGAAATAGGAAGATGCTTTGTTCTTGAAGGAATCCCGAGAAAACTTCAACGCATGAGCTCGCAGTGTCGTCTTATTAAAAGAAAAGTCCTGAAATTTGTCAAGAGCATCCGCAAGTCCTTGCCAGCCCGGCACGGGGAACAGATATCCTGTTTCTCCGGAAACGACTGTTTCTGTGGCCCCACCCCGGGCCAGGGCAATCACAGGCACTCCGCAGGACTGGGATTCCAAAGAATTGATGCCAAAGTCTTCCTCTCCGGGCATGATGAGAGCTCGAGCTTCTTGATAGACCTTGCGCAGATCTTCGCCGGAAAGTGATCCCAGAAAATCGATGTTGGACTTTGCCGTTTTTTTGAGTTTTCTGTAGTCCGGTCCGATGCCGACAATCTTTAAGGGAAGAGCATTCTGGTTAAAGACATGGATGGCCGTATCGATTTTTTTGTACGGAACGAGCGCGGACACAATCAGGAAATAACCTCCCTGTATCTCTCCTGGAACATAGAAATCCGTATCAACGGGTGGGTGAATGACATCCGCTTTACGTCCGTAGTATTTTCCAACTCTATGGCTGACCGTCTTGGAATTGGCAATGAAATGATCCACCCGCCGGGTAGAGGACTCATCCCAGATACGGAGTTTGTGGATTTGCCCGGGGATGAGCAACCGGGAAAACACTCCCAGCCTGTCAGGGGAAAAATAGGAAAAGTATTGATTCCACGCATAGCGCATCGGAGAATGGATATAACAGATATGGAGGGCATCCGGGCGGGGAATGGCGCCCTTGGCCACACAATGGGAACTGGATATGATCATATCATAGCTCTGTAAATCGAAGAGCTCTATGGCCAACGGAAAAAGCGGAAGATACCGTCTGTACAGCTTCTTAATAAGGGGTAATTTCTGGATAAAGCTTGTCTGAATAGTACGCTTTTCAATGGCCTCGATCTGGCTTCCCGGAAGGCGAAAAAGAGTGTACAGAGGAGCATCTGGAAAAATTTCAGCAAAGACCTCCAGAACTTTCTCTCCGCCTCTCTGCCCGGTAAGCCAATCGTGCACGAGAGCAACCTTGGGAGTCTCCATTGAGGAAGATTATAAAAAGGGTACCTTTTTTTGTCAAACCTGGAGAAGTCTGAGATAGAGGTCCCGGACCTGGGAGACCATGCGGTCGAGAGTGTAGGTGCTGCGGACAGCCTCATTGAGACTCTGTCCGAGCCTTGAGGCGTAATCTGGATCGCGCAGCAGGCGGATGATGGCTTCGGCCAACATTTCCGGCTGACGCGGGGCAACGAGTAGGCCTGTCTTCTCATGCTGAACCAGCTCTCTCACCCCGTCAATATCCGTAGCCACAACAGGTTTTCCCAACGCAGCCGCTTCCAACAAAGAATAGGGAAGTCCTTCCCAGAGTGAAGGCAAGACAAAAATATCGAAGCAAGACATGAGCTGGAGAATGTCTTGCCGCTCCCCAAAAAAATGCACGTGCGAAGCCACACCCAAGTTTTCTCCGAGTCGTTCCAGTTTGGCCTTTTGCGGTCCCCCGCCTATAATCCAGATCTTTAGTTCAGGAAAAACGCGACGTATGGGGTTCACAGCCCTCAGGAGATAGGAAATTCCCTTTTGCCGATGAAGGCGGGCAATACTTCCTACCACCGGGTGGGGACTTGCCGGATCCTTAGTGACACCGGCAGGTATTTCCCGAGCCCTGTTCACGTATGCCGAATAATCGATCCCGTTCTTAATCAAAACCTGTTTGGCTTCAGGAACCAGATGCAGCTGGATTCCTTTTTTCTGATCCGCCTCCGAGACAAAAATCACGGCATCTGTGTGACGGGCAAGATACCTCTCCTGCAGTATAAAGAGTCTTTTCAACAACGGATTGCGGTAATGGAGGTAATGAATGCCGTGCAAAGTGTGGACGACCATTCGAGGAGACCTTCTTTTGCGGCAGGCCATGCGGCCGTAGAATCCGGCAATTCCTCCATGGGTGTGAAGAATGTCAAAGTGATGCGCCCCCAGAAAAGAAGCGATTTCAGACAGAGACCTTCTCCGGAACCTCTTGCTCATAGGCAGGAAAAAATGAGGTATATTTTTCTGCTGCAAAATGTCGACGAGAGGGCCCTGCCCGCTTGTGCACACGGAAACATCAAACTGTTGACTCGGCAAGGTCTCTGCCAGAGAAAGGACGTTGATTTGTCCGCCCCCCAGAAAGGGCCTATCGATCATCTGCAGGACTTTGATTCTATTCATGACTCGCCAAGCAGCCTGATCAGTTTTTGCCGTTCCTCCAGGTCCGGAGCCCTCAGAAGACGGCCAGCCCAAAGGTTCAATGTAAAAATGAACCGCAAATAGGACCGAAGCATAAAACAGGCGATTTTGGAATTGTGTTTGCGGTAAAAATAGAGCTGGCTTTTTCTGTAGTGAAACCGGCTCAACCCTTTTTCGCCGGCGGTGGTGGCCCCACCAACATGAAAAACTCTGGCCCGGGGTTGGAAAAGAAGACGATATCCCGATTTTCTTATGCCATAGCAGAGGTCGATGTCTTCAAAGTACAGAAAAAAATTGTCATCAAAAAAACCAGCCTCCCGAAGCACATGAGTTCTCAAGAGAAGACAGGCTGCGCTCAACCAACCCACCGACCGAGGCTTACGGGAGATCTTTAGCAAGGTTTTGTAGAAGGGATTGAGGATTATTTTCTGGAGCAATTCAGGGAAAAAACTTACTTTTCGTCCAAAGGATACCTGGTACCTGTTGTCCTTGAACAACAGAGCCGGACCGACAGCACCCAGACCTGTATCGGACTGTATTGCTTTCATCAAAATATCTATGGCACCAGGAGTCACGACTGTATCCGTGTTCAACAGCAGTATAAATTCGCCAGCACATTTGCGAAGACCCAGATTGTTGCCTCTGGCAAAGCCAACGTTCTCGCTGCTATGGATGAGTTTCACATCAGGGTGGTTTACTCGAATAAACTCCCGGCTCCCATCGATGGAATCGTTATCGACGACAATTATCTCTCGAGGAACGCCTTTGATTGGACCTTTAAGAGAGGCAAGACACCGAGAAAGGTTCTCTCTATCGTTGTAATTCACAAGCAGGATGGAAAGCACGCATTTCTCCTTATTCGCCTTGAATGCATTCCTCCAGTACGCTTTCTGTACTCCGGATCTGATGATCGAGCAAGAATCTCCTTTGTACGGTTATCACGCCCTCATCGGCCGCTCTCTCGAAGGCTTCCCGTTCATGAAAAAAAGAGACCATGGCGGTTTTCAATTCCTTTGGATCTCTCGATTTGAGAAGAAAGCCGTTTTTGCCCGGAGAGATGATCTCAGGGATTCCTCCTGAACGCACGGCAACGACTGGCGTGCGAACAGACATGGCCTCGATGATCGTCCGGCCAAAAGACTCTGTTTTCGAAGCCACAAACAGGCAGTCTAAGGCATCGATCAGGGAGACGATGTCCTTCTGAAATCCGGCAAAAATCACTCGCGCCCCTAGATTTGCGCGCGCGATGAACCTTTTCAGGCGGCTATAATAAATCGCGTCTGTAACCCGTCCTGCAAAAAGCAGTTTCAAGTGGGGATAGTCCTTATCTACCATAGCGAGGGCCTGAACCATCTCCATCTGACCTTTCTCATCACAGATTCTTCCCACGACGCCAAAAACAACATCATCCTTAGCGATGTGAAATCGATTGCGGAAAGTCCGGGGTTCACCCGGAATTCCTGAAGGAAGTTCAATACCGCTGTAGATGAGCCTCACTTTACTGCTTCCCCCGAAGTATTCGCCTGTTGCCTTCGAGCTGGCCACAACGCAACACGACAAGCGCAGGATGAGGCGGATTAAAACTTTTTGTCCCAGGAACAAAGCGAGTTGTGAGTTCGGTCCGCCGAGTATTTCATGCACAGCCCAGACATGAGGAATCCTCCGGATCCGGGCTGCCAAGGCCCCGCTGAAGCATGCCGATGAATTGCTGAACAGGAGGTCAACCTTATGATTTTTGATCAGGCGCACTATCCGCCCGACACTCTTCAAGTTCCAGAGCCACGCCAGGGGCTGTTTCCAGATTTTGTTTTTCTCTGTAAGCCACCATTTGAAAGGGAGTCGGATTGACTCGATTCCGGCGCTCCGGGACTGATCGGCAAGAGGACCCGCATTCGGCACCACGAGGAGCGGATCGAACTTTTGGCGGTCAAGCCCTTTCAGGAAGTGTAGAAGCCAGAGCTCTGCCCCGTTGAGTTCGGCCGTGTGGGACACAAAAAGAATCGATTTCATTGATCTCCCGTGACAGATTCATAGATCGCAAGGGTTTGCTCAGCCGTCTTTTCCCAGTTAAAATCTAAGACTCGCCGCTGCCCTTTCTGGATCAGGTCTTCTCGGAGTTCGTTATCACTCAAGACCCGGAGGATCTTCTCCGCCATATCCTCGGGATCATCAGGGTCGAAGAACAGAGCCGCATCTTGAATTATCTCTGGCAGCGCAGGAGCTGAGGAAGCGGCAATGGGCCTCTGCGAGGCCATCGCTTCAAGAACAGGAAGTCCAAATCCTTCCCTCAGTGAGGGAACGACCAACAGGGTTGCCAGGCGATAGACACATCGCAATTCCCGTTCTTCCATGTAGCCGAGGAAGATGATGTGCTCCTGAAGGTTCAGCTCGTTGATTTTTTTCATGAGTCTGTCAGAGTCTTGACCTTCTCGTCCCACAATCACCAAGGGGATCTTTTCTCGGGAATCATGTATCCTTTTGACGGCTTCCAAAAGTCGCCCCAGGTTTTTTCTGGGTTCCAAAGCTCCAACAAAGAGAATAAAGGACGAGGGCAAATTGTATGTTTGCTGCACAAGTCCAATTTCGTCTTTTTTGGCAGATCTCCATCTGTCGTGATTGATTCCCAAATGGATCACATGCATCTTGGTTTCATCCAGAGCATATCTCTCTAAAACCTGATCTTTGGTGAATTGAGAAATGGTCACCACCCCATCGGCTCTGGCCAGGGATTCGTTCATTTTTCGGGCAAAATAACGTCGCGCCTCACGATTGCCAAACTCAGGAAAATCCAAAAAAAACAAGTCATAGACGGTCACAATTTTTTTCCCTTTTGTCGGAAGAAGCAGGGGGGTTGGGGAATGGGTGAGGTCCAGGTCCGTTTTAAAGAGTCTATCCAAAGGAGGCCATCCCCACCGGTACCATAACTCATTGATCAGTCTGACAGGATAATGGAAATCCCGGAAACAGAGCCGTTTAAAGGGGGGAATCTTGTCATGGGAAAAGCGATCTTTCCAGGAAGAGGAAAAAAGATAATAGTGGTTGTCATAGTCGAGCTTCGAAAGGGCAAAGAGCAGATTCTTGAAATAGATGCCTACGCCTGTCTCTTTCTTGAGGAAAGGTCGCACATCGAATCCAATCCGCATTTGGAGGTAATGTATTCCCTGTCTTGAGAAATGTCAAGAGAAGCATTAAGTGCAAGAAATAAAAAAAGTTCCGGAGGGCTTGCTTTGACAGACGAGCGGTGTTACCATGTCTTTCAAACACCCGGAAATCAATGAACACATTGGAAAAAATCCTCCGTCGTATCGACACGCTCCGTGATGAAATGATAGACATGCAAATCCGTTTGTGCTCTCTTCCGGCAATAGCTCCATCCAACGGCGGGGAAGGGGAATTCAAAAAGGCCAAAGTTATTCTCGACTTCATAAAGGAAAACGGGTGCGACACATGCGAGCTGGTCAAAGCTCCTGACCTGGATGCCTACCAGGGATACCGGCCCAATATCCTGGCAACCTTTGGAGGCAAAAGTCATTCCAAAACTATATGGATTATGAGTCATCTGGATGTCGTCCCCCCCGGAGAACTTTCCCTCTGGCGGGGCAATCCCTTTCGCGCTTGGGTAGAGGAAGGGAAAATCTACGGCCGGGGCACTGAAGACAACCAGCAGGATATGGTGGCCGCGCTTTACGCTCTTAGAGCTTTCCGGGCTGAGGGCGTCAGGCCCAACTATGACGTAGGGCTGGCCATGGTCTCGGACGAAGAGACAGGCAGCGAGAAGGGCATACGGTATGTCCTGGCACACTCGGATCCCTTTGAGAAACAGGACCTCATCATCGTCCCCGATGCAGGAAATGAGGACGGTACAATGATCGAGGTCGCCGAGAAGAGCATCCTGTGGGTCAAGTTTACGACCTACGGCAAGCAGGCCCACGGCTCAACGCCAGAAAAAGGGATCAACAGTTTCCGCGCGGCTTCATACTTGGTCACAGAGATGGACAAGCTCTACAAGACATTCAACCATAAGGATCCCATTTTCGATCCTCCCATATCCACCTTCGAACCGACTAAAAAAGAGGCAAACGTTCCGAACACCAACACCATCCCCGGCGAGGACATATTCTACATGGACTGCAGGGTGTTGCCCAGCTACGACCTTGACGACATCAGGGAAAAGATGGGGGAAATTATCCTGAAAATCGAAAAAGAATTCCTCGTGCAGATTGTCACTGAAGAAGACCAGACGACACCGGCTGCCCCGCCAACACCGGCTGATGCCCCTGTCGTCCAGGCCTTGAAGAGGGCTGTGAAGGACATCTACAACAAAAAGGCCAAGCCGACAGGAATAGGTGGCGGTACTATTGCCGGTCTCCTCCGCCGCGCCAACTACGAAGCGGCGGGTTGGTCAAAAACCGATGAGACTGCCCATCAACCCAATGAATACAGTGTTATCGAAAACATGCTGGGGGATGCCAAAGTATTTGCGCATATCTTCCTGCAACCATAATCACATAAGGGAGGCAGGATGGTGAACGAGGCCTCGATGAGCGAATTTGTCCTGGTGATTTCAACTGTGCCGAAAGAGGAGGATGGAAAAAGGATCGCGGAGAAACTCGTGACCGAGCGCCTGGCAGCCTGTGTAAACCTCTCCTCAGCCGTCCAATCCTTTTATTGGTGGCAGGACAGCCTATCTTCCGACAGGGAATTCATGGTGTTCATCAAAACCCGAAAAGCGCTGTACCCACAACTCGAGCGGAGAATTCGCGAACTCCATCCTTATGAGGTTCCAGAGATAATTGGTTTGTGCCTGAGCCAAGGATCACAGACTTATTTGGACTGGATCAAAAAGGAAACCTTAGCTTAGCCGTTTTTTGCTTTTCGCGCTCGACCTCAGGCGTGAGATGTACTTTCGGCTCATCTGTTGGGCTGTCTTGATCGTATTGAGATGGACCTGGACCGTGTCTTCCACGTCCATCGCATATCCCCCGGCCAACAGAACGACAGTCGGTATGCACAACCTCAGAGCCTCTCCGATGACTATCTTTCCCCTTTCCATAAGCCCCTCTTTGGTAATTTGCAATCCTCCCAGCTGATCCTTCTCATAGGGATCTGCGCCGGCAAGGTAAACAATCAAATCGGGCTGGAATTCTTCATAAATTCGGGGGATGTGATCGCGCAGAGCGTTCAGGTATTTGTCATCTCCATCTCCCGACCACAGCCCAATGTCCAGAGTGCTTTCAGGTTTTTCCGCAGGATAGAGATCCATTTGATGGATGGAACAAGTGAAAACATCCTCGGTATTGGCAAATATGGATGCCGTACCATTTCCCTGATGAACATCGCAGTCGACAACCATGGCCTTTTGTATGCTCCCCTCATTCCTGAGCTTGGCCACAGCCACGGCCACATCATTCAACACACAGAATCCCTCACCATGTCCGGAAAAAGCATGGTGAAAACCACCGCCGATGTGAACAGCCATCCCTTCCTCCAGGGCGTTTTGGGCGGCCAAGATCGTCCCCCCGACATATAGGAGGGCAAAACTGAAAAGTTCAGCGGAATAGGGGATTTCCAGCGCCAGCATCTCGGAATGAGAGAGCTTCCCGGTCTGGAGCTTTTTCACATAGCGCGCGGAATGCACGAGCCGCACATCTTCTGTCGAGGCAGGACTGGCTTCTATAAAATTTATCCTTTTGATTCCCATGGACAACAGCTTTTCATAGAGCAGCCTGTATTTTCTCACAGGGAAGACATGGTTCCCGATATCCACCATCCAGTAGTCGTCGGAATAGATAAACTTGATCTGGAATCCTTTTCTTTTGAACAAAGATGAAAGACGTCTGAACAGTGCCATCTCCGTATTACATAACAAAAAAACTCTTACCCGTAAAGACTAGCCCCATTCAAAATGAAAACAGGCCTTGAAGTTTCAGGCAAAATGAATTAGTGTTTTATGTTCGTGTGTGGTATCCCATCGGCACAGAACATCGATTCCGATTAGACTTGATTGTAAGGAGTCTCGGATGAGTTTGAAGGATAGAATCATCAACCTGGCCCCAACGCCATTGGTCAGGCTGTTTGCCGGGCCTTATGTGGCGGGCGATAGCATTGAATCGGCGACAGCCGCCGCCCAAAAATTGTGGATTGACCGAAAAGTGTGCTCGACCATAGATCTATTGGGAGAAGAGCTGGAAACGGACGAAGAGGTTCGTTACACCGTCGATGTCTACAAAAGGCTTATCGATGCTCTCGGGTCACAAGAGTACGCCACACTCTCCCTGAAGCCGACCCAACTGGGAAGCCACCACAGCCTTGAGCATTGCCAGAAAACCATCGAAGAAGTCCTCATCTATGCGGAAAAATATAAAATTCCCGTGACACTTGACATGGAGGATCATACTCTTACGGACCTGACGCTGGACATCTACAGAGCGCTGAAGCAGGCGCACCCCTCCTTCGGCACTGTACTCCAATCCCGGCTGTTCCGGACAGGTGAGGACATCAAATCTCTCAAAGGCTTGAACGCACGTATCCGCATCTGTATCGGGATCTACAACGAACCGAAGGAGGTCGCACTCCAGAGCAAACCCGAGATGAAAATCAAAATGCTGGAGCAAACAGAGGTCCTGTTCAAAGAAGGGCATTACGCCGAGATCGCCACCCATGATGAAGCCGTCATTCGAAAATCCATCAATATCGCCGAGAGGCTTAACATCACCAAGGACCAGTATGAGGTCCAGATGCTCATGGGTGTGCCCATGCAAGCCTTCCAAGACGAGCTTGTCCAAAATGATATCAGGGTTCGACTCTACGTGCCTTTTGCGGAAAAGTGGAATTACGCCACAGCCTACTGCAAGCGAAGGCTGGCGGCCAATCCTGCCATGGCCATGTATATCATGAAGAATCTCGCGCAAAAAATCGGGGGCAGACGCTAGGATTTGGATTCGGTATTGTCCTGCCAGCTATTCCTTAAGACGATGATTCCGCCTCTGCAAGTGTGATCCGGGCTGCCGCCAACCGGGCGATGGGGATCTGATACGCGGAACAGCTGACATAGTTGAGACCAATCTTGTGACAGAAATAGATCGATCGAGGATCTCCACCATGAACGCCGCAGATCCCAACCTTCAAATCCGGCTGTGTCTGCCGACCCTTTTCAACCGCCCATTTCATCAATTCGCCAACTCCGCTGATGTCGACAGTAGAGAAGGGATCATCCTTCCAAATACCTGAAGTGAGATAGTGATTGATGAAACTGGCTCCATCATCTCGTGATATACCAAAAGTGGTCTGGGTGAGATCATTGGTGCCGAAAGAAAAGAATTCAGCTTCCCGGGCAACCTCATCGGCGGTTATGGCTGCCCGAGGTATTTCTATCATTGTTCCCACGGTGTATTCCAGCTTGACGCCGTATTTCTGTATAAGTCCCTCGGCTATCCTGACAATGATTTTCTTTTGATCGGCCAACTCCTCCACCGACCCGATAAGCGGCACCATGATTTCGGGCAGGACTTTTTTTCCCTCTGCGGCGAGCTCGCAGGCCGCTTCAAAAATGGCCTCGGCTTGCATTTCAATGATTTCGGGGAAGGTGACGCCAAGGCGGCACCCCCGGTGTCCCAACATGGGATTGAATTCTGAGAGAGATTTGACTCTCTCCAGTACTTTCTCCAGCTCTCGGATTCTCTCCTTGTCATCTGAACCTGAAGCTTTGAGTTCGGCAATCTCGACCATCAGGTCCTCTCTTCTCGGCAGAAACTCATGAAGCGGAGGATCGAGAGTCCGAATGGTGACAGGATAGCCTTTCATTTCCTTGAACAGCTCGTAAAAATCCTTCTTCTGGAAAGGGAGAAGCTTGGCGAGGTTCTCTCGTCTTTCTTCCGCGGTCTCTGCCATGATCATCTGTTTGATGAAGGGCAATCTCTCCTGTTCGAAAAACATATGCTCAGTCCGAGCCAGACCGATTCCTTCACCACCGAAGGCGAAAGCCATGCGCGCATCCTTGGGTGTATCCGCGTTTGCCCGAACCCGCAACCTGCGCACATCATCAGCCCAGGAGAGAAGTTTGGTAAAGTACTGAAAAGTCTCGGACTCTTCAGCGGCCAACTCTCCCTCGATGACCTGAATGATTTCGGACGGATTGGTTCGGATTTCACCAAGACGGACTTCACCGGAGTTGCCTTCAATGGATATCCAGTCCCCTTCTGTCACCCGCTTCTTTCCGACCATAAAATACTTGTCTTCTTCGTTGGGCATGATGGCACCGCAACCGACGACAGCCGGCTTGCCCATCTGGCGACCCACGACAGCGGCATGCGAGGTCATTCCTCCTGTTGCTGTCAGTATGCCCTGAGAGGCGCTCATGCCGTGGATGTCATCCGGAGAAGTTTCGTCTCTGACCAAAATAGCTTTCTTGCCGGCTTCTTTCCATGCCACGGCATCATTTGCGGTAAAGACAACTTGTCCCGAGGCCGCTCCCGGCGATGCGGCTAGTCCCTTGGCCAGTAATTCCTGCTCGGCTTTCTCCTTCGCATCGAAGACAGGATGCAGAAGCTGATCCAGAGCCACAGGCTCCACCAAAAAGAGCGCCTTTTCCCTTTCGACCAATCCCTCTTCGACCAAATCGACGGCGATCTTAACCGCCGCCCAGCCAGTTCTTTTGCCACTTCGCGTTTGCAGCATATAGAGTTTTTTTTCTTGCACGGTAAACTCGAAATCCTGAACATCTTGGTAGTGCCGCTCCAGCCGTGTCGTGATTTCATCCAATTCTTCATAGACCTCGGGCATGATTTGGTTCATCTCCCGCAGAGGAAAGGGAGTCCGTGTTCCTGCCACCACATCTTCTCCTTGGGCGTTGACCAAAAATTCCCCGAACAATTCTTTCTCGCCCGTGGCAGGATTGCGTGTAAAACCGACGCCCGTGGCCGATGTGTCCCCATAGTTGCCGAATACCATCATCTGCACATTCACCGCCGTTCCCAAATCGTGGGGGATATGATTCAACCGGCGATAGGTGACCGCCCTGGGATTGCTCCACGATTCAAAGACGGCGGACACGGCCATCAAGAGCTGTTCCTCCACATCCTGGGGAAAATCTCGCCCGGCTTGATTGCGAATCAAGGCTTTGTAATTGGAAATGAGTTCTCTCAAAAGCTCCTCGGACAAATCCGAATCATTGACGATGCTGTTGGCTTCCTTTGTCTTTCGAAGAAGTTCCTCAAAGTTCTTTTTTTCAACTCCGAGAACGACATCACCGAACATCTGGAAAAGCCGGCGATAGCAATCCAGAGCGAAGCGGCTGTCCCCGCTCTTGCGAGCCAGGCCCTCAACAGTCCTATCGTTGAGACCGAGATTGAGAACAGTATCCATCATGCCTGGCATGGAGAACTTGGCGCCAGACCGCACGGAGACAAGAAGCGGATTGTCCTCATCGCCAAACTTCTGCCCCGTTGTTTCTTCCAGTTTTCTGAGGTGGGCACGAATTTCTTTGTCCACTTCTTCAGGAATACGATTGCCGGATTCGAGAAAGGTGTTGCAGGCCTCTGTCGAAACAGTGAATCCCGGTGGAACGGGCAGCCCGATGCCAGCCATTTCGGCAAGATTGGCTCCCTTGCCGCCGAGAATATCTCTCATATCCTTGTTACCTTCCACATTTTCTGCGGCAAAGGAATAAACATATTTTCGACTCATCTTAAAACTCCTTACGTTCTTTGTTCCTCGTCAGACGAAACCCAAAATATACCTAGTCCAGCGAGAAATTTCAAGCTCTATTGCTCTATTGTAAGCATCTCTATTCCCGTGATGCCATTGAAACTTGAGGGCGTAATGGAGTGATCAGAATGTGTGATGGCAAAAACCGTTTGAAGGCCGAAGCGGGCATGGTTCCTTGACTGAAGGGAAAGGAGAGCGAGGCCGGAAACCGAGTCAATTTTCCTCGCCGGGGAAAATTGGCGTGTTTTAGAAATCACCATTCTGATCAACCGTTATGCCTTTCATCACGGTTTTGGAGATGCTTCCTGCTCTATTGATAATGCACAAGTATCTCCAAACCGTGATGATGTTCATGGATCGATTCAGCCTCGAAAGGGCGAATCATAATCCATATGCGCCGAAGACCCACCCACCCACCACTATGCGGCTCCTATGGACTATGATCTCGCCCTTAAGGGGTAACCCACCCAATGCTTCTCATACAGGTAATGTCTCACGTAAGCTGGGTTACACCTCCGATCATGAATCGCACCCCTTTTGGCGGATTTCAGGATCTGTTTTCGAACCATCCAGAAGTTGAAGAGCGGCGGAATCGTCAGATTCAAGAATGGTGTTTGAGGTACTCGGTAAGGCCGGCTTTAAAAACATTTATGGCCTTGACAAGATCCGCTTCCTTGAGCACATAAGCTATACGCACTTCATCGATGCCCTTTCCCGGGGTGGAGTAGAATCCCTGGGCCGGGGCGACCATAACGGTCTCATTGTCCAGATTGAAATCTGTCAGCATCCACCGAACAAAATGCTCGCTGTCCCTCACCGGCAATCTGACACAGATGTAAAAGGCCCCTTGCGGCTTGTGCATGACTATTCCAGGAATGTCCTTCAGACCCTCATAGAGAACATCTCGTCTTCTCTGGTATTCCTTCTGGACGGCACGAAAATAATCGCGATCCATTTTGTAGGCAGCCAGAGCACCCACCTGCTCGAGAGAGGGAGGACAGAGTCTTGCCTGGGCGAACTTCAAAACGGCCTGCCACACCTTTGCGTTCCGGGTGATGACAGCCCCCACCCGAGCGCCGCAACAACTGAACCGTTTTGAAATGCTATCGGTCACAATCACCCTATCTTGTATATCCTCGAATTCCAAAATACTTTTGTGCCTGGATCCATCATAGACAAATTCCTTGTAAACCTCATCGCCTATCAAAAACAGATCGTGCTTTTGCACCAGTTCGACGACCCTTTCCAGCTCTTCGGCCGTGTACACAGTGCCTGTGGGATTGTTGGGAGAACAAAGGAGTATGGCTCTCGTTCTTTCCGTTATTCTCACCTCTATATCCTTTTGAGAGGGGAGTCTGTATCCATTCTCGACGCTCAGAGTCAAGGGGACAATCTTGACACCGGCACCTGCCGCAAATCCGTTGTAATTCGTGTAAAAAGGTTCGGGTATGATGACTTCATCATCTGAGTCCGCCACAACATTGAACGCAAAATGGATGGCCTCGGACCCTCCGACGGTGATGACGACATTCTCTGAAGTCAAGGGAATGTCGTATTCTGAAAAATAATCGGCAACGGCCTGCCGCAATTCCAAGTAGCCCTGAGCAGGTCCGTAGCTGAGAACCTCCTCATCAAAATTGTGAATGGCATCCCAGACCGCGGGCGGTGTTGGTATATCCGGCTGTCCGATGTTGAGAAAGTAGACATGTACGCCTCGTTGGATAGCTTCATCGGCATAAGGTTTGAGCTTCCGGATAGGAGACTCCTGAATGTCCGTACCCCTGCGGGAGATCTTCATTGTATCGCCTCCATATACTGATGATGTATTAAAGAAGAAAAAATTATTTCAGAACAGGAATGGCATGTCAAAGTTTTTATTGCCAACCACCAGAGATTCTGCTATGGTTGACAGGAAAAATTTGGGGCTGGGCTCATGCTGAAGGACACCAAGGCAATAATCACCAAAAAACAAAGCTGGCCCCATTACGTCCTTTTATCCATCTCTTCGCCTCAAATGGCCCCGCAAACACAGCCGGGACAGTTCATCATGGTGAGGACCAGCCAGGATTTTCATCCGCTGTTGCGGCGTCCTTTGAGCGTCTTCCATGCCGGTGAAACACACATCGAAATTTTCTTCCAAATGGTCGGTATCGGGACCCGACTTCTGGGAAAAATGGAGCCCGGAAATGAACTTGACATCATCGGTCCCCTGGGGAAAGGATTCACACTCGATACAGCAGACAACAGAAAAACCGCTGCCCTCGTGGGAGGAGGACGCGGGATTGCCCCTCTCTTTTTTTTAGCCCACCGGCTGTGCGACCGGGGAATTGAGGCCCATATGTACTACGGCGCCAAATCCCTGGCTGACCTTCCCCTCAAAAAAAAGATCGAAGAGAACAGGTTTGCGCTATCGTGTGCGACTGAAGACGGTTCCTTCGGTTTCAAAGGGTTGATTACAGAAAAGCTTGAATCGGACCTTGACGATCTCCAGCCTGGCATCATCTATGCCTGTGGTCCTGAGGCCATGCTGAAGACAATTGCCCAAACGGCGAGTAAAAGAGACACGCCGGCCGAGCTCTCCCTGGAATCCATGATGGGCTGCGGATTCGGCGCCTGCTGGGGATGCGTGAAAAAAATCAAGAAACAAGGGGAGATCAACTGGACCAAAATTTGCGAGGAGGGGCCTGTCGTCGCGGCCGACAAAATTGTTTGGGAATGACAAGGCAATGACGGATTTATCAGTCGATTTGGATTTTTGCACTCTCAAAAATCCGGTCATAGCGGCCAGCGGCACTTTTGGCTATGGATTGGAATTCACGCCCTTTATCGACCTCAACCGCCTGGGAGGTCTGGTGGTTAAAGGTCTTTATTTTTCGCCCCGGCCGGGAAATCCTCCCCCCCGCCTAGTCGAAACAGCCAGCGGCCTCATCAATGCCATCGGTCTTCAAGGGATCGGGGTTCACAAATTTGCCGAAGACGTGCTTCCCCAGCTTCGCGCGTACGACACGGCCATCATTATCAATGTCTGCGGCAATCATAACGAAGAATACGCTGCTGTTGTCGAGTTTCTGGACACGCAGGAAGGCATTACAGCTTACGAGCTGAACATCTCCTGTCCCAATGTCGAGAAAGGGGGACAATGCCCGGCGTTGAACCCGGATTTGACATATGCCATTGTCAAATTGGTCAAGGATACGAGTGTTCGTCCGGTCATCACAAAGCTCTCTCCCAATGTTTCCGACATTGTCGAGATCGCGCTGAGTGCGCAGGAAGCCGGGTCGGACGCCCTATCGATGGTCAATACCTTCCTGGCCCTGGCCGTAGACATGGAGACAAAAAGGCCCAAGCTGTCCAACATCCTGGGCGGGCTCAGCGGACCGGCTATCAAGCCCCTGGCTCTGCGGATGGTCTATCAAACAGCGTGCCGTGTGCGTATTCCCGTAATCGGCTTGGGAGGCATTATGTCGAGCACAGATGCCCTTGAATATTTGATCTGCGGAGCCAAAGCCATCGAGGTGGGCACGGCGAATTTTATCGATCCCCAAGCCACGGTCAACATTATCGATGGCCTGAGACAGCACTGCGAGAAAAACAACATCGCCCGTATTGAATCCCTTATCGGGACTTTGGATATCCAGCAAGAGTTCTGATTATTGTGAGAGACATGACTGCCCCTTTCGGCCCTGCCGGAAAAGCTTGACACGCTGGGGACAAAACCCTCTTGACTCCGCACCCGCCGAAAGAGCAGATCGAAGAGGTGAACATTATGAACATCCGTTTGGCACACAAAATCATCATTGCTCTGGACGTAAAACATGGACAGGATGCACTCACCCTGGTGGATAGGCTTGAAGATGCTGAAATCTTCAAGGTCGGCTTGGAGCTTTTTACGGCCGAAGGGCCCTCTCTCTTCGAGGACTTGAAATCCCGGCAAAAACATCTTTTCTTGGACTTGAAACTCCACGATATACCCAACACAGTGGCAGGGGCTGTCGCTTCCGGGGTAAGACACGGCATTCACATGATGACCCTGCATGCCGCGGGTGGACGGGAAATGATGGCCAGAGCCAGGGAAACGGCCCAAAAAACGGCCCAAGAATCGGGATTGAGCCGGCCCCTCCTCCTCGGAGTCACGATCCTGACCAGCCTCAAGGACAATCACCTGGCTGAAATTGGCATGGAAGCCGACACAGAGACTCAAGTGCTTCGGTTGGCTCGTCTGGCTTTCGAGGCAGGAATGGACGGTGTTGTCTGTTCACCCTGGGAAATCGCTCTCATCAAGGAAGAGTGCGGTAAAGATTTCCTCGTAGTGGCTCCCGGGATTCGCCCGGCTTGGGCAGCAGCCCAGGATCAAAAGCGGATTATGACTCCCGCCCAGGCTATGGATAGAGGGGCTGATTACATCGTCATCGGAAGGCCGGTCACGCAGGCCTCATCACCCTCGGAGGCTCTAACCAGAATCATCGAAGAACTAGAAGAATCGAAAGCCCGTCCCCACGGCAAAGAGAGCGCCTAAGATAGCCCCGACAACTCCCATGATGACAAATGTGATAATGATGACCACCACAAGGTAGCCCACTATCTTCTCTTTCGGCGTTTCCATAATACCCGCATCTAATCCTAGATAGAGAATGTAAATGCCATAGAGGTTGGCAATCCAAACGAGAATGTACAGCATAGGGATGATTCCCAAGGCGGCGGCCACCAGGCCCGGTGTCATGGCGTATGCAGCCAATTTCATCGCGCTCTCAGGATTTTGCTTGGAGGAAAAGGTCGGTGCTAAAGCATTGATGATAATGTGCAAAATATAGACTGAAGCAACAGTCAAGACATACGAAAGAATGCCTCGGACAAGAGCTGTGCCGATTCCCAACCTGTACCATCCATAAAAAGGAACCCTGTGTCCGACAATGCCGTAGCCGATGAACTGGGCAATGGCCGGAATCGCAGCCAGGATCATGACATAGGACGTCAGCATCTGCGAGACGGTTTGGCTTTCTTCCTTGATTTTGGGCCATTCCTCTTTGGGTTTGAGGATTATCCCCTGGACTCGAGAGACTATATCCATCCGCATCTCCTTTTCAGCCAGATTGAAAAAACTATACCTCTTTTCGACTCAGCCTGTCAAACTTTTATCTTCGACAGCAGGCATTTTTTTCCCCTGCAAGGGAATAGAACTCAAGATCTTTATCGAGCGGTTTGCACAGGAGATGGCAAAATTGATTGGAGGCGCGGGTCGGATTCGAACCGACGAATAAAGGTTTTGCAGACCTCTCCCTTAGCCACTTGGGTACCGCGCCTAAATGACGCTCTGGCCGCATAATGGAGCGGACGATGGGACTTGAACCCACGACCTTCTGCTTGGCAAGCAGACGTTCTACCACTGAACTACGCCCGCTCTCAATGCCTTCACAAGAGACAACTCTTCGGCTAAACTATCAAAATCGGAAAAATCTGTCAATAGCCGCGGCTTATCCCGGACAATACTTTTGCTCTAACGTGCAAGAGGGGGCGAATTTGGACCCGCCTTTAGATGCCCAGCGCTCCGGCTTTAGCATGTCAGGCTCACACAGAACCTCACCTGGGGTTGGGAAGAAACAAGCTCGAAAAAAATGTAAATTATTGTGTCGGACGGGACTGGATTTCGTCACCCATCCTCAGAGCATCCCGGCAGGACAGCACCTTAACTGTCGAGGTTTGGCTCTGAATATCGATAACGACGACGTTTCCAAAAATATAAAGCGGTGCGTCCTTTTCTTCCTCTCTGAATACGATGAGTTGCTGTCCGACCTGAACACCTTGTTCCTCACCTGCATCGATGATGCCGTAATAGCCGGAGCCGATCTGATGAAAATCGGTTTCCAGATAGACGACCTCGGCCTGCAATCCATCGACTCGGTGAGGAGGAACACTGTGCCCGAGGTCCTTGCCCAGCCGGCTTTCTTTCTCTTCAAAGGGCACAAGGTAATTGCCTTCACGGATAGGTCCGCAGGCCTTTTCCAATTTTGCGGAAGAACGAGTGTCTTCCAAGTCAACTATCCGGGCTCTTCCCCTTTTGATTCCGACGGGTCCGTAGCCCGGAACATTGGGGCCGACCTCGAAAACTAAGAACAACTGGCCTGTTTCCAAACCATCATCTTTGCCCTTGTTGACATAGACGATTTCCCCGTCCGTGACCATGGTTCGTTCATAACTTCTTTCAGATCCTATGATCATCATCTCCGGAGGATCGTTATCCATGATAAAAATGGAACAGTAGAGATCCGTGTCTGTCAACAAAGGATAGATATCCTGGTAGATCTTGGCCTTCTCAATCTCATGCAATGGCTCTTCTTCTTGCATCTCTTCGTATGGCGGCCTCTGGCCGGTCGCAGCAAATTCTTCGACCTTGACGAGAGAAATATTTCCGCACGTTTTGGGCATGATGAATTCGTACTTTTTGTTATTGCTCACCACAGTAAAGGAAATCGCTGACAAGGGATCTGCCCCTGCCCATTCGAGGTCGCGGACAAGTTTAATCTGTCCCTGGGATCGGAAGAGCATCCACTCCATTCTCTCTCCCACGGCCAATTGCCTCTCCTCGAAAGACGACTGTTTCACTAGCTCGATAAAAGAAGGATAGACATCGCCGTAGCCAGCCATGCCAAATCCTTTTTCGATATCTTTCGAATATCTGTCTACGAGGATCTTCATCGCTTCCTCTGGGGGGACAACGTCCTCAATTTGTGCAAATTTGAATCTCCCAATTTCCCTGAGTTTCTTCGTTTCCGCCAATGCACTCAATGTGAGCATGAAAAAGACAACAGTAATGCAGATGGCTGCTTTTTTAGTTTTCATCGATGCCTCCTTTCGGCGACTAGCCGAACCGATCTCCTCATCAAGCAAAACAGATGGCTTTTTAGGCAGTCTTTCCCTCTAGAGTGGGCAAAGATCCTCTTGTCTCCATTATGCCAGATTATAGGGGCCCAATTTGGTCCTATTATATTAAGTCGGATAAAACCTGTCAATATGGAAAGCTCATTCCTTAAATTCTTAGCACCATGGATCAGTGGACATGGCCATGTGAATGCTTTACAATGAATTCCAGAGGTGGCCATGTCAAAAACTACAATTTGTTTGCTCTTTGGAGGGCGATCGGCCGAGCACGAAGTCTCAATAACTTCGGCACGTTCGATATATGCCAACCTCAACCCCGATAAGTTCGACATCATCTCGGTATACATAGACAAGAACGGAATTTGGCGGATCGTCGAGTCGCCCCAGCTCCCCCTGGACACACTCGTCGCCGGTGAGTTTTTATCTTTTCTTCCCTGGGCAAACACATCATCTGTCCCCCGAATAGAGGCCGATATCTATTTCCCCATTCTCCATGGACCTTATGGAGAAGATGGAACGATTCAGGGATTTTTCGAATTAGCGGATGCCCCCTATGTCGGCGCGAATGTCCTCGCGTCATCCATAGGAATGGATAAAGTCGTGTCTAAATCTCTCTTTTGCCAGTGGAATCTGCCCGTTGTCAAGTATTCTATCCTTTGGGAGTCAGATTGGAGGAAAAACACAAAGGCACATCTGGCCAAAATTCCAGTAGCATTCAACCTCCCTCTTTTTGTCAAGCCCACCAATTTGGGCTCTAGCGTGGGCATATCAAGAGTCAATGACGTCCAGCAGCTTGAGTCAGCTATCGAAGGCGCCTTCCAATTCGATCGTAAAATCCTGATCGAGGAAGGCATCCTCGGCCGGGAGCTGGAATGCAGCGTGCTGGGCAATGACAATCCGAAGGCCTCCCTTCCGGGCGAGATCATTCCCTATAACGAATTTTATGATTATCAGGATAAGTATATGGATGGGAAAACATCCTTCGTCATTCCGGCTGAACTGCCTCCCGAGATTGTCCGGGAAATCCAGCGTATTTCTGTAGACGCCTTCAAAAGCATTGGGGGGTCAGGAATGGCGCGAGTGGATTTTTTTCTCCAAGATAAAACAAACAAGGTCTATCTGAACGAAATCAACACGATCCCTGGCTTTACGGAAATCAGCATGTATCCAAAGCTGTGGGAAGTGAGTGGGCTGCCCTACTCTCAGCTTCTCGAGGAGCTGGTCTCGCTGGGATTCGAAAGGCATGCTGCAAAGAAAAAAGGCGAAGAGAAATTTTCCCCATGAGAATCCTGGGCATCGATTTCGGTGATAAGAGTATCGGTCTCGCGGTCAGCGACCCACTCCAGATCACGGCCCAGGCCCTGGCCCGTTACCGCGTGAAAAACAAAAAAGAGGATGGCGAGTACTTTAAAAAACTCGTGAAGCGGTACGACATCGAGGAAATTGTGATCGGATTGCCCTTGATGATGGATGGCAGCAGGGGCCATCGTGTTCAAAAAACACAGGAATTCGGCGACTGGCTGTCACAATGCCTTGGCCTCCCCATCACGTTCTGGGATGAACGCCTGACAACTAAGCAGGCCCTGCAGGTTCTCCGCCAGCTCAAGGCCACTCCCCAGGAGAGAAAAAACGCAAAAGACCGAATATCCGCTGTCATCATCTTGTCCGATTACCTCGAGAGTCGACGCATTGTCAGTCATGATCGCTAAACTTTTAAGGAATGCCCTCGTTTGCGCAGCCCTCATGCTGCTGCTAGGTGTCAGCTGGTTCACTGTTCACTTCTACAATCCCCATAAGAAAACGGCTGAGGAGATCATTTTTGAAGTCAGAAAAGGAGACACCGCCGAGGGCATAGCCAGGAATCTTAAAAACAAAGGCCTGATTCAGCTGAAGCTTATCTTTATCCTCGGCTATAAATTATTCTTTTCACCACGAAGCCTCAAAGCCGGAGAGTACGCCTTTCACCTCCCAGTATCCACAAAAGGAATCCTTGAAATGATTACAGAGGGACGCGTGATGCTTCATCCGATCACTATTCCCGAAGGTCTCACTCGCAAGGAAATCGCCCAGCATCTTCAAACCATATCCTCTGTCCATCTTGACGAGTTTCTCTCCGTCTCACAGCGCGCGACCTTCATCGAGGACATGGATCCCGAGGCTTTCGATCTGGAGGGCTATCTGTTTCCAGAGACCTATCATTTTGGGAAGGAATTCGGAGCAGAGGATATTGTATCAGCCATGGTTTCACAGTTTCGAGCGATTTTTGGAAATCAGTGGCAGAAAAGGACTGAGGAATTGAGCATGACAGTGCGAGAGGTTGTCACATTGGCCTCTCTAATCGAAAAGGAAACAGCTCTCCCAGAAGAGCGCCCTGTTGTCTCTTCCGTCTTTCACAACAGGCTGGAAAAGGGCATGAAACTCGACTGCGATCCGACCATCATCTATGCCTTGAAACAGGAAGGAAAATTCAACGATCGTCTGCGCACCAAGGACCTGAGGTACGACTCTCCGTACAACACCTATCTCTATCCCGGTCTCCCTCCCGGACCGATAGCAAATCCGGGCCAGGGGTCTCTCCGGGCAGCCCTCTATCCGGCCGAGACTGACTTCTATTATTTTGTGTCCAGAAACGACGGCAGCCACCATTTCAGTCAGACATTCCGCGAGCATCAAAATGCCGTGATCAAATATCAAAAAAGGCGATAGATTCCGCACTTTTTAGGCCGCACGCACTCAATTATCTCTTTCCATGAGCCAGATTCGCGGACTAAACGGGACTGGCATGAAAGAAATTATAGTAGAAAAATGGGGGAAGTTTTGCTATAGTAAGTTTTTTAAAAAGGATGAATTAGCAGGAAAAATCAAACCTTATCCGTCAGATATAGTGAACCATCAAAGGAGCAAAAATCCTTAGTCTCATTCTCGAGGAGGAAAAAATGAGAGTCAAAGTTATGATGATAGCCTTGCTACTGTTCGGGATTGGACTGAGCCTTGCCTTCAGTCCATGCTTGCTGGCTCAGGAAGAAGAGAAGACAATCTACATTCCCAAGGAAGTCAAAAAAATTCTAGAGGAAGGAATGGAATCCAAGCAACCGCGTTTAGATATCCCTTTCAACTTGATAAAACACATCTATCTTCCGGCGAGGGATAGCGTTCACAGTATTTTTGTTTTCACGATCAAAAACTCCGACCTCGGCTATGCGCCCATCGCACCCGCAGGCGAAGAGGCTAAAAAAGACGAAAAAGCAGAGACTGAAGAACAATCACCGCAAGCGGAGCAGGGGAAATTGCAGTCCAAAAAACATCTTTTCCTCCTCTTTAAAAAGCTGGACGGTGATTTGGAGAGGGAGGTTTACGTCCCGGTGGAATTGATGATGGACGAAGCGGCCTATAATCCAGAGGAAGTAGCCGTGTGCACGACAGGCTATCCTCTTCTGCCCGGCGCCTATGTCTTGGGCATGGCCATAGCCTCATGGGATTTGAAATCAATCGGAACACAGTATATGGAGTTCACCCTTCCGAATTCCGCGGATTTCCAGGATGAAATGGAGACAACCCCCATCTTCTTCGTCAAAGATTTGCAGCGCTTGGCACAGCCGGAAATGAAAGTCGAAATACACAGGGATTACTTCACCTACTCAGTGCTTCAGATCACACCCAGCCTGGACAATATTTTCAAAGTGGGTACAAATCTGGACATTTTCTTTTTCATCTTTGGCTCACAACCCAACGCTGAAGGGAACTATGATATCGAGGCAACCTATCAGGTTATGAAAGACGATGAAGCTGTCATAAAGTTTGCGGGCACCAAATACAACAATCCCATCGTTAGTCAGCCTCTCCCCCTTAAAAAGACGGTCATCGTCCAAACTCAAGAGGGAGATAAAAAAACAGAAACCAAAGAGGTGAAAGATTTAGACCCCGGACAGTACACCTTGAGCATTGAACTCAAGTGCAATGTCACGGGAAACACAACGACGAAGACGATCAATTTCATCATCGAAGCCGAGTAGTCAAAACTTTCTTTTAAAAGCTCTGGCGCCATCAGGCCCTCCATTTGACATTTCCCTCATCTATGAAGTACATTGAGGGAAAGGGTATTGAGGAGGGATGTATGGCAAAAAAGTCAATAGCATGTATCGGAGTCATCGTTCTGATGGCGTGCCTCACGCCAACAGCTTACGCGACACAGGATGATGACACTAGCATACTCAATGATTCGGACAAAGCTGTCGTCACGCTTATTGTATATGACTCCAGCAAAAAGGAAGCGGGCCGCGGAAAGGCTGTTATCGTCTCTCCCGAAGGTCTCGTTCTGACCAACTATCACCTCGTCAGTGAGGCCAAATCTGCGAAAATCGAGATTCTCAAGGAAGCTCATGTCGTAAAAAAAGTGGATTGGGAGAGCATCATCGCCCCCAGCGCGGGCGACGAGGACGCTGATAAAAGAAAGAAGAAACCTAAGCTCAAAACGGTCGATGTCATAGGAATCACGGCCGTGGATCAGGATATGAACTTTGCTGTCCTCAAGATAAAGGGCGCCGGTTATCCCTCGGCGCCGATCTCCACAGCAGGCACGTTTGAAATCGGTGAAAAATCTATGATTGCTGTGGATGACGATGCAGCGGCCGAGGCAAGCATCACCGGCATCATTGATTTTTCAAGCACTCGAATCATCGGGCAGAGCAGCATCAAATTCCCCCCTGAGTGGAGTGGCTCTCCTTTGTTCAATCCCTCTGGAGAACTGATCGGCATCGCGCTCAGCTCGGGTGATATCTCCAATATGATCTTTCCCGCCTCTTATGCGCAGCCCCTTCTTGAAAGCAAGCAGACAACGTCTCTCTCCAAACACGAGGATAAAAATTACTTCGCCACTGCCGAAGGACTCTACCTCAAAGGTTTGGGTTATGCCATGCAGGAAAATCACACCAATGCACTCGCGCTTTTCCAGGAATCCTTGCGATTAAAACCAAATAATCCTAACGTCCTGGCTCAAATGGGCTCGCTGCACAGCAAGCTTCGCCAGTATGATCAAGCTGTCGAGGTTTTCACTCAGGCGATGAATAGCGATCCGAACAACTATCGCGTCGCCTTTGGATTGGGACTTGCCCACATCAAACTCAACAAGCCGGAGCAAGCTATTGCTCCGCTCGAGCAGTGCACGCGTGTCAATCCTAATTTTCCTGATGCGTTCTATAATCTCGGTCTTGCTTTCCAATCTGTCGGCCAGCTGGAAAAGGCCGCCCGTGCTTTTGAGCAGTTTGTCGAGATCAATCCCGGGCCTGCCTGGACAGGCCTCAATCAGCTCGGCTCCATTTACATGCAGTTAAACCAGTACGACAAAGCGATAGGAGCTTTCCAGAAGGTTGTCAATGACAATCCCCAAGACCTCAAAGCCCATTACAACCTGGCTCAGGCTCACGACAACTTGCGTCATTACAGCCAGGCGGCAACCCATTACCGGAAACTCATTGAACTCAATCCCAAAGATGCCGCATCCTATTACAACCTTTTGTTCCGGCTCTACACCAAAGCCGAAGATTACACCAATGCCATTCAAATCAGTCAAGAAATACTTAATCAAGCGCCGGACAATGCCCAAAACCACTATAACCTTGGTTACGCTTACTTGAAACAGGAGGATCTCCCTAATGCCCTTGCGGCTTTTCAGAAAGCCCTCGAACTCAAACCGGATTTCGACCTCGCCCATTCGCAAATCGGATACGTTTATTTCAAGCAGAAAAAGTATGCCGAAGCGGCGGAGGCCCTCACCAAATTCACGGAACTCAAACCGGACAATCCCGATGCGTTTTATCTCTTGGGAACCAGCTATTTGCAACTGAAAAGATACGAAAGATCACTGGCGCCGCTCGAAAAATGCGTCGAACTCAAAGAAGACCATGCCTACGCCCATTACAACCTGGGAATTGCCTACTATGTCCTCAAAGACCGGTACAGCGCCAATATGAAGGTCGATGTTCTCCAAAAATTGAACCCTGAGCTGGCTGAAAAATTGAGGAATATCGTCAACAAATAGCCTGGCTGACTCATTATCCGCTATCCTTTGCAACCAATTCTGAGAGTATGCCGCTGGATTTTTTTGCCTGCATCTTAAGAGAACACAGAGGAAGAAAAGAAAAAAACGGCGGGATTATTCTTTTCCTTGAAATGCAAAATTATATCCGATACACTTGAGGCATCTTTTAATGAAATACGTTGCTGATCTTCATATTCACTCCAAATTTTCACGAGCCACTTCCCGGGAAATGACCCTCGACACTCTGGCGAGATGGGCCAAAGTCAAGGGAATATCCCTCCTGGCCACGGGCGATTTCACCCATCCGGAATGGCTTTTTCTTGCCAAGGAAAAACTTGTACCAACGGGCAATGGTTTCTTCCAGCTCAAGAGCCTCCTGCCAACAGGTAATGACCATCTCATGTCAATCCCCACAGCTCCTCAAGATGTCTCCTTCATTCTCTCAACAGAGATCAGTTTCATCTATTCCAAGAAGGGAAGGGTTCGCAAGATACATATCCTGCTTCTGGCTCCCGACTTCGAATCCATCGATAAAATCAACAGCCGGCTCTCCGCTATCGGAAATTTGAGATCCGACGGACGTCCTATTCTGGGTCTTGACGCCAAAGACTTTGTCAAAATCGTGGCTAAGACATGCCCACAGTGCGTGGTGATCCCCGCTCATATATGGACGCCCTGGTTTTCCCTCTTCGGTGCCAATTCGGGTTTCGACACCATCGAAGAGTGTTTCGAAGAGATGACACCGTATATCTTTGCCTTGGAGACCGGGCTCTCTTCGGACCCCGCCATGAATTGGCGGCTTTCAGCTCTCGATAAGTACAGTCTCATTTCAAATTCCGATGCGCACTCCCCATCCAAGATTGGCAGAGAGGCCAATGTCCTTGATGCGGATTTCAGTTTTGACGGTCTTATCAAAGCCATAAAGCAAAAGAATCCGGATAACTTTCTCTACACAGTGGAGTTCTTTCCGGAAGAGGGAAAATATCACTATGATGGGCATAGAAAATGCAATGTGGTCTTTTCCCCTCAAGAGACTATCCAGCACCAAGGACGATGTCCTCAATGCGGAAAAAAACTCACCATCGGCGTGATGCACAGGGTGACCGAATTGTCGGACCGTCAAACCGGTCAATACCCGCCGATGCGAATTCCGTACAGGAACCTGATTCCTCTAAATGAGATCATCGCCCAGGCCATCGGAAAAACAGCTGAGTGCAAGAGTGTATGGGATATTTATTTCCGTCTCATCCATGAATTCGGGAATGAACACGTCATTCTCACCGAAGTTTCCAACGATGATTTAAAGCAGTTCAACTCAGAAAATCTTGCCTTAGGAATCGAGAGGATGAGAAAGGGCCAGGTCCGAATCATCCCCGGACATGACGGCGCGTACGGTATCATCAATCTCTTCGACGAAGATATGGAAAAAGAAGAAAATCAGGGGCAACTCTCTCTCTTCTAACCTTTCTAAAAGATCTTGTTTGCCTCCACTGTCACAGCAAACAAGGCTACCATAAATCTGGATTTGGAAGACGGATTCTTGTATTCTAAGAGGATATAAAAAACAGGTTGGACAAAGAATGAAGATCGATATTCGCAACAACGAATTCACTGAACATTTTCGCCTCATACTGCTTGCGGTCCTGGTGGGTATCATCGCCGGCCTCGCTTCGATTCTTTTCAAATTCATGATTCACTTTTTTCAGGATCTCTTTTGGAGAGCGCCAAGCATTCTCAATGCCGTTGAAACACAACCGTGGTACTTGACCATCCTCATTCCAGCTCTGGGAGGGCTGTTCGTAGGGCCGCTCATTTACTTCGGTGCAAGGGAGGCTAAGGGCCACGGCGTGCCGGAAATAATGGAATCACTTGTTTTCCGGGGGGGGCGCATTCGAAATCAAGTCGCTGTTATCAAAGCGTTGGCGTCCTCCATCTGCATCGGCTCAGGCGGCTCGAGCGGTCGCGAAGGACCGATCGTTCAGATCAGTTCTAGCCTGGCCTCTACCATAGGAAAGCTATTCCGGGTCAAAGAGAGAGGCATGCGAACCCTGGTTGCTGCAGGAGCCGGAGCGGGAATAGGAGCGACATTCAATGCACCCGTGGCGGGGGCACTTTTTGCCGTAGAAGTGATTTTGGGCGAATTCGGCGTCTTCGCTTTCAGCCCCATCATAGTTGCCTCTGTCATGGCCACTTTAACATCGCGCTTCATCACGGGTGATTTTTCTGCGTTCACTGTACCGAAATACACCCTGATCAGCATCTGGGAAATTGGTCCGTACATTCTCCTGGGTATAATCAGCGGCATCGTGGCTATCCTATTTATTGAAATTCTCAATTTCTTCGAAGATAAATTTGATAATCTCCGCCTCCACCCCCTCATAAAACCCTCTCTGGGCGGCCTCCTCGTGGGTGCCCTTGGATTGGGTCTCCCTCAGGTTTTCGGTGTCAGCTATGAAACCATGGACGCAGGCTTAAGCGGACAATTGGGGGTGCTTATCGCCATGGCTCTGGTCTTCGCCAAAATCCTGAGCACATCATTGACTCTGGGATCAGGCGGATCCGGCGGTATTTTTGCCCCCTCTCTTTTTCTGGGAGCCATGACAGGAAACGCCCTCGGTTCAATATTCCACTCGGCCTTTCCCAACGCCATTTCCTCGCCAGGGGCTTTCTCCCTTGTGGGTATGGGCGCTGTCGTGGCGGGGGCAACCCACGCGCCGATAACGGCCATCATCATCATTTTCGAACTGACCAATGATTACAAAATCATCTTGCCGTTGATGCTTTCCTGCATAATCGCGTCTTTTGTCACAGTGGGCGTCCACCGGGATTCGATTTATACCATGAAGCTCAGACGAAGAGGCATTTTCTTCAAAGAGGGACGTGAGATGAACATCTTGAGGTCCCTGGCGGTCAAAGATTTTGTGAGTCATGATTACAAAAAATTCTTGAACACCGAGACTGTGGGAAACATTGTCGATCAAGCTATCGGGGGCAAACACCATGCTTTCCAGATTGTCGATGCCTCGAACAATTACGTCGGCTGCTTCGCATTAAATCAATTGAAAAAACTCGTACTAGAGAAAGACCTCCTCGACTCTATCGTTATTGCCGAGGACTTGGCCGTGCCCGGTATTCAACTGCACTACGAGGACAACCTGGAAGACGCCATGAAAATCTTTGGCCGTGAAGATGTGGCTGAAATTCCTGTTCTCGAGGGCACAAAATTCAAAGGCGTCGTCAAGAGAAAAGACGTCATTGAGGCTTATAACAACGAGATCATAAAGAGAGAAGCTGCTTCGGGAATCGCGCAAAAGCTGAAGTTTGTCCAGCCAAACAAAAGTTTTGATATGGGCACAGGCTACAAAATCATGGAGGTTGAAGCTCCTTCGATCTTTTGGAATAAGAGCTTGAAGGAGCTCAACGTCAAAGCTGTGCACAAAATCGATGTCCTCCTGATAAAAAGGAAATTCCCACCAAGGACCATCACCCTCCCTTCCGCCGATGAACTTATCCAGAAAGATGACACGCTGGTTATCGCAGGCTTGGAAGAGAATATCGCCGCCATCTTCAAAGGATCCTGAACGAATAGCTTCGAAGATTCCCGTTTGGGGTGAGATCATTGTCCCTATGAGCCGCATAGTGGGGGGGTCTTCTCTGAACACAAACAACAACTCGTCTTCTGCATTCTGTGTTATAGAAAACATGCCCGCTCCGGCCTTGAAACGGTTTTTGCCATCACACAATCTGGTCACTTCATACTGCACACAGAATCGAGTGTCATCACGGATCCGGAAATACTATCCCTAGCCGGGGCTTTCTTGACAACCGAGGAGAACGGCTATATATTTAGGATTTAGAGGTCACGGAGGTGAGTATGCAAATTGAAATGAAGATCAAAGGGCTCGTTGTTGATCCCATTTCCAAAATGCCCATCGTCGTTCTCGAGGACATGAACAACGAATACATGCTGCCCATCTGGATTGGCGTATTCGAAGCGAACGCCATAGCCCTGAAAATGGAAAACATTGCCACTCCCCGTCCGATGACTCATGACTTGCTGCGCAGCGTCCTCAACAAATTCGATATTCCTATTGAAAAAATCGTCGTCAACGACGTCCGTGACAACACTTTCTACGCCACCATTTTCTGCAGGCACAACAACGATGTCTATGCCATCGATTCAAGGCCATCGGATGCCATAGCCCTTGCGCTGCGCATGGATGTACCCATATTCGTGGAAGAAGACGTTGTCGAGAAAGCCCAAGGCCTCAAATTTGATGAACATCTTGAGGACTCGGAAAAGCTCCAAAAGTGGCTGGAAAGTCTAAAACCGGAAGATTTCGGCAAGTACAAGATGTGAGCGCACGCTGATTCATCGCCCCTTCCTCCGAACCCATCATTTCCTTCGATCCAAGCGCCTAAACCCATGTGTATCCATCACGACAGTCCTATCATAGCGGAGGTTGGGAACAAAGCATCCAGGAAGATGATTGCCTTCAGGTACGCAAGGTGAAAATGAAGTATAGCCCGACGAGACCAAACAGGAAGTTGGGCCCCCAGGCAGCCCAGAAGGGGCTCAGGTAATTCACATATCCCAAGCTCTTAAAAATTCCGACAGCACCCCAGTAGATAATGACAATACCCATACTCAGACCCAATCCCACAAGAGTCCCCTTTTTTCCCATAGAAAAGGCAAAGGGAATTCCGAGAAGGGTAACAACAAAGGCAACAAAAGGAAAGGATATCTTGTACTGGAGATCGACCTTAAATCGCACCGTGGCAAAATTTTTCGTTTCAATCTCCTGGATGTATTCATTCAGTTCGCCATAATTCATCTGATCCGGTTCTTTCCAATCCTTGAAGAAAAAATCCGTGCCTTCGACATCGGGCAGTGTCAGGTCCTGCTCTTTTTCGTACAGAACTGGCCTCTCGCCTTCAAACTGCCTTAACCATGAATTCATCAATTGAAGGGTGTTCTCTTGGAGAAGCCCCTTCACGGCAAATATCCGTCTGTGCAAAGTCCAATTCACAGGATCAATCTCGAAGATGGTGAGGTTACTGAACGTTGAAGAAACCTGGTCGAGATAGTTGTAATTGTAAATGCGAGTGCCGTCTCGATTGAGAACCCAGCGGCGGTCAAGGCGCCGGTAGGTTCGAGGCGGCATGTCATTGATCTCATACCAGATCTCCTCTGCCTTTTTATTGGAATAGGGCAACAAATTTTCTTGGATATAGAGGGATACAAAGCTCACCACAATCCCCATGAAGAGAATCGGAATGAGTATGCGATACACGCTTATGCCGCAGGTTTTCATGGCTGTGGTCTCGTTGAACTTTGTCAGTAACCCCAAACACAGCAGCGCCGATACCAACGATGATACGGGCAGGACATAACGGGTAAACTCAGGCAGTTTGAACCATATATAAGCAAAGAGCATGCGCGCTGGCTTGTTGTGCGCATATAGGTTGCCGATGCGGTCAAAGAAAGTCACGATGGCAAAGATGAACAGCATGCTGATCAACGCCATGACAAACACTGCCAGGTATTTTCGAAGAATATAGCGATCAAGTATATTCGGGAAGGGGACGGAAAAGCGCACGGGCGCTCGGATCGCTTCTTTTTTTGTTGGAGGCGGAGAGTCCTTCTTCTTTGTGAACAGGCGCAGCAAAGCAGACAAGGGTGAAGATTCTTGCACAGATTTTATGAAAAGATACATGCCCACGGCAGCAAAGAATATGTTGGGACCCCACATCCCGAGCAGAGGGGAAATCTCCCCATCCATGGCCAGCTGTTCGCCGGCGGTAATGAGGATATAGTAGAGCAGTATGATGGCAATACTGATGGTAAATCCGCTCGTCCGGCCTCCCTTTCTGGTGGAAGCCCCCAGGGGAAGCCCGAGCAGCGCAAAAATCAGACAGGCAAAGGGGAGTGCGAATTTTTTATGGATTTCAATCCAGTGTGCGATGAGACTGCGGTTCTTTTCTGTGTAGAGGGCTGTGTTTTTTTTGTCCTCGGGAATTTCTTTCAGTTCGCTTTGGATACGCTCCACATCTCTTTTCAGCTCGCGGATATCTTTTTCTCTTACGCCTTTCTTATCGCCCGGATTGATGTAGAACTTTTGCAAGGGAAGGTCTTCTTGGAAGGTTTGGAATGTGGTCACCCTGTATTTTTCCTGATTGGACAGGGGATAGGAGTGCAGCACACCGTCCTGCAGTTCCAACGTTGCTCTCTTCCCCTCTTCGAAGAAATTCAATCGTCCCTGCTTGGCAAGTATGACCTTGGGTTCCTCACGGGGTTCGGAAGAGTAGATAAAAATATTCTTCCAATGACCGCCGTCTGTAATGTCCTGGACGTAAATAACTGTGTTTTGTATGGACTCGTTAAAAGTTCGCGGCTTGATATCGAGTTGAACCTTGGACAGAACAACCCTACGGAACATCTGGACCCATCTGTAGTTGGCGTGCGGAGCTAGATAGAGAGTCAGAAACGAGGTCACAATGAAACCTATCAAGGCAAAAACGAGAATAGGTTTCAAAATTCTTTTGTATCCAATGCCTAGAGTTTTGAAGGCGATGATCTCGGAATCCGAGGAGAGACGGCCCAAACCAGCAAGGATGCCGACCGCAACAGACATCGGGATGGTGAAGGCAAGTACGGAGGGAACTAGGTAGAGAAGAAGAAATACAACGTCTTTGAGAGGGACACCCTTGGTGATGAAAACCTCGGAGAGCAGGAGAATCTGATTCATCAAGAGAACAAAGGAGTAAACAAGGCTGCCGATGAAAAAGGCCGGTATGATCTCCTTGAGGATATACCTGTCAAACCGCTTCAACACACCTCTTTTTATACCACATTAGCCCCTTAAGAAAAAGAACACCAAAGCTCTATGCAAACATTTCCAATCCCATGAAAACATGAAAACCAGTGAGCGCTAGTGAGCGATTGGAGGAGCATAGGAGGGTGGATAAGTAAAGGCGAGGTCCATATCCATGTGAGACGCATGAGGGCGGGTGGTTGGGTCTTCGGCGAACACGGATTTGGACCTCGCTGTGTAGTTTTCGACGAACACAGATAATGACTCGCCTCCCCTCCTTGATCAAAAAAAAAGGCCCCGGGCTTCGCCCAGGGCCTTTGCGAACTTCCGCTTGGGAATTTAGTACATGTCGCCGCCGGGAGGCATGGGAGGCATAGCCGGCTTATCCTTCTCAGGTATCTCAGAAACCATACCCTCTGTCGTCAAGAGCAACCCGGCGATGCTGGCCGCATTCTGCAAAGCGGTGCGGACAACCTTTGTCGGGTCAAGCACACCACCCTTGACCAGATCCCCATACTCTTCGGTCAGAGCATTGAATCCATGATCTGTCTCCATTTCTTTGACCTTTTCGACGATGATCGAGCCTTCATGCCCGGCATTGTCGGCGATCTGCCGCATGGGCTCTTCGACGGCACGTTTGATGATGTTCACGCCGATCGCCATATCGCCCTCCACTTTCAGCTTATCGAGAGCCTTTTTGCTTCTCAGCAGGGCGACACCACCGCCCGGAACGATTCCCTCTTCCACAGCTGCTTTTGTTGCGTGCATGGCATCTTCAACTCTGGCCTTTTTCTCTTTGAGCTCGGTTTCGGTCGCAGCCCCGACTTTGATCAAGGCCACACCGCCCACCATTTTGGCCAGTCTTTCTTGGAGCTTCTCGCGATCGTAATCGGATGTGGTCTCCTCGATCTGCGTCCGAATCTGCTTGATTCGCGCCTGAACCTCATCTGATTTGCCTTTTCCTTCGACAATGGTCGTGTTGTCTTTATCGATAACGACCTTGTTGGCATCACCCAGCCAATCGATGGTTACGTTCTCGAGCTTGACGCCGATGTCTTCCGTGATAACTCTGCCGCCTGTGAGAACGGCGATGTCTTCGAGCATAGCTTTGCGTCTGTCACCGAAACCGGGAGCTTTGACCGCGCAGCAGGAAAAAGTCCCTTTGAGTTTGTTCACAACCAAGGTCGCCAAAGCTTCGCCTTCCACTTCTTCTGCGATCACGACCAAGGGTTTGCCCATCTTGGCCACATTCTCGAGCAAAGGCAGAAACTCCCTCAAGTTGCTGATCTTTTTTTCGTGGAGAAGGATGACCGGAGATTCCAGCACGCATTCCATCCTGTCGGGATCCGTAATAAAATAGGGGGATAGATATCCACGATCAAACTGCATTCCCTCGACAATCTCCATGGTCGTCTCAAGGCCTTTGGCTTCTTCTACCGTGATGACACCGTCCTTCCCGACTTTGTCCATCGCTTCGGCAATGATCGAACCTATGGATTCATCATTGTTGGCCGATATGGCACCCACTTGGGCGATCATCTCACCGCTCACTTCCCGGCTCAATTTTTTCAACTCACTGACGATCTCTTCAACGGCCTTGTCGATGCCCTTTTTAATCAGACTGGGGTTGGCACCGGCCGTGACATACTTCAAGCCCTCGGCATAAATGGATTGGGCCAAGACTGTGGCTGTCGTGGTCCCATCACCCGCAACATCCGATGTTTTGGACGCCACCTCTTTGACAAGCTGAGCGCCCATGTTTTCCAAGGGGTCTTCGAGCTCGACTTCTTTGGCAACTGTCACGCCATCCTTGGTGCTGGTCGGGGAGCCGAATTTTTTTTCCAAAACAACATTTTTCCCTCTGGGTCCCAACGTCTCTTTGACCACATTACTCAGGACGTTGACACCCTTTAACAGCGATTGTCTCGCTTCATCACCTAGTGTAATTTGTTTTGCCATTATTCCTCCTATTTACGATCTCATGCGATCTTGGCTAAGATCTCCTCTTCTCGAAGGATGACATGCTCTTCATCATCGATTGTGACTTCTGTTCCGCTGAACTTTCAGATGAGAACCTTATCACCTTTCTTGACCTCGAGAGGGATAGCTTTGCCATCTTCACCCATCCGGCCTTTACCCACAGCAATAACCTCAGCTTCCTGGGGCTTTTCTTTGGCTGTGTCGGGAATGATGATCCCTCCCTTAACTGTTTCTTTTTCTTCCAGTCGTTTCACAAGCACTCTGTCATGCAAAGGAATGACCTTCATTGAAACCTCCTAATGATTTTTTAGCAGTCAATAATTGAGAGTGCTAATTATAATGATTATTCTCGGTTTGTCAAGGGGAAAATTCAAATTTTTAGCACTTTCAGCCAGAGAGTGCTAATCCGACTTGATATGGAGGGCTCTGTAAAGATTGTGAAGCGTGTTCCGATGAACGCCGAGGGCTTTGGCAGTCCGGGTCTTGTTTCCCTTGTATTTTTTTGCGGCTGTCTCTATGTAGAGTTTTTCAAATTCCTTCAAAACATCTTTAATGGGCAGCTCTTTCTCGACCAGTTCGTCGACAAGATCAATCAGTTTCTCTCTAAGGGTTAACTCGTTAAATTCTTTCGGCATTTTTTCCACGCTTTCCCATGATACCGCTGTAGGCATTTTTGAAACTTTCTTTAAGCTCCTGGGGAATGAGACCGACAGCCGCTTTGGTCATCTTCAAACAATAAGGAGCCAAAAACGAATTCTGCAGTGCTCGAAGGCTGATAGGAAAAACAAGCAGGGCAAAAACGAGCACACCGCAGATCAGGATGCCTTTGATCAATCCCAGGCCTCCTCCGAGAATGTGATTCATAAATTTGAGGGGCCCTTTGATCATCTTGGACACAAGCCAAGAAATCACGCCTCCCAGACAGAGAACAGCCAGAAAAATCGAAATAAAACCCAAAAAATGGGATACGACTTGACTTGAAATCAGGCGTCCGAAAAGGTAGGCGGTGTAAGGATAGTAGATAAGAGCAAGAATCAATCCAAGAAGAACAGAGCAAAGGCCGATCACCTGCCTCACCAATCCTTTGATAAGGCCGAAAACCAATGTCACTCCGATGACAATAAAAAGAACGATATCCAACCAGTTGAATATCATTCAGGCCTCCTTTTCTTGAGTTCTTCCACCATCCAATAGCCTCCATGGGCGATCGAGCCCAGCTTGACGTTAGGCTTGATGCGACCGTGAAAATCCGAACCTGCAGTGGGCACCAGATCGAACTCGTCGGCCATATCCCCGTAGAATTCAGACATGGCCTGATCATGATAAGATGAGTAGACCTCAAGCCCCTGAAGTCCAGAGGCTTTCAACTCGGACAGATCCTCTCGTGTAACCCGTTGAAAAGAGGCCCCAGGATGGGCCAGAACGGGAACACCGCCTGTCCGATTTACCGTTTTTAAAATTTCAACCAGAGATACATTCCTTCGGGGAACAGCCGCAGGTTTTCCCTCGGCAAAGTAATCCCTGTAGAAGAAATACGGCGCATACAATCTCTTTGACTTCTCGAGATATCTCTGCACCCTTATATCTCCGTTCGTCTCAGCCTTCTTCAACAGCGATTGGGCAATGGTTACGCCTAAGGGCGGATGATCACCAGACTCCGCAAGGACTTCTTCCCATGTGAGCTGGAATCCCAAATCCCGGAGTTTGCTCACACGTTCTCTGGCCTCTTGGAATCTGCGTGCGGCGACTTGATCGGTGAGGTCTCTAACGATGGCTTTCGTCCAATCAATGAACGGCAGAAGCAGATGAAACTCTCTATCCTCAAAGAGGGTGGTCAACTCCATACTGGGGATCACTTCAATGCCCATGTCATTTCCGTCCAGTATTGCCTGGGGAAAAGCCGCCACCGTATCATGGTCTGAAATGGCTAAGGCCTTGAGCCCTAGATCTTTGGCAGCCCGGATAAGATAGTACGGGGGGAAGTCCCCGTCACTGCTTTGGTTGGAGTGAACGTGCAGATCTATGTCTACGGCATCATTAGTCATCTTTTCGAGTCAGCAGATGAAAAATTTCGCTGTAACGGGCAGAGGTCTGCTCGATGATATCAGGAGGAAGAGGGGGTGGAGGAGACTGCTTATCCCAGCTCGTACTCTCGAGATAGTCCCGGACAAACTGCTTATCCAGACTCGGAGGAGACTGCCCCGCTTTGTAGCTGGCCACAGGCCAGAAGCGAGACGAATCCGGAGTAAAAATCTCATCGACTAGGATTAATTCTCCATCCAACAGGCCAAACTCAAATTTCGTGTCGGCAATGATTATGCCCCTTGATATGGCATGAAGGGATGCTTTCTGATAGAGTTCGATACTGACCTTTCTTATCTTCTGGGCGACATCACTGCCTACCGTCTTCTGCATTTCCTTGAATGAAATATTGATATCATGCCCTTCTTCCGCCTTTGTAGCCGGTGTAAAAATCACTTCATCCAACCTGTCGGCTTCTTGCAGGTCAGGGGGGAGCTTGACTCCGCTCGTTTTTCCGGTGGCCTTGTAGTCTTTCCAGGCGGAGCCGGCAAGATAACCTCTGACCACACATTCAATCGGGAGGACATTGGTTTTTTTCACCAGCATGGATCTTCCCTCGAGGAGTTCCCTGTATTCTTTGAGCTCAGGAGGAAATTTGTCAAAATCAGAGGTTATCATATGGTTGGGACAGACTAAGGTCATAAACTCAAACCAGAACCCCGACAACTGGGTGAGGACCTCTCCTTTATCTGGAATGACCGAGGGCAAGACATAGTCAAAGGCAGAGATCCTGTCTGAAGCAACGATCAGAAGCTTGTCGTCGATGTCATACACGTCACGGACTTTCCCTTTCTTGAAGAGAGGGAAACCGGGAATAACGATTTCGGCAAATGCTTTTGTCATAGTTTACTAAGAATAAAAAAAAAGAGTTCAAAAAGCAACCACTCAAATTGTGCGGCAATTTTTTCCGATGAAATTAACCAGCCTTCGCCTCGTTTTTCTGTCTCGACGATAGGACAAGAGGGTATCATCACAGTGCGTGCACAGAGCGACGGAGACTATATTTTCCTCAGGCACACCTAGCTCTGTGAGTTGAAGGCGATTGGCCTGGACAAGATCCAAAAAGTACTTGTTTTTCCGCTGAGGATGGCTATGGAACACAGAGTGGGACAGACCGCTTTGTTTAAATTCCTCAAAAACATCCTCTCCCACTTCATAACACCCTGTGGCAATACAGGGCCCCATGCCCACCAGCATGGATCGAGGTTCACTTCCAAAGCACGATGCCATGGCCTCCACTGTCTTTTGACAAATTCGCTTCACGGTTCCCTTCCACCCGCAGTGGACAGCGCCAATCGCTTTTTCTTTCATATCCACGATAAAGACAGGCAGACAATCTGCCGTTTTTATGACCAGCAGAATGCCCGGCTGAGTTGTTATCATAGCATCGCCCTCTAAAGAAGTGTCAGGAATCGCCCTGACGACACGGACGATCGCGGAATGGATTTGTCTGAGGGAAAGGTGTGCGAACCGGGACAGTCCCTGTGCCCTCTCTAGGCTGTTTTCAGACCAGGTCTTTGTCCCAAAACCATGAACGATAAATGGAATCGTCTCAAGATTTGTTGCTATCAGGTAGTTTCTTCCTTGGTTGGGCATGCCCCTCATATATAATGGATGTTAAGTGACAATTCAAGAGCAGGGGGCGATCACATCGTCTTTACAAGCATTGAATAGAAAGCGCAAAGTGATCTGGTTGAGAAACCATGCCTGCTTCCGGTCTCCAATAGCTTTCCCCATCACGCGCACCGCATCATTCCATGCTTCAAGCAGCGTTTTGTGCGGTTAAGATGCTGGACAGGTATCCATCCCTTTGTGCACATGAAAAAGAGATCTTGGGGATGTGATATAATGCCGCAGTCATGACATCATCCCATCCTATTGAACCAGGCTTCCTCTGGGCGAACAAAACAGGCCTTCTCAAAGAAAAGATTGACATCGCTATCCGCAGGCTCGAAAAGTGCACCATCTGTCCACGAGAGTGCGGTGTGAACCGTATCAAAGGGGAAAAGGGGTTTTGCCGGGCCGGATACCTGCCCAGGGTCTCTTCCTTTTCGCCCCATTTTGGCGAGGAACGACCTCTTGTCGGGAGTCATGGGTCTGGTACGATTTTTTTGACCCACTGCAATCTGGGCTGTGTATTCTGTCAAAACTATGCCATCAGCCACCTGGATGAAGGGGAGGACATCACGTTTGCGCACTTGAGCCGAATGATGGTGAGCCTTCAGGCATTGGGTTGTCACAACATCAATTTTGTGAGCCCCAGCCATTTCGTCCCTCAAATCCTAAAGGCTCTTCCTGAAGCCATCGAACAGGGCCTTTCCATCCCCCTTGTCTACAACACCGGAGGCTATGATTCCATCCAAACCCTCGAACTTCTAGATGGGATATTTGACATCTACATGCCCGATTTCAAGTACGCGGATAAACGGGTTGCCGAAGATTACTCCAGGGCAGCCGATTATCCGAAAAAGGCCAAATTGGCCATCAAAGAAATGCACCGGCAGGTCGGCGATTTGCTCCTCGACGATCGCCATATTGCCGTAAAGGGGCTTCTTGTGAGACACCTTGTTCTTCCTTCGGGCCTGGCGGGCACCAGAGATATCATGCGCTTTCTGGCTAATGAGGTGTCCCCTGAGACCTATGTCAACATCATGGCCCAGTACTATCCTTGCGGAGATATCCCTCCCGCTTCTCCCCTTTACCGGAGAATCACCACAGCGGAGTATGTGCAAGCTGTCGAGATCGCCAGAGAAGAGGGCCTCATGCGACTTGATTGACGTCCGGGATGCAAAAACAAAGGCCTAGAGCTGCGGATGGGATCTGGACAGGCAGGAATTATTCCGTTTTGGTGGCAGATTCGAAACAAAAATTACGGTAGTGCTCAATGACGTCCTGGATGAGTTCCTCGATCTTGATCTTCATGACCTCTGTGGGAACCACATCCTTCATAAAGGGAAGTTCGGTCTCTTCCATGGAGCTTTTTTTGCTACGTCGCCCTCTTATGAGCAGCTTCAATTGCAGCTCGATGGAATTTCGAGGGAAGCGGATGATGTAGACAAAGTTTTCAATCCGGGACTTGGGGAAATTGATCTGGAAGGTGATGGATCGGCCGCTGGACCTCTTTATCTTTGAAGAAATGCGGTAGTTTTTCATCTCTTCCTGCAAGCTTTCGAAAGCAGGCTCAGCCACGAATTCGCAAAACTGATCAAAGTTCTTGAGAGTTTCTTCTTTGCTCCTCTCGATTATCCTGAATCCTTCAAAAAAGCTTGCAAGATTCTCTTTCCAATTTATCGTCATCTTGAACCTCAGGCATAGCTGTTGATAGCTATTCTATCACAACTTAAGACTCAATTTGAATCAACTATGATTGAATGATATGACGATCATCGTGAGGCTGGACTCTTGTATGATTTGGCAGATGTCTTCCAGCACCTTGAAATCAGACTGCACATTGAGTACATTGGGCTGAGAGATATCGCAAATGGCAATGAAGAATCCTAGCTAAAAAGGACACATCCATGAAAGATTACCTCATCATCGGTGCCGATGCGGCCGGTCTCTCCGCGGCTGTCCAGATCAAGCGCAAAAAGCCACAGGCAAGTCTGCGGGTTATCAACAAGGGCCCAATCATATCATACGGCGCTTGCGGCATCCCCTATGTCCTTTCCGGGGATATCAAATCCCCCGACAAACTCATTCACTTCACCCCCGAAAGTTTTGAACACAAGCGCGGTGTTGCCGTGGAAATCAACAGAGAAGCGGTGGCTCTCCTGCCCGAAGAACACATCGTTCAAATAAAAAATGTGTTGACAGGAGAGATCACTTCTGAAGAGTACGGTAAGCTCCTCATAGGCACGGGGGCCGTACCAACCCGGCTCCCGTTTCTGGACTATGCGATGGAGGGCATCTTCAATCTCCACACGATAGAGGACCTGCGAAGGATTATAGATTATATCGATGCCAGAAGCCCGGAACGGGCGGCTGTCATCGGGGCTGGCAACATCGGGTTGGAATTGGTGGAAGCCCTGGACAAGCTGGGGCTGGATACACATATCTTCGAAGTCAAGGACGCGCCTGTGGCCCACTGGCCCCCGCTCATCCAAAAAGCTGCCCAGAATAAAATCCGGGAAAAAGGAATCCGATTTTCTGCGAAGACAGCTGTGGAATCCGTTACAAAAAAAGGCCCTGTTCTCAAAATAACAGCCGGCGGGAAAGATTATGAAACGGATATTCTTTTTTCTGTAGTGGGGACACGACCGGCCACAGATTTCTGCCGGGATAAACTGGAGACCCTGGACAACGGGGCTATTTGCGTGGATGACAAAGGCTTCACTTCAGATCAAGATATTTACGCCGCTGGAGACTGCGCCACCATCTATCACAAAGTCTTGGACAGATGTGTCTACTGGCCATTGGGTTCAGCCGCAAACAAGATGGGCCGCATAGCCGGCTTCAACATGACCGGAGAGGATATCGCCTTTCCGGGAATTGTCGGCACCCAGATTTTTAAATTTTTCGAGCTCTCCCTGGCAAGAACAGGACTAAGCTCCGATGAGGCAAAAAAAGAGGGCATAGAAGTGGACCTCGTCTCTGCATCTCGGCCGGATAAAGCCAGTTATTATCCGGGCGTCGTCGATGCTGATGTCGAGCTCATCATCGACACATCGACCGGAAGACTTATCGGTACGAATGTGGTTTGTGAAGGCAACGCGGCTATGACCATTGATACTGCTGCGGCCGCTATTTTCAGCGGGATGACGGTGAGGGATCTTGCTTGGTTCGACTCGGCTTATTCGCCCCCCTATGCTCCAGTCTGGAACGCTCTCATTTCGGCAGCCTTCAACGCGCTCAAAATTTGAGCCGCACGATCATGCCATGATAAAAACCTTTTGGGGGAGGAAGAGATTTCATGAATTCGCTGTCGATATTCATCGACAGCATCACGCGAATCCGGACATGACCGATCTGTCTTTGGCCTTTACGCTCGGCCCTGGATTGTGATAAGAATACGGGAAATACGCAGAATTGATCAGATTTGACGAGAAGGAGATGCCAATGAACGGTCAGGAATTCAGTCAAAGAGGCAATTGGGGATCAAAAGTGGCTTTTATTTTTGCAGCATCCGGCTCAGCTATAGGCTTGGGCAGCATCTGGCGGTTCCCGCTGATGGTGGGCGCACACGGAGGGGCCATATATGTTCTTGCCTACATTCTGGCTGTGATCTTGATCGGATTCACCGTCATGCTGGCTGAGTTTGCCTTGGGACGGCACACCACCAAAAACATCGTCGGGGCCTTCAAGGCCATCAAGCCCCGTTCTCCTTGGCCCCTGGCCGGATTCATGGGCGTTCTGGCGGGTGCCTGCATCCTGTCTTACTACGGCGTCATCGCCGGATGGGCTTTGGGCTATTTTTACAAAACCATCTTCGGTGTATTCCGGGGACAAATAACCTGGGAGTCGTCAGCAAACATCTTTGCCAGCTTCGCGGCCAATTCTTGGGAGGTGGTCATTTGTCTGTTTGCCATTGTCGGATTCACCACCTTCATCATTTCCAAAGGCGTCAGAGCGGGAATCGAAAAGTGGACCAAGATTCTCATGCCTATTCTCTTCGGATTGATTATCCTCCTGGCGATAAGGGCGGTCACGCTTCCTGGAGCAAGCACCGGATTGGCCTTCTATCTCAAGCCGGATTTTTCCAAGCTCAACATCTTAGTCATCTTTTTTGCTTTTGGACAGGCCTTTTTCTCTCTCAGTGTCGGTGTGGGCACGATGACCACCTATGCCAGCTATCTGTCCAAAAAGGATAATTTGGTCAGCTCTGCGGGCTGGGTTTGTTTTTCCACAACATTTGTGGCCTTTCTGACCGGCATAATCATCTTCCCCACACTCTTTGCCACGCCTGGAGTCAACCCGGAGACCTTTACCCCCGATGCAGGACTCATGTTTCAGGTCTTTCCGCTCATTGTTTCCAAGATCCCGGGAGGATACCTGTTCGGGATTCTGTTTTTCTTCCTCATCCTCGTGGCGGCCCTGACATCGACCATTTCCATGCTTGAGATTCCTGTGGCCTATTTTGTCGACGAACGCAAGTGGTCGAGAACAAAGGCGGCCTATACCCTCGGTCTGTTTTGCTTCATTTTTGGGATTCCCTCGGCCCTGTCGATCGGCGGCGTCAAGTTTTTAACCCAATGGGGTTTTCTGGGAAAGATGGACCTTGTCTTCGGGAACATCGTCATGGCTGTGGGCGCCATGTTCATCAGCCTGTTCGTGTCCTATGCCTGGGGAATAAAAAACGCTATCAAAGAAATCTCATCCGGTGCCGACAGATTCAGGTGGAAGCCGATCTGGGTGCTGTGCCTAAAGTTCCTGGTCCCTGTGACCATTCTGCTCATCCTCATCTTCATCAGGAAATTGCCCTGGTGATCGAGACACGTTTACACCGTCGCCATCATAGTCGGGGCATGCACATTTGGAAACTCTGAATTCTTTGGATTTTATTTTTACATGGTTGGAAAATTGTGGTAAAAAAGACGCAATGTTGAGAAAGCCGATGCGGCCACTTCTTAAGGAGAACATGTATGGATGTGCAAGATGTGAATGAGCGCGGCAAATGGGGCTCAAAAATCGCTTTTGTCTTCGCTGCCTCGGGTTCAGCCATTGGCTTGGGGAGCATGTGGCGCTTCCCCCTGAAAGTGGGGCAGAACGGAGGGGCCATTTTCGTTTTGGCCTACATCGTGGCTGTCATATTCATCGGTTTCACAATCATGCTGGCTGAGTTGACCATGGGGCGTCACACGCAGAAAAATCCGGTGGGCGTATACAAAGCTCTCAAGCCAAAAACACCTTGGAAACTTGCCGGGGCTGTGGCCATCTTCACCTGTGTTGCCATCTTTTCCTACTACGGCGTCGTCTGCGGCTGGGCTTTCGGTTATCTGTACAAAATTATTGCTGGAAAATTCAGCGGAGACGTGACCTGGGAGCTCTCCAAGGGCATTTTCAGTCAATTCGCCGCCAATACCCCAGAAGTATTTTTCTGCCTGTTCGTAGTCATGTCTATCACTATTTATATCGTCTCCAAAGGCATCAGCGGCGGGATAGAAAAGTGGTCTAAGATCCTGATGCCCGTCCTTTTTTCCCTTATCATCATCCTGGCCATCCGTGCCGTCACGCTGGGTGGAGCGGAGACAGGCCTCTCATTCTATCTGAAGCCAGACCTCTCTAAGTTCAACACCGATGTCCTGTTTTATGCTGTTGGACAGGCCTTCTACTCACTGAGCCTGGGCATGGGCATCATGATGACCTACGGGAGCTACATTTCCAAGAGAGAGGACCTCATTTCCTCGGCAGGCTGGGTCTGTTTTTCCACCACGCTGGTGGCTTTTCTCACCGGCATCATTATCTTCCCCACGCTGTTTGCCACACCCGGCGTCAACCCCGGCGAATTCGAAGTCAGCACCGGCCTCATGTTCCAGGTGTTTCCAATCGTTATTTCCAAGATACCCGGAGGATATATCTTCGGGATACTTTTCTTTTTTCTTCTGCTGGTGGCGGCCATCACATCCACCATTTCTCTTCTGGAAGTGCCTGTCTCCTATTTCATCGACGAAAAAAAATGGCCCCGGAAAAAAGCGGCTCTGCTCGTCGGTTTATTCACCTTCATTCTTGCCCTCCCTTCTGCGCTCTCAGAGGGGGCTATCAAATTTTTAACGGAATGGCAATTCTTCGCCAAAATGGATTTTCTCTTCGGGAATTTCATATTGGCAGCTATGGGCCTTATCATCTGCTTCTTTCTGGTCTATGTCTGGAAGATTAAAAACGCCCTTGCTGAAATAGGCGAAGGAGCCAAATCCTTCAAACTCAAACATCTCTGGATGTTCAACATCAGGATTCTAGCTCCTATTGTGCTCATTCTTATTCTCATATTTATCCGAAAGGTCACTGGGTAGAGGCAAACATGAGAAAAAAACTTCTGGCAACAGTTCTGGTCTTCAGCTTCGTGTGCGGGCTCTCAGCCCTCGACGCCGCCGAAATCAAAGGCAAAGTCACGCTGTCCCCCAAAGGAAATCCTTACACCAAAGGCTCTGTTTTGCTCAAAGTGCTGGGTGAGGAAAAATACGAAAAGGCCGAAATCGGCCCCGAGGGAAATTACGCCTTTACCGGTTTAAGCCCGGGAAAATACATCCTCAAAATGGACCTCTACGGCTTGACTCCTGTGGAGCAGGAAGTGGAAATCAATGAGGCTGTGGAAACACTCAATCTCGACCTGGCCATCTCTCTCTCCATTCTCGATAAAGTGCTTGTCTTTATCAAGGATTTCAGTGATTTTGTCTGGTTCCCGGTTATGGTTGTGCTCCTCTTCGCCGTCGGTATTCTTCTCACTTTTGTCTGCCGATTGATTCAAGTCCGGCGCCTGGCACTCTCTCTCAAAATGGTCCTGCGCGGGGCGCTGCACAAGGATAAAATCGACAAGGAAGAAGGTGATATTTCGCCTTATGCAGCATTGATGACAGCCCTGGCGGCAACTGTGGGCAACGGGAACATCGCCGGTGTCGCCACAGCCATAGCTATGGGAGGCCCCGGAGCGCCGGTATGGATGTGGATCGCCGGTTTTCTGGGCATGGCCACCAAGTATGCGGAAGGTTTTTTGGGCGTCAAGTACAGGATCAAGAACAAGCTCGGCGAAATGAGCGGGGGGCCGATGTACTACGCCCGGAATGGGATCAAAAACGAAAAGCTGGCCAAATTCATGGGCATGTTCTTTGCCATCTGCGGTTCCTTCGCCTGTCTTTTCGGCACGGGCAACATGGCTCAGTCCAACTCCATGGCACTGGCATTCAACGATCAATTCGGCGTGCCCTTCTGGTTGACGGGCCTGGTCATAACCACCATGGTCGGCGCCGTCATCCTGGGGGGAATCAAGCGCATCGGCGGAGTCTCCGAACGGCTCGTACCCACCATGATCATCCTCTATTTCATCGGGGCCATTGTCATCATCGTCTCCAATATCACAAACCTGCCTCACGCGCTTTCCGTCATCTTCAAGTCTGCCTTCTCCATCAAGGCTGTGGGCGGAGCCATGGTCGGAACGTCCGTAAGGCAGGCTATCGTTCTGGGCGTGCGCCGGGGCCTGCTTTCTAATGAGTCGGGCTTGGGCTCGGCAGGAATCGCCCAGGCTGCAGCCAAGTCAGCGGATCCGTCCAAAAACGGTCTGATCGCCATGACCGGAACCTTTATCGACACTCTGGTCGTGAACACACTGACAACATTGAGCATCGTCATCACAGGGATGTATCTCAAGACAGCGGCTTTTGGGGTCACCGACGGCTTGACATCCACGGCACTGACAGCGGCGGCTTTCGATTCTGTCATCCCCTACGGGGGGTATATCATCGCTCTCAGCTCGTTCCTCTTCGGCTATTCCACCATTCTCGGCTGGTGTTTTTACGGCGAGAAGTGCATGGAGTACATTTTCGGCGTCGGGGTCATCTACTGGTTTCGTATCATCTTTCTCGGATTGCTGTTCATCGGGGCGAACCTGCAAGGAGTCCATCTCAACATCGTCTGGCTAACCGGTGATACGGCCAACGCGTTCATGGCCTTCCCCAACCTGGTGTCACTTCTCTTTCTCGCAGGAGCTCTAGGAAAAATCACGCGGGATTACTTTTTCAAAAAAAACAGGTCCTGATCAACAGGCATTTTTAAATGCCCAAAAATAAAAGAAACTGGCTCCTCTTTGCCTTCAAGTTCATCTTCAGTTTTGCCATAATCGCCTATCTTCTCCTGAAATTGACACCGATCAAAGATATCGGCATTGCCATCCACGGCGTCGATATGTTCTGGCTGGCCTTTTCCTTCTCCCTCCATGCGCTGGGATTGATCATCAGCGCCCGGCGATGGCAGATACTCATCCATGCTCAGGGTGACCGCGTTCCACTGGCCTTTTTAGCGCAATCCTATCTGGTGGGAAATTTCTTCAACCTCTTCCTGCCCACCCGCTTCGGTGGAGATATCGTCCGCATCTGGGATGGCTCTCGCTACTCTCGAACGATCCTCAAATCATCGGCCATCGTACTGGTCGAGAGGCTTACCGGTATCATCGCTCTCCTTCTTTTTGCCGTGGCCGCCTCACTCTACCGCCTCGAAATGACTCAGAAATACCCGATTGTCTGGATAGCTTTGGCCCTGGGAACCGCAGGCCTTCTCTGTGTTGTCGGTTTCCTTCTCCCCTTTTCGGACTCACTACTGCGCAAAATCCCGGAAAGAGAATTTCTGACAACGATCAAAGGTAAAATTCTCGAATTCAGGGACATCGTCCGGGTTTACAGGACAAAAAGGAGGGCCTTTACCACGGCCCTCTTCTGGGCTTTTTTGCTCCAAGTCAACGTCATTCTTCACTACTTCCTCGTGGGAAGGGCCTTCCACCTTGCCATCCCACTCATGGATTATTTCATATTCATGCCCATCGTTCTTCTTGTGCTCACCATCCCGATTACCTTGGGAGGACTCGGGCTCAGGGAACTCCTTTATATTGAGATTTTCAAACTCTACGGCATTCCCGATGCTGTGGCCTTCTCCTTTTCGCTCATCGGCGATGTCCTCTTCACCCTTATTATCGGCCTTGTCGGCGGGATCATCTATGTTTTCCGGAAGTGAAAAAGAACCTATGTTCTTGCTTTCCGGGCTTTCCATGAATCCTTTTTTTCCTAGAAACAGAGCGAGATTTCCTGAGAGTGAAAATTTTCATTTTTTTTGTATATAATAGTAGAGACAGCTATCTTGTGAGCTCTAAGCAAGGAACACAAAGAAAAACGACTGAATGGATGGCTAAACTGCAGGACATATCGAGCTCACCTCAATGATGGACACGAAAAGGTTCAGAGCCTCCGCAGCAATCCTTGGATTGATCACGTGTCTCTTGGGCCTTGGGTTTTCCTTACAAGAACAAGTACCGAAGGATATCTCCGAATACGAAAAACGCCTGGAGGATATTGCCTCGCAAATCACAACTCTCAAGGCTAGAATCAAGAATGAGGACCGAAAAAAGTCATCCATTCTCGCCCGTCTCGATAAAATCGGGCTGAGCAAAAGGCTGATCAGAAAAGAAATCTCTCTGTACAACATCCAGATGGTAAAGACAAATACAGAACTAGCTGCCTTGAACAAGAAAATTCCATCCCTCAAATCAAAACTGGAGAAGGAAAAAGATGCCGTGGCCCAGATCATGGTCACCATGTACAAGTACGGGCGGCTCAATTTTCTGGAATTTCTCCTTCAGGCCGAAGATATGGGAAGTATCTTATCGGAAAATAAACATCTCATCCTTCTCGCGCAGAATCAACAAAATATCATATCCGACTACGTCTCGACCTTGAATGAGCTCGAATTGTCGGAGAGGCAGGTCGAATCAAAAAAGGCTGAAGTTGCTCAGCTCCTCGAGATGGCCCAACGAAAAAAAAGGGAAATGGAGACCGAGGAACAGCGCAACAAAGCTCTCATCAGGGAAATCGATCAAAATAAGGAAACGCACTTGAAGGCCATGGCGGAATTGAAAGACAGGGCCGAACAGCTGCAAAAGCTGATGAAAAAAATTCTGAGCAATCAACTCCCGCCCTCGGTCACACTCACTCCACTCTACGACAAGAAGGGGAAGCTCCCATGGCCCATTTCCGGCCGCATCATGACATACTTCGGACTCAAGCGCCACCCGCGTTTCAACACCACGACAAAAAACAACGGTATAGAAATCTCACCCCAAAAAACTTTGGTTGTCAAATCAGTCCATCCGGGAACAGTGGTCTACAACGATCATTTCCGAGGATACGGGAACCTGATAATCATAGACCATGGCATGAGTTACTACTCGCTCTATGGACACTGTGCGGATTTTTTGGTCAACAAGGGCGATCCGGTTAAGGGAGAACAGCCGATTGCCATGGTCGGAGATATCGGGTCTCTCAAAGGAGCAACTCTTTATTTTGAAATCCGGTTCAAGACGAAGCCCCTGAATCCCTTGCAATGGCTGAAAAGAAGATGATAAAATCAGTGGTCAAGTTGGAATTCTGATGAATAAATCCAGAATAGTATTTCTCAGTGTCGGTATTGCAGTCAGTTTGTTCTTTTTGATCGAACGAGATTTCCTCCCGGGCCTTTCAAAAAAGGATACGACCAAGGACCAGCTCAAGCTTGTCGGGAATGCGGCTTATCTTATACGAGATGAATACGTGGAAGAGCCGAACGCGGCCCTGACCATGGAGGGGGCATTCCGGGGGCTGGTGGATTCCTTGGATGTCGGATCCAGCTACTTGAACAAGGATGCTTTGACCAAGTTCGATCTGAGAAAGGGAGGCAATCTTTTAGAACCAGGACTTATTCTCTACAAGACTTACGGAAGATTCCCTGTCGTGATCGGCGTTAAGGAGAATTCACCTGCAGAGCAAAAGGGAATCAAGGTGGGGGACACTCTCAGCGCAATTGACGGGAAATCCACGCTGTTGATGAGTATGCTGGAGGCAAACCTATTCCTAAGAAGCACGACCGATCAAACCACCACACTCAAAATTCTGCGTGGGGGCGAAACCAAATATATCAGGCTGGGAAACGCCCCGGTGGCCAAAGAGATTTGTGTGTTCGAACCAGCTCCGTATTCGAGCGGGATTCTGAAAATCAACAGATTGTATCCCCCCTGCGTGCAAAAATTCAAACAAGAGTTCCTTCCAATGCTCAAACAGGGAGGAAATCCTTTGATAGTGGACCTTAGGGATTGTGCGGAAGGGGACATTGAGGAAGCCCAATCCTTTCTCAACATTTTCTTGCGCAGAGAAGAGATCGGCTATTTTGAGAAAAAAGGCGGGCTGAGAGATATCGTCCCCCTCAATGATAAACCATTACTGGGTGAACTGCCGCTGATCGTTTGGACCAATAAGGCCACGATGGGCCCATCCGAAGTGGTGGCAGGAGTTCTCAAGGAATACAGAAAAGCCAAAATCATAGGTCTTGAGACGCCAGGTCTGGTTTCCCATCAGGAATTGATTCCCCTCGAAGACGGAAGCGGTCTTCTGTTGACGTCAGCTATTTTTCACCTGAGCGAGGGAAAAGCCATCTGGAAAAAGGGCATAGAACCGGATGTCGAAATAAAAATTGAGGCACAGACGTTCCACTCTTATCTTGAAGAAACCAAAAAACTCATCGCAAAGCTTTAATACATGCGAACGCCCAGATCGCAAAAAGGACAAAGCCAGCTTCAAACCACCCGTCTCATTCAGGTCTCTTTTTTGGTCTTGACCCTTGTGTCGTCACTGGGATTGGATTACATCCGCTGGAAGAGGGGGGAGTCCTCCTATCTTTTTTCAGCCCTTACAGGGAAGAAGAAGGTCGTGACACCACAAAAAGAGGATGCGAGCCAAATTGTGATGGACATATTTACCAAAATAGAGATTCCGGATGTGCTGGTCAACCGCTTCAAAGACGAAAAAGGCGTTTTTCATCTAAAGGTCGATTTGCCTCTCCAGCAATACAACCGCATTGAAAAATCACTGGAAAAATCCTTACGAAGGCAGGACTTTCGCATTCTGGAAAAAGAAGAACAGCAAACCGAAGAAAAAAACTATTACCTCTGGGAGGTCGAGGGAAAGGACAAGGAAAGATTGTCATTTCTCTTCTCTTGTGCAAAAGAGACCAGGATCTTAGCCGAAGAGAAGCCAGAAAAACCGGCAAGGAATAGAGTAGCCCTTATCATCGACGACATGGGATACAGCCTGGAAGCGATCAATACCATTTCCTCTCTCGGCAGACCCGTCACAGTGGCTATTATTCCGTATAGCCCTCTGGCTTTAGAGACCGCTTCTATCTCAAAAGAGAACAACCTGGAAGTCATTCTCCATCTCCCCCTTGAATCCATCAACAACGACGAACGGAATAACGTCGAAGGAATGGTCTATTCGGGGATGAGTGAAGAAGACATCATTCAAACAGTGGAAAAGAATCTCAGCCAGGTCCCCTACATTCAGGGGGTGAACAACCACATGGGATCGAAAATCACGGCCAATTCAAGGCTTATGCAAATCATCCTGCAGCTCCTCAAAGAAAGAAATCTCTTCTTTATCGACAGCCGGACTACAGGGAACTCGGTTGCCTACAATATTGCGCAAAGATTGGGTATCCCCTCGGCGTATCGCCATGTTTTTCTGGATGGCGAGTTAGACGAAACATATATCAAAGGACAGCTCCTCGAGCTTTTCAAACAGGCGCAACGCAACGGATTTGCCTTGGGAATTTGCCACCCCACAGACGAAACATTAAACGTGCTGAAGGAACATTTCCACCTTATTGATGACTACAACCTCGAGCCAGTTTTTGCATCACAAATCGTCAAATAGACCTACCATTCTGTCGACCGTGTCTTGGGCTGGAAGCATCCGTGATGCGAAACAATGATGCATCGGCTGGCAACGAGTCGTTTACTGTGTGAGGCGCATAGGGGCGTGGCGGGGTCTTCGCCGAACACAGACAAGGGCTCACCCATAGAACTTTGATTCTATGAACGAATCCGATCTCGGCTTAGGAGGTGCCAACGCTTGGACTGTGCGAATTGCATAATGTCCGCATATGGATTATATTAGGATGTGCCCCGAGGAGGAGAGTGATGAAAAAATACGGTGTTATTTTGATTGTGATTGCAGTCGCCGCACTGCTCGTTTTTGCTCTTCAAAAACTAGGTGTGATGACAAGCATGACGGCCGAGGCTTTGGATGAATCGATTGAAATCGTGGACGTCAAAACAAGCTGGGTCGACAAATACTACCAACCCTGGCCCCCGCGGTTGATTCTTGTCCCGTCCATTTCTTTTCGGGTCAAGAATAAGACAGATAAACCTCTCCGTTACATCAACTTCAACGCCAATTTCCGTTTTCGTGATGACTTTGAAAACCTGGGAGATGCTTTTATGGCGGCCATCAGGAACAATCCCATCCCTCCTTCTGCAAAGAGCGATGTCATCCATCTCAAGTGCAATTACGGTGTCGAAGGCAAAACACTGGCCTCTTTCAAGAACAACCCTCACTGGAAAGTGGTCATCGTCAAGCTTTATGCCCAATCCTCAGGCTCACAATTTCTGCCGCTAGGAGAATGGGAAGTCTCAAAAAATATCGATTTCAAAGAACCCGAGCCGGTTGGAACAAAGCCGGAAGAACAAGCGGAGGAATTGAAGAAGGAAGACAAACAATAGGAATTTTGCCCTTAGGATTCGATGGGATTGGGCATCAGAATTTTTATGTAGCTGCGTTCCTTAAGGTCGTTCAGGTATTTCTGGAGTTCTTTCTGCTGTTCCTCGGAAAACAATTTTTCCTCAATTTCCTTCCGGACATCCTCGAAGGCTCTTAGGTGACTTTCCTGCCTGTCCACAAGTTTCAGTTTCCACCAGCCTTCTCGCATATTGAGCCAGGAAGATGTTTCACCGACCTCCAGCTTTTCGATCGGTTCTTCCAGGGTTCGTTCCAATTCTCCCTTCTTGAAACTTCCCAAATCACCCTGAGAATCCTTTTCCGGACCTTCAGAATATTCACTCGACAACCGGCCGAATTCTTCTCCCCCTTCGACCCGTGTATCGATCTCTTTCTTCTTGGCTTCAATGTCATCGCTGGACTTGCCCTCTTCGGCAATGTAGATGGCCTTTATGGTGAACTCCACAGGTTCGATAAATTCCTCCTGATGCTGTTTGTAATAGGCCACAATCACAGAGTCATCGATGACGATCTTTCGTCCCACTTCGCCAAAAATGATATTCTGTTTCAGAAACTGTGTCTCCAGATCACTCCTGAAGGTTTCAAAGTCCATCCCTTGCTGAGCGAGGGCTTGCTTCAACTGTTCGTCTGAAGTCAGGTTGTTCTCGCTCTTGATGTTCTCGATGGTCATCTTGACTTGTTCGCTGACATTGAGACCCATTTTCTCAGCTTCCTGAAGAAGCAAAAGATCTGTGATCATGGTGTCCAACAGACTGGACTTAGCCATATCCCACTGTTGATCGAATTGTTCGCCCTGGTATCGGGTACGCAACATCCTGTAGAGGCTGTCATACTCGCGCTTGTAATCGGATAGAGCGATGATGTCATCATTCACGATGGCGACGATGGCATCGACAATTTCCTGGTTGGCAAAAACGCCAGCGGCAACAAAAAACAAAAACGCAGCAATAGCACGATTACATTTCCTCATGACTCGTCCTCTGGTATTCGAAAGAAAGATTACTCGGATAGCTAGCCCATTGGAATTGTGTCTTCAAACCGTTCAGATGTTCTGCGAGAGCCTGTTTGATTTTCTGATTCATGATTTTCATCCTGATCTCATCGACAGCCAGCTCCTCGGAGACAAGTTCAGGATTATATTTTTCATCCAGCCGAAAAATGTGATATCCATAGGCTGACTCAACTACCGGGCTTATGTCCCCTGTCTTTAATGAAAAGATCACCTTTTCCATCTCGAAAGGGAGCTGCCCCATCTCGAATATTCCCATCTCGCCCCCCTTGGGAGCTTCTACTCCTTTTGATTCAATCCGGGCGACTTCCCGGAAAGTCCCCTCAGTTGTGTCTTTCACTTTCTCCAAGATTTCTATGGCTTTGTCTTCGGTATGCAATAAAATTTGGCTAACTTTAACTCGTTCGGGCCTCAAGAATTCCCGTTTGTGTTGTTTGTAGTACTCCTTAACTTCCTGGTCTGTCACCTCTATGTCCTCAATCTGCTGAGCCATGTATTTCTCTATCCGGAGCCTGTCCAGATGCGTAGCGAACTCGTCCTGTCCCACGGGATTTGCCCCCTGCCCGATGAAGGTTTCTCGAGACAATTTAGCCAGGGTCATCTTCTGCTCCTCGATGGACAGAGTGACACCCCTTTCCTTGGCTGCATGAAAATAGATCCTCTCATCAATGAAATCATCGAAAAGCCGGCTCAAGGAGGCCACAGAAAGTTCATCATAATCATCGCCGAAGAGTGATTGAAGGTAATCTTCAAAATCAGAATTAAAATACGTGGATTCTTCTATTTTGAGCACGACCGCATTCAGGCTTCCCGCCGCTCCTGGCTTTAGCGTTCCGCTCACGCTGTCTTCACTGTCTCTTTGACACGTCACAAAAAGACAGATGCCCACAGCGACACATAGACAGATGCCCATCTTTCTTTTGCCTTCAAAACTTCTCATCGTTCACTCAGCGGGGATAGGCTCATGAAATTCCGGTGATTCCTAAATTCCAGTAAATTCAGTTCATTATATTATATTGAACTTAACTTCTTCAAGATCAATATGGTTTCATCCATAATATCAGTTTCGCTCTCAACCTCCATCTTGAGACTCATGATTCCCTGAGGAGTGATGGATCCGTCATAGCGATCGATAATTTGAGTCATTCGGGTCAGGTTGGCATTCGAGGATGGGAAAAACTTGATGACAAGCTTGCGGCCTATCCGGTCTATGGCCTGAACTCCGATCTTTTGAGCTAAATATTTGACGACACCGTAACAGAGCAGGTTCTCGACGCCGGAAGGGAGAGGGCCATACCGGTCTATCATTTCTTCTCTTATTTTCTCAATGGTCTCTATGGATTCAATCGAAGAGACTCTTTTATAGAGATTAAGCCTTAGATTAATCTGGGGAAGATACTCTTCGGGAATCCGAATATTGATCTTCAAGTTGATTTCACTCTTGATCTCCTCAGTTTTTTCCCCTTTCAGCTCTTTGATCGTTTTTTCCAGAAGGTTCATGTAATAGTTGAAGCCCACCGCTTCCATGTATCCATGCTGTTCAGCGCCCAGAAAGTTTCCCGCCCCTCTAATCTCCAAGTCCTTAGCAGCCAACCGAAAACCTGAACCCAGTTCGCTGAATTCTTGGAGCGCTTTGAGGCGTTCCTTGGCCAGGGGCGTCAATTCGGTAAAGGGAGGCACAAGAAAATAGGCGATAGCCTGGCGATAAGACCGTCCGACTCTTCCCCGCAATTGGTAGAGTTGCGCAAGGCCAAAACGATCGGCGCTGTTGACGATGAGCGTATTAACCAGAGGAATGTCGATACCATTTTCGATTATCGTCGTGGAAACAAGAACATCGTATTTCTGTCCGATAAAGTCCACCATCCTTTTTTCCAGTTCGACACTCGTCATCTGACCGTGTACCGTGACCACTTTGGCCTGAGGAACCCATTTCCTTACCATGTCCGCTATGGAATCGATATCCTCAATACGATTGTGAATGAAATACACCTGGCCTCCCCGGCCCAGCTCAGCCTTTATGGCCGATGTGATCAGGTCCCGACTGAAGGGGGTGACGACGGTATGGATAGCCAACCGATCCTTGGGAGCTGTCTCGATGAGACTGATATCCCGCAATCCGCTGAGTGACATATTCAATGTCCTCGGAATGGGCGTGGCTGTCATAGTCAGAACATCGATATTCGTTCTCATCTGTTTAATTCTTTCCTTATGACTCACACCGAACCGTTGTTCTTCATCGACAACGAGCAGCCCGAGATCCTTGAAATGGACATCCTTAGACAGCAACCTGTGCGTGCCGATCACGATATCGACCAAACCCTTTTTCAAATCCTCAAGAATTCTCCTCTGCTGTGTGCGGCTCTGGAATCGTGTTAGGCTTTCTACACGAACCGGAAAAAGCACCATTCTGTTCTGAAAAGTGTGATGGTGCTGACTGGCCAGAACGGTCGTAGGGCAGAGGACGGCAACCTGCTTGCCGTCCATAACGGCTTTGAACGACGCCCTCATGGCTACCTCGGTCTTTCCATAGCCCACATCCCCGCAGAGCAGACGGTCCATGGGACTCTTCGACTCCATGTCCAAGGTCAGGTCCTTGATAGCCCTGAGCTGATCTTCAGTTTCCGCATACTCAAAAGTCCTCGCAAAATCCGACTGCCAGGCACCCTCTTGGCTATAATCATATCCCTTTGCTGTTTTTCTCTGGGCGTAAAGATGAAGCAGTTCTTTGGCCATCGATTCAATGGCCTTTTTTGTTCTTGATTTAGTCCTTTCCCAGTTGGGAGTGCCCAGTTTGTTCAAGGCAGGCGCCTCCTTACCCAAAGTGGTGTATTTCTGGACAAGGTTCAAATCTTCGACCGGCACAAAAAGCTTGTCGTCATCTTTATACACCAGGGCAATGAATTCTCTCTTCTTCCGGTCCACCTCCAATTTCACCAGACCGGTGAAAAGACCAACGCCATAATCTGTATGGACAATATGATCGCCCGCTTTCAAATCCTGAAAATGGCTGACAAACGGCTTCACCCGTGGCCGACTGACAAGAATTTTTTCTTCCGTGAAAATATCCCGTTCAGAAAATAGAGTTATTTTTTCTTTCGGGTAGCGGAAGCCGCGCTTAAGACCTCCAATCAGAAGGGCGATTTGACCATCCTGCGGCATCAGCAATGGATTCGAGGTCTCCTGATGGGGAATCTGGTGTTGGGAGAGCAGATAGGCAAACTTTTTGCGAATGCCTTCATTGGCCAGGTAGACAAACGTTCTTTCCCTCTCCTCCCCACCCTTTTTCAAGTAGTCGAGAAAGAAAGGAATTTTATTGGCAAACCTTGTGACAGTTTGGAAAGGAAGTCGTATATTCTTTTTATCCTCGGAAGGGCTCAGTTCGGAGAACTCGAGCGCATCGGACTTGATTTCACACCACGATTCAGGAGGATAGATATTCTCGGGGGGAACAGCAAGCCTGTTTTGTTCCCTGAGTTCCTCATATTGATCGCTCAGATTTTGGAGTGTCTCTTCCCAATCTGAGTTCACTTCATCAATGCCGTCGATCACGAAAAGGTAGTCATGCAAATAATTGTGGAACGGCACAAAATAATTGTCGTTGAGAAGGGCCTGGAAAACAAAAGAAGGAAAAACCTCAGCCCGGCGGAGGCATCGCACCTTGTCCTTGAAATCCTTAGGCAAAGTATCTTTGTGCAAAGTGCGCGTCTTTTCTATCCAATCTGCAATGAATCGATGTGTCCCGGGAAACTCCCGCAGTGAGGGAATCATGAGTGAGTTTATCTTTGCCAGCGAGCGCTGTGTTGATGGGTCGAAAGTTCGCATGGAGAGGACCGTATCCCCGCTGAATTCGATGCGAAAGGGATGGATTTCCCACGGCGAGAAGACATCGACGATGCCACCCCGCCAGGCATATTCTCCTGGGGAATTGGTGATATCCTCCTGCGTGTATCCGTACTGGTCCAGGAGTTTGACCAGACGCTCACGTCCGATCTCTTCACCTTTTTCCATCGGGAAAAACATATCTGTGATGATCTCGGGATGGGGAAAGGGTTTGAGCAAACCGAACAAGTTTGTAATAACCAGCCTGGGTGACTCTTTGGTCAGAGCAGAAAAAAATCGCATTCGGGATGAAATGGCCTCGAGGGAAAGCGAAATCTCTCTGAATGGCGTATCCGACAGGGCAGGCAGAACATGCATGGGCACATCGAGCCCGAACTGTGAAGTGAAAAAACGACACTGTTCTTCAAACTCGATCAAGGATCGACTCGATGCCCTGACAAAAACAATATTTTTCTGGGTGTGTTTGAGGAGATGAGCCAGGACAAAAGGCTTGGCGGGTTCGACCAGGCCAGACAGACTTAATTTTTTGTCCTCTTGATTGATGGACCGGATCAACCTCTTGAATTCATTGGTGTCCGCAAGAAAATTCAAACTCATAGATTTATTATACGTTCAATCCCTCAGGCGAGTCCATCCGGTTGTCAAGCTTTCACAACCTATCCATCACCTGGAATCATTTCCAAATCCATGACGGAAGTCTTGTTAAATGACCTGATTGATGATTCCGAAAACACATCGGTTTTTGCCATCACACAATCAGGTCGCTTCCTATGGCACACAGAATCGAGGGCCATCACGGATTCGGAAATGCTATCTCATCGCCTTTGGACTTTGACTCCAAAATTAAAATAAGATTACAATGACAGTGAAAAAGCAAGGCCCGGAGCAAAATGATAATGGGACAACACAGTGCCTCCCGCAGAGTCATCGTCAACTTCCATGCCGGATATAAGGCAGAGGAAGAACCCAGGAAAATAAAGGCGGATGAGGAGGAATGGGTGGTCGATGCCATCCTTGAACGGAAGAGAATCTTTGATCCCAAAACAGGGGAATCGCACGAAGAATTTACCTGTATCGTGGACAAGAAACTGGCTAAGCTCTCCGTCTATCCGGACAATCGCCACTATCTGACCTTCCTGAAAAGCTGATCACCGCCACCGCTCACCTCCAAACCCTCTCCAAAAAGTCTGTTTTTGGAATTCAAGACCCAATCGAAATCTTTTGTTCGGCTTAAAGGTCAAGCTCATTCCGTAGATGTTGGTGTAGCCGAGAAAGGGATCTTCGGCGTCGTAAAAAACACTGTCACCCGTAAAAAAAAGAAAAGGGCATCCAGCCAATGTAGGCCACCGTCTTTTCTGACGGCTCACCCTTTTCCCTGGGGAACGTTTGGAGAAAATCATCAATCCTGAGTGCTTCAGCTCTCCAGGCTGGACCGTCAAGAGCTCCGTCGATGGTCGGGGCTTCCGTTAATTTGGGTATTTCTACAGAACGTGCATCTGCCGAAAAGGCAGACAGAAAGACCAGACAAAGATAGAGAAATCCTGCCCATAATTTCTGTCCTCTTCCAGTTCTGCTCAAAGCGGTTCTCCCCAGGAATTTCAAAACAATCCAATTTTTTGTATTATTCCCATAAATGGACGAAAATCGAACTGAAAAAGTTTAGCTCCAATCCAGATCCAGGAAAGAATTGATTCTCCTCAAACATCCGTCAACGACCCCATGCCCGCCCCATGGGCCTTCAAACGGTTTTTGCCACCACACATCCTGATCAATCTATAAAGCCCTTCGATCTCAGTGCCATCACGAAAATGGAAATGCACCCTCTTAAAAATTTGACTAATGTCTATAATATCTATATAATAAATAGAAATTATTCTAGGAGGTCGTTATGAAGAGATATTCAGTTCCCCGGATTGCCCATTGTTCTGAGGGCTGCAGGAGTGAATCCTGAGCAAGATGTAAAACGGCTCAACCACTATTCACACAGAGAAGAAACCCGCGACCCGGCATACTAGGGGAACGGGTTTTTTTATTGATTCGATTCGGCCAAGGCCTGGATGGCCTTGAGAATAGCCGATGTGGATTTTCCCGGAAGGTAGGGAACGATAATCACCTTGCCGCCAGCGTTCTCGACTTCTGACCTCCCCACAACCTCATCCGGTCGCCAATCACCGCCCTTAACCAGCACCTCGGGGAGGAGTTCCTGAACGATTCTCCTGGGCGTGTCTTCGGAAAAAGAAACGAGATAGTCAATCACGGAAATGGCCGCCAAGAGCTCCAGTCTTTCCGCCAAGGGAAACACCGGGCGGGGAGAACCTTTAAGGCGGGTCACAGAGTCGTCGTCGTTGACAGCAACAATGAGGATATCGCCGTGACTCTTGGCTTCCCGAAAAAGATGGATATGGCCTGCATGCACGATGTCAAAACAGCCGTTGGTGAGCACGAGTGTCTTTTCCCGCCGGCTGAGATCGAGCCGGATTTTGGCCAGATCTTCCAGAGTCTTCACTTTGGCCCCAGTATCAAACGGATTGTTCGGCATGCCAGGAAACACTCCTCCCGAAAGCTTGGGCCCTCAGGGGACCCGCGAGCCTATCTTGCGCCGGAAATTCATTCTTCGTCGCGGATTCGTTCTGTCTCACCCTTCTCATCAATCCAGATAACCGAGCTCCCTCAATTGGGATTTGATCTTTTCCATATCTTCGGGCGTTATCTCCCCCTTTATGGGAAGGATGGAGAGGGGGTGTTTTTCCTTTCCCCACGGAATTTTGTGCCAAATCCGCTCATGAAGATAGTAAAAGGTGATTTTGGCGATGACCTCGACCGCACCGACACCCAGGGACGTCAGCGGCTCTTTTGTGAATATATAAACAGCGATCATGGTTGTCAGCGTGGCGATAACCCGCCAGCTGATCGCTTTGATGACTGTCCGGCTGTGTTTCTCGCCGCTCCGGTGCTGTTTTTCTCGGGACATCACTCACTCCTGGCGAACATTATACCCGCAAATGGAATTATTTCAACCCTGTTGTCCTTTGGGTCAGCACTCCTGTTTCCACGTTGACACTCTTTTTTCTTGGAACGATATTGAGCTGTTCTCTTGAGTGAGGGGGGAAGCCGGATTCCGGGTTGGGAGCATCTGCCTCGCGACGGTTCACCGGAGCTCTAAGGTAAAGACTGAAATCCCTCCCAAACACTAGACCTTTTCAGGTTTTTTCTGTAGGCAAGATCTTGATCTTTTCGGAAAACTTCCAGGAGTGCTCCGGACGCGCGATCCCGACATCTTTGCTGGATGAGGTAATCATGAATGAATAGAGGTTTCTATGGTAGTCATAGGGATAGCCATCCTTTTTATGAACAGCCACATCCAAATAATAAGTGCCGTTGATCAGGTTCAATCGTGCCACGCGGAAGAGGATTTTTCCCTCGCCTTCGATGGAATGCGGTTGCAATTCCTCCAGATGGGTGTTTGTCCCGTAACAGCAAATGCCCTGCGAGTTGAATATGCCAATGCCGAAGACAAAGTCTGTAATTTTGGAATAAGCCATCACATCCAAGGCAACGACCATTCCCTCGTCGGGACGAAAAACATGTTTTTCCTGCCCCTCTTCACTCAAAAGCCTGACTTTTTTTATCTCAATTTCCCGTTTTCCCCACCTGTTCTCGCGTCTGTCCTCACTGTAGGTGACCTCCTCCTCGACTTTCTGCTGGCGTTTCTCGAAATCCTGTTCCTGCTTTTCCGTCACATCCTGAAGGTAGGCGTCCACCACACGCTTCGGCTCCCCCATTGTCTGTATTTTGCCGTGTTTGAGCCAGATGACTTGATCACAGATTTTTTCCACTGTGGACAAATCGTGGCTGACAAAGAGAATGGTTTTTTTTCGGCGCCGAAAATCATCGATCCGGTCCAAACACTTGGGGACAAACGAAGCATCGCCTACAGCCAGGACCTCATCGATGAGAAGAATATCGGGATTGACATTAATGGCGATAGAAAAACCGAGCCGCATATGCATGCCGGACGAGTAAGTTTTGACAGGGGCGTCGATGAAATCTTCCAGCTCGGCAAATCGAACGATGTCATCGAACTTGGTGGTGATCTCCTTTTTGGAAAGCCCCAACATGATGCCGTTGATGTAGATGTTTTCCCGCCCAGAAATTTCGGGATGAAACCCTGCACCAAGCTCTATCAGGGCTGATATTTTGCCGTCCACCTTTATCCGCCCGGATGTCGGCTTGGCAATTCCCGTAATCACTTTCAAGAGCGTGCTCTTGCCCGAACCGTTCTCCCCGATGACACCGAAAGTCAGCCCCTTCTTGACCGTGAAACTGACATCATCCAAGGCCGTGACCAGCTCATCCGGACGAAGGGATTTCAAGAAATTCCCCTTGACGATGGCGCTCTTGAAGGTCTTGAAGCGATGCTGGAAGGAATATTTCTGGTAGATGCGCGTCACATGATCCACCTCAATAGCGATCAATCAGACCTCCTCGGGAAATGAATCCCTAAGCCTATCAAAAATGTAATAGCCGATAAACAACAGAAGGATAGAAACCAAAAAGGTCACCCCCAATTTCTTCCAGCGGATCATCTCCCCATAAAAAACACAGTTCTGGTACCCGACCATGATATGTGTCATGGGATTGAGATTAATCAGAGTGCGGAGTGTGGCCGAAGTCTGCAAGGGACCAAAAGTGATAGGATAAATGATAGGTGTTGAAAAAAACCAGAAGGTGAGCAGGTTGGCCAGGATGTCCTTGATGTCCCGGAAATGAACCGTCAGCGAGGAGACCAAAAAGCTGAAGCCCAGAGTGAAGACAAACTGCACCAGGATCACCAGGGGCAAAAAAAGAAGATAAGGGGAATAGCTTCCTCCGAGTAGAGGCACAAACAACAGCAAAATGGGAATGCCGAAGAGAAAATGGATGAAGTTGCTGGTGACAACGACGATGGGAAGAATCTCTACGGGGAAAAGAATTTTTTTGATAAGATTCCCCTGGATCATCAACACGTTGGCCGATTCCAAGGATGACGCCGAAAACCAGACCTGCCAGGGAAGCAGCCCGCAGAAGAGGAACAGGGCGTACATCCAGGGCGATCCCTTGAACGCCGGATCCCTGGGGCCGATGATCAAGCCGAAGACGATCGTATACACGGTCAGAAGCAGAAGAGGGTTGATGAAAGACCAGAGAAAACCGAGGACAGTCCCTCTGTAACGCGCCTTTATCTCACGGCTGACCAGATTCTGGATGAGGACTCTGTATTTGTAGAGTCCCTTCAAGTTTTTAAAAAGTCTGAGCATAAATTCTCCCGGAAAATATGGCTTCCGCTTCTTTGGAATATTCTCCTTTTCCAGCGTACAACACTAAAGGCTCGCGGCATATTGTCCTTTCGGTCTTGAAATCACAGCTCACCAGGACGAAATTGGGTATGCTGCCCCGCTGAGGATAAACCCATCGATAGGAATGAATCCGCATTCCGCATCCTTCTGCGGCCTGCCATAAATCCTTCTGACGCTTGGCGGGAAAGATCAAATAGGCCTTTCCGTCCTCCCTCAAGAGTTCCGTCATTTTCTGCATTATATCAAAAATACTGATTATTAACTCGTGTTTGGCCACAGATTTTTCATCGGAGGGACTGAGGTGACCGGACTTCTGTTTGATGTAAGGAGGATTGGAAAAAACCACATTAAATTTTTCCGGAGTCACAAAATCACGAATATTACCCTGGACGACAGATATTTTTTCGGTCAACTTATTGAGCTGCACGTTGCGACGCGCCAAATCCACCAAAGAGTCCTGAATCTCAAGGGCTGTCACATGTGCAAAGGGCTTGATACTCAAAAGAAGGGAGATAACCCCGCATCCTGCGCCTATCTCGAGCAGACTATCCGAGCTTTCCGTTTGAATAAAATCGGCCAGAAGCGGCGCATCGACGGAAAAGCGGTAGCCTTTTTTTTTCTGCAGGATAAGAATTTGACCGTGATAAAAGGTGTCGAGAGTTTCGTCCTCACCCTTTTTCGGCAGGTTTGGGATCATTGTCGCTCAATTCTGTGTAAATGGAAACGCTTTCGGGATCGATCTTAGCATACCCGCCTCGAACAGTGAATGTCTTTTCTCTCTCACCCTTTGTGTATTTGATCGCCCCGTTGCCCAAAGCAACGAGAAATTCCCGATGACCTGGCAGTATGCCCATGTCACCATCCAGCGCCGGCAGCGAAACCTCTCCGACTTCATCATCCACGAGAAGCTGCTGGGATGTGATCACTTTGAGCTTCAGCAACGACGGCAACCCGGTGCTCATTCCGCTTTCAGCTCCTCCGCTCTCTGCATCACATCCTCAATCCCGCCGACCATATAGAAGGCCTGCTCTGGTTTGTCGTCATGCAGTCCCTCTGTGATTTCCTTGAATCCCTTCACTGTATCGGCTATGGAAACGTATTTGCCCGCTCTTCCAGTGAACTCTTCGGCCACGTTGAAAGGCTGTGAAAAGAATCGTTGAATCTTGCGGGCGCGGGCTACGATGAGTTTGTCCTCTTCGGAGAGCTCTTCCATGCCTAGGATGGTGATGATATCTTGCAGATCCTTGTATCTCTGCAGTATCTCTTTGACATCTCGCGCAACTGTGTAGTGTTCCTCCCCGATGACTCTGGGATCCAGAATACGGGAAAAAGAAGCCAGAGGATCGACAGCGGGATAAATACCCATTTCCGTCAGCGCACGAGAGAGGTTCGTCGTGGCGTCAAGATGAGAAAAAGTCGTGGCCGGAGCAGGATCAGTGAAATCGTCCGCAGGGACATAAATGGCCTGGACCGAGGTGATCGATCCCTTTTTCGTCGAAGTGATCCTTTCCTCCAGCTCCCCCAGCTCTGTAGCCAGGTTTGGCTGGTATCCCACAGCCGAGGGCATTCTTCCCAGGAGCGCCGAGACCTCTGATCCGGCCTGGACAAAACGGAAAATATTGTCAATAAAAAGCAGGATGTCCTGGTTCATCTCATCCCGGAAATACTCGGCCACGGAGAGGGCAGCCAAGCCGACTCTCAGCCTCGCACCCGGAGGCTCAGTCATCTGCCCATAAATCAGGGCGGTTTTATCAATGACTCCCGATTCCTTCATTTCGAGCCAGAGATCATTCCCCTCCCGCGTCCTCTCGCCCACTCCGGCAAAAACGGAATAACCGCCGTGCTCCTGGGCCACATTGTGGATGAGCTCCATGATGATGACGGTTTTCCCTACTCCTGCACCACCGAACAAGCCGATTTTTCCTCCCTTGAGAAAGGGCTGGATAAGATCGATAACTTTAATTCCGGTCTCGAACATTTCGAGATTGGTGCTCTGCTCCTCGAGAGACGGCGGTGTCCGGTGTATGGGGTACCTCACTTCTGATTCTATAGGGCCTTGATAGTCCACAGAATCTCCGATGACATTCATCACTCTTCCCAGGGTCGGCTCTCCGACAGGAACCTGGATGGGGCCCTCGAGGTCAATGGCCTTCATCCCGCGCGCCAAACCATCCGTGGGATGCATGGACACGCACCGCACCTTATCCTCTCCCAAATGCTGCTCCACTTCGACGATGATGTCCACGAGTGTCGCCGCCTCCCCGTCGGTCACGGGGTCTCTTAAGGAGCGCACCCCATAGTGCTTTCGGGCGTCCTGAAGAACATCAGGCGATCCCTCATCGAAGCCTTCATTCGTTATCCGGATGGCGTTATAAATTTCCGGCAACTCGACATTCTTGAATTCCACGTCCACCACGGGCCCGATGACCTGGACCACGCGACCGATCTTTTTGCCGTCCATTTGGCTTTCCGGTTCTGTTTTTGTCTTTGGGGTTTGCTTCGTTGCTGTTTTGTTGGGTTGTTTGTCCTCTGCCATAATTGTCTCCGATGCTCTATTGTTTGGCCAGGGCCTCTACAGCCGACATGATTTCCAGGAGTTCTTTGGTGATCGATGCCTGTCTGATTTTGTTCATAACCAGGGTGAGGTCTCCGATCAACTCCTCAGCATTTTTAGTGGCATTGTCCATGGCCATCATGCGGGCGGCATGTTCGGCGGCCCAGGATTCCATGAAAAAATGTTCAATCTGTTTCTCCACATAGAGTGGAAGAAAGCTTTGGACCATTGCCTCCATCCCGGGATCCCAATCCGGTTTCTGGCCGTGCGTTCTGTGATCTGGAACCTCTTCCGGTGTCAAAACATTGTCCTCTCCACATTCGACCGGGAGCAGACACGCAATTGTCACCTGGGGAGCTAGAATAGATTTGAACTCGTTGTAGGCCACGTATACGGCATCTGCTTTGTTCAATATAAAATGCTCCATCAAAAGCAGTGCCAGCGCCTTTATATCTTGAAGAGTGAGTTTGTTCACCTCGCCGAACAGGGAGTGAACCACAGGATACTCTGTTTTCTTGAAATGCCCTACCGCTTTTTTCCCAATCAGCACGAGGCGGATATCACTTTTCTGTGTCTTCTCATCAAAAAATTCCTGGGCGGCATCAAGCAGATTGGAATTGAATGCGCCTGCCAATCCCTTGTCCGAAGTGATCACCATACCCAAGACACTTTTTTCTTCTCGCCTCTGGAGCAGAGGATGGAGAGCGGGAGGCGCCCACCTGGCCATTTCACGAAGAAGCTCCGGATAGCCGTGCCAATGAGGCCTGGACTGCAGGACATAGCGCTGAGCCTTTTGAAACTTGGCTGTGGACACGGTCTTCATGGCCTGCGTTATCTTCTGGGTATTGCGGACGCTTTTGATGCGCTTGCGGAGATCGATGAGAGCGGGCATTTAGTCCTCGTCCTTGAATCCCTTGTTGAAGGTTTCTATGGCCTTGCTGAGAGCCTCATCAAGGTCGGCATCCAGTTCCTTTTTGTCCCCAATCTTCTCAAGAATGTCGGGGTGTTCCTCGGCAAAATAGCTGTAAAGCCTGGCCTCATAGTCTTCCAACTGATCGACTCCAAATTCATCCAAATAGCCCCGGTTTCCTGCGTAGATAATCAGAATCTGCTTGACCACATCTAAAGGTTTATACTGTCCCTGCTTCAAGATCTCTGTCAACCTTTCCCCCCGGTCCAGCTGGGCCTGGCTGGCCTTGTCCAGCTCGGTGCCGAATTGAGCGAAAGTGACCAAGTCCCGGTACTGGGCCAGATCCAGACGCAATTTGCCAGCCACTTGTTTCATGGCTTTGATTTGGGCATTCCCTCCGACCCGTGAGACGGAAATGCCGACATTGATCGCCGGTCGAATTCCGGCGTTAAACAATTCCGGCTCGAGATAGATCTGTCCATCCGTGATGGAAATGACATTGGTCGGGATGTATCCTGAGACGTCTCCCGCCTGGGTCTCGATGATCGGGAGGGCCGTCAGCGAACCGCCTCCGTTTTCATCGTTCAGCTTTGCCGCTCTCTCCAACAGCCGGGAATGGAGATAAAAAACATCTCCCGGGTAGGCCTCACGGCCAGGGGGCCGCCGCAGAAGCAACGAAATTTCTCTGTAAGCCGCAGCGTGTTTGGATAAATCGTCGTATACGAGCAGCGCGTGTTGTCCGTTATCACGAAAATACTCGCCAAGGGCACATCCGCTGTAAGGAGCGAGATATTGGAGCGGTGAGGGATCGCTGGCCGAGGCGGCCACGATAATGGAGTAGTCCATCGCCCCAAATTCTTCAAGGATCTTGATGCTGTAGGCTACGGTCGAATTTTTTTGGCCGATAGCCACGTAAATACAGATCACATCTTTGCCCTTCTGATTGATAATGGTATCAATGGCAATGGCCGTCTTTCCGGTCTGTCGGTCGCCGATAATCAATTCCCTTTGTCCGCGTCCGATGGGGATCATGCTGTCAATGGCCTTGATCCCGGTCTGAAGCGGTCGTTTAACGGGAAGCCTGTCGACTACGCCTGGGGCCAAACGTTCAACAACCATACTGACATCGCTGTGGATCGGACCCTTTTCATCGAGAGGAACTCCCAAGGGATTCACGACCCTGCCCACCAGGTTGGGGCCAGCCGGAACTTGCATGATCCGGTGGGTGCGCTTGACAAGATCACCCTCCTTGACAAGATGACTTTCTCCAAGAAGAACGGCGCCCACGCTTTCCTCTTCCAAGTTCAAAGCCAGGCCGAAAACCTGATTGGGGAACTCCAGCAGCTCGTTGTACATCACCCGATCCAGGCCGTAAACCGTGGCAATCCCGTCACCTACAGAGGTTACAGTGCCCACTTCTTTTATGTCCACATCCGTCTGGTACCCTTCGATCTGTCGCTGAATGATCTTGCTTATCTCATCGGCTTTTAATTCCATTTTTGCCTCATCCTTCAATGATTCGTTGTTTGAGTCGCTCCAGGTTTCCCCTGATAGAGGCATCGTAGACGATATTCCCCTTCTGGACAGACAGTCCACCGATCAGGGAAGGATCCTTCCTGAACTTCAGAAAAACAGGCTTTTTCTCCAGCCGCTCGAGTTTCTGCGTCAACTTCCTTTTCTGATCCTCGGTTAGAGGGATGACTGAGGCGACTTCAAAAGTGGAAATTCCTTTCGATTCATTCCAAAATTCGGGCAGACTGTCCAGTATTTCCGGAAAAAGCTCAAACCGGCCGTTTTCAAGAAGGAGAAGAATGAAACGCACATTTTTCTTTTGATAGGACGCTTTGGTCAGAAGCTCTTTGGTCAAATCCGCTTTTTTCCCTCTTGGCAGAAAAGCGCTGAGGAGAGTCTTCCGCAGCTCCTTCTGGTCGCTCAGGGTTTCTTGAAATCCGAGGAGCTCCTGATAGTGGACCTGATACTCATCCTCATCTTTCATGGTGTTGAGAAAACCTTGCGCGTATCTCTTAACCAAAACGCGGTTAATCATGGAGTTTCTCTAACTTTTCGATGGATTTATCGATCAATGCGGCATGATCCTTCGCCGTGATCGTCTTCTGGATTCTGACCAGTGCCTGCTCAGCCGCAAGGGATACGGCATAGGCCTTCAGCTCCTTGAGCCTTGCCCGGGACAACATATCTACCTCTAACTGAGCCTGCTCTTTGATCCGGGCCGCATCTTCACTGGCTTCCAGGAGAATATCATCCTTTTCCCTCCTGCCAGCAAGTAAAGCATCCTCATCCATTCGCGATATCTCCTCGCTTAAGGCCATCACGCGCTTCCGACTCTCTTCCAGCCTGTGCTCGGCTGTGCTGCGGGAGCCCTTGGCTTCTGTGAGCGAGCGGTCGATATCCAGAGCTCTTTGCTCCAAAAACTTTTTTGCCGGCTTGTAGAGGAGAAAAGCGAGGCCCCCGAACAGGACAAGAAAATTGACAACTTTTCCCAAAAACTCTAGAGGATTAGCCGCGTGATGCTCCTCTACTGAGGACATGAAAAGCATGAAAGGAAGCACACAAAGGATCACGGCAATCCGGTATTGTTGTCTCATCAGTCCAAAAGCCTCTGGGCAATTTTCTCGGACAGAATTTCGCTCTCTGCGCCAAGGTTCTCTTTTATGCTCTCGATCTGTTCTTCGAGCTCTTCCCTGGCTTTATCCAATTTCAGCCGGGCTTCCCGTGCCATTTCTGCAACGATATTTTCCTTTTCCTTCTGCCCTTCCGAAATAAATCTCTCCTTCGTCTTTCTGGCTGCAACCCTGGCTTTCTTCAATTGTTCCTCGATGGCTGCAATGTTTTTGTCATGGCCCTCCAGCGCCTCTCGGCTGACCTTCAGATTGTTCTCAATATCACTATCCCTGCTGTCAACCAGATCCGTTACCGGATTGAAATACACTTTTTTGAGGAAGAAAAGCAGTATCCAGACTATAGCAAAGACAACGAGAAGGCTACCGTCGATGTTTAGCATGATGAGGTCTCAACGAGTCATATAACCAAAATTTAGGGGGAAAATGTAACACTATTCACCCCAAATTGCAACCCATCGGATTGCCCTGCATGTCTTTCAAAAGATATGGTCATGGATTGATTCAGCAGTCTTTGGGCGGGTCTCAATCCGTTTTCGTCGAAGACACCTCCACCCACCCCATGCGGCGCAAACGGATTGAGACCCGCTCTGCCTGTTCCCCACACTCTATGCTCCTCACACAGATCATGGCTCGCCTGAACAGGGGGCACCGCTCCATGCCGCGCAAAGGGATCAAGCCCTGCACTGTCTGACCCTCTTGTCCCATACAGCTCACACAGGTAGAGACCCGCCCCAAAAGCTATGGATATTCGTGTGCGGCGCATATCTCAAAGGGGTTCTCGGTGTTCATCAATCCGGGCCTTCCTCAAGCTAATTCCCCCAGATGGATGCCACCGCAAGCATCAGTCAGCTCAGCTGTCAGGGAAGAGTTTCTTCAGCTCACCGACAAGAAAAAGGGAGCCTGCGGCAAGAACGGTTCCTCCAGCGGAAACCGCCTCCAGAGCGTTGTTTACCGCCTTCTCCACATCTGGTTCAAGACAAATCTTGTGCTGAAAGCCCCTCGCTTTTTCCAGGACATCCTCAGGCCTAGCCGCCTTGTGGTAGGGAAACCGCGTCAGGATAACCCTCTCAGCCAGAGGGAACAGGATATTGGCTAAATCCTCTATTGATTTATCCCTCATGACGGCAAAAATCAAGACAAGCGGTTTGGGAACAAAACCTTCGACGTACGCTCTCAAGGCCCTAGCTCCTTCCTCGTTGTGAGCCCCGTCGACAAGGACAAAAGGCTGTTCCGAGATGACTTCGAGCCGACCCGGCCACCGGGTCTCTTCCAAACCCCGGATAATGCGTCCATGATCCAGCTTTTTCCAGCGTCTCCCGAGAAGTTCTGAGACAGCAATGGCAACGGCTGCGTTTCGTCCCTGATGCGCGCCTCGAAGTGCGGGGGTAAAGACATAATCATGACCGTCAAACAGGTAGGAAAATGTGTGCCTGGGGCCGGACTTGATTAGAGAAAGATACCTTCCTTCGTTGAAGGCACCGACAAACGGAGCATGGAGCTCCCCGGCTTTCGATCGAACCGTCTCAAAGGATTCTGCCTCCTCGACACCGCAGACAATAGGAATGCCGGACTTTATGATGCCGGCCTTTTCCGAAGCGATCTGTGCCGGTGTGTCACCCAGATACTTCTGATGCTCCCTGGAAATGGTGGTGATGGCCGTGACAAGAGGTTCCGCCACGTTGGTGGCGTCGAACCTTCCGCCCATCCCAACTTCCAGGACAGCCATATCTATGCGCTGTTCCTCGAAATAGACAAACGCCAGGCAGCTCAACATTTCAAAATAGGTGGGGGGCGAAAGGAGCTTTTTGGCCGCTATGAGTTTCTCTATCCGATTCCTGAGTCTCGTGAGATGATGACTAAAACTCTTCTCCGATATGGGCACGTGATGGCAACGTATTCGCTCGCGGACATGAACGAGATGGGGGGAGGTGTAGAGCCCCGTCTTGAAACCATGGGCAGAAAGGATATGGCTTAACATGGCACAAACAGAACCTTTGCCATTCGAACCGGCCACGAGAAGAGTGGGAAAAGAGAGGTGAGGATTTTCAAAGGAACCAAGAATGGTCCTGACATTATCTAGACCAAATTTAATTCCTAAGTTTTGAATATTATCGAGATAGTGCAGGCATTGTTCATAATTCATCGCGGTCTATTCAAAAAAAGACGGAGAGCGTTTATCAGATAGGAACGCAAGTTCTTTCGCGCCACGACATCATCGAGCATGCCGTGTTCGAGCAAAAACTCTGCACGCTGGAAACCCTTCGGCAATTTCTCTTTGATAGTCTGTTCGATGACCCTAGGACCTGCAAACCCGATAAGCGCGTTGGGCTCCCCTATGTTGATGTCACCGAGCATCGCATAACTGGCTGTCACTCCTCCTGTTGTGGGGTCAGTCAAAACTGAGATAAAAGGAAGTCCCGCCTCATCCAATCGGGCGATGGCAGAGCTCGTTTTCATCAACTGCATGAGGGACAGGGCGCCCTCCTGCATCCGGGCACCTCCTGAGCAGGATACCACAATTACAGGAATGCGTTCGATGAGAGCTCTCTCGAAAGCGCGTGTAATTTTTTCGCCGACAACAGAGCCCATACTGCCGCCCATGAAGGAAAACTCCATGGCACTTATGATGACTTTGATCCCGCCCATGGTGCCGATGGCGTTTCTGACCGCGTCTGGCAGAGAAGTCTTTTTCTGATTGTCCTCCAGCCGCTTCTGATATTTTTTGGAATCAAAAAAATGCAGGGCGTCTTGCGGGAGAATATGCCGGTCGAAAGTTTCCCAGTTTCCTTCATCGAAGAGCATCTCAAGACGTTTCTGGGAGGAAACTCTGAAAGGAAATTGGCACTCGGGACAAACCAGCAGGTTGTCGAGGATGTCCTGCTTGAAGAGGATTCTGCGGCAATTGTTGCACCGGGTCCAGAGATTTGTCATCACACTTATTTAAATGAAATTTATTTATGAGGGTTTATCCTCTTTTTGAGGAGGGGCTTTTTTCCTGGACATTTGGGACAATAAACTGATCACCGTATCGGGGTCCGGGAGATCTTCGTCGATGTCGACTTCATCCGAAAGGAGGTTTATGACAGAATTGACGAGCTGCTTATCATCAAAAGGCTTTTCGAAATAATCGGCGGCGCCGAATGAGCGCAACGCTTCGTTCTTGTACTGGGGGCCCTTGTACAATCCGGTGACAATAACGATGGGAACACTCCCCTTTGTTTCGCTGTATATTTTCTGCGTCAAATCAAAACCATGAATCTTGGGGAGCATGGCCTCGAGGATGATCAGGTCGGGCTTTTCTTCTTGATATTTTTCGTAGGCCTGTTGACCGTCAGAAGCTTGAACTATCTGAAGCTTGTGTGCCGCAAAAAGCTCTGTCATGTGCTCCAGGTTTTTTGCGTCATAATCAACGATGAGAAGTTTTTTTTCAGCCATGATATCCGGCTACAATTCTAAAAAATACACCCGCCATTGTCAACTGAATGTGTCACCCATGTATCGGATCCCTTAAACCGTATTCGGCATGCCTCCGAGTTTGGGACGACAATGTCGGCTTAGGCATACGTCTATCGCGCTGATGCTGCGGCTGTGGCGGCGAGAGACGGCCAGGCCAGCCAGCACTAACTATAACCTGTGTGCGGCGCACAGGGATCGGAGAACACATTGCATCTTCTTTGTTTTGTATAAGGGGTGTGGCTCAACCACAATGAGACATTGACTGTGTGAGGCGCTTAGGGTGAGGAAGATAAATTGCAGTTTTTTTGCTTTGCATAGGGTGGGTGGCGGGGTCTTCAAAACGAAGGGACTGCAATTTGTCTTCCGATCCCTCCATCTATGTGCTTTGACAGCTATTTACGTTCTGAGGAGCTTTGTGATATAGTGACCAGGATGAATACAAACGCTCATTGCGACCTCTCCATCGTCTGCCCCGTGTTCAACGAAGAGGAGAACATCCCGGAACTGTACAAGGAGATAAAACACTCCTGTGAGGAGCTGGGCCGCACGCACGAAATTATTTTTATCGACGATGGGAGCTGGGATGGATCCTTCCCAGCCCTGAAATCAATCACGAAAAATGATGCCAGGGTCAAAGTCATCAAGCTGAGGAGGAATTTCGGGCAAACGGCCGCTCTTGCGGCGGGGTTTGACTACGCCAAGGGGGACATCATCATCACACTGGATGCCGACCTTCAAAATGACCCTCGAGATTTCAACCTGCTGATAGACAAGATTCAGGCCGGCTATGACATCGTGAGCGGGTGGAGGAAAAAGAGGAAGGATAATTTTTTTCTGCGGCGCATCCCCTCAGCCATGGCCAATTGGCTCATTTCGGTCATCACCCGCGTCAAACTTCATGATTACGGCTGCACGTTAAAGGCCTTTCGCCGCGAAGTCGTCAAGCACATTAACCTCTACGGAGAGCTTCACCGCTTCATTCCAGCTATCGCCAGCACGATCGGTGTCTCTATCGCAGAAATCGAGGTTCATCACAGACCCCGCCGTCACGGCAAATCCAAGTACAGCGTGTTTCGATTCGTGAAGGTCATCCTCGACCTCTTAACCGTAAAATTTCTGTTGAGCTACTCCACCCGGCCCCTCCAAATATTCGGCATTTTTGGGTTGATCAGCGGAATAGCCGGCGGCGCTATCGCATTCTATCTCAGCTATCAGAGACTCTTCATGAATCAAGGCATCGGCGGCAGACCTTTGCTTCTTCTTGCAATTTTGCTCATCGTCATCGGCATTCAATTCATAACTCTCGGCCTCTTGGCCGAGGTCATGGTCCGCGCTTATCATGAATCTGTGGATAAACGCATTTACTTTATCCGGGAGATCATTGGTCACGAAACAGAGAATACCCCCGAATAACCAGACATTTCGATGAAAATTCTGATGCTTGCCCCGGAACCTTTTTTCCAGCCCCGGGGAACCCCCATCAGCGTCTTCCAAAGAATCAAGACCCTCTCCGATCTGGGCCATGAGGTTGACCTGGCGACCTATCATCTGGGAGAGGACAGGGACATCCCGAACCTGAACATTCTGAGAATCCCGAAGGTCCCTTTTATAAAAAATATCAAAATCGGCCCCTCTTGGGCCAAGGTTCCCCTGGATTTTCTTCTTTTCGTCAAGGCCCTCGGGCAACTCTTCAAAACCAAATACGATCTTCTTTTCTCCCATGAGGAAGGCGCTTTGTTCGGTGCGTTCCTGGCGAAAAGATGGAAGATCCCCCATGTCTATGACATGCATTCCAGCCTCCCACAACAGTTGACAAACTTCGACTTTTCACACTCGAAATTTCTCAAATCGCTCTTCATCCGTATGGAACGGTACATCTTGAAGAATTCCCACTCCATCATCGTCATCTGTCCTGATCTGCTCAAACAGGTCAAGGACATGAAACACGGGGAAAAAGCCGTTCTTCTGGAAAACTTTATCGACTTTGCCCCGCCCAGTTTTTCAGAGGAAGAAATAAAGAAAAAACGGGCAGAATTCGCTACGGAAGACCAGAAAATTGTCCTTTACGCGGGCAATTTTCAACCCTACCAGGGAATTCCTCTCCTCCTCGAGGCCGCTGCAAAGCTCACGGACGAGAGAGTGATCTTCGTGCTCGTGGGAGAGAGCGAAGAGACCATCAAACCAATGAAAAAAAGAGCCGAAGAGTTGAGCATTGCCGCCAAGGTGAAATTCACGGGACAAGTCCCTCCCTCTCAGATGCCTTTGTACCTCGGCCTTGCAGATGCCTTGATTTCACCGCGTATTTCGGGTACAAACACGCCTCTCAAGATCTACTCCTTCCTCAAATCGGGCAAACCCATCATTGCCACACGTCTCTGGACGCACACCCAGGTTCTGAACGACAGCATATCTGTACTGGTCGAGCCAGATGCCGACAGTGTGACCCAGGGAATCACCTTCGCTCTCTTCGATGAGGAAGCCCGAAACCGAGCTCAGGCGGCAAGAGACATGGCGGACAGGGAATACACCCACACCCGGTACAAGGAGAAAATAAATCAGGTATTGGCCAAAGCGAAGGGGAAAATGCCTGGCGAGCCGTTGACATGAAAGTCGGAATCACGGGAGCGTCGGGATTCATAGGCCGGCATCTTCTCTGGGAATTCCGGAGGCGCACCTGGCCGATCCGTGTATTCCAGCATCTGAGCCCGATCTCCGGGGACATCCCCTGCGAAGTGATCAAGGGAGACATTCGCAATCCCGCTGCTCTGTGTAAATTTATGGAAGGAATAGACACGGTCTTTCATCTGGCCGCCGCGCTGGGCGCTTCCCTCATCACCGATGTGGATTTTGCACGGATCAACACCGAGGGCACAGAAAATGTCCTCAAAACAGCTAGAGAAGCCGGTGTCCGGAGGGTGATCCATTTCAGCTCTGCCGGCGTCCTCGGCGCTGTAGGCCAAGGAGAGGTCGCCGATGAAGAATACCCCACAGAGCCTCAAAATGTCTACGACAGGACCAAACTTAAAGCCGAACACATAGTGCGGGAGTATACCGCCGGGGGCATGGATGCCGTCACTATCCGGCCGGGATGGGTATACGGCCCAGGAGACAGGCGCACGCTCAAGCTGATCAGAGCCATAGCCAGAGGCCGATTCATTCTGGTCACCCAAGGACAGGCCTGGCAGACTCCGGTCTATATCGATGACCTCGTCCAGGGAGCTCTTCTCTGTGCGGACCAGGGTAGAGCCGGGGAGATTTATCACATTGCCGGAGATGAGGTTCTGCCGGTCCGAGACATCATCACCATCATTGCTTCATCGACAGGGCGACGCCTGCCCAAAATGAACCTTCCTCTTATGCCGGTTAAGATCGCGGCGCACATCATGAACAAAGCATTTCTCCTCTTCAAGAGAGAAGCCCCTCTCACCCCGGGAAAATTGTCTTTTTTCATTCACCCCAAACCCCTGGCCGTCACCAAAGCCAAGCAGGAATTGGGATTCGCACCCCGGATGGATTTCAAGACCGGAATGACCCAGACTGTCAACTGGTACAGAGATCAGGGCTGGCTTTGACGACAGATCCTAATACGCAGCACACCGATTTGATGTCCTGACTGTCAGCAAGTCACTTCTGAGCGAGCCGCTGAGAGCGGGTGGCATAGCTCGAGCGGCTCTTGATCCTTTTGTGTTGCATGGGATGGATGATCCAACTCAGGCGAGACATTATCTGTGTAAGAAGCAAAGGGGGTACCTCTCCGAACAGAGATAATGTCTCGCGCCCAACTCAGGTTGAATCAATCCATGGCTATACGCGATTCCGGAAATGCACACACACGCTCTGAAAGAATTGACACGATCTGGATAACTCTATAAGATACCCTTTACTTTGATCGAGATACGGCGATGTCACTGCCGGTCAAAAGTCAGGACTGAGTAAAGCATTGGATAAAAACAGAGTCGGGCAGTTTTACGACGTGGTCTGGACAGAGTACCTCCCCGAATATGAGGCTTCGGAAACACACTGGAAAATATTCTTCTCTCCTCAGGATATTCAAGGAAAATTCGTGCTCGATGCCGGCTGCGGAACAGGAATCTTCAGTATCATCTTTGCGCGCAACGGTGCAGCCAAAGTCACCGGCATCGACATCAGCGAAGGAAGCTTGGAGACGGCCAAGGCCCTCAAGGCGAAATTCGACTTGGACAACGCCAGCTTTCAAAAACAGGACATGCTGAACCTTCCCTTTGACGACGAAAGCTTTGACATCGTTTGGGCCTGGGGGACGGTCCACCACACCACTGATCCTTGGAAGGCCATTTCGGAATTAATGCGTGTCCTCAAAACAGGAGGATCTATTCTCCTGGCTGTGTACACCAGAACCAGAGTCACTTTTCTGCACGAAATAATAAGAAAAACACTCGTGCGCACGCCAAAAAAAACATGGAAGGCTCTGTCCAAAATTCTGGCTTTTGTCCTCTCTCCCGTGGTCCTTTTCTTCAAAAAGCGGGAAAAATCCCGCAAGGGCGAAAAACTGGAAGAGCTCATCATGGACTGGTATTTTGTCCCCATCAGACACTACTACTATCCCGCTGAGATCCAAGCTTTTCTGGAAGAACGGGGATTTACCATAGAAAAATTTCTGCCCGCTTCCGGCCGTTTCGACAGCACCTCCAACTTCATCTACAAGGCTAGAAAGGGTTCAAAGCTTTAATCTGGCGGTATTCATGAAAATCAAATTGCACACCCAAATCTTCATCGGACTCATCCTGGGCATCGTGGCCGGAATAGTCTTCCGGGAAAAAGTCCTGATTATCGAGCCCGTGGGCACCATCTTTCTGCGGACGATCACCATGATCGTCATCCCCCTGGTTTTTGTCTCGTTGATGTTGGGCACAGCCAGCCTGGGTGACGTGAGGAAACTCGGTCGCATCGGAGCCAAGACCGCCATCTATTTTGTCATCACAACAATCATCGCCATTTGCATCGGCCTCATCCTGGCCAACTCTATCCAACCTGGCGAGGGGCTGCCGGAGAATGTCCAGGCTCAGCTTCTCGAGGATTACCAGACCAAGGCCCAAGATGGTATCCAGCGCTTCGAGGAAAAACCATCTATCCTCGAAGTGATCATCAATATCGTTCCGACCAATCCGGTCGCAGCCTTTATCGAAGGCAACATGCTCCAGATCATCTTCATGGCCCTGCTCTTCGGCATGGTGCTCACCCTCATCCCCTCGGATAAATCTCAAGTCTTGATCAAAATCCTGGACGGGCTTAACGACATGTTCATTCAAGTCGTCCACATCGTGATGAAGCTGGCCCCCTATGGCGTCCTGGCGCTCAGCGCAGTCGTCATCGGCCGGTTTGGGACTGACATCCTGTTCACTCTTTTAAAATACTGCCTCGTTGTCATCGGCGGCCTCGTCCTGTATGCCGTCACGTTCAACAGCCTTTCGGTCAAAATACTGGGACGGATGAAGCCTCTGCACTTCTTCCGGGCAACCAAAGAGGCCATCATCATCGCGTTGAGCACATCCAGCTCTATGGCGACACTTCCCGTAGCCATGGAAGGCGTGGAACACGTCGGCGTGTCCCGAGAGTACTCGAGTTTTGTCATCCCCTTGGGTTCTACGATCAACATGGACGGCACCGCCCTCTACCAGGGCGTCTCAGCCGTCTTCATCGCCCAGATCTATGGCATCGAACTGGGTATCGCCGGCCAGGTCACCATCGTGCTCATGGCTGTCCTCTCATCCGTGGGTGCGGCCGGTGTGCCCATGGCCGGAATCATTGCCCTGGCCATCGTATTGAAACAGCTGGGCATTCCCCTGGAGGGCATCGCCTTGATTTTCGGCGTGGAGCGGATTCTGGACATGACCCGCACAGCCGTCAACGTGATCGGGAACATGGCCTGCTCCGTGGTCATCCATGAACTGGAAGAAAAGAAAAAAAGCGGTAGTCCCCCCAGAGAAGATGCCGAGCTTTAAAGACGTTCTCTTTAAAAGTCAGAGAGAAGTCTTACGGTCCTTCGTCTTTTTGGCAGGGGTGCCGACAGCGATGCAGTACTCGGGGATCACATCTCTGACCACTGACCCCGCTCCGACGATCGTTCCTCTCCCTATGGCGGCCCCATCCAGGATAATGACACCAGCGCCCAGCCAGACATCCTCCCCGATGGATATTCCCCCCCTGGAGTAAGAAGGTTGGAGCATGATCGGAATGGCCGTGTCCTCAAAACTGTGATTCCCGCCGGCCACCAGATAGCACTGTCCGGCCAGGAAGACGTACTTCCCCAGCCGGATTTCTGTTTCCGAGAGAAGATGACAATTGGCAGAGATGTTGCAGTAATCATCCAGGTAAATCGATCCTTCCTTACAGCTCAAGATTGTATTCCGGCCGATGAAAGCGTTGCTTCCCACCACAATTCCCACATTCGTTTCACCTTTGGCATCCAGAACCACGTTGTCATCGATAAAGGTATTCGCCCCGATGACGATCTTCTTCGGGTGCCGTAGCGTGATGCCCCGGCCGAAGACGACACCCTTTCCCACTTTCTTGAGGAGCCCGGGATAGAAGAGCTTGCGGAAAAAAAATCCCAGAGCCCCAGGCATGTTCGCAAAGAAAAGAATCACGATCTCATATTTTAAAAAAGAGAAGAATCCTCTTCTCCCCAAAAAGAGAGTGGTGTATTTCGAGTAAAAGGAACCTCTCTGGTCGATGAGCTCCTTCTGAACGCTTCCGCGAAACTCCTCGTCCATGTCAACCTCCTGTCGCCATCCGGGCCGTCTTTCATTCTCCAGATCTGGCGCTCTCCTCAAAGACATCCAGTCCCGGATTCTCTGGCGAATTCCCATCCTGCTCAACCGGGAGGAAGTCCAAGTAATCCAGCCAGATATTTCCCTTTCCGGTGAAGAGCACTTTCAGGCGGACCGGACCTTCCTGCCTCTGATAAAAGCTGAATTCAAAATCCTGATAGTGATTTCCAGCCTTCAGCATCTCCCCGGATACAAAACACGTCGTGGCATGAGCACCGGCCTCTCTGGACTCGATCGCAATTCCGAACAAGCGATCGCCTATTGAAAAGCTATCACCTTTGAGCCTAAACACCAATCTGTACGGACCGGCGGCGAACGAATCCTGCGTGACGAAGCGGAAGATTCTGTTTCCCCCTGTATTCTTTTCCAGAAAGAGGGCACACCCTTTGGATGAAATTTCACTGAACTCAATCCGACCGAAGGGCAGGGGCAGCCATTCTCCCTCGAGAGAATGATGCGATGCCGTCAGATATTCAATCCCTTCGTTCCACAGATAGACCTCTGACATCCCGTCTTTGCCTTTGAAGACGAGTCTGTTCGGATCCCGGCGTATAAATTGGGCAATTTCCGGCTTGATGTGATCAGTTCGGTGAAGGGAGGGGGAGGCGATTATCCAGATTTTTTGTACCGGATTTCTTGCCAGCAATGCTTTCAATTCAGTCAAGTTATTGATCCATCGGGCCCCTATATAAAAATCTTTCCAGCCGTCCGCCGTCTCTTCCCAAGCATCCCAAGTGCCCGGGCCGCCCGACCAGAGCCAGTAATCGACCCGTCCGGCATAGATATACTGAAAGACCACATGATTGGCGATGATCAGGTCCTTTTCCCCCAAAAAATGCCTGACATATTCACCCGCACCCCTGTGGTCATAGTGCTCGTGCCTCCCCGATTTGTAGATGATATCGGTCCGAATGGGATCTCTGTACTGGCGGTTTACGATAGCTTTGACTGCCCCCAAACTCACACCCTCGACAGTGACACACACACCCCCGACAAAAACCAATCCTGAAGCAACCACCTGCACAGCTTTCTTTCTGAGCGAAACAGCGGCCACCAACAGCCTCACAACACATTGAGAAAACACATAAAGGCTCGCCACGTAGAGAATCAGGAACAAAGGGTAGAGTTGATAGAGGTATCGTGGCTGGATATGGGTTCGGAAGAATCCCAGAAACAGGAGGGGAAACACAAGACACAAACCAAGGAAAAGCCAGTTCGCATAGAGCGATTTACCCTCGGTTTTTTTCCTCCACACATCAAAAATCCAGCAACCAAAAAGGAGGGCAAACCCGACGGATATGACGAGGCTCATGCGGGGAAAGCTGCGGTAGAATTCCCTGAAATAGCTGAGCGAGAAACTGCCGAAAAAATACGTCCACATCCCGCCAAAACTAAAATCTGTTTTGGCGTAGACATACCCCACCTTCCAGAAAAAAAACTCGTGAACCTGAACCGCCACATAGAACAGCGAGGTCGCACCAAGGCTGATCAAAACATCTCTACGAAAAAATCTCCTGGCTCCTTTGACGAGGAAAAAGGCCGGGTAGCAGAACCAGACGCCCATCCCCAGTTGATGGATGAGCGGAGCGATGATGAAGACAGCGGTGGCCAAAAGTTTGCTTTTTCGTTTATCCTCGAAAAATCCCCTATAAAAGAGGTAGACACCCAGAAGGGACACCAATTGCAGGGGGGCAAAATAGAGGACTGTCCGGGAATATTCCGCCACCCATACGGAGAGGGAAAAAAGAACAACAGCCGCTAGCCCAACCGGCCGGCTATAAAGCCGCTTTCCCATGATATAGGCAACAGGAATGAGCGCAAGAGTGGCAAACATACTGATGAGCCTGAGGTTGAACACAGTAAAGCCGAAAACAAGGCTAAAAAAGGCGAGTATGTAGGCGTAAACGATCGCCTTATAATACACGTGACCTGAAGGAAAGAGAGGATACCCGAATTCCAAAATCTTCTGGGCGGCAAGATAGTAAAAACCCTCATCCATCCAGAGGGACAGCTTGTCGAGAAACCTTCCCAGAAGGATGGCGACGAAAACAGAATAGAGGCCAACGGCCATCCAGCTCATAAGGTCGGTTTTTGTCCGCCCCTTCTCGAGCCAATGACTGTTCAACAGCTTGCCTCTTTTCGGCGATTCAGACACCGCTCTTCACACTTTGGTTCGGGTGGACTTGAATCTCCCGTATCGAGTAGATACGCATCTCATGGGTGGTGAAATATATGCGGGATATGATCTCAGCCAGCAATCCGGTCATGACGAACTGTAGACCCAGGATCATCAAGAAGACAGCCAGGATCAAATTTCCCAGGTTATCCCGAATTGACCAGCCGGCGATGTAAAAGCCAAGGGTCAAGACAAGTGCGATGACAAAACCGATGCTGCCGAGAACAAGACCGACCAAGCCAAAAAACTGCAGCGGCCTGTCGATGAAGCTAATGATAAATTTAACCGTCATCAGATCGAAGAAAACCCGTCTCACCCGGGACAAACCATATTTGGATTTTCCCTTTTGACGGACGATATTTTTTATGGGCACCTCGGTTATGGTCACACCCGTGCGGCTGATGAGGGCGGGGATAAACCTGTGGAGTTCCCCATAAAGCTTGACGCCTTCGAGAACATCCCTCCTGTAAGCCTTGAACGTCGTTCCAAAATCGTGAATCTTCACTCCGGAAAGCATCCTCATTATTCTGTTCGCCACCCAGGAAGGAAATCGTCTCAACAAGAAATGGTCTTTGCGCTTCTTGCGCCAGCCGCTGACGATATCATACCCTTCGCTCATCTTTTCAAGGAAGATAGGAATATCCTCAGGATCATGCTGAAGATCGCCGTCCATGGATATGATGACCTCACCCTGGGCATGATCAAATCCCGCCTGCAACGCGGCTGTCTGGCCGAAGTTTTTCCTCAACCTAATCACTTTGAGCGACCTATCCTCTGCAAAAAGCCTTGCCAAGATAGCGCTTGTTCTGTCAGTACTGCCGTCATCGATAAAGATTATTTCGTACGATTGCTTCTGTTTACGCAGCACTCTCTTGAGTATCGTGTAAAGTTCTTCAACGTTGTCCTCTTCGTTGTAAAAGGGGATAACGACGGAAATTCGAGGAGTTGTGTTTTGTGTGTCCATGTTTTTAAAGCTGATGAAAACTCATCAACCGGATTCCTTGATCGGAGATAATTGTTTTCACATCTTCAGCCAGGAGTGCCTTCAACTCCAGCTCTCTGTACCTGTTGATGTAATAGGATCCGAATGTTTTTTCTAACTCTATCAAATCCCGCGAGATAAATCCAGGATGAACCATTATTTCTGTGACGCCGTCCTTCAATCGCATGAGGACTTTTTGGAGTCTATGCGCATCCATGCGCCCACTGGCGCACAGGCCTTTGAAATGGTCGGAGGACTTGATTCCCTCAGCCCTCAGACTCCTTTTCCGGGCTGGCCCGGTGAAGGACACGAACAGTGCTTTTCCCATCTGCATCAGCTTTCGGGTGAGGCAGAACTCTCTGACAAACCGGACTTTGCCCATGCCATATTCGTTGGCCAGTCGGCAGGTCAGAGCAAAAAGAGGCCCCACCATATGGCTATGCTTTTCACTGTCCAGATGGCTGGGAACAATGCCCGCCGTCATTATTTTTTCTATTTGCGTCCTGAATTCCCTCTCGATCTCGGCAAGGTCGATCCGGCCTGACATGATCTTTCGGTACAACCGGAACAGACTCGAACAGAATATCCCCTCCTTGCTCACAAGACTCGCGACATAATTGCGCCTGGATAGAGGCGTTCCCCTCAGAATGTTCAGATGCACACCCACACCCAGTCCCCGGTTCTGTGAGGCCAATTCGACAGCGTGCTCAAATCCAGGGGCGTTGGCCATCAAGGTGGCGCTGCTCAATACGCCCTCTCTGTGGGCCTTCACTATGCCCTGATTGATTCCTTGACTCAGGCCAAAATCATCGGCGTTGATGATGACTCTCTTCATGATTTTCGAAACAAGGACAAAGCGTTAGACAAGGCGACTTTCACATCTCTGATAGTCCGGATTTGACGGAGTTTCTTGAACAGATAGGAAGGTCGGAGGTAGAATTCCCTTACAGCCCGGCTCCGCAGGGCCCAAACTTCCTCCTTACTCAGGTTTGCTGTCTCTATGATCGGAAAATCTGTGCTGTCAAAAACATCGGCTCCGGACGTCAGCCAGCCCTTTTTCAGGGCCTCCCGTCGAAGGGGTGTCCCGATATCAGGTGTGGCGATGGCAAAAGAGGCGATGTCTATATCAATCTGTTTGGCCAGGTCGATCGTCTTCCGGATGGATTCCCTGTCATCGCCCGGCAATCCAATGATGAAATACCCCAGCACACGGATCTTGTAACTGTTGAGCAATCGAATCATATCCTTTATCTCTTGAGTCGTTATCATTTTCGAATATTTTTTCAGGATCTCATCGCTGCCGCTCTCGATGCCCAAAGAAACCGTGTGACATCCGGCCATTTTCATGTGCTTGATTTTCTCCTCGTTGAGTGATTTGATGTCTCCGTTGCAGCTCCAGGTGAAATCCAGATTGTGCTCCAAAATCTTCTGACAGATCTCGACAACACGCTGGGTGTTGATGGTGAAGGTGGGGTCCTGAAACAAGATTTCTTTGACTCCCAAATCCTGCAGCACTTCGAGTTCGGCAATCACACCATCCACATCGCGCGTCCTGTAGCCGAAGGCTCCAGCCGTGCAAAATCCACAACTGTAGGGACATCCTAACGATGTGACGACCACAGTGAAAGGGAATCTCCGTGCAATCGGAATGCGGTATTTGGGAAAGTCAAAGAGGTCGTGCCTCGGGACCGGCAGTTGAAAACGCAAAGGAGGTTTTTCTTCGCTGGACACGATCCCCCCGTTCTTCCGGAAGGCAAGACCCCGCAGCGGATCATCTCCGCGGCCCAAAATATAGGGAACACTATTCTGTTCTGTGAAATCGAGCAGCATGGCATCCACGACAGGATACTTCTCCAGAAATTCCGTTCCGAGGAACTTCAAAATCCCGGCACTGGCAATGATTCGAATATCCATGCTGTTCTTGATCCGGTCCATCAGCCGAAGATCCGATTTGATGGTCGCCGTTCCCGTGGTGAAGAGAACGGCTTCGGGTTTTGAATCCCGAACGATATCCAAGACCTGCTCTTCGGATAAGCGGTTGATTATGGCGTCCACAACCTCGACAGAAAATTCCTGATTCAGAATGCCGCTTTGATAGATGAGGTCTTGAGGCGGCCAGTAATAGTTGGCCTTGGAAGAAAAGCTGCAGTAGTAATCCCTGATGTAGAGTCTGTCCCCCGGAGGATTCAGAAGAATCACGCGTTTCCTGTTCACAGTCCTCTCTTCCTAAAAATTTGGCTCAAATTATACCACACCCGTCCCCGTCTTACACTCTTCCGATTTTAAGGATCATCATCTTTATTTCCTTTACGCCTCTGAAGCCGCCGGCGTATGATCAGAAGACCGATGTCCTAGGCATGCCAATCTTTTCCCTTGACGGAAAACCAAAGAGGTTTTATGCCATAGCTTTTGTCCGGTCAGGAACAGATGCTTACCTCCGGCCGTAAAACGGTTTTCGCCTTCGCCCACCCTGATCTCTCCGGTCATCTCGATGACGGATCAGTGATACAAAAAGGCAAAGCAGTCCGAATGACTGTTCATTTAGGGCACATAGAGGCGAGTGCTGCCATACAGGCGGGTCGGTAGACGCCTAGCTCGTGTGAGGCGCATTGTTGTCGACTTGAGGCGCACAGTGGTGCGAGTAACCAGAGAGGTGAGTTTTTATCTGTGTGAGACGCATGGGTTGGGTGGCGGGGTCTTCGTCGAACTCAAATAGGGACTCACTTCGTCCAGTATCAATTGGCCTTTACTCTTGCGCCCGTTTCGGCTAAATTAGAAGCCAATGTGCGGGATATGCGGAATTCTTTCCTGGCAAGGGCTGGCCCCAGAAGCCCGAGATGTCACCAAAAAAATGTGCGCAGCCATGGTCCACCGCGGCCCGGACGATGAGGGCTACTATTTTGGCAAGACTGTCGCTCTCGGAATGCGGAGGCTGAGCATCATCGACCTCATCACGGGCCATCAACCTATGACCAACGAGGACGAATCGGTCTGGGTGGTATTCAACGGCGAGATCTACAATTTCCCGGAACTGCGGGCGCAACTTCTGAACAAAGGTCACCGTTTCGCCACCCGGTCGGACACGGAAGTCATCGTCCATCTCTATGAAGAGGAGGGAGAGGATTTTGTCCAACATCTGAACGGAATGTTTGCCATCGCTCTCTGGGACACAAAGCGGGGTGCCCTCATCCTCGTCCGGGATCGAATCGGCATAAAACCCTTGCATTTTTTGAATTCACCCCAAGGAGTTGTTTTTTCATCCGAAATCAAATCCATTCTCCAGACAGACTATCAGCGGGAAATTGACTATGAATCTCTGTCAAGGTTTTTTACCTTCGAATACATCCCGGCTCCGGCCACGATCTTCAAAGGAATCCAAAAGCTCCTTCCTGGTCATATGCTCGTCGCCCGAGATGGAAACCTCACTATCCGACCTTATTGGGACATTCATTATTCCGACATGTCTTCACCACCGATGGATGAACATTCCTGTTTGGATGGGCTTTATCAACGGCTGAAGCGCTCGGTCAAAAGACGTCTGATCAGCGATGTTCCTCTGGGGGTTTTCCTCAGCGGCGGAATAGATTCGAGTTCTATCACGGCTCTCATGAGCGAGGTGGCAGACGCCAAAATCAAGACATTCGCCATAGGCTTCAAGGAAGAAAGCTTCAATGAGCTTGAATATGCCAGGATTGTCGCCGAGCGTTTCCAGACGGAACATCAGGAATTTGTCGTGGAGTCAAACTTGGTCAAAGAACTCGTTCCGACATTGATCAAGTACCTCGATGAGCCCCTCGCCGATGCTTCGATCATTCCCACCTTCATCATCTCCAAACTGGCCAGACAATTTGTTACGGTCGCTCTGGCCGGTGAGGGCGGTGACGAGCTTTTCGCCGGCTATGATACCTACAAAGCCTATCAGGTCGCCCGGATGTACAGGAAAGTGCCCCGTATTGTGCGCGATAGCCTGATCAAAAAAATTGTTCATCTTCTTCCAGCCTCGAAAAAGAGGTTGAGTTTCGAGTTTAAGGCCAAAAAATTCATTTCCGGCATCGATTATCCACCGGAGATCGCCAATATCGTCTGGTGGGGAGCCTATAATCCGCAGGAAAAAGCCAATCTGTTTTCGGAAAGCTTCGCAGCCAAATTAAATGAGGACGTATTTGCGCCTGTTGCGTTCCACTGCGCGAACACCCAGGCTGTAGACACGGTTGACCGGCTGGGATATCTTGATCTGAAGCTCTATCTGCAAGATGACCTGCTCGTCAAATCAGACAGAATGAGTATGGCCAATTCATTGGAGATCAGAGTTCCTTTTCTGGACCACACTTTTGTCAATTTTGCCACAACCATACCCAGCTCGCTGAAGCTCAAGGGATTGCGCACCAAGCACATCCTGAGAAAGGCCATGCATGGAATTCTCCCTCCAGAAATTTTGTCACGGAAAAAAATCGGCTTTGATATCCCGTTAGGAGTATGGATTCGGAACGAACTCAGGGAATTCGTCATGGATATCCTCTCTCCAGACAGCATGAAACGGCACGGTTATTTCAATCACGGCCACATCGACACGTTGCTCAAAGAACATTTTCAGGGTGCGCATAACCATCGGCAGTTGCTTTGGCCCCTGATCATCTTCCAGTTCTGGTACAGCCACTATATGGAGTGACGCACTTCGCATCAAATGGATGATAAATTTGACATGACTCAGCCTCGAACGATTGATACCAAAGACATCTTTTCCTTGTACAGCAAATCCAGCCTCATGACAAAACTCTACCTGCGAATCAAGCTGAAGATCTGCCCCCTGGTTCAGTTGGAGACCCTATTCCCCAAGGAAGGCAAAATCGTCGATTTGGGCTGTGGCAACGGGCTTTTCTCCAACATTCTCGGCATCGGCTCCTATCGAAGGAACATCGTCGGCGCTGATCTGGATGAGAAGAAAATCGTCCTGGCTGAACGGACAAAAGGACCCCCGGCCTACATCAAATATCTTGTGGGTGATATCGTCACCATGGATTATCCTCGAGCTGATGTGTTCAGCCTTGTCGACGTCCTCTATCTGATTCCCTACAAGGCACAGGAAGCTATCCTCAGGAAATGTGCAGAAGCTCTTGCGCCACAAGGAATCCTCATCCTAAAAGATATGGACACCCGACCGAGATGGAAGTACATCTGGAACTACTGGCAGGAAACTCTGGCCGTGAAGGTCATCGGCTTCACACTGGGGGAACGGTTCTATTTTCGCAGCAGGGTCAATTTCCAAAGACTCCTTAAAAGCCTGGGATTTGGGGTGAAGACAGTGAGAATGGATAGAGGATATTGGTACCCACATGTCGCCTATGTGTGTACCCGGAGTGATATTTCCGAGACTGGTGATGATGATCAGTGACTCAGCCATTTTATGTTCATTTTAGCGGTCTCTCCTCATCTCTTATGGTACACTTTTGGCTTTCTTCTATGCACGAGCCTTGATACAGAGCCAATTTTTCTCACCTGGAAAAATGGGCATAGCTCAGGCTTTCCCCATCTGATTGCGATTTACGTCCTCAATCGCAATTCTGGAAATGCAACCTGGCATAGCCTTGGAGTTGTGTTTGCGGACGATTTGTGGCATAAATAAGAATCAAATCGTATCCGGAGGAACATTCCATTGCTCAAGCCAGATTGTCTGTATTTCAGGGGTGACAAGCCCTGCACGTATAAGAGATTGTGCGAGGGCTGCCCCCACTACCAGCCATTTCCAAAGAGAATCCTGATCATTAAATGCCGCGCCCAGGGCGATGTGCTGCGGACCACAGCCCTCCTTCCAGGCATAAAAAGAAAACACCCCCAGAGTCATATCACCTGGCTGGTTGATGGGGAAAGCCTGGATCTTCTCGATAATAATCCCCTCATTGATCGCGTTTTGGGTTACAGCTTTGAAGACATCCTCACTCTCCTGGTGGAACAATTTGACGTCCTGATTTCTCTGGATAAAGAACCCCCCTCGACTTCTCTGGCAACCATGGTCAAAAGCGCAAACAAATTCGGATTCGGTATGAATGACTGTGGCAATCTCATCCCCTTCAACAAAGAGGCGGAATACGCGTATCAACTTGGAGTGGACGATGACTTGAAATTCATCCAGAACAGGATGACCTATCAAGAAATCATCTACCAAACCGCGGACATCGAATACCAGAGAGACGGCTACCTTTTCCAGCTGGAGGAAATCCACAAAGAGACAGCCTCTCGATTCTTCCAGGAAAAGACCATCGATAGGACCCGGCCAGCCATCGGCCTCAACACGGGGTCGGGAGTCAAATTCGAAACCAAACAATGGCCGCCGGAAAACTACCTCCGGCTCATCGCTTTGATAGATGACAAACTCAAGGCCAACACCTTTCTCTTGGGAGGAAAAAGAGAGACAGAGCTGAATCGTCATCTGGAAACAGCGTCCCAATCCGTGGTGTTCAACACGGGCAACGACAACTCCCTCCTGGAATTCGCGGGCTTTCTGTCTATGATGGATATCGTTGTCAGTTCAGACACACTGGGCATGCACCTGGCTCTTGCCCAGGGAAAAAAGGTCGTGGCTCTCTTCGGACCCACCTGTCCGCAGGAAATCGACCTCTTCGGGCAGGGGACAAAGCTCTTCGCAGGAGTCGACTGTTCGCCCTGCTACAAGCAGACCTGCCCGGACATGACGTGCATGGATAATATCACTCCCGAACAGGTTTTCGATGAAATCAAGAAACTGATCTAATCCTCAATGGCAATGAACAAAAAAGTGGTGGTGATGATACCGACGTACAACGAAAAGGAGAATATTGCCGATCTCATCCAGGAGATTTTGGCCTTAGAGCTCGATATGAATATATCCATAGTTGTCGCCGATGACAACTCGCCCGATGGTACGGGTGAGATCGCGCAACATATGGCATCGAAGGATGAGAGGATCCAACCAGTCATAAGGATGAAAAGGAGAGGTCGCGGCACAGGCGGGATAGACGGATTCAAGGAAGCCCTCAAACATGATCCGGACTATATCATCGAGATGGACGGCGATTTCTCGCATCAGCCAAAGCACATTCCCGATCTCCTGGCAAAAGCGGATGAGTACGATCTCGTCATAGGCTCCCGGTTTGTCAAAGGGGGCAAAGATCAGGACCGGAATCTCATCAGGAGATTGATCACCTTCTTAGCCAGGAACTTTATCAGACATCAATTCCATATACCGGTCCGGGATGTCTCCTCTGGCTTCCGATGTTTCAAACGCAAAGTCCTGGAGTCTGTGGACCTGGACGATTGTATTTCCGTGAATCCGTCTATCGTCTTGGAGATTCTTTATAAAGCACATCTTCTAGGCTTCACCATCACAGAGGTGCCCATCGAATTCATCGACAGGACCAGGGGTAAGACAAAATTGAACGTTGTGATTCTTTTGGACACGCTGCTCATGGCGCTTCTCTTCAAAAAACGATACACAGAAGCCACCGTGAAACGTCCTTCATGATGGGAATCACACCCCAATGGAACCGGTCACCCACGTTGCCCACAAGGAGACCGATGAAACACAGTAAAACGAAGGCACTGGGGCAGCACTTTCTGAGGGATAGATCTGTCCTTCAACGGATACTCAAAGTTGTATCCCCTGATAAGGAAGATCTCATCATCGAGATCGGAGCGGGAAAAGGTGTGTTGACCTTTCCCCTGGCTGCGGCCGCGGACCGCGTGATCGCCGTTGAAAGAGACACCTCACTCATCTCAGAATTGAAAGCCAAAGGCCGTACCAACCTTCGCATCCTGGAGGCTGACGTCTTGACTATCCGGTTCACCGACATCGTCACGAGCGAAATGAAGCCAAGAAGGAAAGTCAAAGTGGTGGGGAATTTGCCCTATGTGATCTCCTCTCAAATTCTCATCAAAATCTTGGAGGAAAAGGAGGTCGTGGACAGGTGTGTGTTTTTGCTCCAAAAAGAAGTCGCCGAACGCATCACCGCCCAACCGGGCACCAAATCCTATTCACCGCTTTCGATACGTTTCCAGAATGCTTTTAAGGTCCAGCTTTGCTTCATCGTCAAGCCAGAGTCCTTTTCTCCTCCTCCCAAAGTCAAATCCGCCCTCGTGTCCTTCGCAAAAAGGGACCAACCCCTTCATCTTCTTTCCGATGAGCCGTCATTCAGCCAATTTCTGAAACTGGCCTTCCGTCACAGGCGCAAGACCTTGTTCAACAATCTTCTTATGGCCGGGTACCCGCGAGATCTGCTCGAAACGACAATCCGAGAGCTGAGGATAGATCAAAATGCCCGCCCGGAACAGCTCTCACTCACGGATCATGTGAGCGTATTCAATTTCGTGATGGAAAATGGGATAATAGAAGACCGAGAATCATGAACAAGCGTCAATACCTCCATCGTCTAATACAGGCTTATCGAAGCTACAGAACCAGGAAGACACATCTGGATTATCTGCCCTTTCGCCTGTGGATCGAACCGACCGATCATTGCAACCTGCGCTGCGTGATGTGCCCCAACAAAGATTTGCCCAAAGAAAAAAAAGGCTATATGGACCTGGCCCTGTTCCAGAAAATCATCGATGAGGCCGCCTCATCCGTCTTCGATGTCCACCTGCTTCACCGGGGAGAATCCCTGCTGCATCCCCGCTTTTTCGATATGGCCGACTATGCCCGCGAAAAGAGTGTCCGCGCCAAGCTGCACACAAATGGCACCGTTCTCGATGAAAAAAAAGCCCGCCGCCTTTTAGATTCCGGCCTCGATCAAATTTCATTCTCCTTTGACGGTTACGACAAAGAGACCTATGAACGCATTCGGATAGGCGGCGATTTTGAGAAAACGGTCCAAAATATTGTCCGCTTTTTGGAAATCAAAAAAGAGCTAAGGAGCAAAAAACCCTACACCATCCTGGAGCTCATCAACTTTCCCGATTCCCGGATCAAGTCCGATTCTGAGAGTCAAAAAGCCTTTCTGACCCGCTTCAAGGCATTGCCCCTGGATAAACTCGTCATCAAAGAATACCACAACTGGGCAGGCGAAACGGGCAAGGTCCAAAAGCGCAAACAGTACTCCCCCTGCACTTTTCTCTGGAATGCCCTGGTTATATTCTGGGATGGGTCGGTCCTTCCCTGCAGCCAAGATTTCTTCGGCTACTATATACTCGGGAATGTCAAGGATACCTCACTATCTGAGATCTGGAACAACGACAAAATGACCCATCTTCGCCAACAGCATATCGAGGGAACTATCGACGAGTTCGAGACCTGTCGTGAATGCGATCGGGTCTGGAGAGATAAATTCCTAGGTGTGCCCAAAGAATACCTGTGGAAATTCCTCTTCCGCAAAATGACTTGACGGAGCCAAGCTCACGCTCAGGAAATTGGGCTATTCCCAGTCGGGGAACCCATCACGGCCCGGACTCTTAAACCGGATGATGGTCCGGAATATCGTTTTCTTCGCAGCAGAAGACAGACAGGAGCAAAGTCGAGCAGATCCATGTCCGTTTTTTGATGAGATGTGTCTTTTGAGCAATCCGCTATTTTTTGTCTTCAATGTAGCCCAAGGCACGGAATTCTTCCAGTTGTTTTTCATCCAGTTTTTTGTTCCGTTTCAACTGTTTGACTTGGGTCTCGTCTTCATAACTGGGAATTGTCCTGACGGGTCTCCTCTTCAGCAGTTTCCCGTCCAGAAGTTCTGTCAGAACCTTGCCATCCATGTCTTTCCCGACCGGCATTTCGAACAGATAGAGCAAGGTGGGAAGGATATCGTAGATGCATGCGTCCTTGATGAGGTGGTTCCTTTTGATATGAGGGCCCTTGATCAGGATGATGCCGTGGGGGATCTCGGGCAATTTCACATGTCCGTAGCCACCCTTATTATAGCCAAATCCATGATCTGAAACAACGATGACGGTTGTCTGATCATCGATCATTTCAAGGAAATTTCCAATGATTCTATCCGTGTATTCGTAAAAGGGCTTCATGACCCGGCTGAAGTCCCTATCGATCAGCGCCAAAGTCTCTCTGGAAATTTTCCCTTGCTTTTCTTCTTCGACTCCTTTGGCCAGCAGTTCCTCGTCTATGTAAGCACAGGCAAAATGTGACACCGTATCGATCAGCCTAAAATAGGTGGCATAGACATCCACCGGAGCTCTCTTATACAGGTAGTAGGACACAGCCTCGATCGTTTTGTCCTGGAAGACAAAATTTTTGTAAAAAGGAGCTAAATTGGATTTCTGCCTCGCGTCGTCCTTGGGTCTCTTGAACAGAGGCAGATTTTCCTCTTCCAAAATGGGGCGGAAATCACGGGTTTTCAGGGTAGCAAATTCCAGTTTCTTTTTCAGCATCTCGGGATAAGTGACGGAAACTTCGGTAAAATCTCTGCGGCCCAGATGCCGGAATTCTTCGGAAACCATGTATCCGTTGACCTCTTCAGGAGGGTAAGTGATAAACCAATTGATAACACCGACTTTCCATCCCATATCGCCCAGGATATTCCAGAAGGCTTTGGCTCTTCGCTCGCTCTGCCGGTAGGGCACTTCGATGTTGTTTCTGTCGAGGTAACTCCAATCCAGGACGCCGTGTTTGACCATTGTTTTCCCGGTAGCGATGGACGTCCATACCACGGAGGATTTGACCGGTCTGGCCGTTTTAAAAACTCCGTAGCTCCCGGTTTCCATCAAATGTCGAATATTGGGAAGGGATCCATCCTCAAGGAGAGGATCTATCAGATTCCAGCCCGCTCCATCCACACCGATGATGACGACCTTCGGTGAAGTTTCCAGCCCTGATTTCTGGCCATGAAAGACAGCGAAATAGAGTATCAGGCCGAAGCCGACAACAAGAATAAACAGGATGGGCCAGATCTTTTTTCTCATAGCTCTACTATAGAAAACACACCTTATTTTGTCAATTGAACCCTGGCTTGCGCATGATGTCTCCTTGAATCGGATGTGGAGAATTACTTAACACCCGTTTCACAGACGCGTGGCACTCAGAAGGGCAAAAACATAAGCGGCCACTCCAGCAAGAAAGGCCGCGTTTAATCCCCAATTCAAACTGACAAATAAACAAAAAACGGAACCGAAAACAGAAAAAATGGAGTTAACCCCCCAAGCCAAAGGTATGAGATTTTCCATTTCCAATTTCCTCAACCTGACAATTCCTGAAGGAAACGGCATTCCCATGAAAATTGCCAGGGGCGCAAGCACGATAATCGAAACAGCAATCCGCGAAACCCGATTCAAAGGCATGAGCATATTCAAGAAAAAATTCAACCCAAAAATCAAAAACAAAGCGATACAAATCAGGATGAAAACAGAGATCACCACTGATTTCCTGGTCACATTCCTTTTGCGAACGAGATAACTCCCCAATCCCGAGAAGGTCAAAATTGTGAACAATGTGACGGCAAGGGCATATATGGGCCCCCCAAGAAAGTAATTGAGCTTCTGAATCAAGACTATCTCGATTAATATAAATCCTAATCCAATGGCCGCATAATAAGCCAGAGGCAACTGCCATCGTTTCTTTGTCGGCGACCTGTTGAAAAGGAGGGGAACCCCGATAAAGATAAGTCCTAAAACAGTGATCTGAATCAAGCTAAAAATCACAATCTTTAATCCGATGGGCATCAATGCCCATTTGTCTTTTTTTATATTAAAGATATGACGCCATTTGTAGTATTGGAAAAAGAAAGGGGAATTATCAGTCGCCGGTTCTATCCTGTAAGGGTAACTTTTTATGAATTCATCCTCGTGCTCATAGGAGGTTCTCAAGTATTCATCGATAGCATTGCTCATTTTTTCATCGGGGATATAAAAAAAGTCGAACTCCATTTTGCTTGCCCACTTCTTTATTTTCTCCAATTCATCATCCCGAAAGGGAGTTTTTTTGAGCAATGTGTTCGTCCACCTATTCCCTTTTAAAATCAGGAAATGCCTCCACGGATTAGCGATCCCCGATTTTCTCAAAGCTTCTTTCATCGTGACGACCAGTTTCAGCGTTTCACGAGGAGGATTGAAATAAATTCGTGTTGTGGTGATAACTCCGTTTTGCGTTAAATGGTTCAGCATCGAGATAACTGACTCTACGGTGAATATGTAGCTTTCCTGCATAGCGTAAGCACCGGATGAAAGCGCAGGATATGAGTCCAAGCCGCTTGTGCCAATCACATCCACTTTCCCTTTCCAGCGGCTTAAAAAATGCCTCCCTTCCCAGGGGATTAAGATGCATCTGTCAATCAATTTTCCGGAATATTGATAATATTTCTTTTCCAGAATTTTCACTTTCTCCGGATTCAACTCGATCCCCATAACGTTTTTCACTCCATGATACAAAGCAACAAGAAGATCAATCCCCCCACCAAATCCGATTACGGCGGCAGATGTGTACGGTTGGATATAATAAGGGGCAGATATCAAATAACCTGAAAGGAATTCATACTCCTTGATATCCTTATCGATTTTGAGAATTCCGGAAGACATGATCCCATCTTTAAAAAGATATCTCAATTTACATCTTTGCTCGCTGAAAACTGGACTGACTTCCCCTCCATATCCCCAAATTTTGCTATCAATGCTTCTTGTTACATCAAGCCGTTCAATGATATTCCACTTTGAATACTCGACGACTTTTTGTTTGCTCCAGGGCTTCACCCATTTAAACAAGGATTTCCCGGTTGGAACATGGACAAGAATTTCATTTTTTGATTCAATCTTGTAGGAAAAAAACAGAAACAAAAGAAGAAAGGCGAGCGAAGCAACTCTGATTGTCTTTTTAAAGAATGAGACCAAGGCCATAAATGCTAGGCCAATTATTGCAATCAAATGGAGAATCAACGGCGCAGGGAAAATCATCAATAGAAAAACCGAGCTCAAGCTGCCAAGTCCCGCACCGATCATATCGGTGAAATAGAGAGTATTCGCCTTTTCAGGATAAAGAGTGAAAAGGGAACTGATTATCGATCCGGCAAAATAAAAAGGGAATCCCATTAAGAGATAGAGAAAAACGAGAGAGATCTGATTTGTCCAATCGGCATCCCAGGAAAGAGGATAAAATCTTATTTTTATTACCAAATAAAAAACAATAACAATTGAAATAAGGAAAAACAGAAGGTTCCTCTCGATCAAAGAGAGGTCCAGATTATCCTTCCTGGACTTATATGTGATATGTGCTCCCGCTGCACCAAAACCCAACATGGCGATGCTTATAATCATTGAAGAAAAATGATAATAGGAGAGAACTGAAAATATTTTGGCAAAGATAATTTCGAGAGTAAGGACCGAAAAAGAAGTTAAAAAGAGGGAAAAAAATATCACGAAAAATTTCTCTCGCTTTATTTGCACTTTTTGGCTCTTAAAATGGAGTCAATGTTTTCAGTCAAAATTTTATACCACTGTGAATTTCAATAGTCAAGAAGACCGAAAAAACGTGAAGAAGTGTCTGTTTGGCAGGTATCTCCTGATAATCTATCAATATCAGACTTGAGATAGATTCATTGCGCCTGCATCCATCCAAACACAAGCTCCTCCCTTCTTCCCATTCACAAAATCTGTGACACAGAATCAGTACCAGGAGGGAAAGACATCCCTGCCGGGGCTGTCGAAAAGGGGGATAATTTCTTTTGTCTTGACATCCACTAAGAAAAGAGCCCAGTTCCCCCTGTCTATACGATGTTCCAGAGAAGAGCTGAAGACGATATAGTCCTGGGCGGAGGACCAGGATGGGAAATAATCGGATGTGTCATCTCTTGCGGTCAGTCTCAACTTGTTCGACCCGTCCGGATCCATAAGCCAGATGTCTCCTTTGCCATCAGCACTTGCCGAGACATACGCGATCTTCATCCCGTCTCGAGAGAAATGAGGCCGACAAGCCTTCCCCCCCTCGGTGAGAACCTTGAGCACCCGAGTGTCCATATCATACAAAAAAACATCCCATCCAATCGTTTTTTTTCCCGTAAAAGCCAGCAGTGGAGAGGTGGGAGAGAAATTCGGAAGAGAACTCTGCCCTTTATATTCAGGCAGAGCCTTTCTCTTTCTCAGCGAGTCCAAATCAACCTCCCAGAGGGCAAATCTTTTTCTCAGACCTCTTTTTTCTTTTATCGTGTAGCTAATTTTTTTTCCGTCAGGAAACCAGGCATGCTCACCTTCATCCTTGGGGGCTGAAGTTATCCGCCTCACATTGGATCCGTCTTTGTCCATGATGAAAACATCATAATTTCCCTTGGGATTCGCCGAAAAGGCAATTTGTTCCCCATCAGGCGACCACTTCGGGTATTCATCATCCCAATCATTATCGGTAAGTTTTTTAAGCCCTTTTTTTGTCAGCACATAGATCTCTCTGTCTCCATCCATATCCGACTGGAAGACAATCCTGCCACTGAATGAATACTTCGGTTTGAGCTGATTTAAATCAGAGAGCTTAGCCCTCGGGTTGTCGCTTGTTTCGGAACAATTGATAAAAAGCAGAATCGACAAAACTGCAAACATCAATCTCTTCATATTGACACATGAAATGGTCATAGTGACTCCTGTTTATTTCTCAATGTATCCTAAGGCCCGAAATTTCTCCAACACCTTTTCGTCTATCTTTTTATTCCTGATCACCTTTGTTTCATGCGATTCATTTTCATAGCTCTCGATGTACCGGACCGGCCTTTTTTGCAGCAATTTTTCATCCAGAGCCTCTGTAATCACCTTTCCGTCCATGTCCTTTGCGACAGGCATGCCAAACAGATAGAGGACAGTGGGAACAATATCATAAATATGTGCATCTTGAATAGAATACCCACTCTTTATATTCGGCCCTTTCATCACAATGATTCCATGAGGAATTTCGGGCAAATTCGTGTGGCCGTACCCCCCTTTATTAAATCCGAATCCATGATCGGAAACGACGATCAGGTTCGTTTTTGAGTCGATCATTTCCAGAAATCGGCCCAAAATCCTATCAGAATAGGCGTAAATCGGTTTCATGATCTCACTGTAAGCCCTGTCAATCCGGTCTAAGGTTTCCGGAGAAACGGCTCCCCTTTTTTCTTCATCCATACCCATTTGCAGCAAAGACGCATCCATATAGCCACAGGCAAAATGACTCACCACATCAATCAGGCGAAAATAGGCGGCAAAGATATCAACGGGATCTCGTTGAAACATATAGAGGCTGGCCAGCTCAACAATTTTTTCCTGGACCACAAAATTTGCGTAATGTGAGACCAGTTTTGAATTCCCCCCACCGAGCGCCTTTTTATTGCTGAAATCAGGGAGATGCTCCTCTTCACGGATATTAGGAAAATCATTTCTCGTTCTGCGTGTGAATTGCAGCTTCTTCTGAAGGAGCTGGGGACAGGTGGTCGCGGTTTGGGAGGTGTCTCTTCTCGCCAGATGCCGAAATTCTTCAGAGATCATGTACCCGTTCACCTCCTCCGGAGGATGAGTGACGAACCAGTTGACGATCCCCACTTTCCATCCTGAGTTCCCTAATATATTCCAAAAGGCTTTTACTCTCCTTTCGCTCTGGCGGTAGGGAACCCGGACGTTATTTTTGTCGATGAAGGTCCAGTCGGCAATACCGTGCTTTGCCATGGATTTTCCCGTGGCAATCGAGGTCCATATCACTGAGGACATGACGGGTCTTTCTGTCCGCAAAAGACCATGACTGCCTTTTTTCATGAGAGTGTTTAGGTTAGGCAACTCACCCTTGTCGAGGAGAGGCTGGATCAGATTCCAGCCAGCGCCATCCAATCCAATTATGACCACATGGGGAGATTTAAACTTTGAATCTTCGCTTTTGGGGAGCACCAAAAAAAAGATTACACAAAAGGTGATAAAGGCAGCGATAATTAGGGAGATAAAAACTCTTCGCACCATTAACAGACTATAGGGAAAAAACCCGTTTGTGTCAATGCAAGGACGGAATCATCTTGCTCCTAACAAAATTTAACCCAGCGGGAACAACGTGGATGATATTTCGCTCTTTCGTTCGTGACCGATTGTCACGGATAACTTTAACAGATCAAGCCTCTCCCGGCGCTATGAAATTTCTTTTTTCTTGTGTATAATACGGTGTCAACTCAATGAGAGAGGAGATGCTATGAAGAAAAAGTGGCTGCTGTATTGTCTCTGTCTATTGTTTGTATTTGCAACAACCATGAGTATCAACGGCAACAAATATCTCCTGGCGGATCAGGAACAATCTCAGTCCGATCAGTCGGGATGGACCAAGCGCGTGGATATTTCCAAATCCAGTCGTGTATGCGCATTTCCCAAAGTTACTGGCGATGCGCTCGGAAATGCACACGCCATTTGGAATGCAGCATCGGGCGGAAGAGGTATTTACTACACGACGAATAAAAACGGAGAATGGGGAACGCCAGAATTCATCACCCCAGGGGGCGTGAGGGTAAAAGAAGGGCCCTGGCCTGAAATCGCGCTGGATACAAAAGGAAATGTGTGCGTTGTTTACACTGCAGTAACCGATGGTAATTATGAAATCGTCTACACACGCAAGAGAGGAAATAGTTGGGACAAACACGAAAATGTATCTGCCACCCCAAGAGCGGGTTCTGTCTCATCGTCCATACTGATTGACCCCAGGAATAACGATTACTTCATCCATTGGCAAGATGATATCGACAGACCCACCGACAATGCATCTTACTGGAGAACCTATGTCAGGTATAAGGACGGCGGTGAAGGGAAATGGCGCGGAGCAGGTGCCATAGGGGATGCCGCAGGACGCGACTACGGTCCAGAAGCGGCCATGAATAGCCAAGGCACAATGTATGCTGTTTGGGGCAGTCGGAGGGGAGGAATATCTCACGTTAACTTTGTGCAAAGCAAGACACCCAAGGTAAATTCGAGCTGGACCAAACCCCTTGACATATCTGGGTTCAGTGGAGTTAAGTGGGCCGAGCCACAGATTGCCTGCGATAATAACGGAAATGTCTACGTGGTTTGGCAACAAGACAAGGGTGGGAATCGCGAAATCTTTTTCAGAAAGAGAGTGAACGGAACCTGGCATGATATTGAAAATGTAAGCCAAACCGAAGGCCCGTCCGAATTCCCCACAGTCGCAGCCGATAGAGAAACAGGAAAAATCTATGTCGCCTGGCATGACAGAACGCCGAACAATTGGGAAATTTATCTCAGAGAGTTCGAGGGAGGGAAATGGGGCGAAATTCAGAACATGTCAAATACAGGGCCTACGTCAGCTCGCCCTGATCTCTACTGTGATTCAGGAGGAGGCATCCATCTTGTTTATTTGGAGAATGAAGGAGAAACTTGGAATGTCTTTTACCGAAAGAAAGAAGGAACATACAATTTTCCGATTTATCCTCCCCTGAATGTTCAAGTCGATACAGTACTGGATGACACGGACGCTTCAACTCCTACAAAAACAAACACCATAACCTGGGACGAAAACCCAGAAAATGCGCTCCATTCTGAGATAACATACTTACTCTATCGCAAAGAACACGGGCAGAACGACAACCAATACGAAGAAATCGCGACGTTTTCGGGAGACACATACAGTTATGAAGACGAGAATCTTCCCACCTCCACAAAGTACTGGTACCGCTTGAAATCACTCTCTCAGTGGGACGAAGTCAGCGAAGACTATTCCAACACGGCGACAGAAAACTGGATCTGGCCCGTGCTCGCGGTTTCTCTCAAAACAGAGATAAACGAATTTTTGTTCTTCAAGGAAAAAATCAACACTGTTTCCTGGACGGCAAACCCCTTGAACGATGCCGTCACAATCGATAAATACGACCTTTACCGGAAAGAAGAGTCAGATCCGGACTCAGATTTTGCTCTCCTCGCATCCGTAGAGGGGAATGTCCTTCAATACGTCGACCAAAAATTACCTCTTGATGAACAATTTACCTATTTTGTCATAGTTGTGGATATTGACGGGAACGAGAGCCTTTCTTCCCAGCCTATAAGCGAGAATTAAAGAAACAGTCTCACATTCAGAGACCGGATCTTGCTCCTCTAAACTGAAATTCTCTCTGCGCTAATCAATAGAGGGCCGGATGATCTCGACCACTTCAGGACCCCCAGCTTGATCCGCATACTGTGGATCAAAATAGTATTCATATCCAACGAATACCCGGAAGTCTTCCGGTAGAGAAGCCATACGCACGGATTTCTTGGCAATGGCTTTTCTTTTTCCATCGACAGAACCCAGTTTCCCGTTGAAAACGGTCATGAGTCTCTTTTCGCTCCCATCCGGATCTGTGATCTGAACGAATGGATTGAGAACAAAATCGTCACCCGACCGGAATTCTCCTCCAAAGACGGTGCTGGATATTGTCCAGGCAGCTGAAATCTTAGAAAATGTCACGACTTGAAAATAATCATCACCTCTCGTATCAGGAAAGGCGGTGTACAAAAATAAAAATTCAAGGTGTTTCTTCTTGAAGAGAGACTTGCTCTCTATTCGATCCGTAAGGAGGAACTCCTTGCGCAAAGTCTGTGGTTTATCAGAAAAGACTTTCTCTCCCAAAAGATCGTACTCGTATCCTATATAAATTTGATTTTCATCGGATAAGGGAAAAGTTTCCGGTGACGCGGTTGAAGAGGCGCTTTCCGACTGGTTTATTTTCCCGTCATGGACAATCACTCGAAGTATTTCCTTTCCCCCGGCGTCGATGATTCGGACGTAGGGATTTTTCACATGTTCATCCGCATCGATGTAACCACAGTATCTTACACTGCTATGAAGCCGCCATTTTCCGTTCTCTGTCTTTACCAAGTCTATTTTCTGTGCATACTGGGCAAAGTTACCCGGAAACCTGTAATTTGGGTATTGGCTCAACCTGTAAATTTTTATGGTCGGATTATGGAGATCAATGAGATGCTCATCCCATCTGGGCTTAAAGGTCCTGATCAAGACAGCATGTTTATCCAAAGAACGGTAAAAACGACTTTGTTTGGGAAACTCATCGGGTGATCTTAAAAATCTGGCAAACATGATGTCACTGACAATGATATATTCGACCTTGTGTTGTGACAACCACTCAAGATTGACATTGCCGAGAGTATGTCTGCGAGTCCAATTGAAATATTCATCCGAAAGAGGAGGACAATACGACTCCATAGCTATACGCGATCCTTTAGGGATGTTGCTCTCCACCCACTCTTTCGCAATTGTCCGCGTGTCTTTATGAATAAGCAAAATATCGAATCTTAGAATCTTGACCACGTTTGGTGCCAGGAGTATAAGGATAATCATTCCGTTCAAGGCTCCACGATAAGCGCTTTGTTCTGCATGTTTGAGGCTGAACTTCTTAAATAGTGAGGATAAACCCTTCAGCCCAACATCAAGAAAATAGGCTGAAATCAAGGCCATGAAGGGAGTCAGTGGAAGAAGATATCTGACAGCCCGTGATTTCCAACTGCCAATGAACACAAAAAGAACCAAGGGAAAAACAATTAAGATCAGTTCTCTTTTCTTGTGACGGAACAAGCCGTAAACCACACCGCCGTAAAACAGGAATTGGATCAATGTGCCGATGTTTTCTTTCAGTCCATGCAGGATATAAAACAACCAGGCTGGTTGCGTCGTTGAAGACCCATAGTGTCCTGCCTGCAAAAGATGGAGTGACTGCCAACGAAAATCTTTCCAGAATCGCGCAAAATCGATAATGGCATAGGGACATCCCGCCAAAAATCCACCAAGAAAGAAGATCACGGACAGGACCAACCCTGGGCTTAAAAAGATACTTTTTATAGGTTTTTTATTATCTAAGATATGAAACAGATGGGCGAGGAATAAGGGAAGAAAGAGCATTTGCCCGCCATACTTCATGGCCGTACCAAGACCGGCTATTAACCCGGCCAGGATATAGAACTTGACATCTCCTTTGGCATAGATCATCCAGATACAAAGAAAAGATAGGGCCAGCAAGAAAACCATGGGAACATCTGGTACCATGTAGTGGGATATCTTATTATGAACGGGTGAAAAAACGAGAAATACAGAGGCTAACAAGCCGACACGCGGACTATACATACGTGACCCTATACAGTAGACGATTAAAATTGTCCCGATGCTCAGGATCACCGTTAAAATCCGGCCGATGATCATAAAAATAGTGGCATCTTGATTGAATGCCGTCCTGAAGTGGTCGATCGATTCAAATTGTCCGGTTGCCTTCCCGATTAAATAATACCCCGCCCATGCTCCAGCCACAAGGTACGTGTGGAGTGAGGGGACATGAAAGAAATGTGGGTTCAGATCTCCGGTGAAATAGTTGATGGAAATTTTTGCAAATCGCGCCTCATCGACATGGTACAGATGAGGGAGTCCAAAAGAAATCCCACACACTCGGGTCACAACAGCAAGAAAGATCACAAATATGAGAAGAGCTCGATACACTTCGTTCTTCTTGAAATCGAAAAACATATTTCTACTATATAAGAAAGATCATGGCTTGAGTCAAGCCATAAGCAACAGGATAAGCGGCAATATTCCGGACAATGAATGAAGCTCTGTGATCTCAAACAGAGTTTATTTCCGCCAACACATCCACCGGAAGCATTTCCAAGCCTGTGATGATAGGATTGACTAATGATCAGCTTGGTGCCCGAAAACACATCAAATTATTGGGATCAGACTTGCTCTCCATTCCCTCCGGGGAAAGGAACCATGCCCGCTTCGGCCTGCAAACGGTTTTCTCAACCACACAACCTGATCACTCAACGCCGCAAGCCTGGTAGATTGTCATCACGGTTTTGGAAATGCTAGAGCAGCCACCAAAGCTTTGACAAAATAAAGATTTAATGCTACCATTCTGGGACCAATTTTTATGAAGACCACAGTCATCATTCCCACCAAAAACGAAGAACTATCCATAGAAAAAATCATCAATAAATGCAAACAATACGCTGACGAGTTGCTTGTCGTGGACGGCCACTCCACCGATAAAACAAGAGAAGTGGCAAAAGCACTGGGTGTACGTGTCATCCTCGATCACGGCAAAGGCAAAGGTGATGGAATTAGAGTGGGCATCCAAGAGGCCAAAGGCGACATCATCGTTTTTATAGATGCAGACGGTTCGCATGATCCGGATGATATTCCAAAAATGATCAAACCCATCCAAGAAGATAAGGCGGATTTAGTGATTGGCTCGCGAGGCAAAGGGGGGAGTGACGAACTCCATGGAGATGTTGAAAAACTTCTTAGAATGATCGGAAGCGATATAATCCTTATCGGAATCAACAAAAGATGGAAAGTCAATTTGACGGACAGCCAGAATGGCTTCCGCGCAATACGAACGGATGTGGCCCGGCAACTGGGACTAAAGGAGAATATCACGACAATCGAACAGGAAATGACGATGAAATGCCTGAAAAAAGGATTCCGGGTCGATGAAGTTCCAACTCACGAATACGAAAGAGAGTTTGGCAGCTCGGTTATCCGACTGAAAAAAGTCTGGTTCAGGTACATCTGGAGCTTTCTCAAATATCTGATGTGAAATTGAACATCATTCTGTTAAATCCTCCCTACCCTTTCAAAGTCATCAGAGAGGGGCGGTGTCAACATGAGGCGGCGATCTGGGATTCCCTCTACCCTCCTTTATCTCTGACTTCTATGGCCTCCTACCTCAGAGACGTGCACAATGTCAAAATTATTGATGCCATCGCTGAGGGAATTGACCTGGCCTCCCTTAAAAAAATATTGGACAGCTTCAATCCGGACCTTGTGATTGCCTCAATCTCAACGCCTACGGCCAACGAGGATCTCGGTGCATTGAATGAGATCAAGAACCATTCGAAAGCCAAAATAGCCGTATTCGGTGTGCATGCCACCTATTTTGCCGACAGTCTCATCAAAGAAGATTACATAGATTATGTCATTCTGAATGACCCAGAACTCCCGGCTGTACAACTTGCGTCAGGAAAGAAAAAAAACTTTGAAGGGCTCGTCTATAAAGAGAATGGCAAGAGTATTCACGCCCCCACCCTAGCACATAAGCTGTCAAGTTTCCGGATACCGGCATGGGATTTGGTGGATCTTCGGAAATACAGGATCCCTATCAAGGGAAAGAAATATGTGTTGTTATCCACAGCTCGCGGTTGCTCCTTCGACTGTTCTTTTTGTGTTGTTCCCTATTACTACGGGAAAAAAATCAGGTTTCGCGAAGTCGCTGAAGTCATAGAAGAACTCAAATCCGTCTCTCAGTATGTGAATGACGTCTTTTTCTACACAGACCTTTTCACGGCCAACAAGAACTATGTCCTCCAGTTATGTTCTCGCATGATAGAGGAATCCTTGAACATCAGCTGGATCTGTAACAGCAGAGTCGATACTTTCGACAGAGAAATGGCCTCCGCGATGAAAAAAGCAGGCTGCTGGATGGTTTCTTTCGGCGTCGAAAGCGGAAGCCAAAAAATCTTAGATCTTTGCGGGAAAAAAATCACTCTCGAGCAGTCCAAAAAGGCCATCCGGATATCGCGAGAGACTGGCTTGATTTCCATAGCTCACTTTGTTCTGGGATTTCCGGGAGAAACAAAAAAAACTGTCGATCAAACACTCAAGTTTTCCAGAGAAATAGACCCGGACTTTGCTGAATTTTATATTGCCACACCTTTTCCCGGGAGCAAGCTGTTCGAAGACTTCAAAGGGGACGCACATCTCAACTGGAACAATATCCGCTACGACTTCGATCCGTATGACTACGACTTTGACCTGAAAAAACTCAGAAGAAAAGCCTATTTCCGGTTTTATCTGCGGCCAAAAAAAATCTATCGCTTCATCAGTCTGTTCAGCATTCAAAAATTACCGGCCATGACCGTCTCTGCGATTCGCTTCCTTCTTTCCTTTATCAAGAAAAAGTAGCCCCTTACTCCTCGATTGGCAAAATAAGGGAACTGACGTCACTTCTGTTGTTTCATCAGCGTAATGGCTGTCTCGGCGGGCACAAATCCTTTTCCCGATACAAAAATGCGTTCTATCCTCTCCCCTTCCTGTCTGAGTTCAAGCTGAATAGAAAGAGAACGCGGAGTCGATGTAAAGGCAATCTCCAGTCCACCCACACCACCGGCTATTTCCGAGACAAAGGAAACCTGATTTTCTGATCGTTCGACCTTTATGTTTTGGCCGTTCTCCGGATAAAGGACGATATCAACCGTGCCGTCCTTCATATTCTCCCCCTCACCGATACGAACAGTTCCAGAGAATTTCTGCCGCCTGGCGCTTCCCCATCTCAGCCGCCAAATATTCTTCTTCTTGAGGAGACAGTATCCATCGAGCACGGGCAGAGATTTCTCCGAAAGAGTCGGATTGGAAAACAACCTGGTCAAAATTTTCTGAACATCGCGATTCCCCCCCCTGATCGCCAAGGCCTTCAAGTACTCTGCCGTCGCCCTTTCGATTTCTTTCTTGAAGTAGTAGACATTTCCTTTTCTGAAGTGAAAATCGAGATTTTCAACCCGATCAAAAATATAAAAGCTGCCGATTTTTCTATCTAAAAAATAGGCAGAGGTGATGTAGTCCAACACCTCAGGCATTTTGGGATACCAAAATTTATACTCCCACTGTCTCAGCACAATGATTTTCGGCTTTCGGGCCTTAATTTGTGATAAAAACGTCCTCCTCCTCTTCGGAAAATACCCGGGAATCCGTCCGTTGTCGAATTCCGTTGCATTCGTCCGCTTCGATAAAAAATACAACGGGCTTTCCCCGAAGCAGAGAATCTGATCGTCATAAGCTGTCTTTGTGTCGAGATATTGAAGAATATGGCTGTAAACCACAGCTTGTCTTGCCGGAGGCAAAATTCCTGACCGGTCTGTCCCTTCAATCTCCTGGTGGAGGCCTCTTTTGAGAGAGATGCCACCGCCGTCATATTGAACCATGGGATGACCGAAGAAACAGTAGTAAACCAAAAACACTTGAATGGAGAGAATGATGATCAGGACTCCGCTGACGGCTAGCATTTTCGCGGGAAAAAAAGGTCCCTTCCTTATCCAGGTTTTTTTCAAACGGAAATAGGCCAAACAGGCCAAGTAAGCCCACAAAATATGAATCAAAGCTCCGCTTTGAGGAGTCCTGAATTCATGAGTCCAGTGGGCAATATGCATGAAAGACAGAACAGCCAAACCCCAGATAGAAAAAAGAGAAAAATTCAATCTTTGCTCTCCCGGGGACTTCTTCAAAAATCGGAAAAACAGGATAAGAGCGAACACGGCAAAAAGTATGAGTGTGAAGTAGGGAAAGGCCAAACCGACTCCTCTATCTTTGATATCGATAGGCCACTTCAAAAATTCAAGTGGAGACTTGAAGACATAGGATTCAATATGGCCCAATTTTACGGTTTGAATTATCCCCTCCCACAATGCTGTGAGGCCGTCTCTCAGCAGGTAAATCAGGATCATCGGAAGGACAGCCAGCAGAACCGAAAAGCCGAGGATCACCCATTTTTTTAAAATTGGCATCAATCCCGTTCGCTTTGAAATCCCCAAAACCAGGATGAGGACAGCTGCTGTTATGAAACTGTAGCCGGCGATATCTTCCCTGAAATAGACAGCAAATCCCACCGACAAGCCCAGGGCGAAAAGCCTGATCTCCTTTTGATTGTTCAGATAGCTCAGAATAAAAATGGTATTGACAAGCAGAATCACCCCGACGAATGCTTTATTCCAAAAGCCGGGAATGAGTAAAAGCAGAGCGGAGGGGATCAAACAAAAAGGCAGTGGCATCAGTCTTCTAGCGACATGATACGCAAGAATGGTCTTAACAATGTGCAAGCCAGCAAACAAAAGCCTTTCTACAGCGATACTCTTGCCAAACACGAAAAACCAAAAAGCGAGCAGATAAAAACGGCCCATTGTGTATTGATGAAAGTCCTTTAAAGGCAATTCGCCGGAAAGAACACGCATGGCTCCGTTTATAAGCAGGCCTTCATCCACATCAATTTTGAAATACTTAAAATACGATAAATAATAAACGAGACTGATTATCACAATGATCACACTGATCAGCAACGGTCTGTATTTCTTGCCTATCATTGATCAAATACTCCTCTCTTTGCCATCAGATCACCGGAAGGGATTATTTTAATGATAGCCATATCTTATTTCAACTGCAGTGACAGAATGGAGGTGTCCGGAAGGAGAGCCCTCACTGGCGCCAGCTCTCTCATTCATTCCGAAGACACTTAACCTCACACAAAAAGGTTAATCCCAAGAGGGGAGAAAATTGCCCCCAAATTTCACCCCCAAAGAGCCTTGACAGGGCTCGTTCAAACATATATTTTGCCTATAGGATCAATCGTATAATGCATGCTAGTGGTATTCAGTCATAGCCGCTCATTTGATTGAAACAGGAGAGGCCTTCATGAACAGAATAAAAGCCAGCCCAAAATTGATTGCTTTCATAACATTACTCATAATTCCCGGATTTTTTTTCGGGATGGCGCTTCTGGATGACTCATCGTCGAGCGAAGAAGAACCCCTGCTTGGCAAAATGGCTCAATCAGACCTTCCCGCTGCCATCAACATTTCAAAGACGGGGTCCAAATCTTCAACGCCGCTTGTCGTGTCCGATTCAGGCGGAAACGCTCATGTCATTTGGTTAGAAGGAACCGGCGGGAAGAGAACTGTCCGCTACAACACGAATAAAAGTGGAGCATGGGGAAGCGGACAGGTTGTTTCACACGACATCAAAATCGGCGGATCCGGCCCATGGCCGGATTTCGCCATAGATTCCGCGAACAGACTGCACTATGTCTTAACGGCGGTATCCTCCTTCCCCAACTATGAAATCTTTTACAAGCACTATGCCGACGGAACCTGGCTCAGCAGCCAGAACATATCGCAAACGGCTGTAATCGGTTCGGGCGGATCAGCCTGTCCGACTATCGGGATAAGTCCGAATAACAATTGTTATGTCGTATGGTACGACGATTTCAATGCTCCGGATCAATGGCACTTGTATTTCACCTGCAAACAAAGCGGAAAATGGAGCAACTCCGTATCCCTTCCGGTTGGAGGCGGAACATATACGCCGGAAATCGATGTCGATGGGAACGGATGGGCTCATCTTATCTGGATCAAACGCAGACGTTCCTCTTCGACTGTTCTCTACTCTAGCAATTCGAATCCCACTGATCCGAACAAATGGACGAATCCTATCACGATTTCGGGACAAACCAACGAAGACTGGTGCGAACCCGATGTGGCCGTTGATGATCAGGGGAACGTGTTTGTCGTTTGGATGCAAAACAACAGTGGAAATCATGAAATCTATTTCAGAAAAAAAAGCGGGGGGAGTTGGGGTTCAATTCAAAACATCTCAAAGACCTCTACGGCATCAAAACTTCCGCGCATCGCCGTGGACAGAAGTACGGGAAACGCCTACGCCGTTTGGCAGGAAAGAGCGGGCGGAAAATGGCAGATCTACATGAATTACTCAGCGGGAGACGCCTGGAGCAGTGCCGGAGCGCTGACCAAAAACTCCTCCGACTCAATAAACCCAGACGTCTACGTGGACAAATCTGGAGAAATCCACGTCGTCTATGCCGACAATGCTGTGGGAGGCTACAATATATGGTATTTAAGCACTTCTGAAGTCGGGGGAGTCCCTGTGGTCCTCTATCCGCCGCTCAATGTGCACCTGAACACTGTTCTCGAAAATGATGGGAACTCGAAAAAAAACATCATTCGTTGGAAGAAAAATCCGGACAACAACAACGAAAGCATAAAAGAATACAAAATATACCGCAAAAAAGCCTCTCAAGGTGTCAGTGCCTACAAGGTCAGGACAAAAGTCAGCAAGGGCACCTTTCGATTCGAAGATACGGGGCTTTCGAAATCCTATAAATACTCTTACGTTTTAACAACAGTCAATAACGACGGCCTGGAAAGCGATTTCTCTAATGAGGCTTCCGAACCTTTGGTCTTTCCCCCGGTCAGCTTAGCCGTCAAATCGAGCCTGGATAGCACGAAAACAAAGAAAAAAAACGTCATTTCGTGGAAGAAAAACTCTCACAATGGCAAGAACGTTGTCAAGAAATACAAAGTCTACCGCAAGGCTGAAAACAGCGGAACATTTGCAGCGGTCTCTACTGTTGAGGGAAGCCAGAGTTCCTATACAGATAATAACCTGTCGACAAAAAAGAAATTTGTGTATCGAGTGACAGCAACGGATAAACACAACCGGGAATGCGAACCTTCACTCTCTACGTTTGAAGACTATGTATTCCCCCCGATTGATCTGAACCTGAAAACGATTTTAAATGAAGGCCTTTTCTTCAGCGAAAAAATGAACCGTCTCAGATGGAAAAAGAGTCCTTTGAATGACCCGGTCAACGTCGTCAAGTATGTCATCTACCGAAAAAAAGCATCTGAAAACAATTCGAGCTTCAAGCCTTATTTTGTAACGGAAGGAAAAGAATTTGAATTTTGGGACCGGAGTTTGCCACAGGATGAGAAATACAGTTATGTCCTCACCGCAGTCTGTCACAACGATGCCGAGAGTAAATTTTCTGGAACAAGGACCGAGAAAGCACAGTGAATTGCTCCCTGATTCGGGGATTTAAAACATTATTTTCCTCAATAGGTCAAAACTAAAGGAAACTCCGACTCCAAATTCAAAGCCTCCGAGATCGATTTCCACGTCTTCTTCTATTGCCGTTACAGATGTTTTCTTCATATAGAGCTTAATGCTCAAGGATTCAAGACTTGGAATTTTGAAAAAGAGGCCCAGTTGAAACTGGGGCCCGGTCGAGGATCCGGATATTTCTATATTTCGTGCTTCCTCTTTATAGTTGCAAATCTCAAAGCCAGCCCCGATAAAGGGGACAATATATCGCGTGTTATAAAGGAACATACCTGAAAATGTCAGCGGGACAAGGGTGAATTTTGTCTCTTCATTAGAAACAGTAGAGCTACCTACACGGGCGAAACGCCTAACGTCAAAAGACAACGCAAAATTCAAATTCCTATGGTTCCATAAAATCCGAGATAATTCGAAACCGTAAATAGCCCCGGACGCTCCGAAGATCATATCGAACTGCTCATCACTGACTGTATACTTGCCGAGGACTACACCCACTCGAGTATTTTTTAATGGAGGATAAGGGGGTTCCTCTTTCTTTGCTTCTTCCTCTCTCTTAATTTTTTCTTTCACTACAGCTGGTTTCACTTCTTCTCTGACTGAAAAAACGATGGCCGCACCAAAGTCTGTCCTCTCTATCCTGAAACCCAGCAGGTCCTTGGTGAGGTCAAAGGTGATCCGGACCGTTTCAGTCCCGACTTCTGCGACATCGATCCCTTCTAAGCCACGAATGTCCGGATCAAAATGAGGAGACACCGAGTACGTATGGACCGGGAAAAAATCCAGGGCCAAGCTTGGAACGGTAGCAAAATCCACAATCTTATAATAAAAATTGCCCTCAATTCCGACATCTACTCTTACCTGCCTGTCGAGTTTTTCCCAATTGATCGATTTCAAATGAGTCTCTTCTACTATTTGCGGTTCTTCGAAGACCTCTTTTTCTGCAGCTATATCTGGTTCCTCTGCTTCTTCTTGTTCGGCTTTCTCGGTTATAGCATCCGGTGGGCTCTGAAAATTGAATTGAATCCCTTTGGCCACTTCAACAATTTCATAAGAGAAGGGCTTGGCCAAAAGATCAAACACGACGCGTGCTGTATGGGGTTGAAAGCGACCAGTTCGAACGGCTTTTATTCCAAAAGCATTTACGGCATAGACTTTCTGAGTTTGAATGGACGCGACAGGGGACATCTCAAGCACGATCCGTGAGGGAGTCTGAAGTTCAAAATGCCGGTACTCAAATTTACCTTCAATCTCGATTGTCACGGTCAGCAGTTGTTCTTTTTTCTCAACATTGATGGTTTTCAACTCAGCATATTCTTGTTGTATGCGGCTCCATCCATCATGAATCAAAGCTGTGATGAGAGCCAAAAAGAGTATGATTAGTCTACGTTTTCTTCTCATTTCCCGGTACCTCCTAGGTATCGTCTTCGACAAAAAAGGAACTCGGTCCTTCAACATCATCTTCTCGAATCAGAAGAATAATGTACCTATAACTGTGCGTGTATTCAATATCGAAATCCAGAAAATAATTGCCATTTTTTATCCGGTTAGGGAATCCGATATAACCGGCTATCCTGGCATCTGAATCACCCAAATCATAGGTTTTCACAAGTTTGAGTTCAGTGTCATTGGCGGTTGAATCCTCTCGATAAATGGCATAGGCCTTGAAAAGGCTAATGTCCGAAATCTTAGGTGAATGCTGCCAACTCACCTGATTGGCTTCATAGACGAAATTCTCGATTTGATCACGAAACCTCTCAGCTTTCACGTTGGACGGGGGGAAGGGGAGATTCTTAATTTCATTAAACCAAGATTCAGCCATCAATGTATAACCTTTAATACTCGGATGAACTTTATCATCAGATATGAGTGAGAGCCACCCTCCATCGCTCTCTGGATAGTTATAAAAGATATCGAATATATCCATCAGGGGGACTTTTTCTTCGGCAGCTAAATTTCTGATTTTATCATTGAGTTCAAAGATTCTATCTCTGAAAAATTTCTTGTGCCACCTTTTGTCATTTCTTGGCATAATGGTGGATAGAACGACAAACACATCACTATCTCGACAGGTTAGAATCATTTCTTTCAGATTAAAAGCTGTCGTATCCATAGAGATATACCTGAACACGACATCGTTCGTGCCCTCCATCAAAAGGAGATACCCCGCCGTATTCTCAGAAAGAACTCCAGGCATTCTGGTCAATCCGTTGGCCGTGATCTCACCGCCCCAGCCGGCATTGATGACTTTTGAGGGGCCATAAGTTTCATAGAGAAGCGACTCCAATCGCGGAACATATCCTAGATGAGGCACATGCAGATAATCAATCCAACCCTCAGTAATGCTGTCACCAAACCCAATATATGTATTCTCTTTCAAGAAGGAACTTGCGGAACTATCGAATTCCTCCACATTTCTCCGAAAAGGTCCTTTCGCTTCAAGTTGGATAAAAGTAAAAGGCGTGGATTTGATCTCCCTTCCCTCTTGCCAGATGACTCCTAATCGATTGTTTTGGGTGCACATTTGAGGGACGATGTCCAGTTTTTGGTTAATCTGTACAATTTCTTTTTCATCACTCCATCTGCTTCCGTATCTGTACGTACAGAAAATCCCAGTTCGATCGCCAACTGGCTTACTCCAGACAATAACAGGTGTTCCCTCAGAAAAAAAAGAGAGAACCGGATAGAAATCAGATTCCAAATTATCCGTCACTTTTTCTTCGGGCGACCATTCCGATCCATTCCATTGGGACCAGTAGATCTCATAATCATGTCCATCGTAAGCCGACCAGATTATCCGCGGCCAACCGTCAGGACCAAGCGCGACAGACGGCAACACATGAGGAATTCTGTCCTCTCTATTCAGCCGGCATTGCGGACTCCAACGGGTTCCCTCAAAAAAACTATAGAATATTTCATCTCGACCTTTATCTCTCCCTGTCCAAAAAACCCAAATCCTCTGGGATGAGTCAACAATTATTTTGGGGCTGTTTGCGTTCGAAGCACAAAGGTGATTCAAGACCCAGCATTTCTGTGTTCTCGTGTTTTTCACACACACATTGACCTTGGACTTAACCATGGATATCCAGGTGATCCACAAATCATTTGCCTGATCGAAATCAAAGTCAGGACACATGTGATATCCACTTTCATGCGCAACTTTTTCTATATCGGCAAGATCATTTTCCCTCAGTTTAGAAATATAAATATCATTCGCTCCGTCGGCTTCTTTCTCCCACGCGATCCACAGATCACCGAACTTATCCCGCTTTATAATCGGAGCATAGGCATTAAGGTCTTGCAGCACACACCCTGTAGAGTATTCCCCACTAATACCATCCTTTACGGCCAAATTGAGCCCCTGATTAGGTTGAATATAAACGATAATCATATCTCCAGAGCTATTCATTGTGAGGTGAGGTGATTCACCCGACACAGTGGCTGTTTCAGCAGCGCTTCTAACATGAAGAAGGAGACATGCGAGGGCAGCGAAAAGAGATATTCCCAGAACTTTAATTATCTTCATTTTAGTAAAATCTTATAACACACGGGTATAACAATTTCAATCTTTTAAAAGTTTCAAAAGTTAGAATGCCTGGAACGGTTAAGGCTGTCGGCAGTGTGATATTTTATGTGTGAAATTGTAAGCACGCAGGAAAAAAGGCCCTTCTCCCAAAATTGGGGATTGACAAAAACCCTATTTGAAAAAGGAGAAAGAGCCACATGAAAATCAATCTCAGAGTAACAGAATTTCTATAAGTGTATGCACGGTGCGACCGGAGAGGCTACATAAAATGGCCCATTCCGAGATCAGGGTATCGGCAGGCCGCTATCTGAATGATTTGATGAAGGCAGAGCTTCAGGTATGCTACAATATTAGAATGAAAGCGGATAGAATAAGAATCCGGAAACAACAACACTATTATAGCTTAACAGCGTTCACTCGATGACAAGACGAAAATTCTACGCAATCAGTCTTCCTATTGCCCTTGTATTTTTATTAATCTTATCATTTTTGCTCATAACCACAAAAAACGGCCGCCGGAGCGCCGATCTCAATGTCATTCTCATTTCCATAGATACACTCAGAGCGGATCACTTGAGTTGCTACGGCTACTCTAAACCAACGACCCCAAATATTGATGATTTCAGTCAAGATGCCGTTTTGTTCAAAAGATGCATCGCCCAATCATCGTCCACGCTGCAATCGCATGCATCCATGTTAACTTCTCTTGTGCCACTTCATCATGGCGCATCCTTTGCAAAAAAAAAGGCTTTGCCCAAAGGGATACAAACCTTAGCGGAACTATTGAAAGAAAAAGGATTCAAAACAGTGTCATTTAATGATGGTGGCCAATTAGCCCCTGCATTTGGCTTAAATCAGGGCTTCGATGTGTACAGAAGCACCAAAAAGAATTTTGATGAATTTACATTCACACACATCGTGACTCAAAGCATAAATTGGATTGAAGAGAATTCGGACAGAAATTTTTTCATGTTCCTTCATACTTACGAAACACACACACCGTATACGCCTCAAGAAAAATATTTAGAGCTTTTTGACCAAAACTATGCCGGCAAACTTCCCGCATACACCTCAGAGGGAATTGCCCAAAAAATAAACAGGGGCGACCTGGCCATAACCGAAGAAGACCGGCAGCACATAGTTCACACTTATGACGCTGAAATAAAATCTATGGATGAAAGTTTTCAAACCCTGATAGATTACTTAAGAAAGAAAAAATTATATGAAAGAACGATAATAATTTTTACATCCGATCATGGAGAAGAGTTTAACGATCATGGAATCATGGCCTCGCATTCTCACACACTCTTCAATGAATTGCTGCATATTCCACTTATCGTCAAGTTTGGAAATTCTAAGTTTGCATCCCGACAGGTGGAAGAACTTGTGCGAAGTATCGATATCATGCCCACCATCCTCGATACGTTAAACACAAAGCAATCCCCATACATGGAAGGCATAAGTTTGATGCCGCTGATTAAAGGACGAAGGCCGAAAATCGATACATACGCCATTTCGGAACGCGATATGGAAATAACGCTGAGGAATGAATGCTGGTCAATCATGAATGAAAGATGGAAGTTATACAACTCGCGCTTGTATGACCTAAAGAGCGATGCCGAGGAAAAAATCGATGTCTCTGATATGCATATGAATATAAAGAAATCTTTAAGAAAACGAGCGATAAGATTCCTACAGGCCAACCGAACTTTTTATACGGACAAGAAAGCCAAGCTTGACAAGAAAGAAAAGGAGCTATTAAAGGCTCTGGGCTATATCAAATAAACCTAATCGACCGGCCGCAGTTCATCCTTGAATAGCGGGTTCTATGAAAGATATCTTGCCCTCTTCCCAATCAAGCTAACATTCAACTCATTCAAAGCGGAAAAATATGCTATAATTAGCCCCTATAATGCAGAAAAAGAAAAAAATACCGGCACTACCCCGGCGATTGAAACGAAAAAGCCGGTCTCTCCTGTCAGAAACACTCGGTGTTTTAGCTATCCTGATTGCATTGTTCCTCCTAATCAGCTTAATCAGTTACAACTCTCATGACCCCTCCTGGGCAGCGGTATCTTCCTCCGAACAACAGGTGCAAAACTACGGGGGCCGTGCGGGAGCATCGCTGGCTGAGGCAATGCTACAGCTTTTGGGATTTGCCGCGTTTCTACTTCCGTTTATGATTATGTACTTGGCCTGCCAACCTTTTAGGCACAAAGAAGAGAAGCGTTTTTACATCAAAGTAGCCGGAATTTTCTTCCTGCTTCTTCTTCTATGCACCATCTTCAACCTCTTGTTCAAAACAGTAAGCTGGAGGGAAGCCGATATCTCTCCCGGTGGATTCATTGGAACTCTATCAGCATCACAGCTTATCCGCTATTTCAACCACGTCGGATCTATCATTATTGTCTTCGGTCTGCTGTTTCTCTTCGTCATTTTCTCAACCCATCTTTCCCTCGGAAGAATACTCACATTCATTGCGCAGATCTTTCGGTTTGCCTTCAAAGAAATGCGCATTCGTATCACTCACTACCAAAAAGAAAAACAAAAGCAGAAAATGCGAAAAAAAGTCGTCGCCAAGTACTCTCCTCCAGAACCTAAAGAAAAGAAACAGAAGGAGGTGCGGTTCAAGACAAAAGGCAAGAAAAAGAAAATGCCAGAAGAGCCCGAAAAGGACATTCCCCCTGTCACAGGATCTCCGCCGGCCAAGAAACCCGAGCTCCTTTTTCCTGAACTGGGCAAGCGGGGCGACTACGAATTTCCTCCCTACAACCTTCTTGATCCCGGCAAAGAAGCGGAAAAGATCGACAAGAAGGAGCTCTTTGAAAAAAAAGAGGCCATCGAAGACAAGTTGATGGAATTTCGTGTTGAAGGTGAGGTCAGAGAATATCATCCCGGACCAATAGTCACGACGTATGAATACTACCCAAATCCGGGAATAAAAGTCAGTCAGGTGGCCAATCTGTCCGAAGAACTGGCTTTGGCCTTAGAGGCAGAATCCATCCGTATCCAGAGAATTCCGGGCAAGTCCTCCCTCGGCATCGAAGCTCCCAACAACAAAAGGGAGATCATCAAGATCAGGGACATCATCCAGTCAGAATCGTTCCGGAATTCCCCATCCAAGCTGACCATTGCTCTGGGAAAAACAATTCATGGCGAAAATTACATCACAGACCTTGCGGTCATGCCCCACCTCCTCATCGGGGGAGCCACGGGTACGGGGAAAAGCGTGGCTTTGAATACCATCATTGCCAGCCTTATGTACAAAGCGAGTCCTGAAGAAGTCAAAATTATTCTCGTCGACCCGAAAAGACTGGAGTTTTCTCTGTATGATGGCATGCCCCACCTCATGTGTCCCGTTGTCAAGGATCCTAGAAAGGCGGGTTCCATATTGATCGATGCCATCAACAAGATGGACGAGCGGTACCATGTACTGGGGGCACAAAAAGTCCGGAACATTCAGCAGTACAACCAAAAAATGAAAAAACTGCTTAAAGAACGGGAAGGGACGCTCACACCCGAAGAAAAAGAAGAGTTCAAACCTATTCCCTATATTGTCATCATCATAGACGAGCTGGCAGAATTGATGATGGTCGGGGCCGAAGAAGTGGAGAAATGCATCGCCCGCCTGTCACAGTTGGCGAGAGCAGTCGGTATCCATCTGGTCATGGCCACCCAGAGACCCTCCATTGATGTCATTACGGGCACGATCAAGAACAACTTTTCAAGCCGCATCGCCTTTCGCGTGCCCACAAAAATCGATTCCCGGATCATCATCGACGCACCGGGAGCCGAAAAGCTGCTCGGGCAGGGAGATATGCTTTTCATGCCTCCAAACTATCCAAGGATTCTAAGGCTCCACTGCTCGTATATCTCCCTAGCGGAGGTAACGCGGCTGACAAAATTTGCGAAAGAGCAGGGAAAACCGAGCTATGATGAGGATATCATCAAGGTTCTCAAGAGTCCAGGGGGCGTGGTTGAGGAGGCCAGCGGAGAAAAGGATGCCCTGTTCGAGAAAGCCGCGGAACTCATTCTCCTCACGGGTCAGGCATCGGCTTCTTACCTTCAGAGGAAACTCAAGCTGGGGTATGCCCGCGCGGCAAGAATCATAGATCAAATGGAACAGGAGGGGATTGTCGGGCCCTCTGAAGGAAGCAAGCCACGGGAAATACTCATTGACCCAGAGACCTACCTCAACAAATTTTCCAGAGGGTAAGAAAGACTGCGTCAGGTCAATTCAGCGGGGGGCATGCTCTGAGCCAGCGGTGAAATCGTGTCCAGAAGCTCAAAGCCCTGTTGTTCCATCCGCTCTTCAATTAAGGAAAAGAATATATCCTCATCCCTGACCATCAGTATTTTTAGTTCCGCTGCTTTGGGTTGTTTCATTGAATCTTCACGCTCCATCCAAACAAGGCAAACCTTTAGTCGTCCTTGGACAACAAAGATTGAATACAAATGTATCCCCCGGGAATATCACCCGGCAGCCCATGAACAGGACCGTTTTGATGGGGGATCGGCAGAATTGCGGATATCAGGATCTCACTGTGTCTTTAATACGGAAGAAAACAGGAGAAAATCACTGCCAAAACAGGTGCATCAAAGGCAGATCGGGCTTGTCTTCGATTCCTTCTGTGGATATAATGAGAAAAAGTGAAACAACAAACGGTCCAGTACGACTACGAAGAAATTATCACCAAGTACAAGCCTATCGTGACCTTCAGGGTTAAAAAGTCGCTCGGAACCCAGACTCCGGATTGGGAAGATGTCGTCAACGAGATCATGGTCAACGTGCTCGAGAAACTGGAGAAGGGTGAATTTCGCGGGGATTCATCGATAGGGACCTTTATTTTCACGATCACCAGCCGCCGGATTATTGACCATATCCGCCAAAAGAGCAAAGTGCTCAAGCACGCACCCGAACCGAATCCCTTTCCCTCGCCCTTTGAACACATCGAGAACAAGGAAAGGGCTGAGTTAACCGCTAAGGCCATCGAGAAGCTAAAGCCAAAATACAAGAAAATCCTTTACCTCTATTATTATAAAGAATTATCTCGGGAAGAAGTCGCTCGAAAACTGGGGATTTCTCCCAGGCGGGTGAGTGAGAGGGTTAATTATGCCCAAAAACTCCTGAGGAAAATGATGAAAAATTGAATATTTTTCCGAAAATTGGGGGTTTTCTCGACTAAACTAATGGATTTCAAAATGAGAGGCAAGGGCTAATGAGAAATTGCAAATACGAAAAACTCATCGACAGTTACCTGTTTAACCGATTGAGCGAAGGGGACAGGGAGGAATTCGAGAAGCATTATTTCGATTGTCCTGTCTGCTTTGCTCAGATGGAAGAGAGAGAAGCGCTCATATCCGCTGTGAAATACAAAGGTCATGAGATTTTCCAGGATATAGAGCAAGAGGAAGTCCGACGAGCGCCCTTGCTCGAACAGATCACAGCCTTTCTCACTCCCAAGCAGTGGGCTTTGGCTACAGCCACAGCCGCAATTCTGCTTGTGGTGGCCTTGGCCGTGGTTCCTAACCTGACAACTTCCCATCCGGAATTTTTCGTCAACGACGATCTCGTTCGGGGTGGTTCCATAAAATTGATCTCTCCCGTGATCACGGTCGACGCCTTTCCGTCCGAGTTTAGGTGGGAAAGCCTAGGCGAAGATGTGGAATACAAGATCGAAATCTTTAACCACAACTTGATGTGGAGCGCGACGACAACGAACAACCATATCGATCTTCCCGAGGATGTCAAGAACCGGATGGACCCCGGCGAGAAATACTCCTGGCAGGTGAAAGCCTTCTCCAAGGAAGGCACGCTCATCGCCGTCTCCAGCAGAGTTCAGTTCCCTGTCAACAAATAAGACGCGGCTATTCTTCGACCTTTTCCTCTTCGGTATACATGCGGCCGCGGCTTTCATCTTCAAAGGCCAGACAACACATCAATCGTCCGCACAGTCCTGATATTTTCGTGGGATTGATGACGATCTGCTGTTTCTTAGCTTTCTGGATGGTCACAGGCTCGAAACTCTTCATGAAGCTCTCACAACAGAGAGTCCGCCCGCACACTCCCAGGCCGCCAACCATCTTGGCCTCATCTCTGACTCCGATCTGTCGCATCTCTATGCGCATCTTGAATTCTTTGGCCAGATCTTTCACCAGCTGTCTGAAATCAATACGGCCGTCAGCCGTATAGTAGAAGATGCCTTTTTTTTCGTCGAAGAAATACCGAACTGTCACCAGTTTCATGGGAAGCTTCCGGTCCTTTATCCGCTTGAGACAGAAGTGAAATGCTCTCTTTTCCTTTTTTTGGAGCCAGCTGAACTTGCTCTCATCGTCTTCTCTAGCCTTGCGAATGATTTTAACGGCATCCTGAGTAGATTTATGGGATCGACAGACAGGGCTGTCCGTGTCCACAACTTCCGCTAGATCACCTCCCAGGTCGGACTCAACAACACAGATATCGCCCCTTTTGAAGACCTCATCTCCCTTCAACGCCCTCATCATTCTGCCCGTTCTTTTGGAGATAACACAGATTACTTCAGACATGGCTTGGCTCTATAACGCTCGAAAAAAGTGCACTGACAATAAGATTCACATTCAAATTCCTTCGCAAGGCAAAAAGCGCAAAATCTATCTTTACCAGAAAATCCATGATTTGTCCAAGGCTTATGCTGTTTTGCATCGCCTGAATCTCGAGCGCAAAGTCAGGGTTAAGAAGGAGATCCAGGCTTCCGCCCTCCTTCACAAGCAAAAGATCGCGGCAAAGAGACGATAGAATCTCCAAGACTTTCACGAATTCCTCTTCGAGGACATCTCTTCGCGCAAAGGCATAATTCTTTAAAAAGGAGGAAACGTTATCTCCTCTCATCAAGGCACAGAAGAGCTGCCATGCCGCGGTACGGATCGTTTGAACGTCCTCCCAATCCAGGCTCATAGCTTGTTTCAGATTACCCTTCACCAAGAGCGAGATAATCTTAGCTCTTTCTTGCTCTTCTCCTCTCGCCATGAGCTCGTGCTCGATATCCTCCCTTAAAATGGGGGAAAAGGACAACTTTTGACAACGGGATTGGATGGTGGGAAGAATAAGATACGGGTTATGCGAAACGAGAATGATATGAGTGAACGCGGGCGGCTCTTCGAGTATCTTCAGGACAGAATTGGCGGCCTCATCGTTCATTTTCTCTGCTCCCTCCAGCACAAAAACTCTTTTGCGTCCGACCATAGGTTTAAGGTAGGCCGTCGCTTTCATTTCCCGCATCTGACTTATCTTAAGCAGGTTCTTTTCCGGCGAAATAATCATGACATCCGGAAAATTTCTGTTGTTTATGGCTTTGCAGGACGAGCAGACTTCACACGCATCATCTTTTTCCTGGAGGCAGTTTATGGCCTTGGCCAACACCAAAGCCACCTCCTTCTTGCCCACACCTTCCGGGCCTGTGAAAAGCAACGAATTTGGCATTCGGTCTTTTTGAAGAGCTTTCCTCAAAATCCGCTTAGCACGGCTGTTTCCCAAAATATCATCAAATGCCATCGGTTTCCCTTTGGAGAACCTTGGATAAGTAACGCCCGGTGTGAGACTCGGCTTCGACAGACACCCTTTCAGGCGTTCCCTGGGCTACGATCCATCCACCCTCTTCTCCACCACCAGGCCCTAGGTCTATAATATAATCGGCATACTTGATAACATCAAGGTTGTGTTCGATAACCACAACGGAATTCCCCAAATTGACCAGTTCGGACAGCACTTCGAGGAGTTTGTGCACATCATCAAAATGCAGCCCCGTGGTTGGTTCATCCAGGAGGTACAAAGCCTGACCCGTATCTTTTCGACTCAGCTCTTTAGTCAGCTTTATCCGTTGTGCTTCGCCGCCCGAAAGAGTGGGGGCGGGTTGGCCCAGCCGCAGATAGCCGAGTCCGACTCTTTTCAGAATGCCCAGTTTTCTCTTCAGAGCGGGGTGTGCTTTGAGGTTTTCGTAGGCAGCATCCACAGTCATATCGAGAAATTCGGCAATATTCTTCCCCCGATATTGGACGGAGAGAGTCTCCCGGTTGTAACGCGTTCCCTGGCAGCGGTCACAGGTGACAAAAACATCGGGTAAAAAATGCATTTCAATCTTTTTGGCTCCCGCCCCCTGACATTCCTCACAGCGTCCGCCCGGGATGTTGAAACTGAACCGGCTGGCCGTATACCCCCTCACTCGCGATTCTTGCGTAAGCGCGAACAGCTGTCTGAGCGGAGTGAACAGACCCGTATAGGTGGCCGGATTAGAGCGGGGTGTCCTCCCGATGGGTTTTTGATCCACCGAGATGACCTTGTTGATCTGGTCGGTTCCCACAATCCCTTTGTGCGCGCCTTCCTTTTGTCTGGCCCTGTAAAACAGGTTTTGGAGATGTCTGTAAAGAATATCATAGACGAGTGTGCTCTTTCCTGAACCGGAAACACCGGTGATCACGGTAAAAACGGAGAGAGGAAATTTGACATCGATCTTTTTCAAGTTGTGCTCGGATGCTTCACACACGGTGAGCCAGCCTTTGGGTTTTCTTCTTTTCGCTGGGATATCGATAGACTTTTTCCCCGTGAGATACTGAGATGTGAGCGAGTCATTGGATGAGAGGACGCGCGGAAGGTCCCCTGCCGCAACTTTGTCTCCTCCTTTCTCGCCTGCACCGGGACCGAGATCCAGTATAAAATCCGCAGAGCGGATAGTTTGTTCGTCATGCTCGACCACGATAACCGAATTTCCGTCATCCCTGATATCCTTCAGGAGGGAAATCAAGCGTGTGTTGTCCCTTTGGTGAAGCCCGATAGTGGGTTCGTCCAAAACGTACAGAATTCCTCTCAGACGGCTTCCGATCTGAGCGGCCAGACGAATCCGCCGCGCTTCCCCTCCCGAGAGGGAGGCTGTTGTGCGTGTGAGCTGCAGATAAGGCATCCCTAACTCCACCATGATGTGGAGCCGTGATTGAATTTCCTTCATGATTCTGGCCGCAACCACCTCATGCGCCGAGGAAAATTCCACCGATTCTAACGTTGAAATCAACGCGTTGACGGGCAAGGAGCTCATTTCGTGAATGTTCTGATTCCCGACCAGGATGGAAAGGGATTCCTTCCGCAGGCGACTGCCGCCACAATCGGGGCAGACCTCAGAAGTGAGCTCAATTTCCCCCCAATCGTCCTCGATGGTCCGGAATCCGAGCCCATGACAGCTAGGACAAGCGCCGTAAGGACTGTTGAAGGAAAAAGAACGCGGTTCCAGTTCGGGCAGACTGATCTCGCAATAGGGGCAGAGAAGATTCAGGGAATAATACACTTCACGCCGATCATCACCAATGACAAGGATGTCACCCTGCCCCATCTCCAATCCCGTATCCACAGAGTCTTTGAGCCTGTTCATAGATTCGGAGGCGATAACCAACTCGTCAACGAGAACTTCGATGTTGTGCTTTTTGGTTTTCTCTAAAAAAATCTCGTCCTCAAGGGCCACAAACTGCCCGTCCACTCGAGAGCGAAGAAAACCCTTCTTCCTGAGGCGTTCGAAGAGACGATGATATTCTCCTTTTCGCCCTTTGATGACAGAAGACAGGATCTTCACCTTCTGGCCGCTGAAGGAACGGCCAATCCTCTGGATGATCTGCTTTTGAGTCTGGGCATTAACCCTGCGTCCGCATTGATAACAATGGGGAATTCCCACCCTAGCAAAAAGAAGCCTCAAAAAGTCGTAGGTCTCCGTGACTGTTCCGACAGTCGAGCGCGGATTGGACGAGATGGTTCTTTGGTCGATCGATATGGACGGCGAGAGCCCTTCAATGGATTCCACATCCGGCTTTTCCATCTGATCAATATACTGACGCGCATAGGCTGAAAGGCATTCGATGTAACGGCGCTGTCCTTCGGCAAAGAGCGTATCAAAGGCCAACGAAGACTTCCCTGATCCGCTGGGGCCGGTGATCACGATCAGCTTGTTCCGCGGAAGGTTGACATCGATCCTCTTCAGGTTGTGCTGAGCCGCCTTCTTGACTCGTATCTCTGTCAACATGACCACTCATTTTAACACAGTTCCGCATGAAGACAACCGCGCACACCCATTTGACCCTGCTCAGAATTCGGGTTAATATAGACGCCGAAGTTCCCTTTGACCAAGAACGGTAACGAGAATGTCGCGAGTAGAGAGCCTGGAGAAGTCGCTCGAAGAACTCCGAAAAATCGGGGTTCGAACCAACTCCATCTGTGCTGTCGAGCATTTCCCTGCGAAAGAAGGAAACTACAAGGATTATCCACCTGGTGTGCATCCCGCGCTCCTCAAAGCCCTCCAAGAAAAGGGATTTCTCAAGCTCTACAGTCATCAGAACCTGGCCTGGGATCATATTCAACAGGGGAAAAATGTGGTGATTGTCACGCCGACGGCATCCGGGAAAACTTTGTGCTACAACCTGCCTACACTCGATACCATTCTCAAAAATCCTGCTTCACGAGCAATCTACCTCTTCCCAACAAAGGCGCTCTCTCAGGACCAGAGGTCGGAGTTGGACCTTACCATCAAACTTTTGCCCGAGGAAGTCAGGATCTTCACCTATGACGGCGACACTCCCCAAGACGCCAGAAAAGCCATCAGAGCCAGGGGACACATCATCCTGACTAATCCCGACATGCTGCACACGGGCATTCTTCCCCATCACACAAAATGGATCAAGCTATTCGAGAATCTGAAGTACGTGGTCATCGACGAGCTTCACAATTATCGGGGTATTTTCGGCAGCCATCTGGCCAACATCCTGCGCAGGTTGAAGAGAATCACAAAATTCTACGGCGCCTCCCCGCAATTCATCATGTGCACGGCCACGATCGCCAATCCGCTGGAAATGGCCGAAAAAATGATCGAAGAGCCGGTGTCGCTTGTCGATGAGGATGGGGCGCCCAAAGGAGAAAAATACTTCATCTTCTACAATCCGCCTGTCGTCAATGAATACTTGGGCATACGGAGTTCTTATGTGGGCGAAACCCGCCGGGTGGCCTCGCTTTTCATCAAAAACGACCTCCAGACCATCGTCTTCGCCCGGAGCAGGCTCATCACAGAAGTTCTCGTGACCTATTTGAAGGATGCCTTCGAAAAAAATATACCGGATCAAGGTATCATTCGTGGATACAGAGGAGGATACTTGCCTCTTCGACGACGAGAAATCGAAAAGGGATTGAGAGATGGGCAAATCAAAGGTGTGGTCTCTACGAATGCCCTCGAGTTGGGCATTGATATTGGAAGCCTTGATGTATCTGTGCTCTCTGGATACCCGGGAAGCATAGCCAGTACCTGGCAGCGTGCCGGTCGGGCAGGCAGGAAAACAGGTAAATCAGCAGCCGTTCTCGTAGCCACCAGTTCCCCTCTTGATCAGTTTATCGTCAACCACCCGTCCTATTTCTTTTCAAAAAACCCCGAAAAGGCACTGATCAACCCTGATAATCTGTCCATTCTTGTCAGCCACATTGAATGTGCGGTTTTTGAACTCCCCTTTGTCGAGGGAGAGACTTTCGGGCGCATGGAAATCCGGGAGATCCTCGATTTTCTCGAAGAGGAAAAACTCGTCCACCGCTCCAAAGACAAATGGTTTTGGACATCAGACGCCTACCCTGCTGACGGCGTGAACCTGAGAAGCATCTCCTCGGACAACTTCGTTGTCGTGGATACGACGGAAAAGTCCAAAGCCATCGCTGAAGTCGACTTTTCCGCAGCTTTGACAGCCCTCCATCCCAAGGCTATCTACATCCGGGAGGGGGAGCAATACTTTGTCGAGGCACTGGATTTCGAACAGAGAAAAGCTTATGTCAAGAAGACCGACATCGACTATTATACCGATGCCATCGATTACACGAAGGTCAGTATCCTCGACATCTTTGCCCAAAAGGACCTGGATTCCAGTCGATATGCCCATGGGGAAGTTCACGTGGCCACCCAGGTGGTGGGCTTCAAGAAAATCAAGTTTCACACCATGGAAAACGTGGGTGCCGGAGACCTCAGCCTTCCGCAGAATGAGATGCACACCACGGCCTACTGGCTTACCGTCCCCGGTCGTATCTTTCACTCGCTTCCTTTCGAGTCCGACCAGAAGATAAACGGCCTTTTCGGCCTCGCCTATTGTCTCCATCATGTCTCACCTCTGTTCATGATGTGTGACCTTCACGACGTGGGAGTCTCTGTCGGAGACAACACAACTGGCCAGACACTCCCGCCGCGAGACATCCCGGCCAAGTTGAGAAAGAAAGAGATGCCCATCGACCTATCCGACAGGTCCTTCGAGCCCAATATTTTCATATATGACAACTTTCCCGGAGGAATCGGCCTCAGCCCTTCTCTTTTTGACCTGGAGGAGGATCTTCTGGAGCAATGCCGCAAGACGATCAAGGCCTGCCTCTGCGCAGAGGGCTGCCCCTCTTGCGTGGGACCAGCCAAGGCAAGCGGAAGAGGCGCCAAGCCCATGGCTTTGGCCACACTCAATGCCCTGCTAGGGGAGAACTCCCACAACGTCTAACAGGCCCAGGATTGCCCTATTTTCATCGCGCGCAAATCTTACTCAGAGTTATAGCAAGATCAAATATGCCCGGAAATTCGTACTAAAAGTAAATATGGACACCCGGTGTCAAGAGGAGAAGCGATTGACATTATCCCTGGCATGTGCTACTTTTTGGTCGGAAAAATGGACTTTTTAAGACTTATTATCGATGCCAGCCTCGTCGTGAAATTGGTGCTTCTCGTTCTTCTTTTCTTTTCCGTCTTTTCCTGGGCCATCATCTTTTTCAAGAGGAACACGCTGAAAATATCCGCCTCCCAGTCCAAAAAATTTTTGAACGTGTTCCGAAAAAGCCGGGATCTGCTCGAAGTCAACGAGGCCGCTTCTAAATATAAATCCAGTCCGGAAGCTTTGCTTTTTCGTTCTGGCTTCAAAGTGATGTCCCACTACATGAAACCCGACAATTCTGTATCGCTTTCGTCCGCAAATCTGGAGACGATCAACAGAGCCCTTATCAAGGCATCCAACAGGGAAGTTTCCCGGTTGGAAAAAATGATGAACTTTTTGGCGACAACGGGAAGTGTCACCCCCTTCATCGGCCTGTTTGGGACTGTCTGGGGCATCATGGACTCCTTCAATGAAATCGGAATCGCCAAGTCGGCCAGTCTGGTCACAGTGGCACCGGGAATTGCAGAAGCCCTGATCGCCACGGCTCTCGGCCTCTTTGCGGCCATTCCCGCGGTCATTTTCTACAACTATTTTCTCAATCGCATCAAAGAACGTGTCACCGACATGGAAGACTTTTCCATCGAGTTCTTGAGCATCGCAGAACGACTCTATGGCATTTAAATACCGTCCGATAACGAAAAGGGCTATCGGGACCTCACTCTCCGAAATAAACGTCACTCCCTTGGTCGATGTCATGCTCGTTCTCCTCATCATCTTCATGGTCACAGCCCCGATGATGCAATCGGGAATCGGTGTCAATCTCCCTCAAGCCGAGACTGAATCCGCCCCGGCCGAAGAAGGCCTCACGCTTACTGTCACCAAAGACCGCTATATACACATCGGCGACAATCCGATCAACATCTTTCTGCTGGAAAACAAGCTGAACGAATATTTTTACGGAAAAGACAAAAAGGTGGTCTTCATCCGGATGGATGAAGCTCTCCCCTACGGTTTCCTTATCAATATCCTAGACGTGATTAAAAAAGCCGGTGTGGAAGTGATCGGCCTGGTGGCGCAGCCCCTCGAGGAAGAGAAGAGGCGGTAAGATGACAACAGTCAATCAGGAATACAGATCATTCAAGCGGGCCATCCGGCTGTCCATCACGGTTCATGTCATGCTCATTATACTGATTGTGGTCTCACCCTACCTCCCCAAGACGTCCAAAAAGGGCATGGTTCACTATGTCAACGTGATTTCCTTTCCCGGAGGCGGGGGAGGTGGCGGCGGCTCTGCAGGCGGAGGCGGCAAAACAGAAAAAAAACTCTCCGATACAGAAGTCCCCCAACGGCAAACCCTGAGGGATCTGACCACGCCCCAAAAACTCAAACTAGACAATCCGTCCACACTCCGGCATCCGACCGAAAAGCCGAAAAAAGAGAGGTCCCAACCGACACAAAAAAAAGATGTCATACAAAAAACACCCAGGACATCCGCGAAAAATGCCGCAGCCACACAAACAGAGACATCCGGAAAAGGAAGCGGAACAGGTTCGGGCGTTCCCATCGGCATCGGCGAAGGGACAGGAAGTGGGGTGGGCTTTGGATCGGAGTTCTCCGGCCAGATCGGCCTCTCCAGTTTTCCATACACCTATTATCTGCAGGTGATCCACACCCGAATATCCGGGAACTGGTTCACGTCACAGATCAGTCCGGGCGTCACCGGCGAATTTCACACTACTGTTTCTTTCAAAATATTCCGAACTGGAGAAATTTCCAGCCCGGAAATCAAGGAACAAAGCGGTATCCGACCTCTTGATCTCTCAGCTTTAAGGGCCATCCATTCTTCGGCTCCCTTTCCGCCCCTCCCCCATGACTATGAAGAAGACTACCTCGGAATAACCCTCATTTTCTGGCATAAAAAATGAAACACAAACTTATCGTCATCCCTCTCACCCTCTGTGTTCTGTTATCCCTGCTTCTTCTTCCTCAAGAAGAAGTAGTGATGAGCATCCGTGAGGGTGTGCCTGTAATCCCCATAGCCCTCCCTAACTTCACGGTCAAAGGATCCTCTCCCCAAGCAAGCGCAGCCGCAGAGACCATCCATCAAGTTGTGTCTGCAAATCTCAAATACAGCCGTGTGTTCAGCCCGCTGCCGAAGAGCTATTACAGCTACATCCGGCCACTCAATCCCGAGAACATTTACTTCAAGGATTGGGAATCGATCCAGGCCAATCTTTTGTTTGTGGGGGAAATCATCAATAGCGAGAAGGGGAATGTTGTCTTCGAAGGCAAGCTCTACGACGTCAAGGCGGGCAAGTTCATATTCGGCAAAAGATACCAGGCAGAGAGCCACCTGCTCCGTCTTGTCGCTCACAGAATGTCCGATGAGATCATGCGCATCATGGGTAACACGCCCGTCTTCACCTCCAAGGTTGTGTTTATCTCCAACCGCGACGGGAACGATGAACTCTACATGATGGACTACGACGGTCACAGCCAAACTCGAATAACATTCAACAAAGTCAAAGACTACATGCCCGCCTGGTCGTCCGATGGCAAACAGATCGCCTACACGTCCTACCGCAAGGGCAGAGCCGGGCTCTACATCCTGAATCCCTTCGAAGGAAAGATCATCGAGGTCAGTAACGAAGGAACAAATTTCGGGACCTCCTTCTCTCCCGATGGAAAGAAGATGGCCTTCTGTTCCACGCTCGAAAAAGGCAATTCTGAAATTTACATGGCCAACGCCGACGGGAGCAAGATCAAGAGACTCACGTTCAACAAGGCTATTGACACAGCCCCTACTTGGTCACCGACAAGCCGGGAGATTGCATTCACATCAGACCGGAGCGGAACTCCGCAAATTTACATTATGGACGCTGAAGGCTCGAATGTCAGGCGCGTCAGCTACGGAGGAAGCTATTTCGACGGTCCGGCCTGGTCTCCTACCGGAGACATGATTGTCTATGTCTCGAGGGTGGACAACGTTTTCGACATCTATGTCTTGAACTTGAGGACAAATCAGACGTTCAAGATCACCGAAAGTTATGCAAGAAACGAGTCCCCAACTTGGTCGCCCGACGGACGGCACATCATCTATTCTTCCAACCGGACCGGAACGATTCAGCTCTACTCCATTGATTATGACGGGGCCAACAGGAGAAGGCTGACATCCAAGGGCACAAACAAACTGCCCGATTGGTCCCGGAACTAAGCTGTGTACATCCACCGCCATGATTGATATACTTATAACAGGCTGTTGACACAAAGGAATATTTGTATACAATTGAGACTAATTGATGCATTGAACAATGAAAGAGGAGAGAATCTATTTCATTTGAAGGAGGATTCATGAAAAAAACATTCATCCTTACCCTCGCTATCTTTCTAATTTTTGGATCAATGATTTCATGCCGGAAGAAAGTTGAGGAGGCACCTCCGCCGCCGCCGCAAGCCAAGGAACAGCCCAAAGTGGAGAAAGTGGAAGAACCTCCAGTGGTCAAGGAACCGGAACTCAGCGAAGAAGAAATTTTCGCACGTAAGTCCCTCGAAGAGATCAACGCCGAGAAGCCCCTTGCAGTGATACACTTTGACTACGACAAGTTCTTTATTCGGGATGACGCGAAACCGGTTCTGGAGTCCAATGCGGCCTGGCTCAGCAAATGGAAAACCGTAAAACTCCTCATCGAGGGCCACTGTGACGAAAGAGGGACAGAAGAATACAACCTTGCTCTGGGTGAAAAAAGAGCCAAGAGCACTCTTGATTACCTGGTTTCTCTGGGCGTATCGCCCGACCGGCTCAAAATCATCTCCTATGGAAAGAGTCAGCCTCTTGATCCTGCATCGAACGAATCAGCCTGGGCAAAAAATAGAAGAGCGCAATTCACGATTATAGCCAAATAATCCATGGGAAAAAGGATCTCCTCGGGAATACTCATCCTTTTCCTGCCTCTCCTGCTTCTAGGAGGAGCAGACAAAGAAAAGAAAGCCTACGAACTCATCTACAAGGATGTCCAACTCCTCAAGCAAAAAGTGCTCCAGCTGGGCAACAAAATCGAGAGGAACGCCGAAGACATACAATTCATACGACAACAGCTGGCTGAACTCATCCAACTCACCCGTCATTTTCAATCGGAACAGGCAAGCGCAAGAGAAGATCTGAAGAAGCTGCCGGCCCAGTACCAAATACTTCTGGAAAAAATGGAGGCCATCAATAGACGGCTGGCCATATTCTCTGAGGATTTGATAGAAATCAAGAGGGCGGCATTACCGCTGCCCAGGCCCGAGGAAGGGCAAGAGGAAGCAGGCACTGAACAGAAATCACTCCCTGACGAGAGACTTGAAGATAAGCCCGACGAATCAACCGGAGAAGAATCTCTTCCATCCATATCCCCGAACCTCTCTCCCAACGAAATCTACAACATGGCCCGCTCTGATTATTTAAAAGGCAATTACGATTTAGCTATTGAAGGATTTGCCATCTACAAAACCCAGTTCGCCGACAGTCCTCTAGCCGATGATGCCATCTACTGGATCGGCGAGTGTTACTTCAGTCAGAAAAAATACGACAAGGCCATCGAGTATTTCAATGAGTTGATCCTCAATTATCCCAACGGTGACAAAATCCCTGCCAGCTACCTGAAGAAGGGAATAAGTCTGACCGAACAGGGAAAAAAACAGGAAGCCATCTCTGTCTTCAGACTTTTGATCACAAAATATCCCCTTGAGGAGGAAACACGAATCGCTCAGGAGAAAATCAGGGAACTGGAATCGAACAATGAGAGATATTAACAGCCTGAACAAAGTCTTGTTGGTTGGCCACCTGGGAAGAAATCCAGAATTGCGCTATATCTCCCAAACAGAAAGAGCCGTGGCCAATTTCACTCTGGCCACAAACGAGCGATTCTACAATCCGAACACGAATGAAGGCGAGATACGGGCGGAATGGCATCGCATTGTCGCCTGGGGAAAACTGGCTGAGTTTTGCGAAAAATTCCTCTCCCAGGGGAAACAAATTCTGGTCGAGGGAAAACTGCGGACGCGCAGCTGGCAGGATAGAGATGGCAACAAGAAGTACACGACTGAAGTGCATGCGCAGAATATCGTTCTTCTCGGAAGGAAGGATGAGGGCGGGGGAGAAAAATCCTTCGAGGATATTTCGATGTCCCCGGATTTTCCCTCGGAAGAGCGCACTGTCCCCGATAGCGAGGGAGATGACGACGACGTTCCCTTTTAACCCGTAAGCTCTCTTCTTGGGAGGACTCTCCCGCGACAAACGGCAGATGGGGAGGGAAAAAGGCTAACCGGGCAAGACCAAGTGCTGCATCAGTGGCGTTTCCTGGCATTTTATCCAAGCTTAAAGGTCCTAGAATCAGAATGGGGATAGAATAGAGCCCAAAAGGTGTGTTAAGAGTCATGGCTCCAAAAAACAAACGGCCCTTGGCCAGTATCGATCAATTCAAGAGGGGTATTTTTGAGGACAAAAGACCCTGGGGAAAGTTTCGCTCTTTCCCCCATAAACCCGCTCGAAGCATAAAAATTATCACAGTCAATCCTGGAGGCTCTTTGTCCCTCCAATACCACAACAACCGAAGCGAATTCTGGGTTGTCCTGGATAAAGGTCTTGAAATCACCGTTGGCGATCAGGTTTGGCAGCCCGAGGAAAATGAAGAGGTTTTCATTCCTCCGAGGATTCAGCACCGTGTGAAAGGCATCGGATCTGCACCCGCCCGAATCATGGAGATCTGGATTGGCGATTCGGATGAGGAGGATATCGTCCGACTCGACGATATCTACGGCCGCCACGATAAGTAATCAAGAAAAACTTCTTGGTTATTCACGAGTCGAGGCCAACCCACCCCTCCCGTTCATAAATGTAGAGGCGTCGGCCCGTGAAGTTGTGGTCCTTCACCACGAACGGGTCGTAACGAAGCAGATGGGGTGAGATTGTCTCGCCCGGAGTGAAATAAATTTCAACAGCAGGTATTTTTAATTTTTTTTTAATGAAAAGTGTCGGCAGTTTTTATGAATAATCAAGAAAAGTCGTTCATGAGGAAAGCCTTTGGATACTTGAGGAGTATACTCTCAAGAAGATACTCTTCAATCTCCTGGGCTGTTCTGATTTGCAGCGATTTCTGCACAATTCTTTTTACTGTCTTGTACTCAACAGCCCGCAATACTCTTTTTATTCTGGGAATAAAGATGGGATTCATGCTGAACTTTGTCAAGCCAAACCCAAGAAGGACAAGGGCTGAGAGTGGATCCGCCGCCATTTCACCGCACACAGTGATTTCTTTACCCTCCTTATGCGCGGTATCGATAATAAATTTTATGATACGGAGCACAGAGGGATGGAGCGGCTTGAACAAATAGGATACCAGCTCGTTGGATCTGTCAACAGCCAGGTAATACTGGATGAGATCATTCGTCCCAATGCTTAAATAATCCACTTCTTTCACGAGGATGTCGGTCAACGCAGCTGCTGCCGGAACTTCAATCATGACACCCAAGGGAATGTTGACATCGAATTTCTCACCCGCTGTCCGCATTTCCTCCTTAACCTCTTCAAAAATCAACTTCACTTCTTTGATTTCCTCGTATTCCGTAATCATAGGAATAAGAATACGGACATTTTTGAGAGTGCTCGCGCGCAGTATGGCTCGAATTTGCGTTTTTATCAACTCCTTGTCACGCAGAGATACTCTAATGGCGCGCAAGCCGAGGGCGGGATTGGGTTCCTTCTCTATCTTCAACTGAGGCAGGCTTTTTTCTCCCCCTATATCCATAGTGCGGATATAAACGTGTGAGGGATGGGCCTCTTTCGCTATCCGGCTATAAATCCGGTAGTGATCCTCCTCAGTGGGAAGTGATGTGCTCTGAAGGTAGATAAATTCAGAGCGGAAAAGACCTACGCCCTCAGCTCCCAAGTCCAAGGCGGGCTTGACTTCCTCGGGTAGCTCGATATTGGCCATCGGAGAAAAAATCTTTCCGTCCAGGGTTTCAGATTTGAGCCTGGCTGTTTTTTTGAGTTCTCGCCTGTAGACATCATACCTGTTTTTCTTGCTAATAAACTCCTTTTGGATGGCCAAAGGTGGATTTATGATAACCTCTCCGTCTGTACCATCCACGATCAACACATCTCCGTTTTTCACATTTTGGGTTATATTTCGCAAACCCATGACTGCGGGGATATTCATTGATCGTGCAAGGATGGCTGTATGCGAGGTCTGCCCCCCCATATCCAAAGCCACTGCCAGCACTTTTCCCTGACCCAGGAGTAGAGCAGCTTCGGATGGGAGCAATTCATGCCCCACCAGAATTTTCTCCTTGTCATCCTGCCGTTTTTTTTGTTCGGGAGATTCCAGGTTTTTGTATATCCTCGACAACACGTCGGTGACATCAAATTTTCTTTGCCTGAAGTATTCATCGGCAATGGATTCAAACTGCCGTATGTATTGTTCGTGCACTCGAGACAGAGCCCATTCAGCCCGCACTCTTTCACTTTCAATAATTGTCTCTATCTTGCCAACCAGCGATTTATCTCCGAGGATAAGAAGATGAGCATCGAAAATGAAGGCATGCTCCTCGCCCAACTTTTCGCGCACGTTGTCTTTTATCTCTGTCAACTGCCTTTTCGTGCGCTGGAATGCTTTTTTCAGACGCAGGAGTTCCCCCTTAATCTGATTCGGCGCTATCGGCTCCTTTCTCGAGGAAAAGACGACTCTTTGGCTGAGAAAAGCCTCGCCGATGGAAATACCTGGGGAAACGCCTGTCCCTCTGATTCTGAAGTAATCCATTCCTATTTATTCCCGCTCATGAAATTTATTTTCAATTAGAGCGACCAGCGCTTCGAGCGCCTGTTTTTCATCTTTCCCAGAAATTTTAAGCGTGATTCGAGATCCCTGAACCGCAGCAAGAGTGAGTATACCAAGGATGCTCTTGCCGTCTATTTCACTCCCGTCTTTTTCGATTCGAACCGATGAGACAAAACGATTTGCCAGGTTCATGAATTTAACAGCAGCCCTGGCGTGCAAGCCCAATTTATTCTTTATCGTAATTTTTTTTTCGACCATTGAATCCAGGCTGAATTAGCTCTTGGAGCGCAGCAGAGCACTGGCCAAATGAATATTTTTCTGCCCTTGTTCAACAACTTTTCTGGCCACTTCCTTGAGATTATTGCTTCGCTGGAGTGACGCAAACTTGATAAGCATGGGGAGATTCACACCCGTGATAATCTCAACCTGATTGTCTTTCAAAAAGCCAAAACTCAGATTGGAAGGTGTCCCCCCGAACATATCCGTAAAAATAACAACCCCATTCTTCTGATTCACTCTTTTCAAGCTCTCATTAATCTTTTTCTTTGATTCCTCGACATCATCGTACCAGCCTATGGATATGGATTCGATGTTGACGGTCTCACCCAGGATTATGGTTAAAGCGTTCAGAAGTTCCTCCGCAAGCCTCCCGTGGGAGACAATGATTCCTCCGATCAACTGAATCGCTCCATCTTGACTTTCTCCTCAATGCCGCTTTGTGCCAAACTCCATCGACCCTAATATCTTTGCACATTTCCTGTCCTTTAATCAACCGTTTTGAAACCACTTGGCCGGTACGGCTATGGACTGTAGCTCACCCGGAGTTCATTCAAGGTTCTGAATGAAGCACAAGAATTTTACCTTTGAAAGGGGATATTCACGGGTTGAGGCCGACCCACCCCACCCATTCATAAATGTAGAGGCGTCAGCTCATGAAGTTGTGGTCTTATTCCACCACGAATGAGCTGTAACGAAGCAGATGCTGTAAGATCAACTCATGAATAGTTATTTGAAGATGTCGCGATGGTTAAGCCTCGTACTGAAGTTTTTTTCCCTCAGGTGCTGCTTGAGTGACTCGACCAGAACGACAGAACGATGCTTCCCTCCGGTGCACCCGAGGGCAATCGTGAGAGTGCTTTTTCCCTCTTCGATAAAATGAGGCATAAGGTAATCGACAAAGCGGTAAAGCTCAGCAAGATACTTTTTTGCCCCCTCCGATTTCAACACATAGTTCTTCACAGCCTTGCTCCGGCCCGTCTTGCTCCTCAAAGCATCTATATAAAAGGGGTTAGGAAGAAAGCGTGTATCGAAAACAAGATCAGAGTCCACGGGAATTCCATATTTGTAACCAAAGCTGACAATAACCACCTGCATCCTTTGTGTTCTTCCCCGCCGAAAACGGCGTGTCAGAATTTTTTTCAAATCATGGATGCTCAACAGCGTGGTGTCTATGACCTCATCGGCCATATTTTTGATATCAGCCAGACTCTCTCTCTCTAAAGCCACACTCTCGACAAGCGATTTCCGGGGAGCCATAGGATGGGGGCGCCGGCTTTCACTGAACCTTTTGACGATAGTCTCATCTGCGGCATCAAGAAATATCATTCGGGGCGATATCCTTTTGCGAATAGCTGTAAGGACATCAGGAAATTCACTCCTGAATCCCTCTTCTCGGATATCTACGACCAGAGCGACCTTCTCGATTTTGAATTCTTCCCTCATCCAAATATCAACAAAGGTCGGAATCAATTTAGCCGGCAGATTATCTATGCAGTAGTAGCCTAAGTCCTCAAGAAAACGGCTGACACATGTTTTTCCGGACCCAGAAAGGCCGGTGATGATTAAAAATCTGTTGTCTTTCACGGATTTTGTTTTTTTGTTCTTTTTGGGCCTGATAGAGCTCGGTTGAGTCTTTTTTCTATTTCTTTGGGCGCATGGTAGCCTTTTTCTCGTAACGCATGGAGTCTGCAGGCGACCTCAATCAAGTTAGAGAGGTTTCTACCCGGGGCGACTGGTATTTTCAGTTGGGACACCTTCACACCAAAAATGTCAAACCTGCGTGGGAATTTTAATCCCATCCTATCATATTCTTTGCCCTCTTTCCATCTCTGCAGCTTGATAACGAGTTTGATCTCCGTCCGAGGGCAGAGCGCCTGAGATCCAAAAATTTCCAGAATGTTAATAACTCCCAGGCCTCTGATTTCCATAAAGTTGCGGCTTATATCAGGGGGCTTGCCCATCAGCTTCCCCTGAGAAACCCAACATTCGGTCACATCATCAGAAACAAACCGATGACCTCTAGAGATGAGCTCCAAGGCACTCTCGCTCTTTCCGACACCGCTGTCCCCGACTATGAGCACCCCCATGCCAAAGATCTCGAGAAGTCCCCCAGGTATGATTTTCCCTTTCGAGGATAGGCCTGACTCATCGATAGCTTCCTGACATCTCTTCCTTGAAAGGGGCGATGTCCACAAAACAATGTCTCTCCTTTTCGCCTCTTCCACTACCGCAGGTGAAAAAGAGTGACCCCCTGTTAGAATGATGACGCCGGCCTCTGCATTTTTCTTTAGAAATTTCTTTTGATCCGATTCCGGCGCTTCTTCCAGAGCTTGGAATTCCTTCTTCCCCCATAACTGAATTGGACCAGCATCATCGGGTCCCAAGGGAGGGGTGATCTCGCGCGAAAAACCGCGCGTTCGGGTCACAGCATGAAGCTTGAGAGCACTCTTGTTTTTATGGAAAAAATCTCTGACTTTCAGGAACTCATTCTCCAGTTATTCATCCAAATACTCTTCCTCGTCTCGAATGACCTCAAGAACTTTCTGGGCATTATCGGCTTCCATAATTCTCTCTTTTACGCGTTCAGCTTTGCGGACAAGCTGGGCGATGGCTGCTAAGATTTGGAGGTTCACACTGGGGTTTTCCGGAGAGGAAACGACCAAAAAGAAAAGATGGGAAGGCTCTCCATCCAATGATTGAAAATCAACGCCGTTCCGTGAGACACTCAGCATGACAATCGGACTCGTTATCCCCTTCATCTTGCAATGGGGAATAGCGACACCGTCTCCGATGGCTGTGCTTCCCAGGTCTTCCCTCTGCAGAAGTTTCTCGGTCAATTCTTTTTCTTTGTTGATCTTGTTCTTTTTCTTAAGATAACCGACCATCTCTTTGATGAGATCGTCTCTGCTGACAGATCCCAATTCCAGGATCACCATTTCCGGTGTTAACAGATTGTGTACTTTCATTTTACTCATTTATTCGATGTTTATTCAGGTTCAACAAGGCCAAAATTTCCGTCCTTACTCCTGTAAAGAACAGCCCATTTTTCCGAATCAAACTTTCTAAAAACAAAAACTTCTCTGTTGCTCGATTCGAGATGAAGAAGCGCCTCCTCCACAGACATGGGTTTGAGGGAATAATCCCTGCTACGAAAAACACGTGATTCTGACTCTTCGTCAGCGGGCCCTGTGGGGAGAAAATCCATTTCTTTATTTTTTCTCCTTTTTCTCTCCCTCAATTTCTCCCTCTCCTTTTTGACTCTCTTCTCTATCCGGTCAAAGGCCAAACCGATAGAACTGAACATGTCCTGCGTCTCTTCGGTTGAATTCAGAGTGGCCCCCTTAACCTTGATTTTAATCTCTGCCTTGTGTCTGTACTTTTCAACAGAAAGAATGAGATCGGCCTCTACGGGATAATTCAGCAGTTTTTCAATGGATTTCAGTCTGCGTTCACAGTGCTTTTTTATCTCAGGCGTAATGCTGGTGTGTCGGGCCGTATAGTTGATGTTCATTGAGTTTCCTCCATCCAGTACTGTCTTTTTCTTATATGGGAGGGAGCAATGCGGAGTTGTTTTCTGTATTTCGCCACCGTCCTTCGCGCTATTCTGAAATTTTCCTTGGCTAAAATCTCTCCAATCTCAATATCACTCAACGGATTATCTCTGTCCTCCTGCTCCACCAGTTTTCTGATTCTCTCTTTCACACGGAGAGAAGAAATTTCCTCCCCAAAATCACCAGCCAAGGATTTATGAAAAAAATATTTCAGAGGAAACACACCCCTGGACGTCATGATATGCTTGTTGGCGACGACTCGACCCACCGTGGACTCATGGACGCCTATCTCCTGGGCGAGTTCGATCAGAGTCAAAGGTTTGATGTAATCCATACCCTTTTCGATGAAATCCTTCTGTTTGTCGACGATATATTTGGCCACTTTGTATATCGTTTGATTGCGCTGGTTCAGACTCCTTAGAAACCAAAAAGCTTTTTTCATCCGGTCCTTCAGGAAGCGGCTTGCTTCGGTTTCGTCCTTGGGCATCTGCGTCAGCATTTGTTTATAAAATTTGTTGATGCGCAGACGGGGAAGCCCTTCATCATTCAGGATGATCTTGAGTTCATCATCCTCTTTACTGACAATTATATCCGGGACCACATAAAACGTTTTTTCTTGGCTGTATTTTCTGCCCGGCGCAGGATCGAGCGCCTTGATGGCGTCGATGTGGGTTTTGACAGCACTCAGCGAAATGCTCAAGGCCTTTGCCAGTTGGGAGAAATCGGATTTTTCGAGAAGAGGCAGGTAGTCTGTGACAATTCTCCGGGTGATCTCATCTTGGATGTCAAGATATTCCATCTGAGCCAAGAGTGCTTCTTTGAGGTTAAGGCTTCCGATACCTACCGGATCAAAGCGGAGGATCTTTTCCCGGATCTTCTCGACTCTCTCAGGAGAGACACCGATGGTTTGAGCCACATCTTCGGCAAAAACTGTCAGATAGCCGTCCTCGTTGATATTTCCGATGATGTAATTCGCGATGGCTTTATCTGTCTCATTAAAAAAGGTCAGGTTTGCCTGCCATTCCAAATGATCCCATAAAGATATGGTCTTCGATACAAAGTTTTCGAGTGAGGGTGCTTCCTTTTTTTCCACAAAATAGGTCCGCATCGTGTTATCGAAGTACTCATTGAAATACGATTCAAAATCAGCTTCGTCCTCCGATCTCCCGGAATCTCCCTCGTCTCCACTACTCGTTGCGCTCTCGGCCTTTTCCTGTTTTTTGTCTGCGTCGCTTTCTTCTTTCTGTCTTTCACTTTCCGGCTTGATATCCTCCGTCTCATCTTCAATCTCGAGCATTGGATTCTGGGATAGCTCTGTGTCGATAATCTCGATGAGTTCCATATTTGTCAGTGGAAGGAGTTTAATGGCCTGCTGCAGTGCAGGGGCAAGAATGAGCCGTTGGACTTGCTTTTGATGGAGCTGCTGCTTCATGACCACTGTTTTGTCCTCACTTCAATAAAAACGCGCTTTCACTCCAAGCCAAAACTTTCACCCAAATATGTCCGTTGAACATCTTCAGAGGCTATTATCTCTCGAGGAGTTCCCTCCATCAAAATCTTCCCCTTGTCTATGATGTAGGCCCTGTCCGTAATCTTGAGCGTCTCCCTCACGCTGTGATCCGTGATGAGCAGGCCCAGGCATCTCTTCTTCAGGGAAAGAATGATTTCTTGCAGATCCTGAATGGCCAGAGGATCTATGCCCGTAAAGGGCTCATCCAGGAGGATGTATTCTGGATCAGTTATCAGAGCCCTGGCTATCTCAAGTCTACGTCTCTCTCCTCCAGACAGTGTGAAGGCCTTGGCTCGGACAAGTTTGTCAAGCCCAAATTCAGCAAGAATCTCGTCGAGCGCTGTCTTGGAAAGGGACGAGGTGCTTCCCATCATCTCCCGGACGGATAGGAGGTTATCGCCCACACTCAACTTCCTGAAGGAAGATGGTTCCTGAGGAAGAAGGCACAATCCTTTCCGCGCTCTGACGTACATGGGCAGAGAGGTAAGGTCTTTGCCATCGAGGTAGACATTTCCCGAATCGTGAGGGACAAGACCGAGAATCATGGAAAATGTTGTCGTTTTCCCCGCCCCGTTGGGCCCCAAAAGTCCGACAATTTCCCCTTTTTTCACATGAATGGAAACATCATCAACAACCTTTTTTCCATGGTAGTTCTTTTCTAATCCTACAGCTTGCAGATGATTGTTCATGCTTCACGATTTTATAACTGTTACCGATCTCTCGCGGTCCTTATTTTCAACGACGATTTTACCATCGGCTATGTAAAAAGTCAATTTGGTTCCCTCTGTTTTCCCCTGGTCTTTGGCTATCAGAACAGGATTTCCCGTCAAAACAATGACATCTTTTTTCACGTTGAATACGGCCTTTTCACCCCGCCCTTGGTTCTGTCCATGGGCAATCACGACATCTTCCAAAGCAGTTATTTTCCGCATTCCACCATCTTCTTTTCTCAACTGTACGAATATGGATTGAGCCCTTAGTCGAATTTCCTTCACTTTCAATACGCTATCGCCCGTGTATTGCGCCAGCTTTTTTTCGGAAAAAAAGTACATTTTTTGGGATACGACTTCCACAATCTCTTCTTTCCCATCCTCGTCAGTATAAGGAAAAAGCGCCCGGATTTTTCCATCTGCATTGACATTTCCTGTCTCCTCGTTGAAAATCAACTCGTCGGCAAACAACATCTGCTTCTCCTGCCACAGTTTATTGCCTCCACTTAAGAGAAAACGCTTCTGGTCGTCAAAATATCTCATGTTCTGAGTGGTGATGAAAACAGGCAGATCACCAGAAAAAAATCCGACAGGCTGGTTTTCCCCTCTCTTCCGGGAAAGAATAGCTTTGACATCCCCATCAGCATCGAAGTTATTGTTATTCAACATGATCTTGATTTCCTGAGCCTTGATTTCTGTATCAGGTGTTTTGACCACAGCCTTTTGGCCTTTTTTTTCTCGGACATGAAGCACATCAGAATTTTTCTGGACAATCATCTCCTCACCTCTGATCATCCTCAAGAAATCGGCCTTGTCATCCTCTTCGCTTATTCGTGCTTCCCCAGAGGCATTGAATTGAGACAGCTTTCCCTGTCGGTTCATCCAAAAATCAACAGAATCAGCTGATATTCGCGTCATAAGCCCTGAATCAGAATAGAAAGAGAACGTGCAGTTCCTCCTTCCCGCAACATGGCGGATTTGTGGCAGATCAGGAATTCCATGAATAGTCATCTCATCGGCTTTCGCCTCACGTTTTTTGCTATAGAGATGGAGAGCGTTTTCCGGCTGACCGGAACCCGCTTCTGTGCTCTCGTCATACACAACGGCATCCACACCACCCATGAAATGCATGAATTTGATGTTCTCGGCCTTTCCTGTTAACTGAAAATTCGATGTTTCAGCGGTGATTCGACTTTCTCCGTGTCTCACTCTCACCTCTCCCTGCAATTTTCCACGCTTTCCTCTTTTTTCAAACTCAAACGTATCGCTCTCGAGGATGACGGGTGTGGTCGGACTCAGGTCAGTTATCAACTCCAAATGAACCTCCCCATCGAGCGTCAGCTTCCTCAACTTATGAAAATACATCATTCGCTGGCCCGTCCCACTCATCTTTTCGGAAGTGAACGACACGGGATAGTCACTCTTGAAAATCTTTTTCTCGGCATTGTACTCCAAGGAGGTCACATCCATAGACAAATCCTTGAATTTGACGACAGACTTATCCTGAAACCGGAATTTCGTCCAGTCAGAGTCATAAATCACTTCGTCCCCATAGAGGCAAACATCCTCCCCCTCACTTTTATCCAAAAAGACGATCTCCACTTTGCCCTGGAGATGATAGAGTTCATCCTCGCCAAGATAATGTCTTTCTGCCTTTATCCTAAGATTTCCTTTCTCTCCCCTCGCTTCAAAAAACTCTACTTTCTCCTTCTTGTCTATCTTTTGAAAATCTCTTTTTTCCGGGATTTGAGGCACCTTCAGGCGCCGTTCAGAGTGCGTCACGAGATTGAAGCCAATCACGGTCACAACACCCAAAAAAACAAGCACCACAAGTGCTCTCAGAACTTTTAAGACTTTCATGTTTTCATTCGATCCTGGAAGGATTGTTGACGCGAACGGTCTCAAACCGATCGCGCCCCTCTCCTCCTCAATTCATATTATAAATGATTTTTGTGACGCTGTCTCGTCTCTTTACTCACCGTCTCCAGAGGAAAATGCGGCATTGTCTGAGGCCAGATTTTCTGCACACAAGCGGCCGGTCCTCAGGCGGCACCAATCTCTCCAAGCTTAAAAGAAGGGAGAAAACAAGAGTTGATTCCCGATCCTTGAAGCCACAGAAGGAGGGAGGGCGCAAAACGGACATGAACAATGCCGATCAGATTTATATGGAGTGACGGCATCTTGCGGCGGATTGCATGCGCTTCATCTTACCGCTGCTTGATGTCTTCTATGGAGAGATTCAACCTCTCTTCTCCCCTGTACTGGGAATGCTGGAGAGAGTAGACTATATCAATCCGATCCCCGGCGCAAACCACATCCGCCCATTCTCCTCTTCCCCAGCCGAGAGCTTCAAATATTTTGGCGTTTTGTCTGAGCAAAAACTTGCTGTGTTTTCCGTTAAGTTTCCTAGGTTCCTCAATCACTTCGGCTCCCCGCGTCAGAAACAATGGTTTGGGATTGCCTACCCCGAAGGGTGAAAGCATGGACATATAGTCTAAAAAAGCAGGAGTGAACTGGCTGAACTGAATTGGAACATCTATAGGAATTTTCCTTTTGAGATCCTCATCGCTGATTCTTTCTCCGGCGAATGCGTTTACAGCCTTTTTGAATCGTATCATGTTGTCTCTCATCAACTCACAGCCTACAGCCAGGATATGCCCTCCATAATTCAGGAGATGCCCCCGGTTACTTTCCAGACAATCGATGAGAGAAAATTCCTTAATGCTTCTGCCCGAGCCATACGCTTTGCCGTCCCTGTAATTAAAAAGGATCACAGGATGATGGAAAAGGTCTTTCAGCCGCGAGGCCACGATTCCGATAACCCCTCTATGCCATTCTTCGCAGCCGAGTATGAGGAGTTTGTATTTCTCGTTGAGCATCCTGCTCTCGACCTTTTCAATGGATTGGTTCTGGATTTTTTCTTCAATCTTTTGTCTTTCCGAATTCAATCTATCCAACTGATTCACCAGATCTCGACTCTCTTCATCTGAATCAGAAAAAAAGAGCTGGACAGCAAGGTCAGTAAGTCCCAATCGTCCCGCAGCGTTGATTCTCGGACCTATCCGGAATCCGACATCTCCCACCGTGATCTTTTTTCTCTTCAAACCGCAGTTTTCCATCAAGTTTTTCAAACCGATATTGGACACATTCTCGAGAGCACTCAAACCGTACTTGACCATAATCCTGTTCTCTCCCCTCAACCGGGCCACATCAGCAATGGTCCCGATCGAAACCATCTTGAGATAGTGGGGAACAAGATTGGATTTGCGGTCCTCCTCCAGAAGGGCTTGGATCAACTTAAAGACAACACCGATTCCCGCTAAATCTCTATCTGGATAGCCTGAGGATTTCAATACAGGATTGAGTATGGCATAAGCCTGAGGCAGTGTTGAACCCGGCTGGTGATGATCGGTAATGATCACATCGATTCCAAACTCGCTTGCCTTCTTAACAAAATCCACAGCTTTTATTCCGCAATCAACACTGATTACCAGAGTTGCTTTTTTTTGCAGGACGACATCGATATATTCTTTTTTTATCCCGTATCCCTGCTTCAGCCTGTCGGGAATGAAATACTCCACCCTTCCCCCCATCATCTGGAGGGCCTTGCTCAAGGTGACAACGGAGAGAATCCCATCCACATCGTAATCTCCGAAGATGACTATTTTCTCCCCTGCGGCCACAGCGGCTCGAATCCTTGCTGCAGCCTCACGCATGCCTTTCATAGCCATAGGGTCATGGAGATGGTCCAGGGTGCCATTAAGGAACTGTTGGGCCTTATCCGGATCATCAATATTGCGGTTTACAAGGATTTGGGCGATGGGATCTGGAATCCCCATCTCGTCTGAAAGGATGTTCGCACCTTCCTGCTTGGGAGGCAGGATCCATATGGCTTCTTTCATAAGAATGTAACCTTAGCACAATCATTGCGAATCCTCAATAAAACTAAGGTTGAATTTTAAAGAGGTCAAAAATATAATGATTAGGCCATGCTCGGAAACCTCAAAGACAAACTCACAAAAACACGAGAATCCTTCAGAGAAAAGCTCCATGAATTTCTCAAAGGCGACAAAAGTCGAGATCAGATACTCGATGAACTCATGGAAATAATGGTTCTGGCGGATATGGGCGTTCATGCCACAGAAAAAATAATCGAATCCCTTCGCCAAAGAAGCAAAAAGTCCGATTCCTTTCCCGAGATCACAGCACTTTTGAGACAAGAGATAATCACAATCCTCTCCCAATATCCTGGCAAAATCCATATGGGCAATTCGCAATCCGTTATCATGATGGTCGGGGTCAATGGGGGTGGAAAGACAACATCGCTGGCCAAATTGGCCTATCACTTCAGCCAACAAGGGAAAAGGGCTCTTATGGTGGCAGCGGACACATTCCGAGCCGCAGCCCCGGAGCAGCTTTCTCTTTGGGGAAAAAAGTTGGGCGTGCCCGTCATCAAAGGGCAGTACGGAGCCGATCCCGCATCTGTTGTGTATGACGCCATTCAATCCTTCAAAGCCCGCCAACACCATCTCTTGCTCATCGATACAGCGGGACGAATACATACAAATATAAGCCTGATGAACGAGTTGGAAAAGATAAAGCGCATCGTGTCCAGGGAAATTGAGGGCGCTCCGCATGAAAGCCTCCTCGTTCTGGACGCAACTATAGGACAAAACGCAATCGTTCAGGCCAAAGAGTTCTTGAAATTTTCCGGGTTGACGGGCATCTTCCTCACAAAACTGGATGGCACAGCCAAGGGAGGGAGTGTTCTCAGCATAGTCGATGAATTAGGGCTTCCTATCAAATTTGTGGGCGTCGGCGAAGATGAAAAAGACATGCTTCCTTTTTCTCCTTCAGAATTCGCAGACGCGCTTCTCTCATGACCATGCAAAAAGATATTGCCTACATGGAAATGGCCTATGGCCTAGCCGAACGCGCCAAAGGGTGGGCCAGTCCGAATCCATATGTTGGAGCAGTCCTTGTCAGAAGAGATGTGATCGTTGGCTACGGATATCATGAAAAGCCGGGCAAGGCTCATGCTGAAATCGTTGCCCTGAAAAGAGCCGGGCAGAAAGCCCAGGGCAGCACGGCCTATATCACACTGGAACCCTGCATTCACTGGGGCCGAACTCCTCCCTGCATCGATGCCATTCTCCAGGCCGGCCTCAAAAGAGTTGTCGTCTCCAGCTTCGATCCAAATCCATTGGTCAATAAAAAAGGTATTCGCGCGCTGCGCGAGGCAGGGCTCGAGGTGAGTGTCGGACTGCTGGCCGAAAGAAACAAGCTTTTGAACGAAAGCTACATCAAGTACATACAAACAAAAATTCCCTTCGTAACTGTGAAGGCTGCATCCAGCTTGGACGGCAAGATCGCCACCCACTCGGGGAATTCTCAATGGATCTCTTCTCCGCCGGTTCGGGAATACACTCACCTCCTGCGGGGGGAACACGATGCCATCATGGTCGGCATCAACACCGTGCTGAAAGACAATCCTCTCCTGACAGTTCGTCATCGCAACTGGCGGGGCAAGCGACTCGTTCGTGCTATTCTCGATTCAAGATTGCGTTTTCCTCTCCAATCACGCATGTTCGATACACTTTCCAGAGGAGACATCTGTATATTCACCTCTCAAAAATCTTCATCGCACAAAGCAGATGCCTTGAGACAAAGGGGCGCCAGAGTCATATCACTGCCCGGAAAAGGGCCCAGGCCCGAGCTCAAAGATATTCTTAGCTGGCTGGGGGAGAAGGAAATCTCCAGCATCTTGGTAGAGGGAGGCAGTGGCCTCATCACTTCTGTCTTCGAGAAAAAAATCGCAGACAAAGTCCTTTTGGCCCTATCCCCTAAACTTATCGGGGGAAAAGAGGCCCCCTCTGTGTACGCAGGCCGGGGAGTCAACCGCATTACAGATGCCCTCTGCCTGAAGAGAACCCGATCCTTTCGCATCGCGGATGAAACCATAGTTGAGGGGTACGTGTGATGTTTACTGGCATTATCAAACACACAGGAGCTTTTAAGGGTTATCGAAGCGGAAGACGCGAGATGTGTATCGCGGCACCTTCCGTGGTTGATCTTTTGGAGCTGGGAGAGAGTCTCGCCATAAACGGAGTCTGTCTCAGTCTAGTGAAAAAAGAACGAGACACCCTCTTTTTCAACCTGGCCGAAGAGACGATCAAACAGACAACATTGGGCCATTTGCGCCCGCGGGAACGCCTGAACCTGGAGCTCCCGCTGACGCTCGCTACCCCCCTGAGCGGCCATCTTGTGACCGGGCATGTGGACGCAACGGGTAAAGTCTTGAAAATCACAAACAGGGGAGACGGCAAAATATTGACCATTGCTTTGCATCCCGAACTCAAGCCATATTTTGTGCCAAAAGGCTCTGTCGCCCTAAACGGAGTCAGCCTGACTGTCACCAATTTGGGTCCGTCCTCATTCGAGGTGGAGCTCATCCCCCTCACCCTCAAGGATACCAACTTGAATGACCTCAAAACGGGTGACGAGATCAACATCGAATGTGACATAATCGGAAAATATGTGTATAATTGGAGTTTCCAAAACAAGCGCTAAAGGTACATGATTGATGCAAAGAAAACCGAAAGTGGCGACAGTCGAAGAGGCTCTACGCGCCGTTAAATCAGGCAAACTGATCATAATCGTTGATGATGAAGATAGAGAAAACGAAGGCGACCTTATGGTCGCTGCGGAGAAAGTCACTCCCGATATCATCAATTTCATGGCTAAGCACGCCCGAGGACTTATCTGCCTTCCTTTGACAGAAGAACGGCTCAAAGAACTGGATTTGCCCTTGATGGTTTCCGAGAATACGGCTCAGTTCCAAACGGCTTTCACCGTCTCCATCGATGCCAAAAAAGGCGTGACAACCGGCATCTCAGCCTACGACCGTGCCCAGACAATCTTAACTGCGGTTGAACCGGACACAAAGCCGTCTGACCTTGCCCGCCCCGGACATATATTTCCCCTGAGAGCCATGGACGGCGGTGTGCTTGAAAGATCTGGCCAGACAGAAGCAGCGGTGGATATAACGCGGATGGCAGGGTTGAAGCCGGCCGGGGTTATCTGCGAAATAATGAACGAAGACGGTACCATGGCCCGCATGCCTCATCTGGAGGAATTCAGCCAGACATTCGACATCCCCATACTCACCATCGCTGACTTGATCAAATACAGAATGAGGACAGAAACGCTGGTCAATAAGATTGAAGAGGCGGATCTTCCGACAAAGTACGGGCATTTCAAAATCATGGTGTATGAGGACACCATCCACAAAGAACATCATATCGCCTTGGTGAAGGGGGAGATCAAACGTAACGAACCAACCCTTGTCCGGGCTCACTCGCAGTGCCTGACAGGAGACACATTGGGTTCGTCGCGGTGCGATTGCGGAGCCCAGCTCCAACAGGCTATGCAGCTTATCAACGATGAAGGCAAAGGTGTCGTCCTCTACATTCTCAACCACGAAGGGAGAGGGATCGGTCTCATTAACAAGATCAAAGCCTATGCCATCCAGGACCACGGCATAGACACGGTTGAAGCCAACCGAAAGCTTGGATTTCAGCCGGACCACAGAGACTATGGTATCGGAGCCCAAATATTGGTTGCCCTTGGTGTGAATAAGCTGCGGCTCATCACCAATAATCCCCGGAAATACATCGGTCTTTCCGGTTATGGATTGGAGATTGTGGAGCGTGTTCCGATTGAGATTCCGCCCTGCGAATCCAATATTAAATACCTCAGGACAAAAAAGGAAAAAATGGGCCACATTCTAGATCTGGTCTGAGAGATCACTACCGGTGGTTATGTCCGGTTCGGCCCCCCCCTCGATGGGCCTCGCAGAGGCATGCCTTCTCTCAGGCGGGCCGCCACCATCCCCCTACCCTGATAAACTCCGGTCTGCAATCCCACTGAAATCCTGTGATTCACACAGGCTGCAACTCACTCCGAAATTATCCGTTCAGCACGCACACCGAAGATGGAGCAAACGCATTTCTGGCCGACAACCTGCCCTCCGCGCCGTCTATAGCCAGGAGCGCCCTCACAATCCAGGACAGCCTTGCCCTGCGCGTTGCGGAAAACTAAACGCGACGACTCCCCCATCAACACACTCGCAGCTGCACGAGCCGCCGGTTGAAAAGGAAATATGACAGACAATTCCGCTCTTTTTTGATAGTATAGTTAAACTCAGGAGGTCAAGTGGCAAAGGGTTTGCAGCGTCCCCCATCCTTATCAAAGCAGGAAAAACGGCTCTACAGGTCAGTTGTGAAAAAAATTAAGGCAGCGAAGGATAAACAAAAGAGGCTGGCCCTGATTGAGACATTGACCTCCACAAAAGAACCCTGGGCCAGTGCTGTGCTGCTCGACTCTTTGGATGACACAAACGAGGAAATTCGTCAACTGATCGTCCAGGAATTAGGGGAAAGGAAGGATTTGGATTTGGAGCTTGTCGCCGAGAAACTGGACCATCCTCTCTGGTATGTTAAAAGCTCTGTTTTGAACATATTGGGTCTCAAGAGGGACAAAAGTGTCTTGATCCATATTGAGGCCCTGCTCAAAGAACCCAATGTGGAGGTGCGGAGAGCTGCGGCCTCGGCGCTGGGACATATTGGGGATAAGGAATCGTTGCCTTTGCTCCTCCAGCTCACCAAGGACAGGAATCAATTCGTGAGGGCCTCTGCTGAGAAGGCTATAAATAAAGTAAGCAAGCTGCGATTCACCTAACCTGAACTATTCATAAAAAAATGCTGATGCCTTTTTTACTTCAGCAATGTCAGGAACTTATCCCTGACATTGCTGATATAACTTTTCAAGAATAACCTTTCAATCTTCATCTGCATTTTTTACCCTTCGGGCAAGCTTATCTGCTTTGTTACAAACGGCTTGCGGTACATTCGTACAGCTGCGCCGTCTGTGCCTCGCAGCTAAGCTTGTGAATAATTCAGACTAATTGATTGTTCATAAAAAAATCCAATCCTTTTTTTAAAAGACAATATTTTTTGCAATTGGATTTTTTAAGAGGGCGTGGATTTGTGTGACTCCAGAATAAACGTGACCGGCCCATCGTTCACCAGGGCCACATCCATCATGGCTGCAAATTCACCCGTTTGAACAGGAATACCCAGTTCCCTCACACAATCGACGAAGTAATCGAACAACACACAGGCTCTATCTGGTTGTTCGGCCTTATCAAAACTGGGGCGCCTCCCTTTTTTCAGCGAGCCGGCAAGAGTGAACTGGGATACAGCCAGCACTCCCCCCCCAATTTCGCCGAGGGATAGATTCATTCTGTCCTGGGCATCCGGAAATATCCGCAGTTCCACGATTTTCCGGGCTATAAATTGAGCATCCTTCTCCGAATCTCCCTTTTCTATACCCACCAGAAGACAGAGCCCCGGACCTATTTCCCCTACTGTCCTTTCATCGACCGTGACTGATGCTTTTTTGACTCTCTGCAGGACGACTTTCATTGCGGCTGTCACTCCCCTAAAATATTTTTCCTCAAAAAAGCATGGCGGAGACGTTTCAGATCTTCACGGTTAAAGAACACATTCAACAGCCCGTAGACCAGAATGCCGCCAATAATGACAGCCAGCAAAAGTCCCAGCTGCCTGAGGAAACAATGCGCGTCAAAGTCGACACGACTCATAAAAAACCAGATGCAGCCTCCCATGATAATGGAACTCATAAGACACTTTAAGGCAGAAAGCATTATCTCACCCCGGCGGATCCTCCCTATCTTTTTTTCCAACAGGAGAAAGAGCAGGGCAAAATTGAGTATCGAGGATAGGGATAAGGCGAGCGCGATTCCACCCACACGTAACGGATGCATCAGCAACAGAGAGAGACCAATGTAGCTGATCATGACAAAAAAAGCGACAATCACGGGTGTCTTGGTGTCCTTGAGGGAATAAAAGGCAGGCGCCAGAATCTTCACTCCGGATATGAAGGGGAGGCTTAGAGCAAAATAGAACAGACAAGAGGCGCTCATGGCCGTTGATTGGGCATCAAAAACACCGCGTTCATAGAGCACTTGAACAATGGGACGGTTCAAGATCAAAAGACCCGCAGCGGCAGGAAAAGTCACAAAGGATATGAGCTTGAAGGCGAAGACGAGCGTCCGCTTCATCCCCTCGATGTTTGCGTGGGCAGCAAACTCGGAAAACGCAGGGAGAAGCGTGATGGACAGGGCGATGGCAAAAATTCCCAGGGTCAATTCTTGGATTCGTGAGGCATAATAAAGAGAGGACACGCTTCCCTCCTCTAGAACGGAGGCAATAATACGACTGAGTGCAAAATTGATCTGAGAGATGCCCACCCCAAAAATGCCCGGAACCATTAGCTTCCCCACCTTGCGGACCGCCGGATGACGAAAATTCAACCGGGGGACAAATCGCATGCCTTTCTTCCAGAGAAAGGGGATCTGGAATGCCAGCTGAAGGACACCACCGATGACGACACCCACGGCAAAAACCAAAGCCGGCTCATCAAATTTGCGTGCACCGATTACAGCAGCCAGGATTATGGCCAGATTGAATAAAACAGGGGTAAAGGCCGGAACGAAGAACCTGCGGAAGGAATTCAGGATGGCCATGGCCAGCGCAGCCAGACTCACCAGAAAGATATAGGGGAACATAATCCTGGTCAAAACAACAGTCAATTCCGTCTTTCCTGAGACATCGCCAAACCCCGGAGCAATCAACTTGACGAGAAAAGGCGCACACACGATCCCCAAAACGGCCAGGAGGGCCATGATAACCGTCATATCAAAGAAGAAGATGTTGGCGAACCTCCACAACTTCTCCTTTGTCTCTTTTTCCTTAATTTCCGTGAAGATGGGAATAAAGGCAGCTGTCAAGGCCCCCTCCCCGGTCAAACGCCGCAGCAAATTGGGTATGACAAAACCTATGGTGAAGGCATCCGCGCTCCCGCTCGTTCCCAGGTATAAGGCCTGCAGCATGTCTCTGGCATAGCCGAGAATTCTGCTGAGGAGGGTGGGTGCGGAAACGGCAAAAGTCGAACGTAAGAGTCTTCGGTCCTGCGCTTCTTGCTTCATCTTGCGCTTCAAGAATATCAAATCTAACGCCAAAATTCCAAGTCTAACCGCTGCGGGGACTCTGTAGCCTCTTCAAAACCGCCAAGAAACAAGAACCAAGCCTTCATTGTTGAGAGATCACGGCGATGGAAAACCCTGTTTGAAGGCGCGAGACAGACATGTTCCTTGACAGATAAGCCGAGATATCCTATCATACAGCTTTCTTGCAGGAGTGAGATATGGCTCATCATAAATCAGCTAAACGACAGTGGAGACGAAGTCTGCGACGAAACGAAATCAATAAAAGGAATAAATCCACCCTCCGTTCACAAATAAAACAATTGAGATCAGCCATAGAAAACAAGGACAGTGAATCGGCTCAGAAACTTCTCCCCCTTACATTCTCTACGATCGACAGGTCGATCAAAAAAGGAACCATTCACGCCAACACAGGACAGCGATACAAGTCGCGGCTGAGCCGACAGGTCGAAATGATCGGCTCCTCCACCTCAAAATAAGCACCCTCGTCTTAAATAACGACAGTCTATCCCTTCCCGGCTAGCTGGAAGCTTATTATTAGGTGACTCGTCCTTTATCAATCGTGAGCCGGGTGTATTCGAAAAGAAACCTTTCGAGCAGTGTTTGGAGTGATAGGTCCGATGTTTTGAATTTCAAGTCAATTTTCTCTAATTCTTCCAACAAACGTTTCAAGTCCGGCCGACTTAACCCATCGACAAGAGAAAAAAATTGGCGAAATTTGGTGGTATAAAAAGATCCGAATTTTTCCTGAATTTGCGGTTTGAGTTCCTTGAAAATTTCTTTTCTCTCCCTTCCTTTTTCCACAAGCCAAACTTTAGCCATAAAAATGTCGCGGAAGAACCGGGCGAAAAGACCCAGTATGTATTCCGGGCGTGTGCCTTCGCTGAAGAGATTGGCAAGCACGCGAAGGCATTGCTCGTAATCACTGCTTTCCAAACTGTCCAACATTTCCCACTCTGTGAATGATTTGAACCAGCCGGACACTTCATTGATATCATCCACTTCAACCGAATTCTTGTCATCGAGGTAGGTATTGATCTTTGTGATCTCACTGCTCAAGCGGCCCAAATCATTCCCGATAATGTCCACGAGCCGTCTCTGCCCCGCAAAAGTTATGGTTTTGCCCTCCGCCTGGAACCTTTCCTCTATCCAGGATATCAGGGCCCTGCCGCGCAAGACCTTGAGCTCCTCCATGCACACCGAGGAAGAAGGGAGAGAGGAAAAAAATCTCACAACAGGCGTTTTCCGATTGACCTTGCCATGAAGAATTATGACAAGAACAGTCTGGCTTGCGGGAGATGAAAAGTACTCTTTGAGGATACTTTTTTCTGTCGAGTTGAGAGTTTCATCCCTTTTTCGAGTCAACTCGACCACAAGAATTCGTTTGGAGGAAAACAGAAAAGGCACGGTTCGAGCTAGATCAATCACCTCAGCCCAGGAGTGATCCTCTCGACTCAGCTTCTCCAGATTGAAGGCCTCGTTATCGGAAGAAACCAGAATTTTTTTCACCTTCTCCAGGAATTCATAGGCCAGGAACACTTCTTCGCCGAAAAAGAAATGACAGGGAGCGAGCGCTTCTTCGGAAAGATCCTTGGATAGGGATTGCTGCCCCATCTCTCTAAAATCCTTCCAGAATAGTGCTCACAAGACTCCGGGCAAACTTTTCTACGACGACATCAATGGCTTCTGACTCGACAGATTCAAAGTCGGACCCTTCCGGAACATCGTACTCCTGCTGAAAGACAAGGTTGGGATTGGCATAGATGACTTTTTTATTCACGTTGTCCCGCATCACAATATTAGCGACAATGATGATATTATATCGGTCGGCAGAGGCTTCCTGGGAAAAGGCGATAGGCACCACTCGGAATGACTTTATCTCACCTATGAGTATCGCATCCGCTGAATCCTCATCGCTTCCCACATCCACTTTACCCCGGGCAACCAATTCATTGATCACACCCTGCGTCAATTTGCGGTCAAGTTCGAAACGGGTTGTCATGTTCTTGAACATGGGGATGTTGACCGTGTCTATATGAGAGGGAAGGGAGCTACCCGTACCGCTCAGATGATAACCGCACTGGCAAGTAAGCAAACACGCCCAAGCAATCACAACCGCCTTTTTCATGCGTTCCCTCTAAATGACAATATTGACCAATTTATTTTTGATATAGATGACCTTCCGAATCTCTTTATCGCCAACAAAAGACTTGACCCGACCCATACCTAAGGCCTTCTCTTTCACCTGCTCCTCAGGAAGGTCTCTCTCGACGTCAATCTTGTCGCGAAGTTTCCCGTTGATCTGGATCACGATGGTCACTGTTTCTTCCTGGGCAAGATCAGGATCATACTCGGGCCAGGACGAGCGGGCGAGAAGTGTATCATGCCCCATCTGTGCCCACAGTTCCTCGCAGATATGGGGAGCAAAGGGGGATAGAAGATGCATTGTCTTTTCCATCGCCTCTTTGATGAGTGCTCTCCCTTGCTTTGATTGCCTGAGAGGAACGGCCTCTTTTTTTATCAGATTAAAAAATTCCATGATAGAACTGACTGCGGTATTGAGGTGGAATCTTTTGTCGATGTCATCAGTAACTTTTCTTATGGTCTGGTGCATCTTCACGAGAAGAGGATTCGCTTTCATCTCGCTTTGCACAAACTCGGGGAGTGATTTGTCCAAAAAGAGGTCCAGGTTATCCTGAAAAAAGTGCCAAAGCCTGTTCAAAAAGCGGTAGCACCCTTCCACCCCCTTTTCACCCCAAACGAACTCCTTCTCCGGCGGCGAGGCAAACAGGATAAAGAGCCGCAGGCTATCCGCGCCGAATTCGGCGATCATCTCGTCCGGATCAACAACATTGCCTTTGGATTTGGACATCTTGGCTCCGTCTTTCGTCACCATTCCCTGACTGAAATAATGGGGGAATGGCTCGCCCACATCCGTCAATCCAAGATCACGCAGCACCTTGCAGAAGAATCGTGCATAGATAAGATGCAGAATCGCATGCTCTATGCCCCCAATATAAATATCGACAGGCATCCAGTAATTGGCAGGGTCTCGGTCAAAAGGACGCCCTTCCTCTTGAAAAGAACAGTAGCGGAAGTAATACCACGAGGAATCAATGAACGTATCCATGGTGTCTGTCTCGCGACGCGCTGGAGCCTGGCATATCGGACAGGTTGTCTCGACAAAATTGGGGTCGTTTTCAAGAGGTGAACCTTCCCCGTCCCTGAACTCCACATCCGGAGGCAATTGAACGGGGAGATCTTCATAGGGAACCCCCACAGGTCCGCAGTGATCACAATAAACGACCGGGATGGGCGTTCCCCAGTACCGCTGCCGGGATATTCCCCAGTCGCGAAGCCGGAAGATTGTGCTTCTGTGACCGAATCCCATGTCGCAGGCATGCTGGGCCATCTTATCCATGGCCTCCTGGCTGGAAAGCCCGGAAAATTGCCCGGAATTGATAACCCGGCCATATCCCACGAAGGCTTCTTCCAGCTCACCCGAACTCTCCTGTCCCTCGGGTACGACGACTTCGACGATTTTTAGACCATACTTCCTGGCAAACTGAAAATCCCGTTGGTCATGGGCAGGAACAGCCATGATGGCTCCTGTGCCGTATTCCATCAGAACATAGCCAGAGATCCAAATCGGTATCTTTTCACCGTTGTAGGGATTGATGGCCTTTTTTCCGGTATCGATGCCTTCCTTTTCTTCTTCGCCAGGATCTTTCCTGAGACGTTGTTCGGCAATCGCTTTTTTTATCCAGGCCTGGAGCGCTTGTCTGTCAGGGGAATCCTCTATCAAGTCCAGGGCGAGCGGATGCTCCGGAGAAAGAACCATAAAAGTAGCCCCGAAAAATGTATCGGCGCGGGTGGTGAAAACTTCAATAGTTCGATCCATGCCTTCGACCGGAAACTCGGCATGCGCCCCGGTGCTTTTTCCGATCCAGTTCTTCTGCATAGTCAGGACATGCTCGGGCCATTTTTTAAGCTGATCGTGTCCTGAGAGGAGTTCTTCGGCATAATCTGTGATCTTCAAGAACCACTGCTCCATCTCCTTCTGCTCCACCTGCGTTTCACAGCGCCAGCAACCCTCGCCGACAACTTGCTCGTTGGCCAATACAGTCTGACACTTTGGACAGAAGTTGATCCAGCTCTTCCTTCTGTATGCCAGGCCTCTCTCCAGCATTTTCAGGAATATCCACTGGTTCCATTTGTAGTAGTCAGGCAGACAGGTTGTCACTTCCCTGGACCAGTCATAGCTGTAGCCCATGCGTTTCAATTGTCTTTTCATGTGAGCAATATTGCCCAGGGTCCACTCCCGGGGATGCACACCCTCCTGAATAGCGGCGTTCTCCGCCGGCATACCAAAGGCATCCCAGCCTATCGGATGAAGCACGTTCAAGCCCTGCATGAACTTGAAGCGGGAAATCACATCGACAATAGAAAAATTGCGGATATGCCCCATATGAACGCGTCCGGAGGGATAGGGATACATCTCGAGACAGTAATACTTCGCTTTTTTGGGGTCATCGGAGGCCTCAAAGGCCTTCTGTTCCGCCCAAATGCGCTGCCATTTGGTCTCGATCCGGTTGAAATCGTAGCTTTCTCTCATAGCGATCCAATCTTAGGCCTCAAAAATCATAGAGCAAAATATAGATGTATGCCCTGGAATTGTCAAGCCAGGCACAACGCCAGCCAAGCTGATTTGAATCGCGGAGCCGTGGATGGCGCATCTCCGATATGCCCCTATGCGGGTAAGGAGTCGCGGGCATGCCTCTCGGTTTGGACGAATGAATGACTGCAAGACGCGCTTGATGCTGAGGAGGGTCTTCATTGATAACGGGGAGCCCGCACACCCCGCGATATCTATCGACCGGCCCGGTTTTCAAATACCCATGACTCTTTCTATAACCGTTTCTTCTTTTATTCCGTAATGTTAAAATGGGCATAACCATGGAGTTTTTCTTCATTCAGGATTACCAGCGAAATTACAGGTTCTTTTCATCCGAGCCCGTCCAAAACATCCAAGTCAAGTTCACGCGATTGGAAGAGCTCTGGATGAAGGCCAAACAAAAACTCATGCTTCTGCCCAAGCGAATCCTCGCTCAAGAACAGGCATTCTCGCGTGTCCGGAAATTTGAGGATGACACAATTCTCATTTACCACTCAGGGCGATTGGAGGAGAAAAAAATAAGGCGCCGGCTTTTTCTCTTTATCCAAAAACAGCGAACCACACACACACTTTTTCTCATCGGGGAGGCCATCCTTCTTCCCGTTTCCGGACTCATGGCCCTTGTGCCGGGACCAAATGTTTTCTTCGGTGTATTGGCCCTGATCATGCTCACCCATTGGCAGGCTCTCAGGGGCATAACCAGCTTGTCGCGTAAAAAACACAGGTTCATTCCAGCCCTGTCCTTTGAAGAGTGGGAAATGGCTGTAAACTCAAGAAGCGAAGCAGAGCTTCCTCCCATTCTAGACAAAATTGAAAAGGAGTACCATCTCAAGGAACTGCGCAAAGTTCTCTTTAGATAGGGCAAAAACGCCCCCGATATCGCCCGTTGTTCCCAATTGATTTGACAAAGCCGTTTGATTGCTTTATCTAATATAGGTGAGATGACATTGACTCTAAACCAATTTCTCTTCCTGGTCATCACTCTGGCCATTGTCGTGGCCGTGACCTACCTCGTACTCTTTCTCAAACAACTTCGAAATACAGCTCGAGAGGGCGAAAAAACTCTCGTTGAAATAAATTCGCTTGTCAGAAGTCTCCAGGACACGAGTGAAAAAATAAACACCCGGGTTGACGACGTAGGGGGTGTTCTTGAGGCGAGCAAGAAGACAGCCGCAAACTTAGCGGAAATGGCAGCCATGATCACCGTCAGGATAATCAGGCCAAGTGCCAAGTACTGGCCAGTGATCTATCCCTTGACACGGTTGGGCTGGCGGCTTCTGAAAAAGCGAAAGGAGGAAAAAAATGGCAAATAGGGATTCCGGCATCGTCGACATCACCATCTCCTTCCTTCTCGGAACAGCGACAGGTTTTATCCTTGGTATTCTTTTTGCTCCGGCCAGTGGTGAAGAAACTCGGAAGAAAATCGGAGATACGGCTGTCAAAACTGGCGAACGAGCCAAAGATAGCTATGAGAAGATAGCCAAAGAAGCAGAAAAAGGGATAAAAGTCGTCAAAGAGAAGACTCACGAAGGCATTGATGCCATCAAAGAATTCGTGGATAAGAAAAAGAAAGAGATCGCATCAAAAGCGGCTGAAGTTCCGGCCACGGAGGAAGAACCGAAGTAATACAGAAATTTCAAGCCCGCTTCATCCATTCTACCCTCATCAATTCGTACGATCAGACAGCAAAGGAGGAATCTAATGTCCACAACTGCGATTGCCGAAGTCAAGGCAAGAGAGATACTCGATTCGCGCGGCAACCCCACCATAAGCACAAAAATCACACTCCAGTCGGGAGCGGAAGGAACATCCTCGGTACCCTCGGGCGCATCAACAGGTGCCCACGAGGCCCTCGAACTGCGAGACGGAAACGCCACCCGTTACCTGGGCAGAGGTGTCCTGAAAGCGGTTTCCAATGTCCATGAACTCATCGCGCCGGCAATCGTCGGGCACGATGCCTGTCAGCAGGAGGACATAGACACCCGACTTATCGAACTGGACGGGACGCCTACCAAATCAAACCTGGGCGCGAATGCCATTCTTTCTGTATCTCTGGCCGTCGCCCAAGCAGCTTCCCGGGAGATGCGGAAACCCCTTTATGCTTACCTGAGCCAACAAGACACATATCTTCTACCCACACCGATGGTCAATATCTTGAATGGGGGATCCCATGCCGACAACAACATGGATATCCAGGAATTCATGGTTGTTCCCGCGGGGGCGGCCACGTTTGCCGATGCCATTAGGGCGGCCGCGGAAGTGTTTCATCATCTTAAAAAAAACCTTAAGACCAGAGGGCTGAACACCGCGGTAGGCGATGAAGGAGGATTCGCGCCAAATCTGGGATCGAATGAGGAAGCTCTCGAACTTATCATGGAGAGTATCCAGAGTGCCGGTTACAAGCCGGGGAAAGATATCTTTCTCGCCTTGGATGTGGCCGCGTCAGAGTTTTATGCGGAACAAAGGTATTTCTTTAAAAAATCAGACGGTTCTAAAAAAGACACTGCCGAAATGATCGCCTTCTACCGCCATTTGGTTGAAAGCTACCCCATTGTTTCCATCGAAGATGGCTTTGCCGAGGATGACTGGCACAGCTGGAAAACCATGACAGATAGTTTCGGCACGAAGATCCAATTGGTGGGGGATGACATATTTGTCACCAATCGCGATCGTCTTCAGAGAGGAATAGAAGAGGGGATCGGGAATTCGATTCTCATCAAACTCAATCAAATCGGGACACTCACAGAAACCATTCAAACAGTGCAGATGGCTCAAAAGAACGGATACACGACCGTTATTTCCCATCGGTCGGGTGAAACGGAGGATACATTTATTGCAGACCTGAGCGTGGCCTTGAGGGCAGCTCAGATCAAGACCGGTTCGTTGAGCCGCAGCGAGCGCGTGGCCAAGTACAACAGGCTGCTGGAAATCGAAGAGGACCTGGGAAGCCAGGGCCGCTTCGCCGGAATGACTATGTATGCGGCATTTTCAGCTGGGTAGAAACCACCCTGGACATTGAGGGGACACAAGCAGGGCAGTGGCGTGAGGAGGCAGTCAAAGAGTAAAAACAGATGACGAAAGAACGAAAGGACCGGTTTCAAACCCTTTCCGGCATTGACATCCATCGCGTGTTCACCGAGAAAGACCTGCCCGGGTTTTCCTCTCCAGAGGACCTGGGATCGCCGGGGGAGTATCCCTATGTCCGCGGTGTTTATCCCTCAATGTACCGTTCCCGGTACTGGACTATGCGACAGTACGCCGGTTTCGCGACGGCTGAGGAGTCCAACGAGAGATACCAGTTTCTTCTGTCGAAAGGTCAAACCGGTCTGAGTGTTGCCTTTGACCTGCCAACCCAATTGGGTCTGGATTCAGATCATCCTTTAGCTCAGGGAGAAGTGGGAAAGGTCGGCGTGGCCATAGATTCGCTGGATGACATGGCCGCGCTATTTCATAAAATTCCGCTAGAGCGGGTGTCTGTCTCTATGACCATCAATTCGACGGCATCGATCCTTCTGGCCATGTACCTTGCCTTGGCCGAACAGACAGGTGTGGAGTGGGCGAAACTGGCAGGAACCATCCAGAACGATCTTTTGAAAGAATACGTCGCACGGGGCACCTATATTTTTCCCCCTAAGCCTTCTTTAAAAATCACAACCGATATTTTGGCCTTCTGTCATGAACATGTCCCGCAGTGGAACACGATTAGCATCAGCGGTTATCACATACGTGAAGCCGGCGCAACAGCTGTTCAGGAGATCGCTTTCACCCTGGCCAATGCCATCACCTACACACGAGAAGCTATCTGCGCCGGATTGGATGTGGACATGTTTGCTCCCCGCTTATCGTTCTTTTTCGCTGCCCACAACAACTTTCTGGAAGAAGTTGCCAAATTCCGGGCGGCCAGGCGGCTGTGGGCCCAAATCATGAAGACAACCTTTGGTGCCAAGAATCCCCTCTCCTGGAAATTGAGATTCCACACCCAGACGAGTGGGGTGACCCTCATGGCTCAAGAACCGGAAAACAACATTATCCGCGTCACTCTCCAAGCTCTGGCCGCCGTGCTCGGAGGCACACAATCTCTCCATACAAATTCCCGGGATGAAGCCCTTGCCCTGCCCAGCGAGGAGTCTGTCCAGATTGCTCTGCGCACCCAGCAAATCATTGCCCATGAGAGTGGCGTTGCCGATACCGTTGATCCCCTTGGAGGCTCGTACTGCATTGAAAGCCTGACCAGCGCCATCGAAGAGAAAGCCCGGGAGTATCTAGATAAGGTCGATGCAATGGGAGGAATGCTCAAAGCAATCGAGACAGGATATGTCCAGCAAGAAATTCAAGAAAGCGCCTATAATTACCAGAAAATGGTCGAAAGCGGGGAACAGGCCATCGTCGGTCTCAATGCCTTCTCCGAAGGTCGAACAAAGATTAATATGGATCTCTATTATCCCCCAGCCGAAATCGAACGCAACCAGAAGGAAAAACTCCGGAAGCTAAGGCTTGCCAGAGACAATCAAGGCGTCACCAAAAGCCTGCAGGCGCTGAAAAACGCCATCAACAGAGATCAGAACCTTCTGCCCCCCTTGATTGAAGCGGTCCAATCTCGGGCCACACTGGGTGAGATCACGGCTGTATTGAAGGAATCATACGGCGTCTACACTGAGAACATCAGCCTTTAACCATCGTCTATCCAACAGATCGCTCGACTTTCAATTGACTTTGCTGGGAGGCGAATCTAAGATAGCCTTATGCTAAAGATTAGAGCTCGAAAGACAGTTGGTTTTATCGCCTGGCTCCTGTCGTTGGCCTTGGCGGCCCTCCCCGCCGATAAATCTAGCGCCCGACTTATAGACCAGGAGATCGCTCGGTTGGAGGCCGACCTCATCAAAACCAGGCGGTTCATTCATATGAATCCCGAGCTCGGCAACCGGGAGTACGAAACAGCTAAACTCGTGGCCTCCAAGCTACTATCTCTTGGGCTCGATGTCCAAACTGAGGTGGCAAAGACAGGAGTCGTTGCCTTGCTCCGAGGGGACCAACCGGGAATAACCATCGGATGCCGGGCCGATATGGACGCACTTCCTATCCAGGAGTTAAACACCATTCCTTTCAAATCGCTCAACCCAGGGATTATGCATGCCTGCGGCCATGATATTCACACCACGGTTGTTCTGGGCACGGCCATGGTTATGCACTCTCTCAAGGCCAAGCTGAAGGGAAATATCAAGTTCATTTTCCAGCCCGCTGAAGAAGGGCCTCCTCAAGGCGAGGAAGGCGGAGCCGCCCTGATGATCAAAGAAGGCGTGCTGGACAATCCTCCTCTGCGGGCCATATTCGGCTTTCATGTGATGCCTGTAGAATTGGGACGTGTTCAGTACAGATCAGGACCGATCATGGCCAGCCCTACCTGGTTTGAAATTGTGGTCAAGGGGAAGAGTGCCCATGCGGCAAGACCCCACGAAGGAGTGGATGCCATCGCCTTGGCCTCTCAGGTCGTCCTGAGCATTCAGACTATCGTGAGCAGGAATCTCGACGCTTCAGATCCCGCCGTTATCACCGTGGGAACAATCGAAGGAGGAACTCGATCGAATATCATCGCCGATACAGTCCGGCTTGAAGGCACGATCAGAACGCTCAGCACTGTCCACCGAAAAAAAATTCTCACTCTGATAGACAATATGGTCCGAGGCATGACCCAATCGTTCGGCGCGGACTATATCTTCAACTACAGTTTGGGCCCTCCCCCAGTCTATAATCACCCGGAACTGGCAAAGATCATGGAACCCACTCTCACCGAGGTGATTGGTGAGCATGCTGTTGAGCAGGCGAACCCACTCATGGTTTCTGAGGATTTTGCCTATTACTGCGAAAAAATTCCAGGATTTTTCTTTTTTTTAGGAGTGAAACCGCCGGGAAAAGCACGCATGGCCCCCCTTCACAGCCCTTACTTCAATCCGGATGAGAAAAGTATCCCGCTGGGAGTCAAAATTATGTCTCATCTTCTCCTCGACTCCCTCGAACACCAGAGTAAACTCGACGATTCAGCACGATAACGAAAGCCATGGCTTTTCCCTTTCTCTTCCTTTGTCTGGCATTGGCAGCAGGGATAATCGCCGGAGCGCTGATCCCTATCCCTCTGACAGGAGGCATCATTGCCTTGCTAGCTTTGCTCCTCTCCGCCTGGCTTTTTTTCCTGTTGGACAGATACAAGTTATCACTTGTCTCAATTCTCCTAGCTGTCTTTGTTCTTGGCATGCTTCTGCTTATTCATGCCGATAGAGAGTACGAAACAAATGCCCTGCATCAACTGAAAAGCGAGGCTTATCTCGATTTTTACGGCACCGTGTACCGGTCTCCCTCACGGGGATTGGAGTGTGACTACCTGTACATGAAGATCAGTCGTGTGGTCATCCAGGGCCGGGTCAAGAAAGTCGGAGGAAAGCTGAGATTGACTGTGCCTCATTCCTCGGAGTTTCCTACCTACCCGGACTGGTGCGTCCATGATGAAATTAAGGTGTCCGCCAAATTATCATCTTCTTCAGGATATCAGAACTTTGCCCCTTCCCCATTAGAAAAGCATCTCAAGAGTCAACTCATCCACAGGCGGGCCCATACCAAAAGCCCGCTTTTGGTGCAGAAGATCAAACCGGGCTACCGGCTATCCCCCCTCCGTCTCATCTCTCTCATCCGTAAGGCTTTCCAGAAAAAAATTGAAGAACACTTTGCATCCAAAGATGGGAAGCTGTCTCCTCAGGGAGCAATTTTGGAAGCCCTTATGCTGGGAGAGAGGGGGCGAATCCCGGACGATATTCTGCACTCTCTCCAGAAAGGGGGGATATTTCATCTCTTTGCCATATCCGGTGCTCACATCGCTATTGTCTCTTTCCTCCTTTTTTCGCTTTTCAGGCTGTTCAGGATACCGGAGCGCATGTCATTCGTCGCCATCATCGTCTTCCTGCTTTTTTTTGCTCTCCTGGTAGAAGGGAGGCCTTCAGTCGCCCGGGCCACCACTATGGCCATCGTCTACCTTATCGGAAAACTTATCTGGCGGGACATAAGCCTGATTAACACCATCTCGTTCAGCGCCTTTCTTCTGCTCGTCGTCAATCCCTTCAATCTGGCAACCTTGGGATTTCAATTGACCTTCGCTGCGACTTTGGCCATCATTCTCTTCTATCCGCCAATCATCAAAAGGCTGCCCAGGCTGCCGCTTCGATTCAGTGAAATTCTATCTCTATCCCTAACCGCCCAGATTGGAGTTCTTCCGATCGTGGCGCACGCCTTCAATCGGGTCACCTTTTCGGCGCTTATTCTCAACTACGCGGCCATTCCTCTTGTGGCAATTATCATGGCCATAGGATATCTCTGGATGCCGCTGGCCTTGGTGAGCGGGCCTCTGGCGCAACCGTTGGTTCCGGTTCTGAATCTGCTCACAGAAGCTCTCCAACAGACCCCCGTTCTTCTCAATTTTGCTCCTGCGTTGTCATTCCGTATCCCTACTCCCCATTGGTGGACAATCGCAGGCTATTTCTCCTGTCTTGCCCTCTTCCTCATCCCCTGGAAAGACAAAAAACCACGATGGATTCTTTCCTTCTGTTATCTGGCATTCTTTCTTATCCTGATCATCTATCCCTTTTCCCAGCGGACAAAGCATTTCACGGTCACGTTCATTGATGTCGGTCAGGGAGATGCGGCTCTTTTAGAATTCCCAGGCACGACAAAAATGCTTATCGACGGCGGGGGCACACCGGAAGACACCTTTGATGTCGGAGAAAAAGTCGTCTCTCCTTTTTTGTGGCGGAAAGGCATTAAAAAAATTGACTATCTTGTCCTTACTCACGCGCATCCCGATCATATGAACGGGCTCAAAGCCGTGGCCCGAAACTTCAAAATCGAAAATTACTGTGAAAGCTTTTCTCCCGAGGACAGCGATCCTTACGACCAACTCATGCACACCCTGTCATCTCGAGTCACCAAACGGAGAATATTCAGTGGCCACACAGCCTCCGTCGGCTCTGCACATATCCGTGTTCTTCACCCTGCCAGAAAGGAGCCTTTGACTCGCCAAGTGCACAATAATCAATCCCTGGTTCTTCAAATCACCTATGGCCAGCATTCCTTTCTTCTCACCGGAGATATCGAAAAAGAAATTGAATCGAAAATCTTGGAAAGTCAAACCGCTGTGGCCTCCACTGTCCTTAAATCCCCCCACCACGCCAGTCTCTCATCGAGCACAATGCCCTTCCTGAAAAGCGTATCGCCCGAGATTGTCGTCATTTCCGTCGGGAAGGGGAGCTGGTATGGCCTCCCTCATCCTGGTGTGCTGGAAAGATATGAATGCATTGGCGCGTCCGTGTATCGTACCGATATCCACGGAGCTATCGAGATCACATCTGACATGCAGAGGATTTCCGTACGCACCGCTGCCCCCCACAAAAACGAATCAATCCAGCCGAAATTTTGACGCTTCACAGGGAAATGGGGATACTTTCTCCGCTCTCCATATTTGACTTGGTCTGCCGGATTCCCTTATCATTGGCATGATGGGCCTAAAAAAATGCACGGCGTTAGTCATCTTGCCTTTAATCTGCGTTGCCTTTCTCTCCTCACAAAGCCTAGTCGAGGCGGCGAAGAAAGAAAAGGAGAGAAGGGCCAAAATCAAGAAAAAAAGCACAAAAGTGGTGACCAACGCCGATCTGAAAAAAAGGAAAAACTCGCCGGCTGTGGAGACAGACATTGTTCAGGAGACAGAACCCGAAAAGGCACGACAAGATACAAAGATCAGCTTTGAAGAAAACCACAAAAAACAGCAGCCGAAAAAGGACATCGTCAAAGAAGAGCCTGCAAAGAGTGATCATTTCAAACAAAAGTATGACAAAGCTAAGGAACGTGTTGAGCTCTTGCTGAATAAAATGAGCGGCCTTTGGCAAAAATACAACAACCCAGATGACATGACACCGAAGACACAAGTCCAGAGTGAGATAGCCCAGACATATCTTCAGCTCCAGAAGGCACAGAAAGAGGCCGAAGCGGCAAAAAAAGAACTGGATAGGGCAACGCCTAAAGAGAACAAGAGCAAAAAACTTTAGCGGAAGCTATCTCCGATCCTTCCGCTTTAGCGAAAATAGATCAAAGAAATTTGAAGACCGAGTTCTCTTGTATCTTCTGAATTAGCCATTATTTCAGCAGGAATGAATATTTTGTTTGTGCCTATCGTCAGATAAAATTCCTCGTCTTCGCCGAGCATTTCTTTCTTGATATTATAGGTTTTTTCAAAACTGCTTTCTTCAGGAATAAATTCATCGAAAATCAAGTCATTGATCTTGAAATAGACTTTTTGATCCTCGAGCACTTCCAGGTTAAGGCCACCCTTTATGACCAGCAAGGCATCCCTATGCGGATTGTCGATGATGCAACGGGCTTCTCTGGCTGTCCACCGCCATTGCTTAAGGAAGGCATCCGGATTGATTTCCAGGTTGTACCATCCTTCTTCATAAATGATTTCAGGAGTATCTAACGGGGGAGGAAGAACTTTGAGTTTCTGTGTGAGTATCTCTTGCTTTGATTTTCCGCTGCGATCATAGGGTGAAAAAAATCCCACTTTCAATTTCAATGTCTCCTCACCCTTGAAATCGGGATCGAACTCATCGATGAATTGGGGAATATGTATTCTCTTGGTATGCACAAATTCCTGGCTTGGCTCCCATTGGGTAGTGGGGAGCTCGGGAATATAGTCCGCCTGGAACAGAAGATTGTCTCCATGCCAGAAATGAACATAGATTTGGAGGTCTTGGTTCATCTTGACAAATTCCTCACTGGTTTTCCACGTCAAAGTTATGTCCGTGATCAAATTATCTGAAAGTTCTTCTTCGGCAAAGGCCACATCCAGATCAATCCCTTTAACTTGCGTTCGTTTTTTGCAGCCATAGGCAAAAACCAGAAGCATGAGCATGACAAGAATCGCAGATGCCTTTCTCCACATCTTCAGCCTCCTAAATCCAAAAATCGACTTGTATTATAAAGTAACGCCATCTAGAAGTAAAGGCAGTCACGGTCAGGGTAAGCATCCAGATTCGCAGACTTATGTCGGAAGGAAGGTTGAAAGCCGGACATGATTCGTGTATAGTCCCAATGGATGAAAGGCTTTCTCGCATTCCTTTCCCTTATCTACCAAAGGGGCTGCCAGCTCAAAAACTTTTTCTATCGAATTCATCTTTTCAGACCACAAAAGTCATCACTTCCGGTCATCAGCATCGGCAACATTGCCTTTGGCGGTGCGGAGAAAACCCCTGCAGCCATGGCTGTCTTGGCCATTCTTCTCCGTCACGGTTATAAACCTGCGCTGGTAACCCGAGGATACAAGGGAAAATGGGAAAAGAGGGGGGGCATCCTTTCAGATGGAAAAGACATTCTCGGAACATGGGCAGATTCCGGAGACGAGGCCTACATGATTGCTCGGAACTTTCCTCAAGCAGGCGTCTTTGTCGGAAAAAGCCGGGTCTCTTCCTGCAGGAAAGCCTATAGTCTGGGATTCGATGTGGCCATACTCGACGACGGCTTCCAGCATCGAAAACTGTTCAGAAATTGCGATATCGTCCTCCACAACCCCGAAAAACGACTCCCTCTGAGGGAACCGATTTCGTCGCTCAAGCGCGCGCATATTCTCCTGTTGAAGGAGGATGTGCCCGATACGGGCAGCCCAATGCTTTTCAAAGCTTTGCTAAGCCTGAAAACATACACATACTCCGTCGAAAACCAAGGATTTTACTCCTTTGACGGCAGGACACACATTAAACCGGAGGTGCTGAAGACAAAAAAAATCTTGGCCTTTTGTGGAATTGCCCGTCCGGAAAGGTTCCTCACGCTTCTGGACACTGCAGGCATCAAACCTTGTTCCTTTCTAACTTTCAGGGATCATCATGCCTATCCTTCCTCTACCCTAACAAAGCTTCGCAGCGCGTTTCAAGCGCACGAAGCCGATGTGTATTTGACTACAGAGAAAGATGCTGTAAAACTCGGCAATCTCGAGATGTTTCGGGATGATTTGGCCTTTTACGTGAAGATAGGATTAGAAATTCAGGATGCTTTTGAAACACAAATCCTGTCCTATCTAGGAAGGACGAAAGGCGGGCAAAGAGAGGACACCTTTTTAACATAAGAGGTCGAACATTGCAGAAAGCTGCGCACATCATCTTCCTCATCATCAAATACAAGGCCGCCCTTTTTCCTCGGGGAATAAGCCTCTTCTTTGGTCGCTTTCTCGGGCTGTTATTTTTCCTGCTTGACAAGAGACACCGGAACGTGGCTCTGAAAAATGTGACAATCGCCTTCGGCCATTCGCTTTCTCTCGCGGAAAGAAAAAAAATTGCGCGAGGATCGTTCATCCATTTTGGCCAAGTGCTTATGGACCTTATCAAATGCACGACTTTTTCTCCCAAAAAAAGAGATGCCTTGCTCACCGTCAGAGGGGGTGAGCACCTGGAGGACGCCCTCAGCAAGGGTAAAGGCGCGCTTATCTGTGCCGCTCACTACGGCAACTGGGAGATGGGAATTTCAGGCCTGGCCAGGTTTGGAAAAGTCGATGTCATCGCCAGAGCCCTGGATAACAGGTATATCGAGAGAGAACTCCTGGCCTTTCGGGCCAGCTCTGGCGCTAAAATCATCTACAAAAACCAGGCCGCTCGAGAAACCCTCAGGGCCCTGAAAGACAATCGCATCGTAGCCATACTGATCGACCAGAACGTGCTCCCGGAGCAGGCCATCTTTGTCAAATTTTTCGGAAAAACGGCAGCGACCACTCCGGCCCTGGCCACTTTTCACCTCAGAACAGAGGCTCCGATCATTCCGGCCTTCTGCTATCCCACGCCTGCCAACACCTACCTCCTCCAACTCTTCGAGCCCCTCCAGGTCACTCTTTCAGGAAATCATGAAAGGGATGTGGCCACCATCACTCAGGCCTGCACCACAATCATCGAAGACAGAATACGGCACACCCCACTCTACTGGCTCTGGTTCCATGACCGCTGGCGCTCTCGGCCCGAGTTGCCCGTTGAGTCCGGGAAGCATTGCCAAAACCCTGGTGAAAGACAATGATGAAGCGCTTATGAACGATTCATAGTCTGTGTGAGGCGCGCAAGGCAGGTGGAACAGCCAGAAGGAGTCTCAATCCGTTTGTATCGCAAGGGGTGGGTGGAGGGATCTTCGACAAAAACGGATTGAGACTCGCTCAGAAACTGCTGAATCAATCAATGACCGCGGCTTTGGAAAGGTATGCTTGAGTCAGGAAAGAATTGAACTTTCCGTGTCAGTGTTATATTATCCTTGAATAAAGAATTCCAAGCATGCTTTTTCGACAGCACAGGATACCATGAGGGAAAACAACCGAGCCTTCGACAGAATAAGACCCGTGACGATCACGCCCGATTACCTTCAATTTGCCGACGGGTCCGCACTCATTCAAATGGGCAAGACCCGGGTGGTGGCCACGGCCACGATCGACGAAAGAGTTCCGCCTTTTCTCAAGGGAAGTGGATCGGGATGGATTACGGCTGAATATGCCATGCTTCCGCGGGCAACAGAAAAAAGAACCCTGCGCGAACGGTCACCGGGCCGACTGTCCGGCAGAACACAGGAAATTCAACGCCTCATCGGGCGCTGTCTCCGCACCGTAACCGACCTCAAAGTGTTGGCGGAGAGAACGATCATTCTCGATTGTGATGTCCTCCAAGCCGACGGCGGGACACGCACCGCAGCCATAACCGCTGCCTGTGTGGCCCTGGCCCTGAGCCTGAAAAAATTGATGGACGAAGGCATGATCGACGAGATGCCGCTCAAGGGATTGGTCGGCGCTGTGAGCGTAGGTGTTGTCCAGGACAGGAAGCTTCTGGACCTGGATTACAGGGAAGATTCGAACGCGGACGTGGACATGAATGTGGTGGAGACAGATTCAGGACAAATTGTCGAAATTCAGGCGACAGCCGAAAAAAAACCATTCACGAGGAAGGATTTCAATGCGCTCTTGAGACTCGCGGATACGGGGATAAAGGAGCTAATTCAGATCCAAAGAGACGTCCTCAAAAAGAAGAGCCTGATGTTCATGGCCTATGGTTGACGTTCCCCACCTGCCCCATGCCGCCGCACAGAAAAGGAGGAAGATATGAAGCGGTTTTTGGTTACAGGAGGAGCAGGATTCCTGGGCAGCCATCTGTGTGATGCTCTGCTCGAGCGAGGAGCGGACATTCTTTGCATTGACAATTTCTTCTCAGGAAGTAAAGACAACATACGGCATCTCGCTGGAAATCCCTATTTTGAATTGATCCGTCACGACATCATTAATCCTATCCTCGTCGAGGTGGACAAAATTTATCACTTGGCTTGCCCGGCTTCTCCTATTCATTATCAGTACAACGCCATCAAGACTATCAAAACAAATGTTATGGGAACCATCAACATGCTCGGTCTGGCCAAGCGCACCAAAGCCCGGATTCTTCTGGCCTCAACCTCGGAAGTCTACGGAACGCCGATGGTTCACCCTCAACCGGAAGATTACTGGGGAAACGTCAATCCCATCGGCCCCCGGAGCTGCTATGACGAAGGGAAGAGGGTGGCGGAGACGCTGATGATGGACTACCACCGGCAGAACGATGTCGATATAAAGATCGTTCGGATCTTCAACACCTACGGCCCGAGGATGGCCATCGATGACGGGCGTGTCATCAGCAATTTTATCGTCCAGGCATTGCGAAACCACCCTCTCACCATATACGGAGACGGATCCCAAACCCGGTCCTTCTGCTATGTATCTGATTTGGTCGAGGGTCTGATCTCGACGATGGAGGCCGGGAATTTCACAGGGCCGGTCAACCTGGGAAATCCTGAGGAACACACGATCCTCGAACTGGCAGAAATGATCATCCATTTTACGAAAAGCTCTTCAAAAATAACAACCAAACCCATGCCTCCGGATGATCCGCCGAGGAGATGTCCGGAAATAGCAGAAGCCAAGAAAAAACTCGGCTGGGAGCCAAGGATCGACTTGGAAGACGGACTGAAGCGGACCATCCATTATTTCAGGGAAAAGCTCGGACAGACCTAAGCGAAAAACTGCCCATTGCAAGCCTCCCTTCTGTGTGAGCCGGGCACCACAGAAAAATGTCTTAGTCCATTGGCGCTGCATCGAAAGGATAGCCCAGGCAAAGGCGAGTCAGAGACTTTATGAAGGGCATAGTGCTGGACAGATCATGCAGGCCATAAAAACCATGCCTGCCCCCGGCTAACAAACAGTTTTCTCCATCACGCATTCTGATCCTTCTATAACGCCCGACAGTTTCAACACCATCAAGAAAATAGAGATGCCCCTATCTCGAATATGGACTGTTGAAATGAAACCCATTTCAGTATAATATGTCTCTTTTCGAGGGATAAGCGACAAATTCTTCAGGGCTCAGGCCAACCTGCCGCTTCCCCCAAGGAGGTCACGATGAGTATGCTCTCCACTTTTATAGTTATCGGTCTGATAATCATCATTTTCGTTTGCGTTTCATTTTTGGTATCCAGACAGTACAGAAAGGTGGGCCCCAATGAGGTGCTGATTATCTCCGGTGGAAGAAAAAAGACGATCGACCAGCCGGATGGAACAAAACGAAGGGTCGGGTATCGCACCCGATTGGGCGGAGGAACATTCGTCTGGCCTTTTCTTGAGACCGTCGACATCTTACCTATCGATGTCATAAACCTGAGCATCAAAACGCCGGAAGTGTTAACCTATGGCGGAATAACAATCATGGCCGAAGCCTCAGCTCAGGTCAAGGTCAACTCTGACGACGAGTCTATTCGTCTCGCCTCTGAGCAATTTCTTGGATCAGGAAGAGACGGCATCCGCGATGTCTCTGCAACAATTCTGGACGGTAAAATGAGAGCCGTTATCGGCACGATGGTCGTGGAAGACATCTACAGGAACAGACAGAGCTTTGCGGACAATGTCATGGAATCTGTCAAAACGGAATTTGCCCGGTTGGGACTCACGCTTATCTCCTTTGCCCTCAAGGAAATCAGCGACACACAGGGTTACCTGGATGCCCTCGGAAAGCCCCACATTGCCGCCGCCAAACGGGACGCCGCGATCGCGGAAGCCGAGACGGAAAAGGAAGCGGTTATCAAATCCTCCGAAGCCAGAAAGGAAGGTGAGGTTGCCCGTCTGAGTGCCGAAGCTCTTATTGCCAAGTCACAATGGGAGAACGAGGCCAAAAAAGCGGCCTCTCAAGTCGATGTCAACCAGAAAAAGGCCCAGGCTGACTATGCCTATGAACTGGAAAGATTTCGGCTCAACCAGGACATCAAAAGAGAAGAAGGCAAAGTCAAGTTCATCGAGAAACAAGAGGCCATAAAGATCGAGGAGCTCGAAATCAAGCGCCGGGAAAAGGAGCTGGACGCCAGCGTCATCAAACCCGCAGATGCCCGCAAATACCAGATGAAGGCCGAAGCCGAGGCTGAGGAATTCCGCATTCAGGCTGAAGCGAAGGGAAAATCCGAGGCCATCAAGCTCGAGGGTATGGCCGAAGCGGAGACAATCCGGCAGCAGGGGTTGGCCGAAGCCGAGGCCATGATGAAACGGGCACAGGCCTGCGAACAATACAATCAGGCAGCCATTCTCGAAATGTATCTCAACAACCTTCCTGACCTGGCAAAGGCGGTTGCGGAACCTCTTTCCAAGATTGACAAGATCGTCCTCGTCGGCGGGGATAAGGGAACCGGAGCCACTAAAATAACCTCTCAGGTCGCCGATGTGCTGGCCCAGATGCCCGAAGTCGTCGAATCCTTGACTGGTGTCAACATCAAGTCGTATTTCCAACAGAAATTCAAAACTGAAGACAAAGACGAAGATTAATTTCCAAAAAGGTTGACCATGGTTTCAGAAAAAGCAAATCAAATCGGCGAATCGCCCACCCTCAAGGTATCGGGAAAAGCCAAAGCTATGAAGGCTGCAGGCATAGATATCGTAGATTTGAGTGTGGGCGAGCCGGATTTTCCGACACCTGAGAATGTCAAATCAGCCGGGATACTGGCCATCGAAGAGAACTTCACAAAATACACCCAGAACGACGGCATACCCCCCCTTAAGGAAGCTGTCATATCCCGCCTGAAAGACGACTGCGGCCTTGACTACGACATGACCGAGATCATCGTCTCAACAGGGGCCAAGAGTTCACTTTATCACCTGATCCAGGCTCTCATCAACGAGGGGGAGGAAGTTATCATTCCTGCGCCATACTGGGTCTCCTATCCCCATTCCGTCGCTCTGGCCAAAGGCAAATCCATCATTGTACCGACAAGAGAAGAAGACGGATTTCTGTTGAGGCCGGATGACCTGAAATCCGTCATATCTCCGGCCACAAAAGCTCTCATTCTCAACAATCCTTCCAATCCCACTGGTGCAGCCTATTCCCGACATCAGCTCGAAGCTTTGGCAGAAGTGATCGAAGAAGAGGATATCTACGTCATTGCCGATGAAATCTACAGCAAGCTCGTCTATGATGATTTCCAATTTGTCAGCTTCGCCTCTCTGGGAGAGGAGGTCAAGAAAAAGACTATCGTTGTCAATGGTGTATCTAAGTCCTATGCTATGACAGGCTGGCGTATCGGTTTTGCCGCCGGCCCTGCGGATATCATCAAAGGAATGGCTAAAATCCAGAGCCATACCACATCCAATCCCTGTTCCGTTTCTCAGAAGGCCAGTTTGGAAGCTCTGACCGGACCGCAACACGAGATTTCCAAAATGGTCGCTGAATTCCAAAGACGGAGAAATTATGCCCTCACAAGGCTTCGGTCCATTCCCAATGTGTCCTGTTTTGAACCACAGGGCGCGTTCTATCTCTTTCCCAATTTTTCCGCGTTCTACGACAAGGAATTCAACAACGCCCGTATCCGCAATTCGTATGGTCTCGCGTATTTCTTGCTGAAGGAGGCCCATGTGGCCATTGTTCCGGGGGATGCCTTCGGCGCAGACCACTGCATCCGCATGTCCTACGCCACATCCATGGAGAATATGGAAAAGGCCCTGGACAGGATCATGGAAGCCCTCCCCCGATTGAAGACGGCAAAGAGAACGAAGCACATAAGCCTGAATAATGCGGTGACCCACCACAAAAAAACGGTTCCCGTTGACTCCTCCATCTCTGTTCAGATGAGAGATGCCCTGATTGCAGAGATGGAATCCCATTTGAGCTATGACCATTACTTTGAGTGGAATGCCAACATCAATGGGGTTATCATCCAGTTGCGGACAAATGTGTCCCATCTCTACGACTTTTGGATGGAAAATTGGTATCCCGCTCAGCTGGAAGCGGATCTTGAGCCCCACGGCATCATTTACGCTGTCGATAACATTCCTGGGAGGGAGCCCCGCGCCTTTTACAATACCGATACCAAAACCGGTGTTCTTGTCAACACGGATAACTACGGTCCGCTGAGAAGCCTCGCTCTGGGACTCGTGATGGATTTGTCAGAGAGGTTATTCAGTGTTCACGCAGTCCGGGGCATGGTTGCTGATGTAGGCGGCAGAGGTGTTGCTCTTATCGGTCCGAAAGGAACTAAAAAAACGGAGCTTTTTTTCTCCCTTCTCAAGGATCCGCGATTCCGGCTCCACACCAATGATCTGGCATTCGTGAGGTATTCCGGGGCAGATGCCGTCGCCGATTCAGTGGAGAGAAAGCTCTTCATCCCCACCAATGCCGTAGAGGCATACCCGCGTATGGGCCCTCTCTTCGACAACAGCAAGTGCGAGAACATCATCCACCACAAGGAGAGCTGCCAGAACGAGAATTGCCTCCAGCTGGATGACTGCCGGCTGGATCGCGGTTCGCCCTTCTGCTACAAAGCCTCAAAAGAGGCTTTTGCCCTTCTCGACCCCTATTGGATCGAGGGGCAGGCCAAGCATATCAAACGCACGACACTTCGTTGGATTCTCCTGCTCCGCCATGACAAAACTTCTCCGCCTCTGGTGAAAGCAGAGCCGGCGGATGCCCTGAGGATTCTCGAGTACGGCGAACTTATGGGGGCCAGAAGAGAGCCCGGTCCCTCCGGAAGCCAACCCTTTTATAATCCCCATCTGTTGGTCTCCACCCCTGAAAGACAGGAATTCCAGAGGAGTTTTTTCCGTCGTCTGTTGGAGAGTACGGAATGCTATCTCTTCAACAGCGGCGTGGCCGCATCGGAGAACATCCTGGAAATCCTGGCCGGTGAAAACGACAAAGACAAAACCACCGTTCAAACTGAGGATCGATGAGATTCGTGCTATGAGCGATTCGAGCATCTATAACGAGGACGCATACAGCAAATTTGCCCAGGAATTGAGGGATGTGCTGAAGGGCCCCAACATCAAAACTCTCAGTATCAAAGAACTGGAGCCAAGGGCCAAATCCGTCGGGATCAAAACGAAGTATGGCTCTTATGGATGGCGCTCAGCCATATCCAGCCGGATTGCACCCAAAACCGTTTATCTGGGGAGCGAAGAGGTCAGACTGCCCCGTCCCACGGGGGAACAAAAGGCATTGATCGCAACGGCCCCGGAAGAGCTGGACAAGGTTCTCCATCTCCTGCGCACTCTCCCCCTTTGTTGCGTCAAGAGACAGATGGGAGAAAACAACACATACAATCCCTTCTGCAACCTCTATATCTCTGAAGCGGATCTCATTAACTACCGTTTGGGTTATATGTGGGCGTCCACAATGTTCAAGCCTGGTAAAAGACCGGGCCCCGAGTTTACGATGATTCATATCCCCGAGGAACATCCCCTGCGCCAGCAGGTCCTCGTCATCCCCGAGCACAACATCAATATCGCCCTGGGAACAGATTATATGGGTGAAGACAAAAAGGGATTCCTCAGGCAGGCCATGTGGACAGCAGACAGGAAAGGCATGCTGGGACTTCATGCTGGGACAAAAATTGTCACTGTCCGCGACGCCGAAGGGAAACTCAAAACATTCGGTGTGTTCCTCTTCGGCTTGACAGCCACGGGAAAATCAACCTGGTCCTGTCACCAGTTGGGACTCGACCATTCCAAGGCTGAAAAAACGCTGGTCACCCAGGATGATATCTGTTTCCTCCAGAAGGACGGCTCGGCCCTCGGATCGGAAAACGGATTTTTTGTCAAAACGGATGTCGAAAGAGAATACCAAGAGGCCATGTACAATGCCCTGGTGGACAAGACGGCCCTCTATGAGAACGTTATGATCAAGGCCAACGGAGAAGTGGACTTCCTCGACGAGAGCTTGACCGCTAACGGCAGAGCTGTCATCAACCGCAAAAAACTTCGCGTGAACATAAAAGGACGGATGATCGACATCTTCTCCAAATCGATTAACCTTCCTCCACTCGAGGAGCTGGATGGACTGATTTTTGCCTTCATCACACGCCGGAACACGATCATGAGTTTTGCTCAGGAACTCACACCGGAACAGGCCGTTCTCGCCTATTTATGGGGCGAAAGCACCCACAGCTATGCCAGCCAACCTGCCAAAGCCGGTGAATCGGTCAGGATCGTGGGCACGGATCCCTTCATCATCGGTTCCCGGGCTAAAAAGGTGAACCAGTTTTACGACATCATCATGAGTCTTGTCAGCAACTACCCCGGCAAGGTCAAATTCATGCAATACAACACGGGAGGAATCGGGGAGATCATCGAGACCCAGCAAATCAACGGCGCCACAAAAAAAAGGCTGGCCCGCAAGGTAAGCCGGGTTCCAATCAGCCTCATGGCCCAGATTCAACGAGGAGATTTGCGCGGAACCAACCAGTACGAAAAGGGGCTGCTCGGGACGAAAGAAATCACCCGTGCAGAGGGAAAGAGTCTTGAGCAATGGGATATCGGAAAGTTTTACTCAAAAGAACAGATTCAAGACTATATTCATGATCTGGTTGAGGGCAGGAGGGCCTACACCCAAGAGATTGAAGCCGAGGGCCTGCGCTCTGAAATAGTTCAGGCCGCAGACCGGTCCTTTGGCATCGATAAATCAGGAAAGAGAGACACACAGGAGGATGCGGACAAATCTGCTGACGAGGAAAAGATCATAGATATTCCTGACTACAAATCCCGCCCGCGACGGGCTGGATTCTGGCGTCAGCGCTAGTCTGCTTTGGACCGACCGATCCGTTTTTCAATATTTTCGGCAAGAAGATGAAGCAGGAACATGTGCACTTCTTGAATGAGCGGTGTGTTCGCTGAGGGCACATCACAGCAGTAATCCGCCAGCAAACCCACCTGGCCTCCACCTTCTCCTGTGAAAACAACCGTCATTAAATTGCGCTGCTTGGCGTATTCGATGGCCTTTACGACATTCGTGGAATTGCCGCTCGTGGACAGTCCGAGGGCCACGTCGCCAGGGATACTCAAGGCCTCCATCTGTTGTCTGAACACATTGTCGAAGCTAGAATCGTTGGCGATAGACGTGAGGGCTGAGGTATCGGTCGTGAGAGAGATCGCCGGGATGGGTGCCCGCTCAAAGAGAAACCTGTTGACCAGTTCGGCGGCAAAATGCTGGGCCTGGGCTGCACTGCCGCCATTTCCGAATATCAAAATTTTCTTTTTCCGCCTCAGCCGCTGACATATTTTTTCAGTTATCTCGGCAAAAACGCCTTCTTTAGCCTCAAAAAAATGGGTCATGGTCCTCTGTAGTTCATCAATCCTTTGGTGATAATCCATTTGTCTCCTCCGCCGATGTCCCGGATATTATGGCAGCAAAAGGCAATGCAAATCAACAGGAAAGGCCTGAGATGATGGTATTGCGGACTTTGTTCATAAGATCGGGAATGTCGTCCTTATCCAGGCCTTGAACAGAGACTTCTGGATGGAATATGACCTTGATCCGGCCTTTTTGAACACTCATGCTCCCTTTGGGCATCAGCTCATAGCTCCCTGAAATCGAAACAGGAACGACAGGTGCCTGGCTGTTGACAGCCAGAAAAAAAGCCCCCCGGCGAAAAGGCTGAATGTGACCATCATGACTCCGTGTCCCTTCCGGAAAGATGAGAAAGGAATGTCCTTTTGTTCGGATCGATTTCGTTGCCCTGTCAATGCTTATTTTACCCGTTTTCAAACCGCTTCGGTCCACAGGCACGAAGCCGGCAAGTCTCATGCCCAATCCCATGACTGGGTAGCGAAAGGCCTCTTTCTTCAGGAGTACGCGCACCGGTTGGGGTATGAGCCAAAAAAGAAGAGGCCCATCGATAAAGCTGAGATGATTGGCCATGTAAATACAGGCTTTTTTTCGATCGATACCCTCACGGCCTCTGACATCGACCTTTATGCCCAGGACAAAACGTGCGCTGTTTATCGCTCCTTTCCCCAAAAAGAACAGGGGAGCTCTCCACCGGAAAAGGAAACCCAAGGCAAGGAGCGGGATGAGGCAGAGGGCCACCAACACCATAATGATAGCAAGCAAAAGAGTCCGCATAGCCAGGACTACAGATTATATGAATTCAAAGAGATAGACAAGGGTTTAAAACAAGATTCGAGCTTAAAGCGGCGGGCCTACAGGAGGACAGAGGATCATCGAGAAGTAAAGGTCGTGTGCACTGCTCTGTTGATCTTGACTGTGATACAGATCAGACAAGTGCTGCCCAAAGGAGTGCACAGAATGCCGCTTGTCGTCTGACAAATGGCTATTCATGTTCCGGTTGCCGAGTATGTCTTCGGCGCCAGAACCCAGGATCCATTCCATATGACCAAGTCGTTGTCGAAATCCTCGACAGAGCTCACGGTGAAGAATCCTGCTTCCGGATTTCCCGTGTTGTAGGTTCCGTCCCTCGTGGGGCCGTTTCGGCCTGTCGAGCCAATGATGAAGTCATCGAGGTTCGCGGTTGCCGGAGTGCAGCCCCACTGACCGGTCGCATTTACGCCCGTGTAGACCAGATAAGGCTGTGACCATTTGTCCCTTGTCGGGAGAACTTTGACATAGAAGGGGCAAAGTGCCGTATAGAACGCATCGCCAGCAGAGTAGGAATCAGACTGGCCCACAGGGGCTTGTCCCTGATCTGTGACGTAGTCCGTTATAGCGGTGGCGATGGTAGTGATGTCCTTCATGGTGGACTTCTGTTTGGACTTGTGCAGTGCGGTCAAGGCATTGGGGATAAGAAGTGCGGCAAGAATTCCGATAATGGCGACAACAATGAGCAACTCGATCAGCGTGAAACCCCCTTTAGCTCTGAACAGAAGCGAGTCCTTTTTATTGCTTTTCATTTGTAGTTCCACCCTTTGCGGGGATAAGAGATGCGATCTCTGGGCGATAAAAAAAGGGCGGCACTTTGTACCGCCCCCCTTCATCGCGGAAAACTTTCTGGGATTAAGAACCTGTCGCGCTGTAAGTCTTAGGTGCCAGAACCCAGTTGCCGTTCCACATGACCAAATCGTTGTCGAAATCCTGCATGGAGCTAACAGTGAAGAAACCAGCTTCCGGATCTCCGGTGTTGTAGGTGCCGTCACGTGTTGGGCCATTTCGCCCGGTTGAGCCGACGATGAAGTCATCGAGGCCTGTGGTGGCCGGAGTGCAGCCCCACTGACCGGTCGCATTCACGCCCGTGTAGACCAGATAAGGCTGTGACCACTTGTCCCTTGTCGGGAGAACTTTGACGTAGAAGGGGCAAATTGCAGTGTAGAAAGCATCACCAGCAGAGTAGTTATCTGACTGGCCCACAGGAGCCTGACCCTGATCTGTGACGTAATCCGTTATAGCTGTGGCGATGGTGGTGATGTCTTTCATGGTGGCTTTCTGCTTGGATTTCTGCATGGCTGTGATGGCGTTGGGGATAAGAAGTGCAGCAAGAATTCCGATGATAGCGACAACAATGAGCAACTCGATCAGCGTGAAACCTTTCATTTTTTTGAGCATTTAAAACCTCCTAATTCCCTGGTGTTTTTCACCAGATTGATTTTCGCGACACACTTATAATAGCAATTTATGTGCCAATCTAGTTTTCAGATAAGTCGCTGATAATAATTCATTTAAGGAGTTTTTCCTCCGCTTCCAGGGCCGATAAATACCACAAAATGTCATATCGACACGATGAATTGACAATTTTTGGCACCCCCCCACTCTGTTGCGTATCAGTATCGAGACAGCCTTCGCTCGGTTTCTCTCACAGATTTCAGCTCCAATTTCTCTATGAGATATCTGAGAGAGCGGTAATTTATGCCCAGCAATTCTGCCGTCTCTTTGAGATTGCCGTTGGCCCTTCTCAGAGCCTGCTGAACAAAATTTTTGGAAATCTCGTCGATAGTTGTGTTCAGGTCAAAGCCTGGCTTGAGCTCATAGTCTCTCTCTGTTTCACTCTGAGGGGCCAGCAGTTCTTCCGGAAGGCTTGATTCGGTGATGGTTTCCCGTTCTTCGATGGCAATGATTCTCTCGATGGTGTTCTCGAGCTCCCGAACATTTCCGGGCCAAGCATAGGATTCGAAAATTTTCATGACTCTGGGAGGAATTCTTTTCATCTTCCGTCCCATCCGCGCACAATATTTCTTGAGAAAATGAGTGATCAGAACCGGAATATCGTCCTTCCTGTCCCGCAATGGCGGGACCTCAAGAGAAATGACGTTCAATCTGTAGAAGAGATCCTCACGGAATTTTCCCTCTTCGATTCTTTTTTTCAAATCCTGGTTTGTTGCGGCAATAATGCGCACATCCACCGGTACCTCGTCTGTTCCCCCGACGCGCCTGATTTTTTTATCCTGAAGGGTTCGCAGAAGTTTGACTTGCGTCCACGGAGACATCTCGCCGACTTCATCCAAAAATAACGTTCCCTTTTCGGCAACCTCGAACATACCTTTCTTATTGGCGATTGCTCCGGTGAAGGATCCTTTGACGTGTCCGAAAAGTTCGCTCTCCAACAGATTCTCCGGAAGAGCACCACAATTTATGGACACAAAGGACTTGTCCCTTCTCGAGCTCTGATGATGAATGGCTCGGGCTGCAATTTCCTTTCCAGTCCCGCTCTCACCTGAAACGAGCACGGTGGAATCCGTTCCTGCAATTTTTTCAATCAGGCTGTATATCTCCCTCATTGTCTTGCTTTTGCCCACCATGCTTTCCAGGCCATACTTTTCCTTGAGTTCTTTTTTCAAGAGAACATTTTCGGCCTGGATTCTCCGTTTCTCCAGTCCCTGGGCGACGATGATTTTCAATTCCTCCATATTGAAGGGCTTGACGACATAGTCCAAGGCTCCCATTTTCAGAGCTTCGACGGCCTGCTTGATCGTGCCATAGGCGGTGATCATCACTACCGGCATATCGGGATCCTTATCCTTGATGTGCTGAAGAATTTTCATCCCGCTCATCTGCGGCAGTTTTATGTCGGTAAGAATAAGGTCGAAATCATCCTTATTGATATAATCCAGTGCGGCTTTGGCAGAGAGGGCGGTTACCACCTTGTAGCCTTCTTTTTTGAACACCACACTCAGAAGATCGAGAATGCTTTTTTCATCATCAATAATCAGTATTCTATCCATTGGCCTTTTCGTTCTCCATGCGGAGGATGTCTTTTTTATTGAGCTTTCCCTGGGGGAGAAGGATGGTGATTTCCGTCCCCTGATTGAGTTCTGATTCCACCCGAATCTTTCCGTTGTAGTCATCGATAATCCGGCGCACAATGGTCATGCCAATCCCTTTTCCGTTCTTGAATCCCGAATAGAATGGTTCAAAGAGTTTTTGCTTGTCCTTCTCAGCCATTCCTTTGCCCGTATCCTTGAACGTCAACTCGATTTCATTCTTCTTTTTCTGATGAAGGTTGATGGTCAGGATCCCTCCCCCGGGCATAGCTTTAAGGGAATTCTTTATCAGGTTCCAGAATATCTGCTTGAACTGATTGCTGTTCCCGTAGCAGTAGAACTCAACCGTCTCATAGTTCCCCTCGAGATGATACCGTCCGTTCAGCTCCCCACTCCGTTGAAGTAGAGTGATGGATTCCTTCAAGGCCTTGGAGAGATCAACGGCCATAAAAGTCTGCTTCCCCGGAGTGGCCAGGTTGAGAAATTGTTCTATTGAGTGAGATATGCGATCCGACTCGTTAACGATGATATCCATCAAATCCTTTTGTTCTCCATTTAAACTCAATTCATCCCGCAGAACCTGGACCGAACCGGATATGGCCGCGAGAGGATTTCTTATCTCATGGGCTAAGTGAGCCGATATCTCGCCTGCAAAGGCGAGGCCTTTCTTCAACTCAAGCTCTCTTTGGGTGTCATCCAGCTCTTTTCTGGTTCTCCGCAAATTTCCGGTCAAATAATTAACCAGAAAGGCCACGAGAAAAAACACTCCCCAGGAAGTTACGACATCGGTTATGACTTCTCCCAAAGATGCCGGGATTGGCGCATTGGGTTCGAATTGAGGAATCAATCCCAAATACAGACCGTCAATAAGCCCGGCAAACAAAATCCCGGATAGCGTGGCCGTGACATAAGAGGCGGTGTTGGAGAGGACAACACTGGCGGCAATTATTTCAAAAATATAGAGGAAATAAAAGGATCCTCTCAAACCTCCCGAATAATACACAAGAGCCGTGATGAGCAGCAGGTCAAACAGGATCTGCAGATAAGCCTGAAACGTCGAATGCTTGCTCCAGGAATACAAAAAGAAATAGATGAGAGACAGACAATACGAAGCAAAAATCACATAAAAAACATACAGCGGCAGAAAAGTCGACGTGGTGATTTGAATGACAAGGATGGCGATAAACAGCGTCGTGATGATGATCAACCTGAACAGAATGAACCATAAAATATCCTTCTTCCGAACGCTCATCTTATCGACTCCGTTCGTTCTTTTTTGGCCTTGTCAGAAAAACGATCACGATCCTGGGGGATAAATACCTTCTATGTTCAGCAAGGCGTTTTACAGCTGCTGGATAAGACTGAAAATCGGAAGATACATGGACACAACAATCATCCCCACCATGCCTCCGACTACAATGAGCAAAATGGGCTCGAGAACAGAGAGCAGATTCGCCACTGTCGCCTCCACTTCCTCATCGTAGAAATCAGCCAGTTTGGTCAGCATTTCATCCAGAGTGCCTGTGGCTTCTCCCACGCCGATCATTTGGATGAGCATGAAGGGGAAACCGCCGACTTCTTTAAAGGCATCGGTGAGGCTTGTTCCTTCAGCCACGAGGGACCGGGAGGTCATGATCTTGTCCTCGATAATCACATTGCCGGAAGTCGTCGAAGTGATTTTGAGACTCTCGAGCATGGGTACACCTCCGGAAAGAAGCGTGCTCAATGTCCGTGTCACACGGGACAATCCCACCTTTTCCAATAGAGACCCAAAGAGCGGCATCTTCAGAAGAGCATGATCCGTGATTTTGCGGCCGCCATCGGTCCGCCTGAAATAGCGAAAAGCAATCAGTAAGACAATAACCCCGATGAATATAAAAAGAATATTGTTTTGGACGAAATTGCTCAAAGCAATGATGAACGCCGTCAAGCTGGGCAGGGTGGCACCCAGTTCCTGGAAGATATTGGCGAATACGGGAATAACCTTCCAAAGCATGAATATGACCACGAGGACGGCAAAGATGACAATCGCGGAAGGATAGATCATTGCCTGCCTGACTTGGGATCTCAACCTGACGATTCTCTCCAGAAACTCAGCCAGCCGCCTCAGCATGATATCCAAGGAACCGCTCTGCTCGCCCGAAGCCACAAGATTGCAGTAGAGGTCATCAAACACTCTGGGAAATTTTCGTTTGGCTTGATGCAACGAGGAACCGGCTTCCACATCCTCCCGAATTTCCTTGATGACTTGTTTGAAGTATTTGTTTTTTGTCTGCTCAGCCAGAATGTTCAGGCCTTGAATGAGAGGAAGTTCGGCATCAATCAGAACCGAAAGCTGGCGGCTGTAGACAGCCAACTCTTTGAGTTTGACCTTTTGTGTTTGGAGAAAGGGTATCCTGAATTCAGCCTTTCTCCTGGATATGTCTATGACCGTGATCTGCTCTCTCTGGAGAGTCGCCGAGAGCTCATCCACGGTTCGCGCGATTCTTGTCCCCTCAACAATATCGCCGTAGCGGTTTTTTCCTTTCCATTGATATTTTGGCATTGTTCACCCCTTAATTATTTTCTCATCTGTCCAGGAGAGTAACTTCGAGAAGTTACTTTGATCCCTTCTCTCCTCTGTATGATATCTGCTAGTTCTTCAGCCTTGGATGTGAAATTCATGGCTGTCTCGTAAGTGATCAATCCCTTGAAATAGAGACTCGCCAGAGACTGATTGAACGTCTGCATCCCGTGTTTTTCCTGTCCCATCTGCATGGCTGCATAAATCTGGTGTTCTTTACTTTCGCGGATAAGATTCCTGATCGCCGAATTCGGGATGAGGATCTCCATGGCCAGAACCCGGCTTTTTCCGTCCGCTGTGGGCAGGAGCGCTTGTGTGATCACCGCCTCGAGACTCATGGAGAGCATGACCCGCACCTGGGCCTGATACGCGGAAGGAAAGATATCGATGATACGAGAAATGGTCTCGACGGCTGAGTTGGTGTGAAGGGTCGAGAAAGTTAAATGTCCTGTTTCGGCAACGCGCAGGCACGATTCCACTGTTTCCAAATCTCTCATCTCTCCGACGAGCACGACATCCGGATCCTCACGGAGGACCGATCTCAGCGCATTGGGATAAGAGAGGGTATCCACAAACAACTCCCGCTGATTGATTATGGATTTCTTGGGTGTAAAGTAGTACTCGATGGGATCTTCGATAGTGATGATGTGCACTCCCCGTTCTTTGTTGATGTGGTCGACCAAACAAGCCAGAGTTGTGGATTTTCCGCAACCCGTCGGTCCTGTCACCAGAACAAGTCCTCTGGGCAGGAAACAAAGCTGCGCCAGTCTTTGGGGTATCCCCAACTGGGAGAAACTCCACTGGATGGGCAAGAACCGCCGAAAAGCCCCGGCGACGGCTCCCTTCTGCATGAAGACATTGCCCCTGAACCGTCCTAGGTCCTGAAGCCCGAAGGAGAAATCAAGCTCCATTTTTTCCTCGAACATTTTTTTCTGTCTGTCTGTCAATAGACTATAAACGAGAGTTTTGGTCTCTGCGGGGGACAAGGGCGGATGATCAATAGATACGAGCTGTCCGTGTATTCGCAAACGTGGCGGAATATGTGTCGTGATATGCAAATCACTGGCATCCTTTTCCACGGCCATTTGCAATAACTCTTGAATCGTCAATGCCATTTTATACCTCCGTGTCTTTCACGGTCTCTCTCAAAACTTCCTCAATCGAGGTTATCCCTTCCTTGATTTTGATGAGGCCGCTCCTTCGCAAAGTGATCATTCCCTGTTCTATGGCTTTCTTTTTTATGTCTTTGGAGTGGGCCTTGCTCAATATCAAATCCTTTATCTCATCGGTGACTTGCATCACCTCAAAAATTCCGACTCGTCCCTTGTAGCCTGTGTTGTGGCAGACACTGCAGCCTACGGGCTTGTAGGCCTTCACCCTTGGGGCCTCCTTGGCCGTGAAGCCGATATCCACCAGAGCTTCCGAGGTAAGGTTGTGTTTGGTACGGCATTTTTTGCACAGACGCCTTACGAGACGTTGAGCGACGATCATGAACACAGAGTCAGCGACAAGAAAGATCTCTACATTCATATTGACCAGTCGAACGATCGTGCTGGAGGCATCGTTGGTATGAATAGTGGAAAAAACGAGGTGTCCCGTCAGGGCCGCTTTTATGGCGATGTCCACAGTTTCGAAATCCCGCATCTCGCCGACAAGCATGATATCCGGATCCTGACGGAGAAAATGACGCAGGGAGGTGGAAAAATTCAATCCTATCTCTTCTTTGATGTTGACTTGATTGATGCCGGGGATGTAAAACTCCACCGGATCCTCTGCTGTCATGATATTCTTTTCCATGGAATTGATAGTCGATATGGCCGAATAGAGGGTGTTCGTCTTTCCGCTTCCTGTCGGGCCGGTAACAAGAATGATCCCCCAGGGTCGCTGGATTCCTTCTTTGAACCGATCCAACGATTCCTTTTCGAATCCCAATTCTTCCAGGTTCAACCTCAGCATGGATTTATCGAGAATCCGGACGACGATCTTTTCGCCGAATATGGTGGGGACACTTGAGACACGCATGTCCACTTCTTTCTTGTTTCCATTCTCCAGTTTGACACGCATTTTGATCCGGCCGTCCTGGGGCAAACGTTTCTCAGCAATATCCATATTCGACAAGATCTTCACCCGGGATATCACAGGATTCTTGAATTTCATGGCCAGATTCATCATCTCATAAAGGGTCCCGTCCAATCGGTAGCGGACACGGAAGGCCTTTTCATAAGGTTCGAAGTGGACATCGCTGGCACCCTTTTTGATGGCGTCGATAAACACGGTATTCACCAGCGTTATGACCGGTGCTTCTTCAGTGGAGTGAACGAGTTCCTCGATATCATAATCCTCTTCATCCTCTTCAATGATGTTGACGCTCGTGTCCTCAGCCTGCTCGATCTCGTCAACAATTTGCTTTACCCGCAGCGAGTCAGACGTGCCATAATATTTCTTGATCGCATTGGTGATACCTGTTTCAGAGGCGATGACGGGCTGAATGCTGAGACCCGTCCGAAATCGTATGTCCTCGATAACATCCAGGTCCGTAGGGTCGACCATGGCTAGAGTTAAGAAAGACCGTATCCGGTGGATGGGCATGATCAAGTACTTGGTCGCGATCTCGACGGGAATGAGGTTTATGACATCGGGATAGACTTCAAATTGATCCAAATTTATATACGGGTACCCGAGTTGCCGACTCAGGGCCTGTGCCATATCCTCCTCGGAAATATAACCGAGGCTTATGACGGCTGTCCCTGTGCTGACATCGTTCTTTTTCTGAAAGTCCTCGACTTCCTTGAGTTGCTCCTTGTTGAGGAGTTTTTCTTGAACAAGCAAATCGCCTAAGTTAGATCCCATCGTTAATGTCCATTTACAATAAATAATTTAACATTTTTTGTCAACAGGAAGTTTGTTTTACAATATTTGTCATTTTCCCTGAGCTACTTCCATTGACGGTTTTCGCATCTTATTTTTCTCTTCTAGTCCATTTAGTCGCGGCGTAAGTGCATAACTTTAAAAGCTGCGCCTATGTTCGCAAAGACGAGGTATGCCGTCAATCACCATGAAGGAGGATTTGAAAGATGATTTTTATGCTCCTCGTCTCACCTCTAGGGGTTATCTTGTTCCGAACTGATGGCCGCCGGGGTTTCAAAGCCGGAGCCCGCGATGAGCCGGAATGTCTTCCATAAGCTCAAAATCGGTCCGGACGGCCTTTATCAGCTCTCCTCTCTGTTCAATTTCCTCTTCCGTGACGGGCCCTAACAATCCGCCCGCACCCTTCAAATAGGGAATCTTTCTTGGATCGATGCCCATAATGCGCGCACAGGTTGCATCGACGGCAGGAAAATTCCTGCCTATAACCAACACGTTAGCCTCCTTTGCCGTCCCCATAATCGGTCCGTCGCCTTCCATTCCGACAACGCCATCCACAATGGCGAGGTAAGGTTTCACCGTGGCATTGATATCCATGATCGACTCATGAATTCCTGCAAGATGGAGAGTATTTTTTGGCCACCCGTAGTATTTTCCGGGCATGACCCCGAATAAATTTTTCATGGACAGCGTCACTCCGGCCCAGTGATGAAGCTTCATCTTGGCCACAGAGACGAGAATGTCGGCTTTCATGATTTCGTCCGGCAACAGCAAGGCTCTCAGCTTGGTAGCCGTCCCAAGGTTTTGCACAGCCGTCACGGAATCCGTGTTCAAGTCGATATGTGGAATGCCCTTCCGGACCAATACATCGGTATAACCGGATTCCTCCAAAACCCAGAAAAAATCCCGGTAATGGCCCGCGCCCTCACCGACAACCACCGAAGACGCGCCGAAATGGTTGAAGGCCTCAACAGCCGCGAGAACGACCAGAGGGTGGGTATTGATATGCGCACTTCCCAGGTGCGGCTCAACGAGATTGGGCTTGAGCAAAACACGTTTTCCGCCGACGGCCTCTTTGGAAACACCGATTTCCCTGAGACCTCTTAAAAGAATCTGGAGCAAATCCTCCTGATAGCTCTTCACTGAGGCAATAAAAGTTGATGTTCGGGCCTTTGGTGTCTTTGAACAACACAGCCCGGCCAGAGCCGCATAGGCGCCCGCCCCTCCGATGACTCCCGTTCTTATAAACCGGCGCCTGGACCAAGTTGGTTTGCATTGACTCGGGCCTGTTTTTTCCATTCTATTCTTGCTCCAGGACGCTCAAAAAGCCGCGCGGCGCATAATAGGCCAAAATGAGCGCAGAAAGAAGCGATGTGTTGTATTCGCCGTACTGCTTTTGGCGATCAAGGGATTCTTGTATCCATTCTCTTGCGAGTGCCGGGCGGATAGACCAGGCCCCCAAACCGAGAATCAGCCAGGAAAGCGACAAGGGTGTGCGGATAAGGGAGGCCTCCTCTGCGGCGTAGCCGAGACTTTGGGCGATCCGCTGTTTGAGAACACATCCCTCCAGGGCGGATAGCGCCATGCCTGTGGATTCAGGAATAGGCCAGAGCTGGGAACCGAAAACAACGGTGTTTCCGTAGTTCCACCCCCCTGAGTTCAGCTGACGGTTCAGAATCATGTCAACGGCCTCAGCGACCCTTTTGTGCTCTTTCAACCCGGCCGCCTGCAGCGCCAGCACACATAGAGAAGTGGGCTCAATCCAGGAATGGGTGCCGGAGACCCATGGCCATCCCCGAAGCGATGTGTCATGACCCACGATTTCCGGAGTTTCATTTTCCCAGTGAAAACCGCTATGGGCAAGAAGGAAGTCTATGGCCTTTTGCCTGGGTTCCTTGAATTCCAAAGATGTCATCCAGGCGCAAACAGCCAAAGGCGTCACCCAATACACAGACGAAAGGCGGGGCGCAAAAACCACACGACCATCAGGCTGTTGAAAATCGACGAGCTTAGCCAGCGTCTTATGGGTTTTATTTTTTTCTGTACCTGCAGCACTCAGAGCCAAAATCGCCCAGGAAGTGGCATCGGGTTGTATGAGGCCCTCTCCGGTTGCAGAAAATCCGCCCTCATCATGTTCCCGGTTAAGGAGGGTCTCGATGGCACCTTTTATAGGGTTCAACATGTCTTAAAAGCCGCCTTTATAGTGTCTCCAAAGCAGGCTGTTTGTCTCTCGCTTATAGCATATCGTCTCAGAGCGGTCAAACAGCCAGAGATCTTTTTCATACCCGATGGGCAACACCTGTTCGAAGTGAGACCACACATCATTGGCTTCATTCCACAGAAGTTTTGTACAGCCTCCACCTGCCCTCAATTGTCACCGTCTTCAAAAGATCGATGTCTGCCAATCTGGCATGAAGCTCATCGGAGCCGTTGATGAGGGCATAGTCAAAATGGGCAAAGTCGTTCAGTTTGGCTGTCTCCGGGAACCACTCCAGTCCGGATGTCCAGGACAATTGACGTTTTTTTCGGTAGACAACGAGGCTCGGACCAAAATCGGCAAAGGAAAAATTCAATGTGCCGCCTTTGTAAACCTGGCTGTAGGCGAATCCCTGGATAAACGGTTTTCCCTTGACGTAGGGACTCCTCTGGATATAGCTGAGGCCGATGACCCGGGGGTTTTCAGGAAGCTTTTGCAAGCACTCCCGCAGCCCCGAATAACCGGACGATTCAAACATCAGCCATGACAGAGATGTCGTGAGCATAAAACCAACGACAACCACAGCAGCAGCAAATTGGCCGATCCACTTTTTGAGCCGAAGAGGGGGAAGGCTCAGAACAATGAGACACACAGCCGGGGGAATCCACCGTTGGGCGAACTGAATGGTGTTGGTGTGTTTATCCGGGAGCACAAAACCCATGACAAAGAATCCGGCGCCGAGAACAAGCAGTTCAACATCCAGACGGCGGCGAATGTCCCGGCGGTATTGAAACAGAATGAGGACAATCCAAACCAAAATCACGCCGACAACGACATACTCCATCGAACCCTTGAGCCCGCCGAGTGCAGAATCGACGAGCCAAGTGAATGAGAACCTTTGCAGCGGCGAGCTGACCCAAAGAGTCTTCGAACCAAAACCGTAAGCCGCAAGGGAAGGGTACCACACCAACACACAGACACACACAGGCAGGGCGGCGGCGAGGCGAACAAAGATGGTTTTCCACTGGCGCCTGAACAAGACATCACCGACAACAAGCCACCCCAGCGCGATAAAAAACCAAAGCACATGGGCCATGTAGAGAAGAATACCCCCGATGAAAAAAAGAAAAAATTCCTGGACCAATTTCGCTCTTTGGGTCTGTGTGAGCAGCACCCAGCCAAGAAACACAATCCACCCCAGGATAAACTGATAAAAGCCCCAGTACAGGATATGGCTGAAAAAAAGCACTGTGACCAGCACCGCCCCCTGGGACGGTCTCGCCCGTTTCGCTGAGAGCCAGTGAACCATGCCAATCCACATAAAGGCCAAGATCACCATGCCCAGACTCCCTGCAAGCTCTGGTCCAATAATTCCGCGGCTCAGTCCCAGAACCGCATAAACCAAACTGTACGGTGTCATCCATTGAATGCGGTAAGGGGAATCCGGATTGCTGACCGCATCCTGGAAAAGGCTCACCTGGGCCACATGCTGGGGCAGATCCGTGATAGGGGGAAACGTGACCAAGAGGAAAGGAACACAAACACAACAACAGCACAATAGAGCGAAGAGTATTCGCTGATGTGATGTCTCGCCGATCATTTTCACCTGACGGCCCCCTTTGCATTCGATTTCCTTACAGGATTCAACCTTTTCAGGTAGTTCTCTTCAAGAGAGTGGATAAGACTCCTGATTTCCGGTTGATCGCTTTTGACCTTCACAGATTGTTCAAAGTAGCTCAGAGCGTCTTCGACCCTGATCAATTCCCTCAAATAAAAATCACCGATGCGATTCAAGACTTGGTGATCCGCCGAATGTCTTTCTACAATTTGGTTTATACACCCTTTTCCTTTGTCTTCATCGCCCCGGTAATAGTAGAATTTTGCCAGAAGAAAACTGTCCTCGAGATTTAAATGTGTTTTGTTCTGCATGAGCTCGATCGCTTGACTGTAGTTGCTGTATTGCGAGGAAAAATAGATCTTTTGTTCGACATTCAGGCTTTCGAATTTGTCTTTTATCCTTTGCGTATCAGGTTTCCCCGAAAAAAAATCGGGGAACCTGTCTCGGATCACCATCTCTGACCGCAGCGCCTTATCCCAGAGGTTGTATCCGATGAAGAGCCTGTACAATTCGATATAATTCCCTATATTCTCCGGGAACATGCTCATATTTTGACGAAGCAGTTTTTCCGCGGAATCCACATCGCCACGGGCGACACTCACGAGTGCCAGCTTTTTGGTGATGTCCAGCCTCAACTTCGAAGCCAATGGAAAATCGGGAATTCGGGTGAAGCCCTCCAGGTTGCCCAGCCACCTGCGGGTGTTTTCATAGTCGGCCCTCTGAAACGCCAAATCCGCGTTAAGCAAAGTCACAAGGGCTGCCGTTCTTTTTTTCATGGGAAGGGAGAGACATGTGTTCAGATGAATCTCTGCAGTCAGATAATCCCTGTTTTCGAATGAGGCTTGGGCCATTTTCAGCTGCACAAAAGAATCTTTCGGTGCCGATGCGGCCGCTTTCTTCCAGAAGCTGTATTCGTTCTTATGAGCACGGCTGTTGGCCAGGATCGTTGGAATGAAAGCCAGGGAGAGAATCAGAACAGGATAGATTCTGTGTTTGGTTTTCAGGGTGCCCAAGAAATGGGCCCCAATCCAGCAGAACCCCAGGACCGGAACCGCAGCATACCGGGAGTAAATCTGATAGGGAAAAATCGATGTGAATATCAGCAGCAAATGCCCGGCCAGGAAAATTCCGGCCAGTAGAATCGGAAAGAGAATGTTCCTGTGTTTTCTGGATAGCTGAAAGAGATAAAGGAACACGGCCATAGACACAAGTCCAAAGACAAGATAGGGGAGGGCCACGACGTCGTTCCGGGAGATGAACATTCTGTATGACAGGGGAAAAACCACAGACTGGGCGTAAAAACCCAAGGTCGCCACCATCCCTTTCACGCTTTCAATAAGGTTTGCGAATGGCATGAATGTCACATTGCCAAGGTCCAGGGCAGAGAGCTTAATATAGTAAAACAAAAGCAGGACCAAGACATTAGCAAGATGATAGGGAATGGTTATTTTTTTTCTCCGCAAAACCTCATAAGCAATAAAGAGCGGAAAAAAAAATACGAAGGATTCTTTGGACAAGATGCCTAAAATAAAGAAAAGACAGGATGACATCACCCATCCCAAGTTCTTGTTCTGGATAAACATTTCCAGGCTCAGGAAAGCGAGGATGGCCCACAACAGCAGCAGGAGGTCGCCCCTGCCCACAATCCAGACAATGTTATCCAGGTGGAGGGGATGAAGAGCAAACAAGAGTGTGGCCATCTCCGGGAAATGGGCCTTCGCGGAATGCTGTTTGAGGAACAGGAAAAGAAAAAACAGGGATAGGAAGAACAGGCTCAGGTTTGTCAGCCGCAGGGTTGAGCTCCGGATCCCCCACAGCTTCTTTTCCAGCATGAAAGTGGCTGTCAGCAAAGGCCTGTAATATTGATCGAATCCTCTGATGCCGATTTGGTCGCCAAAATAGCCATAGCCAAAGGCATCCCAGAGGGGACGATTTTCGTCCAACAGAACATTTCCTTTGAACAAAAATTTGTCATCCCAAATCAGATCATAGTTGAGGGTTTGTGCGTAGACACCGAACAGGACGACAGCCAAAATACCGATAAAAACCATATCCTTTTTTGTCAGCATTCGTGGTTTCCCAAAACCTGTGCCGGCTGTTTTTCCAGAATTCGGCAACGGCGGATTATTCATCTTAGGTGCACAGCTATCTTGACGTCTCTACTACCTTATACTTAAAGGAGTCCTTCTATCAAGAGCAATCTCTTCTTCTATGAAGATGACACACCTCATGACTGTAGTCGGGAAAGTTCGGCCTTTCAATCGCCTTTGAGGGTGATTCGGCCGGTGATATTCGTGTCCAGACTTTAATCCTGAAGGGTTATAAGGGAAAGGTTTGCCCTTGCGATGTGAAGGATGGCGCGCCTGGAGAGACTCGAACTCCCGACCCGCTGCTTAGAAGGCAGCTGCTCTATCCAAACTGAGCTACAGGCGCGCTGAGGCTTTGCATCTATCGGGGAGGCGGGATTTGAACCCACGACCTCCTGCTCCCAAGGCAGGCGCGCTAACCAGGCTGCGCTACTCCCCGCAGAACCACTATATTACTGAAGTGCGCCTATAAAATCAATCCAGCTAGGACCTGCGTTTGAGGCCCTTCTCGATCGTGGCCCGGTCGATTTTCAGAGCAATGGGCCTTCCATGGGGACAGAGGGAGGGATTGGATGTCTGGCGGAGTTCGTCCACCAGGTAATTCATTTTTGCGGTGGAAAGAGGCTTTCCGGCCTTGATGGCTGTCTTGCAGGCCACAGTGGCCAAAAGCTTTTTCTTTTTGTCTTCGACTTTCTCTTCGCTCAAATCACCGAGAAGGGAGAGAAAGATGTCCTTTGCTTCGTCCTCGATGAAGATATCAGGGAATTCCTTGAGCGCATATGTCTGGCCCCCGACTGGTTCCACGGTGAAGCCCGTCTCTTCGAGCAGAGCCCGGTTCTCTTCCCATTTCAGGATTTGAGTGGGCGAGAGGTCGAAAAGCTGGGGAAAAAGAGCCATTTTTCTCGGCCATGCCTTTTGTCTGTCGATCTCTTCATACCTATCAAACAGAATCCGCTCGTGGGCGTTATGCTGGTCGATGATGAAAAGGCCGTCATTATCAGCCACCACGATATAGAGGTCCAAGTACTGGCCCAGAACTCGCGGAGATGTTTCGCTCCGGCCCTCATCTCTGGATAAAAACTCGATTGTGTCTCTACCCTCTGATTTCTCCTCTTTGACAAAAGGAATCTGGTAGGGCTCTGTCTTTGCAAAACCGGTAGATTCTTTAACCGCGGCCGGATCGACCTCCTTGACACCTATCTCTCTGAGTAGGGTCGACTCGATACCCCTGTGCACAAGGCGGAAAATGTCCTGGGAATCCACAAACCGCACCTCTGTCTTGGCGGGATGGACGTTGACATCGACCTCATCCAGAGGGATTTCCAGGAAGAGGAACGCTTCGGCAAACTGTTCCTTTTCGAGAAAGCCTCTATAGGTTTGATTCAATGCGGCTTGACAGGTTTTGTCCTTCACGAGCCGGCGGTTCACATAAAAAAGCTGGCGACTTCGATCCCGCCGGCCGGCGGGCGGGCGGCTGGCAAAACCATACAGACTCTGTGTATCCTCAGCATGCCTGACTTCCATAAGATTGTCCAGGAGCGATTTCCCATAGACTTGATAGAGCCTCTCTTTCAGACTGGATACGGCGGGATACCCAAAAATCTCTCGCCGCCCATGGCTGAGAAAAAAACCGACTTGGACATGGGCCAGAGACACATGAACCAAGTATTTGGTGATCTGTCCGAGCTCAGAGCGCTCTGAGCGGAGGAATTTTTTTCTGGCAGGCAGGTTGAAGAACAGATCGCGAACCTCGACACTGGTTCCCCTCGGATAGGCAGCATCCGTGACGTGGATCAGGTTTTCGCCTTCTCTCTCGATTTTCGTTCCCCTCTCGCTGTTTTCGCTGGAGGTGGTCAGGATGATGCGCGCAACAGAGGAAATACTGGGCAACGCCTCTCCCCGAAAGCCGAGTGTCGAAATGCTCTCCAGATCATTGGCAGTGGCGATCTTGCTTGTGCTGTGCCGTTCGAAGCTGATTTCGGCATCCCTCCGGGTCATCCCCACCCCGTTATCTACGACGCGGATCAGGGATTTGCCTCCCTGCAAAAGCTCGACTCTGATTTCCGTGGCCCGGGCATCCAATGAGTTTTCCACCAGCTCCTTGACCACGGAAAACGGCCTCTCAATGACTTCTCCGGCCGCAATTTTCCGGGAGATCTCTTCAGGTAAAACTTTGATTATCGGCATTTCCTTCATACCCATGCCGTCTGCCTTACCCGGGCACTCTCGACAGCAATGAGAAAATCCAATATTATGCGGCGAAACGGCAGGCCGGTGCTCCGTCCTCAACCACGTCGCCACATGTTTTGTCCTGGTCCACTTCAGTGATTCGAACATGCACAGCCTCTCTCTCATCAAAGGGACAGAGAGGGACGTCCACGTCGATGTAGTTGGAGGTCAGGATACGCGCTCCGGCGTCATCCTTTTTTATGACTATCCCCTCACATTTTTGCCCGAGGAGCATCTGACGAAACCACAAATTTTTTCCCCGCGAGAGTTTTCTCATAAGCGATGCTCTGGCGTACTTGATTCTGTCCTCGACCTGCGGCCAATCGGCAGCTGGAGTTCCAGGCCTCGGGCTGTAGGAGAAGACATGGAGATACGTCAAGGAAGAGGATGACAGGAATTCCTGGGTGCGGGCAAAATCCTCGTCGCTTTCTCCGGGGAATCCGACCAGGATATCCGCCCCGATGGCAGACACCGGCAATCTTTCTCGTAAAAACTCGATGATTTGCCTGTAGGCCCCCGTGCGGATCTCTCTGCCCATGGCGTGCAGCACCGGATCGCTTCCGCTCTGCAGGGAGAGGTGAAAATGAGGGCATATCCGTGAGCTCGATGTGAGATGACCTACAAGGTCGTCGGTTAAAAGCCTTGGATCGAGAGAGCTCAGTCTGATCTGTTCAAGGCCGGACACATTTTCAAGCCTTTCAAGAAGTCCGAGCAGGGTGGTCCGAGGTTTTAAATCCCGTCCGTAGAGACAGAGATGGACACCTGTCAACACAATCTCCCGAAAACCTTGCGCCGTATAGGATTGAACCTGACGGATAATCTCTTCCTGAGGAGAACTCCTGCTCCGGCCCCGGACACTGGGCACCACACAAAAGCGGCATCTGAAGTCGCAGCCGTCCTGGATTTTCACGAGAGCCCTTGATCGAAAGGAATTTACAGGCCGCGCGAAATCCGGCTCAAAACCGGGAAAAAGCTTTTGACACAACTCCTCCTTATCCGCATTGGGGATGATCTTCCAGATTTGAGGAGACGAGGCCAACTCTTCCCCCGCCCTCTCTGTGAAACAGCCGGTGAGAACCAGTCGTGCGGTAGGATTCGTTCGATGAATTTTCCGGATGAACGTCTTGACATCACTGTCGGCCCGCTGGGTGACCGTACAGGTGTTCACCAAAATAATATCACTGTGTGCATGATCTCTGCAAAAACGCAAACCGCGCTTCTGAAACTCACTCACCCAAACAAAGGTCTCGGCTTGATTGACCCGGCAACCAAAGCTTTGGACAGAAAAAGAGGTCATAGCTTCTCTTGGACTTTTCGCGAGCTTTCTTCCACCGCGACGGCCAGCCTCTCTTTGTAAGCTCTCAGCTTGTCAGCCAGTGACGAGTCTTCGAGGCTAAGCATTTGCACGGCCAGCAGCGCAGCGTTTATGGCACCTGACTTCCCCAAGCCCATGCAGGCCACGGGAACCCCTTTGGGCATCTGAACCGAAGACAGCAGGGCGTCCAAACCATTAAGTGTCGCGCTGCCCACAGGGACGGCGATCACGGGCAAAGTTGTGTGAGCGGCCACGACACCAGCCAGATGCGCGGCCTTTCCGGCAACGGCAATAAACACCTTGACGCCGTTGTTTTCGAGAGTCCGGACGAGACGGACTGTGCGTTCGGGAGACCTGTGGGCCGAGGTCACCTCAAAGGCGAAGGGAACATCAAACTCTCGCAATAGAGCCAGAGCATCCTCGACGATACCGAAATCTGATTCGCTCCCTATAAAAACAGCAAGCTTCATCATTCGCCTCCTCTCTCGGCTCCGATGTCTTTGCGATAGTGCATCCCATCAAAACGGATCTTTCCGATGGCCTCATAGATTTTTGTCATCGTGCCGGCCAAAGTTTCCTCAGAACCACACACGCCGATCACCCGGCCACCCGCAGTGAAGAATGTTTTATCCTTGAAACCGGTTCCGGCGTGAAAAAGTGTGATCCCGGTCATTTTCTTCACCTCGTTCAGGCCCTCGACGGCCTTTCCCTTTTCATAGCTTGTCGGGTATCCCCCTGAAGTAAGGACAACGCAGCCCGACGGTTTTTGACTCCACACAACCTCCTTCTCGAGGACATTGCCTTCAATGGATGCAAGGAGAATGTCGACCAAATCGCTCTCGAGCCTGAGCATCTGGGGTTGTGTCTCGGGATCTCCAAAGCGGCAGTTGTACTCAAGCACTTTGGGCCCCTGCTCTGTCAACATCAATCCCACATACAAGACGCCCTTGTATTGCCGTCCTTCCTCCAGCATCCGGGTGATGGTGGGAAAAACGATTGTCTTGACTGTCGAAGTGAACAGATCTTTGTTCACGAAGGGAGAGGGGGAAATCGCTCCCATTCCTCCCGTATTCGGGCCTTTATCCCCATCATAGACCGCCTTGTGATCCATTGTGGTCACAAAGGGGAGCACCTTGACCCCATCGGATATGACGATAAAAGAGACTTCCTTTCCTCTGAGGTATTCCTCGACGACAACTTTGTTTCCGCTGTCCCCGAATTTCTTTTCAACCATGATCGTGTTCACGGCCAACTCTGCCTTCTTCAGACTGTTGCAGATAATGGCGCCTTTGCCTGCGGCCAACCCGTCTGCTTTGACCACTAAGGGAAAAGGGATCTCTTCCGACTGAAGGATTGTCTTCGCCTGGTCTGGAGAATCAGCCACTTTGAACTTGGCCGTGGGGATTTTGTGACGATCCATAAACTGCTTGGCGAAGACTTTGCTCCCCTCCAGCTCCGCCGCGCTCTGGTTGGGGCCGAAAATCTTTAGGCCCCGCTCTTCAAACTCATCCACAATACCGAGGGTGAGGGGAAGTTCCGGACCGACTACTGTGAGGTCGATCTTTTCTTTGCCGGCAAAATCTGCCAATCCCATTACATCCGTAGCCGACACATCCACATTTTCCGCCACATCGAGAGTCCCGGCATTTCCAGGCGCACAAAAGAGTTTTTTGACGTGTTTACTCTGAGAAATCTTCCAGGCCAGAGCATGCTCCCGCCCGCCTGAACCAATGACCATAACTTTCATTTCACTGTCCCCTTTGTTGAATCGGGATTATATCTATCGGTGCAAAAGCCTCAGGTTCCCTCCAAATGCTTTGCCAAGCTCTGCGCCAATAGCTCCGTAAAAACTGGATCCGGAGAAATGCTCGCCAAGATTTTAGTCGCACAGGGAATAGCCTCTAGGGAGGAGAGGCAGTATTTCATTTCCAAAAATCGCTGGCGATAGTTTCTGACCTCTTCTTTCACGTTCTTCTCTTTTATAATTACACCGGCGATAAATTCGGCCAGCGGACCAAAATCATCCTCTTTCATCCCGAACCTGGTCATTTCCTGCACGCCCATGCGCACGCCGCTCGGTTCAAGAAAGGTCGCGTCATCGGGCAGAGCCTGGTAATTGGTGACGATATTGTTGTCCTCCAGACGGCGGGCAATGTCCATGCCGTTACCGAAGGCCGCGACTCTGATAAGCACTTGGTGGGTTTCTGTGAATCCAACTGCCGCATCCCCCTCAACTGGAATACCGCTATCATTCAGGGCCCGGGCAAAGGCTTTGGCATTTCGGCACACCTGATCCTGGTATTCCGCCTTGAATTCATTCATCTCATAGGCGGCCATCAAAAGCCCGAGAAGGGTGCCGAGGTGATGATTGCTCGTCGAACCGGGAAAGGCCCGGCTCTTTATATCCAGCCAAAGTTTCCTCAGAGGAGTTCCCTTGGGAAAGTTTCCCGCAACAAGACCCCTTTGCGGGCCGAAGAAAGTCTTATGTGTGCTCCCGGTAATCACATCCGCACCTTCGACAAAAGGAGCTTGAAAGGCGCCATACAAACCTAGCACGTGAGCCATATCGAACATGATGACAGGCCTTGGATCCCAGTCTTTGACCAGATCGTAAACAAAGGCAATGGGTTCGGGATAGATAAACATGCTCTTTCCAAACACCATAAGTTCCGGCTTGTGTTCCACGATGAGTTCACCGAGCTTATTCTCATCGAGCTTATAAGGGTTGGCTTCAGATACGGGAAAATTGATCACATTGTCCTTTCCTGTCTCAGGATTTTCAGCCACGAAGTTGAAAAGCGCCCCCATTGGCTGAGAGCTGAGATGGCCTCCTTTGGTCAGGTCGTTGTTCATGACCAACCGCATCTTTCGCATGGGCTGCCCCTCGGGACGATCACGGTTGATAAAACGGACCATCCCCTTGAAAACGACCTCGTTGGCCATTTGTCCGCTGATCGTGCGCAATTCGACTTCCGTGCAGCCGAAAAACTCGGCCATCTCCCGTCTGGCCTCTTCCTCGACCTCTTTGATAAAGTCAATTCCCTGGTAGAAATAGACCTCTTTTCCCTTCATCGTTCTGTGCTCGGCATAGCGGCCAGAAGGATCGGATATTTCACACATCTTGACCAACAGAGACGGTGTCGATTCAGACGGGATAAGGTTAAAGGATTCCTTCTGTCTCCAGACATTGTTTCGTTCTACTTTTTCGCTTAATCCGTGTATTTTTTCTAGAAATGATGACATGAGCTTGCTCCTAAGAACCTTTGTTAAAATTTTTCAGTTCTATGGCCTCGATTTTATCCAGGCGTTCTCGATGCCTGCCGCCTTCAAAGTCGGTCTCGATCCATATCTTCACGATATGCAGGGCCTCATCGAGAGGCAGAATCCTTCCTCCCAGAGTCAAACAATTGGCATCGTTATGGCTTCGACTCATCTCAGCCGTGTACTCATCGCAGCACGGAGTGGCTCTAACTCCGGGATATTTATTGGCCACAATCGCCATCCCCAGGCCGGATCCACAGATGAGGATGGCCCGGTCGCATACACCGGAGAGTAATCCCTCCATGGCTTTGACGGCAAAATCCACATAATCCACTCTATCCTTCGAAAAACAACCGAAGTCTTGGACTTCGATTTTTTGATGGGATAGATATTCACTGATGCCTGATTTCAATTCGTAACCGGCATGATCAGCGGCGAGGGCGATTTTCATACTTCCTCCTCATCGATTCATGATGCGAATGATGAGTTATTATAACAATAATGATCGGGGAAACATAGACCATCATTCATATCGGAAAAAAACTGATGTTAGTGAGGGATTATTGAGAATTTCGCTTGAGGAGAGCCTCTGCTTCCGGGAAGAGTTCTATGGCCTTCAGAACGACCGGATCACTCTTGCGGTAGGCTTTCCACCCCGCTTCATCACCCCAGAGGAAAGCCACAATCGCCCGCTCGATCTCCCGCTTGATCTGGTCTTTGGCTTCATCGAAATCTTCGGACTCAAAAGGGATGTCCTTTTTACGAAGAAAGCCCTGAAAATCCAACATGAATTCAGGGCCGGCGGAAAAGTTACTGTCTAAGATCTGTCGGCTTCCGGATCCGGGTGTCGCACCCTCAGTATCGACAATAGTGACGGTTTGGGACAACGGGGTTCCTTTTTCCGCGAATTCCTTGGCATAGGCAAAAAACGCACCGCGCCTCAAAAAGTCAAAAGTCAACAATTTGTTGGCATATTTGAACTCATAATCGGGCGCTATGCCTCCCTGACCGAGCACTTTTCGTCCTCCGACCGTGTACCGGACCTCTCTCGAATCTTCGTCCTGGACCTCTCCCCTTAGGTAATCATCCACCTGGCTGTAATCCCGCTGGATGGACCTGCCGCTGGGCGTGTAGTACCTGGCCGTTGTCAGGGCTATGGCGGCATTGGGAGCAAGGGGAAAAAGGGTTTGAACCAGACCCTTGCCGAAGGAATCCTCACCCACAATCAGGCCGCGATCGTTGTCCTTGATGGCACCACTCACGATCTCCGGCGCGCTGGCACTCGAGCTGTTGATCAGAATGATAAGAGGCACGTCTTCATACTGGCCATCGCGAAGGGCGTAAAACTTCCTGTTGTAGTATTTCTTCCTCCCCTTGATGGAGACAACCAATGAGCCTTTTGGAAGAAACTCGTCGGACAGCTCGATGGACTGAGGGAAGGTGCCGCCGCCGTTGAAACGCATGTCGAGAATGAGTCTTGCTATGCCCTGTTCTTCCAGAAATTCCATCTTATCCCGGAATTCAGCGGCTGTTGTCTCGGCAAAGTTTCGAATATAGATATAGCCGATGTCTTCTTGCAGCATAAAGGCATAGGGGACACTGTAGAGAGGAATTTCAGCGCGAGTGATGGTGAAGTCCAACGGCTCCTCCAATCCCTCTCTCACTATCGTGATGTTCACTTTCGTTCCCTTGGGTCCCCTGAGAATCTGCATGGCTTCGAAACTTGTTATGGGTTTTGTGCTTTTGCCCTCTATGTGAGAGATGACATCTCCGGCTTGAATGCCCAGCCTGGAAGCGGGCGTGCCCTCGATGGGAGTCACCACCACAAGGCGATCTTCCTGCTTCTGGATCATGATACCCAATCCGTGGTATTTACCCTTGTATTCTTCTCTGAGCGTGGCCAGATTTTTCGGATTGAGGAAATAGGAATGGGGATCCAGCGTTTGGAGCATTCCTCGGATCGTGGATTGGGTCAGTTTCTCACGGTCCACATCCTGGTAATAGTTCTCTTCAATGAGCGACATGATAGAGTCAATTTTACTGAGGGATTGATTCCAGATATCCTCAACCCATGCTATAGGGAGGATGAGGGAAAAGGTGACCACAAAAAGGATAACTCGTTTTTTCATGACTCTTTACGACGCCCTCATATTAGCAGAGCACACCCCTGATGTAAAGGAAAAACAGATGTGTCCGGGGGCCATCCATGAGGCCATCGGAGGGAAGCTCATCCGGCTGAGTTTATGCACCAACCTGATCCCTCCATTACGCTCACTGGTTCCAGTGCCGCCACGGATTTGCTTGGGCGGCGATGCCTCTGATTGACTGCCCATGATGTCTATGCTATGTTGGATCAAATCGTGCATATCTCAGTTGACTCGCACCAGGCTACAAACGTGACCTTGACTCTTCGGCGTACTTGTCATTGAAGGCTGCCGCCATGCAAAGAAAAGACATCCTCTTCCTGGCCGTCCTGATTGTGGTCGTGCTTGGGGTCTACGGAAGAAGTTTGGACTATGACCTCATCTGGGACTCACAAAATTTCCTCGGGGAGAGCTTTGTTCAATCCGAGAAGCAGGACCTTTGTTCGGCGCTGACACAGGGCTATTTTGTGGAGCCATACACCGATAAGAGTCACTATTACCGGCCGTTAACCCTAGCCACCTTTTTTTTTGAGAATTCCCTCTGGGGGATCAAAGGTGTTTCTCTGCGCTCTGTGAATATCCTCATCTATCTCCTCTCCCTGATCCTTCTGTTTGTCTTTTTCAAACGGCAATCGCCGGGTCAGCATTTTCCTGAGATCGCCACAGCGCTTTTTGCGCTTTATCCTCTCAATCTGGAGAATCTCGTCTGGGTTGTGGGAAGAGGGGACCTCCTGCTGTTCTTCTGGGGCATCTTGACCTTTTTATCGTACGAGCTTTGGATATCCAAGCAGAAACATGCCTATTGGATTCTGAGCTGTTTGTTCTTTACATTCGGCCTGCTGTCCAAGGAGGGCTTTGTGTTCCTGCTGCCGACGCTCCTCCTTTTCGCCATCGTCAAACAAAAAAAAGTGCCTATCCCCTACGGGGTGATTCTCGTCATGGTATCGACGGCATTCTTTTTTTTAAAGGCCAGGGTGATCGGCATCAAAAACCTCGATTATTACCTTTTTCCAGAACCGGTGACTAACGTCCAGTCCTTTCTCGCTTCACTCGGGTATTATTTCAAAACCTTGATCTTCCCGGTTTTTTACGACCGCTTTACCACTCTCGAGAATCTTCGCCATGCCTCCTATCTTGTCTTGGGAATTGCCGCTGTTTTTGCCTGCGCATACATCCTCTTTCGCGGCAAAAAGGATGCGTCCCTCCTCATTCCTTTGTCCCTGGTTGTCGTGGTTACATGCGCGCATACTCTTTTGATTTTCACCTCAATCTTCCAATTCAGAGTCTTCGCTCGCTACATGATGCTGCCAGGCCTTGGTCTTGTCTGGATTCTAAGCCACTATCTGGCAAAAGCAGAGATCAAGATCAAAATCCCCGTCGCCGCTTTCATTCTTGTTCTTTTCGCAGTGTCCATCAGCCTCAATATCACCGCCTATCGCAGCAACATCCATTTCTGGCAACGAGCACGGGCTTCTCTTCCTCAAAACGGGTTTGTTCTCTACAGTCTGGCTTCCGCCTACGCTGACAATCAAGACTTCCTCTCCACGGAGCTGTGTTTGAACCAGGCACTCTCGCAGACTCTGGATCCATCGACCGCCCTATCTGTCAGTCTTCTCTATGCGGATATCGACTACAGGAAGGGTGAGTACACAAACGTGCTCAAGTGGCTTGACAGCGGAGAACACAATCTTGGATATCCCGGGACGAAATTGGCACGTCACCGAAGCTCCCAAATCAAGCTTTTGAGGGGGCAGGTGTATTTATCTCAAGGGAAAATCACAGAGGCCATTCAGATATTCACGAACAACATAAAAGCATTGGAAGGCTCCAAGGCTCAGAAAGACGCCTACCTGTGCTTGTTTTCCCTCTATCTGGGCCAGGAAATGTGGGGCAAAGCCGAGGAGCTCGAAACCCGCATTCGCGAAGATCATCCGACGGCGCTCGACAAACAGACTGTCCAGATCAAAGACATTTTCAAGCGCTCGTCTCCAGAGAAGAAAGTTCGATTTTACACCCACTACATGAATTATGCCCGGGCCATTCGTGCCACGCTATCCCTTCCCGACATCAATGTTGATGGACAATTAGCCTTGGCTGAGCTTTTCTATTTTGCCGATAAGGAGGATGAGGCACAAAAGGTGATCGATACTATCCTCTCTGAAAAGAGAGAAGATCACAGAATCTTGAACGCCATCGGTCACTTCTACCTCAACCGGCTGCTCAGAGCCAAAGAGGCCGTTGTCTTTTTCAACAAGTCCCTTGCCGTGCACAAGGACCAGCCTGAGATCACCCGCCTAGTGCGCCGGCTGCAGAATGACTTTCTCAGCCAACTGAAAGAAGTCTGGTAGCCTCTCCGGCGAATATGGATTATGATTCACCCAACCGAAGCTGTATCAATTCGTGACCGTCATCAGCACTGTGAGAAGGCAAATATCATGGGATGTCGAGGTTGACTTATCCCGGGATACAGGCTATATTTGCATCACATCCGAGAAAAGAATAAATGACATGTTTGGAAACTTAGGCTTTCAGGAGCTGCTCATCATCCTCACCATTGCCCTGCTCGTGTTCGGGCCCAGAAAACTCCCCGAAATCGGAAAATCCATAGGAAAGGCCCTCCGAGAGTTCCGAAGAACCTCAGACGAGATCAAGGAAAAAATCGAAGAAGAAATTCAAGCTGAAGAGTTCAAAGGAATCAAGAACGAGATCGAACAGGATATCCAAGACATCAAAGAGAGCACAAAGCCGAATTTCACCGAAGATATTTATAAGGACGCAGATAAGGATGACGAAGGGAAAAAAGTCACCTAACGGGATGACTTTTCTCGAGCATCTGGATGAACTCCGGAAGCGGCTTTTCTACTCGGTTCTCGTGCTTATCCTGGCCGTCATCCCGGCCTGGTTTTTTGCCAAGCCCCTCTACCGGATACTGGCCGTCCCCGTGACACAGTATCTGCCCGAGGGGACAAAGCTGGCCTTCACGTCTCTGACGGCTCCGTTCATGCTCTATATCAAAGTCTCCTTTCTGGCCGCACTCTTCCTCACCGCCCCATTTATTTTTTATCAACTCTGGCTCTTCATCGCCCCCGGCCTTTATGTGAAAGAAAAAAAGCACGTGATTCCCTTTGTCCTGTTCACAACTGTCTTTTTTTCCGGAGGAGCGGTTTTTGCCTATTTTGTTGTCTTCCCTTTCGCTTGCAATTTCTTTTTGGGGTTGGGTTCTGACTTTCAACCGGTTATAACAGTTGACCAGTATTTCAGCCTGGCCCTCCGTGTCATCCTCGGTATCGCTATAGTCTTCGAGCTGCCCACACTCAGCTACTTCCTGGCCAGAATCGGGCTCATCACAGCAAAAATGATGGTCAAGTACTTCAAATACGCTGTGCTCGTCGTCTTCATTATCGCCGCCATCATCACCCCAACGCCGGATATGGTCACCCAGAGCATCATTGCTATCCCCATGCTCGGCCTCTACGGGCTCAGCATCCTCATCGCCTTGGTGGTCGGAAAGGGTAAAGAAAAAAAACGAAAAGAATTCGAAGACGAAATAGCCGGATAAGAAGGTGGATGAAGACAAAACCGTTCGCGGAAGTTTGATCATCGGGAACAGGAGAATCGACACCAAGGAAAGGCTGACATCCATCAATCCGTCCAGCTTGGAGCCAATCGGGACTGTCAGTTTGGCTGGGGCAAAAGACTGCCAGATGGCCGTCCGGGAAGCGAAGAACGCTTTTCCGTTCTGGAGAGAATTAGCTCCAAGCGCCAAGAGGGATATTCTGGGAAGAGCCAAGAGCACACTTCTCCGGAAAAGCACAGATATCGCCCGAATCGTCGCTGAAGAGCATGGATCGCCTTTCTCCGAGGCCTTGTCCGTTGAAGTTTGGACAGCAGTAGAGGCTCTGGACTACTACCGCCACAGCTTGAAAAAAAATCTGAAACCCCAGAAGTTGAGCTCCAGTGTTCTTTTCCTTTCCCATAAAAAAAACGCCTTCCATTTTCAACCGTTGGGTCCGACGCTGGTCATCTCGCCCTGGAACTTTCCCTTTATGCTGCCCTTCCTCGATGTCCTCAGCGCTCTATCTTCAGGTCATACCGTTGTTCTCAGGCCGTCCTCCACAACGCCATTTGCGGCCCTTCAAATTGGAGAGATTTTCCTCGAAGCGGGACTGCCTCCCGGCGTTTTGAACATCGTCAACTGTCCAACAACGGAAGCCGAAGCGATGATTTTAGATACCGACATCCAAAACATCATGTTTACGGGAAGCGTGTCTGTCGGGAAGCGGATTATGGAGCTGGCCAGCCGGAATCTGACAAATTGCATACTCGAATTAGGCGGTAAAGATCCTATGATCGTCTTCAAAGATGCCGATTTGGATCGGGCTGCCCAAGGGGCGGCTTGGGCGGGTCTCATGAACTGCGGCCAGAGTTGCGGCGCCGTAGAACGAATCTATGTGGCCAAGAAAGTAGCCGCCGAATTCACGGAAAAACTCCTAAGGCTGGTCACAAAGCTCAAAGTGGGAAACCCCCTCGATCCGGGAACCGACCTGGGCCCGATGACCACCTCATCCCAAAAGGATATCGTCCTCAACCATATAGCGGATGCCGTCGAAAAAGGAGCCCGGGTCTTGTATGGCGGAACAAAGGTAGAGGAATTGAACGGTTACTTCATCCGGCCAGCTATCCTGGATGGGGTCGACCACACTATGGCTATCATGAGGGAAGAAACTTTCGGCCCTGTTCTGCCCATCATGCCCTTCACCGACAGAGAGGAGGCCTTGGCCCTGGCCAACGACAGTCGATTAGGGCTGACTGCATCTGTATGGACCAGAGATAGGGAAAAGGCACAATGGATGGCGGAACGTCTCGAAGCAGGAGCAGTGACCGTGAACGACCACATGTGCACCTTCTCCGAGCCCAAAGGCATCTGGGGTGGGATCAAGCAGAGCGGAATAGGGCGATGCCACGGCCTGTACGGTTTGCTCAACCTGGTTAATATCAAACTCCACTGTCATGATTTCACGCGGAAAAAAACTCAACTCTGGTGGTTTCCGTATGACGAGAAAAAAATTCCTCTCCTCGAGAATTCATTGATTTTTGTTCACCATGCGCGGATAAGGACAAGACTGAAGGCCATGTTCGCCCTGGTTCCCTTTATCACCCGAATCGCCGCAGGCTTGCCGCTGTCGAATATCATCAAAACAATCCCCGGGCTTTTCAAGAAATGAGTGCAAAAGAAAAGATCATCGGTCTCACGGGAACAAATGGCTCCGGAAAGGGTATGGCGGCTGAATTTTTCATGCGCCACGGCTATGCCTATGTGTCACTGTCAGACCTGATCAGAGATGAGCTTCGTCAAAAAAAACAGGAAATCTCCCGAGACAATCTTATCAGGATGGGAAACCACTTGCGAAAAACCTTCGGAGCAGATATTCTGGCAAGACGCACGATGGAACACGTCAGAGGAAATACGGTTATCGACAGTATCCGAAATCCACATGAGGTCGAACACCTCCGGAGCCAGGAAAACTTTATTCTCCTGGCCATCGATGCTCCGCCGGAAGTCAGGTACGAGCGGGTTTTGACCAGGGGCCGGAACGAATCCGTCCTGACACTCGAGGAATTCATCGCCAAAGAAAAGGAGGAGATGACGGACCGGGCGAACGGGCAGCAGCTCCAACGGTGCATGCACATGGCAGACCACCTGCTCACAAACGAGGGAAGCTTGGAGGAATTCCATCGTAAACTGGAGGCCTTTCTATGAACCCCAAAAGGATTTCCAAACATGAGTATTATCTGGGCATAGCCAAGGAAGTGGCCCAGAGAAGCACCTGCTTCCGGCGTTCTATCGGAGCCATTATTATCCGTGATGACCAGATCATTTCCACCGGCTACGTGGGTGCCCCACGAAAGACAAAAGACAGTTTCGAGCACGGCTCATGCCTGAGGGATAAGCTCAACATCCCCCACGGCCAGCGATACGAACTCTGCCGCAGCGTCCATGCCGAACAGAACGCTATCATCAATGCCGCCCGGGCGGGGGTGAGCCTCCTCGGCGGAGACATGTATATCTACGGAAGCATCTACAAAACAGGAGAGCCCATAGACGCCATTCCCTGTTTTATCTGCAAAAAAATGATCATAAACTCCGGCATCTCCCGCGTGATAACTTCGACCGCAAAGGGAAAAATGAAAACTTTCCGTGTTTCCCAGTGGATCAAAGACTGGCAAACAGGAGACATTATCGACGACAAACAACAGTATGGCTGAGCCTGAGGTCGCCAAGACTTCCAGCCATGCCAAGGGCTTTTTAAAGCCCTGTGATCAGAAAAAAACCATCAGCATGATGCACAATCAAAAAAGGTTTCCGCAGGCCCTCCTGAGGAATAGTCTCATTATCCTTGGCTTAGTCCTGTTCACCCTTTATCCGTCATTTTCGCCGCAGGGCAGAGCTTCACTCCAGGAATCGACAGTTCGTGTACGGCTGGGAAACGAGAAAGCTGCGGCCGAATTTCCCACCATGCTTAAGGGAAAGAGATTGGGTCTGGTGATCAACCACACATCTGTATTGTTCGATGGAACGCCGTTGTTGAAAGCCTTTCAAGAGAGGGGGATCAGGATCAGCGCTATATTTTCCCCAGAGCATGGCTTTTCGGGAATCGAGGAGGGCGGCGTCCGCGTCGATGACGGCAGGTTCCAAAGCATTCCCGTTTTCAGCCTTTATGGAAAAACACGCCGTCCAACGCCCGAGCAGATGCGGCATATAGATGTCTTTGTTTATGATATCCAGGATGTCGGAACTCGCTTCTACACCTACATCACAACCTTGAAATACATTCTCGAGGCAGCTTCGAGGGCGAAAAAAGAAGTTTTTGTGCTGGACCGTCCCAACCCGGCAGGAGGACGCCTCGTCGAAGGCCCGCGCCTAAAAACCCTTTATCAATCTTTTATAGGGGCCTGTCCCCTTCCGATACGTTATGGACTGACCGTGGGGGAGCTGGCTTTGATGATGAAAGGAGAGAATTGGGTCCCGGAAAAGGGGATGCTGCATGTGATCACGATGGACGGCTGGAAACGAGATTATTTCTGGGAGGATACGGGATTGCCCTGGATCCCCACCTCTCCCAACATTCCCAGTCCTGAAACGACACTCGCTTATCCGGGAATGGGTCTTCTTGGCGGGATCATCATCAACCATGGCCTGGGCACGTTAAACCCTTTCCTGCAGTTCGGTGCTCCCTGGATGGGCAGAGAAAGCATTCGTGAGGCCCTCGAAGGAGGCGAGAAATTTGGAATCGTCTTGGAAAACCTTGTCTACACCCCTCTATCACTGCCCGGAAAAGTCCTCCATCCACCCTACGAAAACAGACGCTGCAAAGGTTTCCGCATTCGTATTCGCCAGCTCGACAAATTCCTCTCGGTCCGCTTCACCCTCGCCCTCATAAAAGCCCTTAAGGACAATTATCCCTCGAAGTTATCGCCTCAGACCACAACCCTCAACCAGCACTTTGGGGACGATATGCTGGTCCGCTATCTCAACGGACAGATCAGTTTTGACAACATGATGACCGTCATTGGAAAAGAAGAACAGGCTTTCCTGAGCAGACGCCAGAAGTATCTGCTCTACGACTAGCCGCGGACACCCCGGCCCTTAACCCTCGTAACACACCGCACCTCCTGCAAAACCTCCGACCGATAAACCTGTTGCCGGCTGTGCGCTGTGGCATACGGCGCCATGGGGGCGAATTTGAACGTATCGGCGGATTGCCAAGACGAGGAGATGCCTATCCGGCCTGACCGAAAAGAAGGAAGCCCCACCGGCAAAGTATTCTTCGTCCTCGGCACGCCGGGCTCATAGTGAGCAACGGTGAATCATTATCTGTATGGGTTGCACGGGGTAGCTGGTGCTGTTGAAGTGAGCTGTTATTCGTTTAAGGCGAGTATATGTCCATCTGAGCTGAATAGTGGTGAGTGCCACTTAGAAGGCGAGTCAATGTCTGTGTGAGGTGCATAGGGAGGGTGGTGGGGTCTTCACCTCACATAGATATTGGCCCGCCTAGCTTTCCCAAGACTCAACTCAGTGGCTGCGGACGATCTCTTTGACGCGCATGAGCTGAACCTGGTAGGACCGCTCCATCTCCTCCAGACGCCCCGAAATATACTTAATAGTCTCCTTGATACTGGGGATCAGGATATGCTCCAAGGCATTGACTCTACGCCGGGTGACTTCGATTTCATTCGCCAGCAGCTCCACCGCCTTCCAGAGTCGGGCCATTTCCATCAAGTCATCCATTATTTCCTTCATTTTTCTGATCCCGATATCCAGTTCGCTCTCTGTATTTATCAGGTCATAGTCGGAAACAGCCCATTCTTTGATGACAAACCGGGGGATGGAGAGGTTGAAGATTCTTTCTTTTTCCGGTTCGACGATCAACTCCCCTTCAGGAAGAAGCTCCTGCAGTTCATCCAGAGAACTGCGGCACCTCACAAGAGCGAAGGAGAGGAACATCTTGTCCATTTTTCGGGCTAGATCATCCTGGATTTCGTACAGTTTGTGCATGATTTCCAGGAACTGCCGCATGATTTCCTCGAGTTTATCTTTGAGAAGCTTATGTCCCCTCTCTGCCAGAACAAGACGCTTGCGCAGCCGGAGAAGTTCCATGCGGTTTGGGTTTACGGATAATCTCATTTGTCCTCAGGATAGTATTTTTCAAGGAATTCTGGCCGGATTCTTTTGAGCTCTGCCTTGGGGATGGTTCGCATCAACCGCCATCCCAGATCCAGGGTCTCGATGATACCACGCGCGGTGAACTCTCCCTGCTTGACAAATTCTTCCTCATACTGATCGGCAAAATGAAGGTAGATTTTGTCGACATCAGAAAGGGCGGCTTCGCCCAGAATCAGAGCCAGCTCACGGGCTTCTTTCCCTCGCGAATAGCACGCAAAGAGCTGATTCAAGACATCGGCATGGTCCTCACGGGTTTTCCCCTCACCGATGCCCTTGTCTTTGAGCCGAGACAGGCTCGGCAGCACATCGATTGGCGGGTAAATCCCCTTCCTGTGGAGCTCCCGGCTGAGCATGATCTGTCCTTCGGTGATGTATCCCGTGAGGTCGGCAATGGGATGTGTTTTGTCATCTTCAGGCATGGTCAGGATGGGGATAGAAGTGATTGAACCCGGCTTGTTTTTGATACGGCCGGCCCGCTCGTACATGGAGGCCAGGTCGGTGTACAGGTAACCGGGATATCCCCGCCGCCCGGGTATTTCCTTCCTCGCCGCCGAGATCTCCCGCAAAGCTTCGGCATAGAATGTGTAATCCACCAGAATGACCAGGACATGCATATCCAGCTCGAAGGCCAAATATTCAGCGCACGTCAATGTCAAGCGCGGTGTAGCCAGACGTTCGATGGGAGGCTCGTTGGCCAGATTCAGGAACAGGACGGCCCTCTCCAGAGCTCCCGTATTTCGAAAGTCCTCGATGAAAAAATTGGCCTCCTCAAAGGTGATTCCCATAGCACCGAACACGACCGCAAATTTCTCTTCCTTCCCCAAAACAGCCGCCTGACGGGCTATTTGAGCGGCAATCCTGGGATGGGGAAGTCCGCTCCCGGAAAAAATGGGCAGTTTTTGTCCCCTCACCAGAGGATTCATCCCGTCGATAGAGGAAATGCCTGTCTGGATGAACTCCGACGGATAGTCTCTGGCCTGGGGATTGATGGGACTGCCGTTGATGTCGAGCATTTTATCGGGAATAATCTGGGGGCCTTTATCCTTTGGCTTTCCCGAGCCGTCAAATATCCGGCCCACAATCTCTTTGGAGACACCGAGTTCCTGGGAGCGGCCCAAGAATCTGACGCGCGATTTATCCACATCCAATCCCACCGTGCCCTCGAAAACTTGAACCACGGCCTGTTCTGTGGAAACATCGAGAACTGTTCCGCGCCGCAGGGATCCATCCGCAATTTCAATCTCCACCAACTCCCCGTATTTGACATCACTGATTTTTTCAACAATGAGCAGAGGCCCGACGATATTCGAGACGGTTTGATATTCTTTATACATATTGCCCTCTCATTCTTGAATCCTGAAGAGCTCTTTGAAGGCCGTATCCACTTCCATATAAGCTTCCAGGATACCGGTGTCTTCTTCCGGCAAAAATTTTATTTTGGAGATCTTCTCCCTCACGGCCAGGGAAAGAATCTTGGTCAGATTGACATCCTGGTTGAGTGCTTTGAGGCCGGAATTGTGAAAATGGAGAATGGTTCGGAGCATCAGGTATTGTTTTCGGATGGATGTGTATGTGTCCTGAGGATGGAAGGCATTCTGATGAAGGAAATCCTCTCGGATGGATCGGGCAGACTCGAGCACAAGCCTATCCTTCGGAGAGAGAGATTCCACTCCGACCAAACGGGCGATTTCCTGAAGTTCTGATTCTTCTTCCAGCAACCGGATAGCTTCCTGTCTGAGGATCCAAAAATCTTCGGCCACTTCTTTTTCCCAGAATTCCTTTATGTTCTCTGTGTAAAGGGAATAACTTTGAAGCCAGTTGATTGCCGGGAAGTGCCTCATGTTGGCCAACCTGTCATCCAAAGCCCAGAAGACTTTGACAACTTTCAGCGTCGACTGGACAACAGGGTCTGAGAGGTCGCCGCCGGGGGGCGAGACCGCACCAATAACACTCAAAGCGCCGAGACGCCTGTCCGAACCCAGGCAAACCACTTTCCCGGCTCGTTCAAAAAACTCGGCAAGGCGGCTGGCCAAATAGGCTGGATATCCTTCCTCTCCAGGCATTTCTTCCATTCTGCCCGAGATTTCCCTGAGCGCCTCAGCCCATCGGCTGGAGGAATCGGCCATCAACGAGACAGAATATCCCATGTCCCGAAAATATTCAGCAATCGTCATTCCCGTGTAAATTGAGGCCTCTCTCGCCGCCACGGGCATGTTCGACGTATTGGCAATGATGACAGTTCTCTCCAGCAGAGGTCTTCCCGTGTTGGGATCTGTCAACTCGGGAAAGCTGAGCAACAGGTCAGCGACCTCGTTCCCTCTCTCGCCGCAGGCGACAAAGACGATAATCTGGGCATCAGACCATTTTGCCAGTTGGTGCTGGACCACCGTCTTGCCGCTGCCGAAGGGCCCCGGAACACAGGCAGTACCGCCCTTTGCCAGGGGGAAAAGCGTATCCAACACTCTCTGTCCTGTGGACAAAGGCTCATTCGGCATGAGGCGCTCTTGAACGTCCCTGTTAGTTCTTATCGACCACACTTGATACATTTTGACGGGAACAATATCCTTTTTCGTCTGTATTCGCGCTACAATATCTTCGACCGTGAAGTGGCCTTCCTGTACGTCCACGACTTTTCCCCTTATACCCGGGGGAACCATGATTTTATGGCTGATGAGGGGGGTCTCTTCCACCTGCCCGAGAAAATCCCCTTCGATAACATCCTGTCCCTCATCCACCAAGGGGGAGAAGAGCCATTTTTTTTCCCTGTCGAGTGAGGGGACTTCGATACCCCGGGATACATAATCGCCCATCTGAACCTGGATGATGTCTAAAGGCCTCTGGACGCCGTCGTAAATCGAACGGAGAAGCCCAGGGCCGAGTTCGACGCTCAACGGCTTTCCGGTGAGAAAAACCGGCTCTTCCGGACCGATGCCGGTCGTATCTTCGTACACCTGGATAAATGCTCTGTCTTCCCTGAGCTCGATGATCTCACCGATCAATCCCATCTCGCCTATCTTGACCATGTCATACATTTTTGCTCCGAGGCATCCTGAAGCAACCACCAGAGGACCAGCAACACGGATGATTTTACCTTGTTTCATCATTTCCCCTTTTCTTACCCAGTGAATCCGATCCCGTCGCCTTGACAGCCAGCTCTCTCATCATTTGGCCCAGATGATCGGTGACAACTCTGTAATCCGAGAATCCTGCGAGCACAGGACAGAATTTATGACTCAGGACTTCTCTCTCTGCAGCCAAAGGCTCGAAGAATCTCTCATGCACAAAGCACAGCGCGATCTTCTCCTCTTCCAGAGAATTCAGAACCTGCCTCGCTTCCTCCAGGCTGCGGGGAGAATAGATCTTCAATCCCAACGCTCTTAACGGAAAGATGAGATCCCAGTCACCGACCACAGCCACTCTATCAAACATAGGTCTCTCCCAATCTTTCTGCCAGAATATCTGAGGGGATCCTGTTCAGTTTTCCGATTCCCAGAATCCGGATATTGCTCAATTCCCTCAGCTTGGCGAAGCCGTAAGCCAGGACCGGTTCAGGACCAAAAACGATCCAACGGGCCTTTCTTATATGTCTCATCAAGAAGTTTTCAATACCTCTTTCCAAAGCCACAAAACTCTCCTGCTCTTCCAGTTTCTCGGCAGCCTCATCCCATAACTCACGGTAAGGGCTGGCATGGAGCCGCTCTCCGATTTCGGCGTTGGACAACTCGAAACTCTCGAGAAGCATGGATTCATCCAGAAATCCTCCCCTCATCATCCGGGCTTTGAGGGTGTCGCCGGAATGGCCCGCGTATTTGAGCCTCATCACGATCTTGAGATTCCCGAGGTCGATTCTGTGCTTGACAAAATCGATGAGGTAGGAGCAGCCCGCCTTTTGAACCACAGGGAGTGCTTCGTTCGCTCTTTGGGTGCCGGAGACAAGATCCAGCAGCTCTGTCTCGAACAGGAGCCCGGCAAGTTCCTCCTGAAGAGCTTTTCTTTCTTTGACCAGGAAGGCATCCAGATCTTTGGAGTTCGCGATGTCGATCAGCTCTTCCGGAAAATGTCCGGCGTCGAAAACGACCTTGATGGCGCTGGAAAAACCCACCTCATCGACCGCCTCCACAAAAACGGCCCTGGATACGAGATATCTCTCGAGAGCACGCACACGGCCCACAGCATAGGCATAGTCGAGGCGGGATTTTTGTCTCATAGATCCAGTAATTCACAGATGTATTTTTCAAGCTGCGGCCGTATTTGATCCATCATTTTCTGCTCATCAAAAGCTTCTTCCCGTTCGCCGTCTTTCAGAATGACTGTTCGAGTCAAAGAACCTCCATCAAATTTCTCCTGCTGGAAAGCTTTCTCCAAGATTTGGTCGATGAGATCCTTTTTAAAGGCCAGTATGTCGAGTTTCTTCTGGAGACGGGCCTGGGTGACAATGCGGCTGGCTTCCAGTTGTCCCTTCCGCTCTTCCTCGCGAAGGAAAGCGCTGGCATGGTCTTGAGCCTCTTGGCGGGCCTGGTTTTTGATTTCTTCAGCCTTGGTGTTGCTTTCCTCGATGATCTTGTGCACTTCCACTTGAGCGTCTTCGTTGATTTTTTTTAGGATGTTCTCAAGGCTCATCGTCTTTTGCTCCGGGCGGGCTTAAAATTTGATGCCGTTCTGCAGAAGTATGGTGATGAGCAGCCCTAAAACCGCATAGGTCTCCACGAGCGCGGCCATGATGACGGGCTTCATAAGATCCTTGGGTTGTTTAGCAACCATATACACTCCGGACGCACAGACTTTCCCCTGATGGATTCCGGAAACAAGTCCGGTCAAGGCAACGGGAATGCAGGAGATAAGCATCTGCCATCCATGATCAAAGGTCAGTGCCGCAATGCTTCCCCCTGTCAATCCCAGCTTCAGTATGACCAGAAATGCGCTCAAGAAGCCGTAAATCCCTTGAGTCCCGGGGAGCGCGACCAGAAGCAGCAGACTCCCAAACTTATCCGGATCTTCACTCATCACGCCGGATGATGCCTGCCCGGCAAGTCCGACGCCGATGGCAGAGCCAATTCCGCCCAAGACAACAGCAAGAGCTCCACCAAGTATAGCTAATGTCAATCCGCTTATCATTTCATTGTCCTCCTTAAATCTGTCATTCCAATCACATCCCGCTCAGAATATCGAGAGTTACCGGGGTTCTCGCTATTCTGAGGTTATACAAAATCGACATATTTGGCTTCCAATTCCAGCGGTTTAAAGGGTTTTCCACCGGCCGTAAAAAATTTGCTGAAAAACTCAACGAACTGCAGGCGCATGGAGTGGACGAAACCTCCCAGAAAGCTGATGGCAAGATTGAAGAGATGGCCACCAACAAAAATCAGGCCGGCAAACAACCACCCGACGGCGGGAATGTCCAGAGCCGTCTGACAGAGCGTATTCACAACCATGGCAATGACACTCGTCGCCAATCCCAAGGCCAGAAGCCGGGAATAAGAAAGAACATCGGCAAGATAACGAGAAATATCGTACAGGCTGTAAAGCCCCCCGAAGAAGCGGGCAATAGGGTTTCGGCTGGGCGAGGCAAAAAAAACAATTCCGCCTGCACCCACAAGAGCCAGAATCCCGGCGACAGAGTTCTTGGTGACTCCGTAAAAAACCAGCGAAGGAAGAAGGATCAGCCATCCACCTTGCACACACAAAGCCAGCAGATATTCTTTCCTCTTGAAGAGAGTTATCAGGTTGAGGAAGGTTCCGAACCAAACCTGAACAAATCCCAAGGCCAGCGCCAGTATAAGGAATGATACCGGGTCTGCCAGGGGGTCTAAAATCATCAAGCGGCGGAATGGGAACCCAAACCAACCCCCGACGAGTGTACCGAAAATGACATTGGATAAGCCCAAAACGGCCATGAGTATCAGGAAATGCCGGAATGAGCCCTTGGGTTTGGCCATCTTCAAGACACCGAGACATAACAGAGTGACCAGGAGGCCGTACCCCGCTTCACCGACGGCAATACCGACAAAAATGAAAAAGAAGGGCATGAGAAAAAGAGTTGGGTCGAGCGAGCCCGCTTGGGGCAATCCGTACAACTTCGTGATCAGCTCAAAGGGTTTTCCAGGCTTTGGATTTTGGAGGACGACAGGGGGCTCTTCCTCGGGTTCGGCCGGACGAAAATAGCATTCCAGATAATCGGAATAGGGCTGCAGCTTTGCCAGAAGTCTGTCCTTATCCTGGGTCCGGATCCAGCCGTCCAGATAGAACACCCGTTCGGTCTCGCCCAGCATTTTGGCCGAATGCCTCTTTTCCCTCTCATTCATGAGCACATCATAGACACGCATCAGTTTTTCCCGATGCACAGAAAGGCGTTTGGCTTTGTCATCGAGGGACTTCAGTTCTCTTTCTTTTCTTGTCTTTTCCTTAGAAATTTTATCCAAAATATCCTTCACACAGTCGTTCTCATCGGCCTTATTGAGTATAGGATCGGTAAAATACTGAGGCGATAAATTGATTTCCTTAAGAGCCTGTTCCACGTGCTCGCTATCCTGCTTCAGATAGAAAAGGATGACGAAGACGTTTCGCTTGTCCTTGCGAATAAGGTTAAACCAGAGGGGCTTGTCCTCGGCCAGGGCCTCAAGATTGCTGAGACCGGATGCAGGCAGGAATCCGATCATGATTTCGGTCTTGTCGGTCGGCTCAACCGACTTGACAGGAAGGTCCAAGCCAAGCAGAGGATCCAAAAACTGCTCTTCCCTCCCCAGATATTTAATATGGGATGCCAAGTCATTCCTGTCGGCTTGAAGTTGTTCAATCTGCTCCATAACAACAGGATAGTCCCAATCGAGAGCTTCGTTTCTCTTCTTTTTGTCAAGCTGCGGTTTGGGAGCAAAAAGCTTCTGGATGAATTTTTTCTCATCAAAATCAGAAAGGTAATCCAGAACATGGCTGATGCGATGAAGGCGGTGATCCAGTTCGGATAAATCCACATTCGACAGGGATAATTCCAGCTCTTCACGGTCTACGTTCTCAACGTGCACCAGCCCCTCTTCCTGGAGCGCGGACATGAGCTCCATTTTGAACCCGGAATGGGCCACTATCTCCACTTTTTGGACATCAGCCACAGCCATGGGCTACTGATCTCCCCGGCTGATAAGACCACGAATTCTCACCGCCACTTTGCCGACGGCATCTTCAAGCTGATTTTCTGTCTTTTTTTTGAGTGCCATCTTCTCTTGTTCGGCCTGGCGGGTGATACCCTCAGCTTCGGCTTTTGCCTTTTGGATGACTGCGGCTCGTCTTACCTGGCCGTTTTTCCGGGCTTCCTCCAGTGCTTTATCCCTGATCTGCTTGGCTTCCTCATGGGCATCTTGAATGATCTGGACAGATTGTGTGTCTTGTGCATCCTGGACCATTCGCCTGGCTTCCTCTTCGGCCTCTTTGATTTTTCGCAGTGCCTCTAAAGCATTGCTGCTTTTCTGTTCGTTATCCATTTTGTTCCCTTTACACGATAAAAGGCTCGGCAGTTTCAACGCAAGTTCTATGTTTTCAGGCTTGCCTCCTCTGTATATTTCGCGTTCGCAAAGAGAGCTATTATATCCAATACGATCTCCTTTTTAAAGACTAAATAGAACCTGTCTCCCTTTGGCGGATGAAACACCATGGCCGGGAGTGAAAACGATGATCTCGGCTTCGGTTTTAGAAAAAGAACGATCCATACAAATAGTAGGCTCTCGCATCGATTTTCATCTGAGAAGCCCTCATCTGCAAGGGTTTCAATGGTGATCTGTAATCGATGAGTGCGGATTTGAACAGCACTATGGACCCCGTATCCAGGATATCTTTCAGTGAATAATAGGCAAGCGCTCTTTCCAGGTGAAGCACGCAGTTGCCACCGGCAGACCGCGCGGTGCAGATGAGATCCAAAAAAAGCCTGTGCTCATCAACTTCCTTCAGACACCTGTCCCGGACGTGAATCCAGGCACCGCTTCTTGCCAATTCCAAAAGCTCGGAGTCCAAATCACCATGATGGTAGCACACAAGCCAGCTGCCACCTCTCCGGCAGTCATCGGCAAGTGAGGTGAGCTGTGTGACGTCTCTTTTATTCTCTCTGTGACTCATAAAAACATAGACACCCTCAATACCCAGCGCCATCAGCGTTTCCCAGTCGCTCTCTGCAGATTGCGTTTCGGGAGTCAATGGACCGTTGTGAAGATAGGCAAGGAAGGATTTTCCTTGCTTGGAGGCTTTGTTGATGCCCAGCAAACCCTCCGGGTCTCTTTGGGCATCATCGCTGGTGTACACCATCGCTCCCTCAGAGGCCAGCCACTCGAGCTGTCCGACATCCCGGGATCCGGAATCTACGATACGAACGGGAATTCCCTTCCGGCGGCAAAGTTTGACGGCATCCAGGAGAAGTTGAAAATCGAAAAGGTCGTCGCGAACCGTGATGTCCTGCCTTTTTTGTACCGAAGCAAGAAAGGCAAAAGACTTCGCTGCATCCGCGTTCTCCCGTATGATTTTCTCTTCGTGGTTCATGCGCTCGATCCTTGATATTCCTGAATATCAGGTTCAAAGAGGGCCTAGTATCGCAAAAACACCGCCGTCAGTCAATGGCTATGCACAGAGATAGGACAAATCGGTTTAGCACTGTCACCCCGTTCGGGCAATGGGTGCTTGTATGAACAGCACTCTGTGTTTGCTAGAAGCCATCCACCCTTCCCATGCGGTTCACACAAAATGCTGTTCACACCCAAACAACCGCATTTTTGGCCGCGCCAAGGGCGGCTGAGGATACAGATGGCGTCATTCACCACAGTCCCTTTGTGATAAATATTCACTTGTCTCATCCGGGCATACTTTCTTATCTGACCTCATCCTTTCCGATGATAGCAATCCCGTGGTTCTTGAAAAAACAGGGGGTATCTTTTATCATCAATTTGGGATGCGCCAATGATTCAAGCGGTTGTGCTCTTTTCCAGCGGAATAGATTCCACAACAGCCCTTTACTGGGCTCTCGATCATTTTGACGGTGTCCAGGCCCTGACCTTTGATTACGGCCAGCGGCATTCTATCGAAATATATCATGCGGAAAAGATGGCCAAAAACCTGAGCGTGCCGCACACCATCCTCCACACGGATCTCAAGCAGATCGGAGGTTCCTCTCTCACCGATTTCGCTTCTCCGGTTCCTGATTATGACGACATCGCCCAAGCTCAAGGCACTCCCCCCACAACCTACGTTCCTTTCCGCAACGGAATATTTCTCGCTCTAGCGGCAGCTTGGTCGGAAGTGAACAGCTGCTCTGAAATCGTCTGCGGGTTCAACGTTATCGACTCCCCCGATTATCCGGATACGCGAAAAGCATTCGTAATGGCCATGCAGAAGGCCATAAATGCCGGTACCAAAGCTCTATTCAATCAAAAAAAAGTTACGATTCATGCCCCCTTTATCGGCATGAAAAAATCCGAGATCATAAAAGGCGGTCTGGCTCTGGGCGCCGACTATTCTTACTCCATATCCTGCTATGCGGGACAGGAGATCCCCTGTGCCAAATGCCCTGCATGCCGGTTGCGTCAGAAGGCCTGGGAGGAGACAGGAATAAAGGATCCTCTCTATGTCAGATTGGAAAGGGAGGGAAAATTATGAGCTGGATACTGAAAGTCAGAGATAGATTTCAAGCGGCGCACTACTTGAAAGATTATGGGGGGAAATGCGAAAACTTGCACGGCCATACCTTTCTGGTCGAAGTCGAGATCGAAGTGTTTGAACTGGACAAGGTGGGAATCGGCATTGATTTCACCGAGATAAAGAAAAAGCTCAGCGAGACGCTCCCTGATCATTCTCTGCTCAATGAAACTTATGATTTCAACCCTTCCGCAGAGAATCTATCCCGCCATTTTTTTCAGCAACTGAAAAAACATTATCCTGTCAAATGTGTCACGGTTTGGGAATCCCCACATGCCTCAGCCAGCTATTCTGAAGATAACTGAAATTTTTGCCTCCATTCAGGGAGAGGGCCTGCGGATGGGGGAACCTACCATATTTATCAGACTGGCAGGATGCAACCTCCGGTGCCATTTTTGCGACACAAAATACGGCTGGGACGGGGGATCCGACTATACGGCGGAACAGGTTTTGGCCGCTATCAAGAAAATAAGGCACGGGTTACCCGTCGATTGGATCTGCCTCACTGGGGGCGAACCCATGTGTCAAGAGATCAAAACATTGGTGAGAAAGCTGAGAAAGTCAGGCTTAAAGGTGCAGATAGAGACAAACGGAACGATCTATCAACGTGTGGGCATCGACTGGTTCACGATCTCTCCCAAGCCACCGGAATACTATTTCCACGCCGAGTATGCCACTCGGGCCAAGGAAGTCAAGCTCGTCGTGTCTCGCGAGCTCACGTTCGAGACAATACAGAACATCCGGAAGTCTTTCCCTGAGAGGACACCGATCCTCCTCCAGCCCGAATCCCATCGAAAGTGGAGCATTCGGGCCGGCGAAAATCTACTCGCCCATGCTGCTAGGGAGAGGATTGTGAATATCCGCCTATCCATCCAACTTCAGAAAGTCCTTAACTTCAGGTGAGATCACTTGAATGAATCGCTTTCCACAATGCCCGTGGTGACATTCATAAATTTGTAGGGGAAGCCCCAAGTAGAAAAAAAGCTTTCATCATTCAGAAAATCAAAATTCATTCCAAAATAGTGATTGAGTACAACTCTGAAGGTATTCACAGGAGTGATTCCTTCATACAAGCAGGAACTCCCGTCGTCTGGCAGGTAATAGGCGTTCAGAATAGAAAATCGCTCTTTCAAATTTGTCAAATTCAGGCTTTCCCAATGCAACTGAGACCCAGGGCCATGATCAGACTGCAAGATGATAATGGGGGGTGTTTCATATCTTTCCAGTATTCCGTCTAGAGCCGATAGCAGCAAGGTATTGACAAATTTGAGTTGAGACCGGTATTTCTGAATGTATTCTTCTGTCGAGGCACCAACGGTCCGTTTATAATGGCTGCCATCATCATACGAAAATGATTTATCGCGCTCTATTTCCTCTCCGTATTCATTAAATACAAAAGGAGGGTGAGGAGCAATAATATGGGCAAAAACAAACTTGGGAGAAATGCTGGAAGGCAACATTTGAATTTTTTTGAAGATAAAAAGAATTCTCTCTCTGTGCAAATCAAACTGAGATCTATGCAAAAAATTTTTTGAAATGGTTTGAATAGGAGTCATATTTACCAGCAAATTTTGAAAAATGGAAAGTCTCAGGGTGGGTGTAAGATACAAATCCGCATCCTTTATTTCCGTCCATCCAATCCCCGAGGAGAAAGCGACAGACGTGAACCCCCTCTTTTTGAGGCATTTTTTCACAAAACTGTCTTGAATCAATGCCGTGAGAGGTCTTCTATCGTTGGTATTCTCAATACCGTCTTTGATGAGATTATCAATATAATCACAATTTAAGGACGAGGCCACGGATAACGCTGTTTGGCAGTAGTTGGATCTTGCATCAGACAGGACATAAAAGCCCCGCTGTTTCAAAGATGAAAGAAACTCTCGATTATCACACTGATAGAGTTCAGAAAGAACATCCGCGCCGGCGTATCCGTCTACGACAATATAATAGATATCCCTCGGTTTTTGAGACTTTGGCCCTGAGGTCCCATCCACTTCATGGCTAAGGTCACGACTATCAGCTCGGAGTGTAAGGCCCGGTCTTAGATAGTAGACGGCGATCTGTATGGAAGACATCATGACCAAGCAGACTGATAGCACATTCAGTATCCCCGTCAAATTTTTGAAGCTGCGCTTTTCACGAAGGATCGAGATCACGACAAAAACTAAAAGAATGCCCCACGTGACAAGAATGGATAAAGGCTCAATATGAATCGTTCTCTGCACGGGGGGGCTCATGATGAGCTCATGACAATATCCATACGAATAGAAAAAAATGAGACCGAGAGAAACGGCTGCGCCAGCTTTCCTTGCATTGCCGAAGATTCCCCAGAGCGCGAGCCACAGAATGGATGTTGCCGTCAGCATAAAAATTGAGGGCATCAAAATCTCTGAAAAAGGGAGATTATGTCTATTGTGAGAAAAGAGAAAGACGACTGGAAACAAGGCGAACATGAAGGGGTGAAGCACTATCCTTCTCATAGCAGAATCTTATAACTGTTCTTCGGGAACCACTTGCGATCTCATCCAATCCGTCTCTGAATACAGACCCGGCGCAACGGGCAGGTGAAAGCTTTTTTCAAAAGAGGCATTGGCACATTGATGAAGATTTCTGTTCAATGCCTAACTCTTTTTCCGGCAGCGCTTTTTTTTAGAAAGGCCTTGATTTTTCGCCAATAAATTTTCAGGGTATACGCGCCTCCTATCAGGGTTGCTATCAAAATCTGCAGCATATAGCTACCTGTCCCGAGATCCAAATAGGCATAGCCTTTAAGCGGTGCAAATACTAAAACCAAAATAAAAAAAAGTGATGCTTTCATCGTGTCCCTCTACCAATATAATACAATGCTTCCTCAATACAAAGTCTGGCATTTTGTATCATCCACTTACAAAGTAAGGATAGCAATCCCCGATACAGGTGGTTTCAAAGATGATATTTCTGTTTTTTTTTTAACCCCAAAGGGTGGGAATGCCGCAGCCGTAGGGCTTGCCCTTAGGTTCCTAGTAGCTTTGCCAGAGTTTTCCCCATTCCGTTTGTGCAAACTGCCGTATCTTTTTTTTCCCTACTGTCGGGTACCACATGAGGTCATGGTAGACATTGCTGGCAAAGGGCGCCCAAACCACGAGCGGAGAATGAAGGAGGATCTTTTCGAGGGATCTGAGAAAACCTATCCTGAGCATTTGATCCCCCCAGATAACAAAGCTTTTTTTTGACTTAAACTGAAAATTCATTTCAGAGATGTCCTCTCCCGCCACTTCAATTTCTTTCGGATCTCCGGTCCCCAGGCCTCTCTCGTGACACATCCGAATATAGGGAATGGACATAGGATCAAAACCCATTATCTTGGCCGCAATGGCGTCGATGGCCACGGAATCACCGCTGGCCAATATGATATTTTTTATCTTCGGCTCCATTGTTCTCGGACCTGCTCCATCGCCGCAGACTGTTCCATCCATCACGCAAAAGAGGCCGGGATGAATGTCCCTCTGCATGATGAGCAAATCCACCAACACTTCATGGATATACTTGTGCGCATAGTGCCTGACCTCCTTCAGAAGCCCTCCGAAGGCGTTTTTGATGGCGCCGGTTGTCACCGAATGGCCATGGGTTTTGACTGTGGGCAAATGGATGATATTCTTGCCGACGAACATTTTGGGGATTTCTATCCCCTCGGGAAAGATTTGATCGAGCTTCAAGAGCTTGTCCTTGAACGCGTACTTGATCCATTCGACACCCGGCAGGGGCACGAAGGAAACACCGTATTTATCCAGTATGGGTGACCACTTGTTATTCATGGCTCCTTTGGTCGGTTCGGTGACCACGGTCTTGTTCTCGACAGCAATCAGCCGGTCCTGTGGATAACCACTCTGAAGAAGGGTTTTCAGAACCCCATCGAGCTGCCAGGGTTGGCTGGAGCATGAGGGGAAATACTTAGTCCAGGACAGATTGAGCTTTATGAGCGTTGGGACATCTTTGTCAAGGAAGGTCGCATAGTCGGCCATTTGCATGAGCTTCTGATAATCATCCAAGACCGACTCCGGCCCGGTTTTTAAAATCACGACTTTGGCTCTGTTCATAGGTTCACCACTTGAAATAGATTATGACACTGGCGCTAACAATCCAGAAAAATATATCCAACAGCAGGGGTTTATCCTTGAGAATCAAAACTTCCGGTGTCCCCCCCTCGGATTTTTGATGGATAAGATAGAGATAGCGAAAAATTCCGTAGAGGACGAAGGGAACCGTGAAAATTAACTTGGTTGTTCCGAACTTCGTGACCGTTTCCTCGGAAATCGTGTAGAGGCAGTAGGCGACCACGATCGATGCCGTGACCACGGCGATCATTTGATCGAGCAGATAAGGAGAGTACTCCTTGAGAATAGGGCGGTGATTCTCTGCATCCTGCTCCAGGAGGATGATTTCATGGCGCCGTTTACTCATGGCAAGAAACAGGGCAAGGAGGGCCGTACAGATGAGCAGCCAGGGCGAAATATAGACTTCAATAGCCAGGCCCCCCGCAATGACGCGGATGAAAAAGCCTGCCGCAACAATAAACACATCCAGGATAACCACGTGTTTGAGACGGAACGAATAGGCCACTTGGAGAACATAATAGAACAAGGCAATGTAAAAGAAGTTCAAGTTCAAAAGCAGGCACAGCAGGAAACTGATCAGGCTGACAACCACAAAAGCAATGACAGCATGGCTGCGCTTCAGCTTATCCGCGGCAATGGGTCGCTGGGATTTTAGGGGATGAAGCTTGTCTTCTGCCATATCCTTGAGGTCATTCAGGATATAGAGGGCACCCGAAAGAAGACAGAATACGGCAAAGGCGAGGAGAGACTTTTTGAACAGGTCGGGATTCGTGACGTTCTGGGAAAAAATAAGTGGAGCGAAAATAAAAAAGTTTTTGAGCCACTGCTGGGGACGCATAGACTCTAAGATATGCGCGATTGTCATCTTTTTTGATTCTATCTGTTTACCTGTCCCAAATCAACATGTTCCTTTCTGAAGTAAGCATCTCTATTTCCGTGATGGTGGTAATAGCGTTATGCGTTATGGAGTGATCAGAATGTGTGATGGAGAAAACCGTTTGAAGGCCGGAGGCGGGCATGGTTCCTTTCCCTGGAGGGAAAGGAGAGCCGACGCCGGAAACCGAGCCAATTTTCCTCGCCGGGGAAAATGGACGTGTTTTGGAAATCACCATTCTGATCATTCCCTATGCCTTTGATCACGGTTTTGGAGATGCTTCCCTTTCTGAAGACCATTCTTGCTGCGCGGAATGCCTTTCATGACGGTTTTGGGGACGTTGCCCTTACCTGAAAATGCCGGTGTAATCCCAGTAGTGTTAGTCGTGTTTCGCTACAGGAGTTGAGAATTTCGGCCTGTTCTTCTTGGCAAACCACTGGTATCCCACCCGGGTGAGGTACACCCCCCCAAAAATGACGAATGCCCCAATGGCCTGGATAACCGTGATCCTTTCTCCGATCATGAAGTAGGCAAAGAGGATGGTCAAGACCGGAATGAGGTTGTCATAGATGGCGGTCTTGCTGTTGCCGATGCGCTTCACCGAGGCATACCAGACGATATAGGGGATGACAAGGGAGAACACACCCGAATAGCCGAGGATGGCCCAGGCATCAAGAGGCAGTTCAGAGATATTTGTCTGGAGAACACCTTTGAGGCAAAAGGGGATATAGAAGACCGTTCCGTAGACCATGGTGGTCGTCGTTAGCTTCAAAGGAGAATATCTATCGAGCAAAGGCCAGGAAAAAACCGTGTAAAGAGCCCAGAGAATGGTCGCTGCAAGAATCATAATGTCTCCCATCAGGTTTAGACGAGAAAACCGGACCATTCCATACTGGCTGGATATGACGAGATATAAACCCGCAAAAGAGATGATAATGCCGCCCCAGGCAGCGGTGTGAACCCTCTCATGCTTCAAAAATGAACTCAACATGGCAATGGTGACCGGAGTCAGAGCGACGATGATGGACGAATTCGAGGCTGTCGTCAGGTCCAGACCGAGCATGAAGAGTATTTGAAAAAACGTGTTTCCTATGATCCCCAGGCCGACCAGTTTCCAGAAATGCGCCCTGTCCGTACGGAGGCTCTCACCGCTCAAAAAACAAATCACGACCAACAAAACCGAGGCCAGAACCATACGGAATCCATTGAAGACAAGGGGATCCATTATTCTGAAAACTATTTTGAGCAGGGAAAAATTGACAGCCCAAAAAAGAACGGTCAGAAGCATGAGGACATCTGTCCTGCCGAATTTTTTGTATTCCACCTTTTTGGGCATAATCATTTTTCGAGGCACGCAAACTTGAAGAATGAGTATACATCAAACGGGCACGTGTGCAAACTCAAACAGGAAGGAGATTAATCAAATTTCGGCCGGGGATAGCGGGCTTCGACAACCGACATCAATCCGCCCCGAGGGCTAAATTCACCCACAACAGAGGCCTCGACAGGCTTACAGGCCTTGACCACATCCTTCAAGATCCTGTTGACGGCATTTTCGTAGAATATGCCCAAGTTTCTATAGGCCAGAATGTACATCTTTAAGGACTTGAGCTCAAGGCAACGTTCCCGGGGAACATAGCGTATGATTATTGTTCCGAAATCCGGCAATCCCGTTTTGGGGCAAATCGAGGTGAACTCCGGAATCTCTATGGTTATCTCATAGTCCGGGAATTGGTTGGGAAATATTTCTATGGCCGGAAGCCTGGCCCGCAGACCGGCCCTGGCTTCTTTCTCGGTATAGCCGGGCTTTCCCTGTGTCTGTCCTTTCATTAAAGTTTAGTATATACTAACTCGTAACCGAGCACAACGCAGGTTCCATTATCATAGAAGCATTGCCATTTCGGCGCGTTCCGGATCCCATCCGCCACAGGGGCGAATCATCACAATAATTTCCGCTTTATCATCAGTGCCGATGCCACAGTGTCAACGCCGATTCAAAAATGCGACCAGGGCATTTTGGTTTTGGATCAGCGGTCTTCTCATCCTTGTGTGACAAATACATATAATTTCCTTGACAAGTGAAAAAGACTGGATTATACTCTAAATGACAATGATTATCATTATCAATTAGAAAAAAGACAATGCAAGGACGCCGCAAATGGAGACACAGATTTAACGGGCATGCCACGCGCTTGACAGCCCCCCGGGAGGCCATAGTGGAGTTTTTGAACAGCTCATCCAAACACATGAGTGCCAAAGAAATTTATATGTCCCTCCAGAAATCTTATCCAAATCTGGGATTGAGCACTGTCTACCGCACTCTTGATTTGCTGGCCCGGATGGGCATTGTCACCAAGTTGGTCCTCGGAGACGGACAGAGCCGGTATGAGTTCAAATCGAAAGGAAAAGAGGACCATCATCACCATCTCATTTGCACCAATTGTGGAAAAATCATCAATTACAGCGAATTCCTGGATGATGAATTGCGTCTTGTGAAAAAGACAGAGGAGAGATTGGCAAAAAAATACAACTTTCTCATCAAAGATCACAACATTGAATTTTTAGGAATATGCGATAAATGCAGATAGACACAAAGAAAGGAGGTGTACACTATGCCAAGAGGCGATAGAACAGGACCATGGGGTCAGGGTCCTATGACCGGTCGAAGAATGGGTTACTGCGCAGGATTTTCTGATCCGGGTTTTGCAACCCGCGGTCCGGGCTTAGGTTATGGACAAGGCTTCGGTCTCGGAAGAGGTTTGGGCAGGCGGCTCGGCCCCTTTATGGGCCGCGGATGGCGGCGCCCGGGATTCGGACGTTTCAGAAGATACCCTTCGGCGAGGCCACCTGTGTATGACTACGGAATGCCCAATGCGTCCTTCCCGAGTTACGGATATCCTTATGGCAGGGGCTACGGAACGGAGTATTCTCAGCAAGCACCTGGCCGGCCAAAACAAAAGAAACAAAACAAGGAGGCCAAATGAGAAACAGATACAGATGGATGTACCAGATGACAGGACTGCCCGGATGGATGCGATTCGGATATTCTCCAGGATGGGTGGGACGAAGTCCCTCGGGATTGGGACCGGCTGCTCAATATCTCATTCACGGCACATGGCCGACTCCTGAGATGAATTACGCCTGGCAGCAGGGCCAGATTCCTTTTTCACCTGTTCCTGGTTTTCCCCAGCCCGGATTTCCGACACCGCACGATCCTTGGGGAGCTGTTGAGTTAACAGCAGAGGAAGAAATCTACTTTCTCAAAGTCGAAGCCGAGCAACTGGAAGATGAACTTTTCGGTATAGAACAGAGAATCAAAGATCTTGAAGGAGAAAAAAAATGAAAATTGCTGTAACCGCTTCAGGTCCGGAACTGTCCGGTCCTGTTGATCCAAGGTTTGGAAGATGCACATATTTCTTATTCGTCGATGCGGACACGATGCAGTTTGAAGCTGTCGAAAATCCCAATATCACCTCTTCAAGCGGAGCCGGCATACAATCCGCACAGTTTGTCGCTGAAAAGGGAGCGAAGGTCCTGCTCACCGGAAGCTGCGGGCCCAATGCTTTCCAGACTCTCCAGGCAGCCGGTGTCGAGGTTGTCGTCGGCGTCGCGGGTCGTATCGAAGACGCTGTTCAGCAATTCAAATCAGGCAAATTTCAGCGGGCCGATCAGCCCAATGTCCCTTCACACTCGGGAATGAGTACGGGTGGCGGAGCTCCTATGGATCCCGGATTTGGGATGGGCAGAGGTATGGGCCAGGGAATGGGCAGAGGCATGGGTCGCGGTATGGGAGTTGGCATGGGCCGTGGTATGGGAGTTGGCATGGGCCGCGGCATGGGGTATGGGCCGTCGGCTCAAGCTCCTGGCATGCCGCCCTCCACCCAAGATAATTCGCCCGGATCTCCGGAAGAAGAGCTTCAGCAATTGAAACAACAGGCGGAGCTCCTTCGACAGCAAATGGAGATGATCACAAAAAAAATTGACGACATAGAAAAAAAGGGCAAATAACAACACCACGCATAGGAGGAATCAACGATGAAAGTAGCCATTTCTACAGATCAAGGATATGTCTCAGCACATTTTGGCCGATGCCAGTCGTATACGATTGTTGAGATCGAGGAAGGACAGGTCATACACAAAGAAGAAATCCCCAATCCAGGCCACCAACCAGGTTTTCTGCCTAAATATTTATCCGAGAGAGGGGTCAGTTGCATCATAGCTGGAGGAATGGGGCCTAGAGCTCAGGGCTTATTCGCCGAGAGGAATATCGAGACAGTTATCGGTGTCCAGGGCCCTGTCGATGCTGTCATCGAACAATTCGCAAACCAAGAACTCGAAGCAGGCGAGGATATGTGCGGTCACAAGCACGGACCAGAGACTCATCAGCCCCATGATCACTTCGTTCAAGAAAAGCCAATCCCAACAGGAACCAAAATATGCATAACAGCAGAGGGAGAAAATCTCGAGGCGGATGTGGATCCAAAATTCGGCCGGGCCCGTTATTTTCTCATCGTCGACCCTATGACGATGGACTTTGAAGCCATTGACAACACCCATGCGGACCTGGCCCATGGAGCGGGGATACAGACAGCCCAGTTCATCTCCAGCAAGGGCGTCGGAACCTTATTCACAGGAGATTGTGGCCCCAATGCCCAAAGAGTCCTTCAATCCGCAGGAATCACTGTCATAACCGGGGTAAGCGGAAAAATAAAGGACGTGATCCAAAAACACAGGGATGCGTCTTGACAAGGATGAAAAGGAGTCCTGAATGACAAAAATTGGAATAATCATATGCGGCCGCTATCAAGACTGCGGCGGAGGCAAATGCTTTAGAGCCCTTAGAGAAAGAGTGGGAGGATTTTCCCGATATTCTAAGGACGAGTCTGTGGAGGTAGTCGGATATTCCTACTGTGGAGGATGTCCAGGAGGGAACATCGAATATGTGCCCGAAGAAATGAAAAAAAACGGAGCCGAGGTCATTCACTTGGCGACAGGCTTCGTCGTAGGCTATCCTCCCTGTCCCTACATCGACCACTTCAAGGAATTCATCGAATCCCATTATGACTTGCCCGTCGTTGTCGGGACTCATCCCATACCCTTGAAATACCTCAAGGCACATAAACAATTATCCGTATGGGAAGAAATGAACATGGCCGAGCTGGCCGGCGATTTGATGACAGAAGACACCTCCATCATGGAGGACTATAACTAAGAAAAGGAGGCAGAAATGCAAGGAGGAGGACGTGGACAGGGCCAAGGCGGCGGCCGCGGCCGGATGGGCGGAAGAGGTTTAGGGACCGGAGGGGATTGTATCTGTCCATCCTGCGGAAACAGGGTGGCCCACCAAAGGGGGAATCCCTGCAACCAGAGGGCCTGTCCCAAATGCGGGACCACGATGACTCGCGGAGGATAAGCATGCCTATTTATGAGTATAAATGTCAGGAGTGCGGAAAAGTCACTGAAATATTTTTCCGGTCGCTTCATCAAAACATGGATTTAGACTGTTCCCACTGCGGCAGTAAAAATCTTCAAAAGATATTCTCCACGCCGGCGGTGGTCGTTTCCGGAATGACCTCGTCATCAGGATTGACGTGTTGCGGGTCATCAGAGCGCTGTGAAACCCCTCCGTGTTCAAGCGGCGACACGTGCCGACGGGATTAGGTTGTAACGCCAATGTCTGCTATTCAACCCATTCAACTGACTGTGGTCTACGATAACAATCCGTTCCATAACGACCTTCAAACAGATTGGGGATTTTCCTGTTGTATAAAGGGGTTGGAAAAAACTATACTCTTCGATACCGGGAAAAACGGAAAAATCTTGCTCTCCAATATGGAAAAGTGCGGCATCCGGCCCGAAGAGATAGATATTGTTCTTCTTTCGCATGACCATAAAGATCACACGGGTGGCCTGGAGAGCCTTCTGAAAAAAAATCCCCGCATAGAAGTCTGGCTTCCCGATTTCTTTCCGTCAACCTTCAAGGAATTGATCAAATCGTATGGAGCCGATATTGCCGAAGTCGATCGCCCCCAAAACATAATTGACAGGGCTTACACCACAGGCGTCATTTCAGGCTGGATAAAAGAGCAATCCTTGATACTCGAATTGGACAGAGGTCTCGTCCTGATAACCGGTTGTGCACATCCCAGGATCATAAAGATTATCTCCGCCGCTAAAGATTTTTTGGGTAAAGGCGTTGACATAACCCTTGGGGGCTTTCATTTGGGCGGTTATCAAGATGAAGAATTGCAGGACATCCTGAGTCAGTTCCGGGCACTGGGCGTAAAAAAAGTGGGCCCGTGCCACTGCTCAGGTGAGGCCAGCCGTGCCCTTTTTGCCGAAGAATACCAAAATGATTATCTAGAGGTCGGCGTGGGAAAAAGGATTGAGGTCCGATGATTATTTCTGTCGCCAGCGGAAAAGGAGGGACCGGTAAGACGACCGTCGCTGTTAACCTGGCTCTCTCCCTCGACGGACATCATCCTGTTCAATTTCTTGACTGCGATGTGGAGGAACCCAACGCTCACTTTTTTCTGAAACCTCGCATTCTTCAGAGCGAACCCGTTTTCCTGCCCGTTCCCGAGATCGCAGAGGACAGGTGCAATTTTTGCGGGACATGCGCTGAAATCTGTGCTTACAATGCCATCGCCGTTCTCAAAGACAGTGTGCTCGTGTTTCCTGAACTCTGCCATGGATGCGGCGGCTGCAGCCTTCTCTGTCCTGAACAGGCCATCAAAGAAAAAGGGAAGAGGATCGGCGTCCTCGAGTTCGGCGATGCCCAGCACATCCCCTTCCTCCACGGCAAACTGGACATAGGCGAGGCCATGTCCCCTCCGCTCATACGAGCAGAAAAAAAACACATCAACAGAACACGAACGGTCATCATCGATGCGCCTCCGGGAACTTCATGCCCTGTGATCGAAGCTGTCAAAGGAAGCGATGCCGCTCTCCTCGTCACAGAGCCGACACCCTTCGGCTTCAATGACCTCAAGCTGGCCGTTGAAACCTTGAGAGAGCTCAGCCTACCCTTCGGTGTTGTCATTAACCGGTCTGATATCGGGGATAGACAGGTCCAGGATTATTGCTCCAAAGAAAACATACCTGTTTTGATGACTATTCCTATGGATAGAAATATTGCCGTGGCCTACTCAAAAGGTCTAACCATCGTCGAAACGCAGCCTTCTTATAGGGAAAAATTTCTGAAATTATTCGCCGGAGTCGAGAAACTAGTACAATGAAACAACTGGTTATCATAAGCGGTAAGGGAGGAACAGGCAAAACGATTATCACCGCGTCCATCGCTGTGCTGGCTCAAAACAAAGTCATGGCCGACTGCGATGTCGATGCGGCCAATCTCTACCTCCTCCTCCATCCAGACATCCAGGAGACGCATTCCTTCTCAGGGGGGAAAAAGGCTCGGATCAATGACGCCGAGTGCACGCAATGCGGCGAATGCATCGATATCTGCCGTTTTAATGCGATCTCCGAGGATAAAGACGGTCTCATACGGATCGATCCTGTTTCCTGTGAAGGATGCGCTGTGTGTCATTACATCTGTCCGAGCAAAGCCATTGATCTGGAAGACAGCATTTCGGGGGAGTGGTTTGTATCCAAGACCAAATACGGCCCTTTTGTCCATGCCAGGCTTGGAATCGGAGAGGAGAATTCAGGAAAGCTGGTCGCCGAAGTCAGGAAAAAGGCAAAGGACATCGCGGACGCAGACAACCGGGATTTCGTCATTATCGACGGGCCTCCCGGCATAGGCTGCCCGGTCATTTCCTCCCTCTCCGGGACGGATTTGGCTCTGGTTGTGACAGAGCCGACAGTATCGGGAATCCATGATATGGAACGGGTTATTCAAATGACCCGCCACTTCAAAACCCAAGCGACCTGTTGTATCAACAAATACGACATCAACCCCCAAAATTCCGATCAAATCGAGCGTTGGTGTGCCGAGAATTCCGTTCCGTTTCTGGGCAGAGTCCCCTTTGACGAGACCGTCACAAAATCCATGGTCCAGGGAATTCCTCTGATTGAATATACGAACAATTCGGTCTCGGAGGCCATTAAAGACATATGGAAAAATTGCTGCACATTATTGCAAGGATAGCCGAGCCAGTGTTGAACAGAATGGTCACGATATCCAATACCCTGCCAGCCCGGCTTTGGAAAGGCAGGCAACGTCATGTTAGCTGTACATTTGCGGTTGACAAAAGGGATAGCAAAGCGTATATTTATTATTGATAATGATTATCATTATCAATAATAGTTTTTGATATGAGAGGACAAAGAATCCGGAGACACAGAGGCAAGGGTCATTTTCAGCGATGGACCGCGCCCCGCGAGGCAATTCTACAGCTACTGGCCAAGTCTTCCAAACACATGAGCGCCAAGGAAATTTATCACGCTCTTCAAAGACGCTATCCGGGGATAGGAATGACCACCGTCTATCGCACCCTTGATCTCCTCATTCGGATGGGACTCATCCATAAGTTTGCATTCGGGGATGGGCACAACAGGTATGAATTCATACCGGACGAAACCAAGCAGCACCACCATCACCTCATTTGCATCGAATGCGGAAAGATTATCAACTACAGTGAATTTCCGGATGAAGAATTGGCGCTGGTGGGAAAGATAGAGGAAAAGCTGGCCAAAAAGTATAACTTTCAAATAACTGACCACAATATCGAATTTATAGGTTTGTGTCCAAAGTGCAGATGAGCCGGATGACTGTTTCTGCGAGATCAAAACCTAACATTGAAATGAACCCCCTCTGATCGCGGGGGTAATAAAAACACCAAGGAAAGGAGGTGACGCAGATGCCAGGAGGTGACAGAACAGGACCGCTCGGTTACGGCCCCAGGACCGGCCGCGCTATGGGTTACTGCTCCGGTTATCCGCAGCCGGGATACTGGCAATCCGGACCCGGTTATGGATACGGACGCGGTCGGGGCTTTGGATTGGGAAGAGGTCGAGGATGGAGGCAGTTTGGCCGCTTCGGCTACTATCCCGGTCCCTATGTTCCCCCATACATTCCCTACGGGGAAGCACAATGGACTCCGGAGACAGAGATCGATTTCCTGAAAGAGGAATCAAGCCAACTAAAAGAAGAGCTCAGCCGCATTGAACAAAGAATGAAAGAACTCGAAAAAAGCAAGAAATGACCGTTGACGTCGCTGCAGACCGGATCCCATCCGTAATGAGAGAAAGTGGGCTTGAAAACTGAAAACATTCTTCAAGACAAAGAGTTCTCCTATCCAAAGGATGCATCCCCAAAACCGCGATGAGGAAATGTCCAATGATCAGATGGACGATTCCGGCCCCACCGCGGATTTAAGGGTGCATAGTTATCCAAAGATTTGCTAGGGGAACAGGCAGCACCGACTTAAAATAGAACAGGAGATATCAATATGGCGAAAGACGAAGCACAACTCAAGGTCGACAACAACATTGCGAGTATCAAAAACAGACTTCTTGTGTTTAGCGGGAAAGGCGGCGTGGGCAAAAGCACCGTCGCTGTCAATCTTGCCCTGTCGTTTGTGCGAAAAGGACTGAAGGTGGGCCTTCTGGATGTCGATATTCATGGGCCCAACCTGGCAAAAATGCTGGGCGTTGAAGACAAAAGGCTGGATGTCTCATCAAAGGGAATCGCGGCCGTTGACGTCAATGACAAATTGAAGCTTGTGTCCATGGCCTTCTTGCTCCAAGAGCCATCCTTGCCGGTCATTTGGCGCGGTCCGATGAAAATGAAAGTCATCCAACAGTTCTTGGGAGAGGTGAATTGGGGAGAATTGGATTGGCTTGTGATCGACTCCCCCCCGGGCACAGGAGATGAACCCCTTTCTGTGGCCCAGCTCATCCCCGCCACAGGCGGAGTTGTGGTCACCACCCCTCAGGAAGTATCCCTCATGGATTCACGCAAAGCCATCCAATTCGGATTTAAGCTAGGTCTTAAAATGTTCGGGGTTATTGAAAATATGAGTGGGATGGTGTGCCCCCACTGCGGAAAAAAAATTGCCCTGTTCAAAGAGGGAGGCGGGGAAGTGGCGGCCAAAGAAATGCACGTCCCGTTTTTAGGAAAGGTTCCTATCGATCCAGAAATCGTGACTTTGGGAGATGACGGAAAGGCGTTTGTCGATGTGCGGCCGGAATCTTCAGCCAGTAAAGCTCTTTTGGAAATCGCAGATAAGATCTTAAAAGAAGCATAAAGAAAGTCTTCCTTGAGGTTCTTGCTCAGAGAAAACCAAAGTTATGAAGCCGAGACATCCTGACGAGGAGATTATGACCGGTTGACAAAGGAGGAATCATGAAAAAATCGGATTGGAAATATTTTGTGGATACCCTGCTTTTTATCTGCATATTCGGGATTTCCTTTATCGGCATTCTCATGGCGTTTTTTCTGCCGAAAGGGCCTGCGGCTCTGGAAAGCGAAAAGTACTTTTTAGGTCTTCATAGACATCAATGGGGCGATATTCATCTTTATATTTCCCTTGCCTTTGTCTGTCTGGTTATAATCCACCTCATTCTTGCCTGGTCCTGGATAAAAGGCAAGGCCAAAACACTGTTCAAACAGGGATGGCACACTGTCTTAACATTGACCGTGCTCATATCCTGTCTTGTTCTCGTCTTGTTTTGGGCTGTTACGCCCAAAAACTCACAGAAATACGCCGACTATGGCGGCAGGGCAGGAGGGGTATCGGACAAATCTGTGGTACTGGGCGAACTTATCGACAAGGACCTCGGCGAGGTCACGATCACGGGGAAGTTGACGCTGGAAGAGATCGCGTACATCACAGGGATTCCTCCCGAAGACATAATCGATGCTATCGGCCTTCCTTCGCGGACTCGGCACGATGAGACCTTGGGACAGCTCCGAAAAAAGCACGGGGTGGATATGGTGGAGTTCAGAGAAATCCTGACCGATCTCATGAACCGGTCTTATCCGGAAAAAGACGCTCTGCCCCCACCCAAAGAAGCCGAACCTCAAAAAGAGGAAGTTCCCCTGATGGAAGAGAGCCGGCACGAAGAGGAGCATGAACCCAAATTGACCAGAGGGAGACTGGCCGAAGACGCATCCGGAATTCTGATCACAGGCCGCACAACTCTACGGCAACTGGGAGAACAAACCGGCCTCTCTGCGAGAACTATTGCCCGCAGACTGGGCCTGCCCGCACACGTTTCCCTCAATGAACATCTGGGCCGTCTGCGCCGCATTTATGGCTTTTCGATGCAAGACGTGAGGGATGTCATCACCGTCCTGTTGGAGGAGTAGCTCAAGGCGGGAGAGTCGGGCAGGCAGAAAGTACCCGTTTTCCCAATTGGCGTGCTTTCTGGTATAATATCGCCTTGCCACTGAACGGAAACCCGGCCGGCGACCCTGGATCAGAGTTCAGATGAACGATTCGATCAACGCCTTTAGAGAAATGATATGTCCAAAGAAAAGGAATTAGAGGAATTTGCCCGCAAGCTCCAAGAGCAAATCATGGAGCAGCTGAAACAACAATACTCGGAAACAGTCATCCAACACTGGCAGAACCCCAAAAATTTTCAAAGAATAGAGCACCCGGACGGGTACGGCAAAGTGACAGGTTCATGCGGAGACACCATGGAGATGTTTGTTCGATTCAAAGAAGACCGAATATCGCACTGTTCATTCATGACCGACGGGTGTGGGACCACAATCGTCTGCGGCAGTATCGCCACTGAGATCGCTCAGGGCAAAACCTTCACAGAAGCACTCGGCACTGTCACCGGGGAAGAAATTTTAAAGCGATGTGGAGGGCTGCCCGAGGAAAGCGTTCACTGCGCCTTTCTGGCTTCTGAGACACTCCGGCGCGCTCTAGCCGATTGCCTCTATCAACAACGTTCCGGCTGGAAGAAGCACTACCGCAAGACATAAATCAGCAGCCTGGTCCTATCAGGTGGATGACTCATAGACGGAGAAATGCATGAAAGATTGCCAATCGAGCACAAATCTCAGCAACTGCAACTGCACGTATGAACCCTGCCATAGAAAGGGCGTCTGCTGCGAGTGCCTGCAGTATCACTGGCGCATGAAGGAACTTCCGGCCTGTCTTTTTCCGGACGATGTGGAGCGCACCTATGACCGCTCCCTGA